>Ga0173480_10000337_pt1 | contig 15090 bp, 29 predicted proteins | sample NitcycUS209509C1_FD_122622 | JGI IMG/M metagenome (GOLD analysis project Ga0173480, IMG submission 122622) | Soil microbial communities from Arlington Agricultural Research Station in Wisconsin, USA - Nitrogen cycling UWRJ-S209-509C-1 (version... | ecosystem: Environmental > Terrestrial > Soil... | reverse complement strand
CGCGCTGGCGGCGGCGCGCCGCCGCGTTTGTCTTCGTCGCGTCGATTGTGGCCTGGCCGATCTGCGCCCTGACGGTCTATCAAACTCTGTTGCGGAGTTCAGTCAGAGATATCGTCTGCCCGGCGAAGCGTGGCTCTGGGACGACCTTCTGCGTCACCGTGCTATGCGCGCGACAGTGATCCTTGCCGCCTAGCCACGTCCAGCCGTAGACACGGGCTGCAATGCGCGCCGCGCTGACCGAGCCACCTTTCGACTGGTCGTTGTTGAGTTGCACCCATTCGTGGCAGTCGTCGGCTTCGCACCACAAGGTGACTTCTTTGGTGTAGGTCATCAAACAGCCATCGCAAGCTGGCCCGACCACTCATCGATAGCGCTGGCCCGCGATGAGCCGCAGTTTGTGCTCGGCCTGAGCTTCCTGGCGATCACCATCACGGCGGCGGACGTATGGGCGACGACGGACGTGCGGACGGAGCAGGAGCAGCAGTCATGAGGTGGCAGCGGCACTGACACGGGTACGGCGCGCGCTTGCCGCCGCGTAAGCCGTAGCGCCCGCGACAGGCCCAGTGCCGCGACTGGCGGCAGTGGGCGCTGCTGGCGGCGGTGTACGGGTGGGCGCGCGGGGTCATGGGCCGAAGAGAGGGGCCTGCACCAGCGGGGCATCGGGGTCGGGGGCCAGGATCCACACGTCGGCGCGGCGCTGGGCGGTGGTCATGCGCGTGCGGCCAGCGCGGCACACCCAGCCCAACTCCTCTAGCTCGCGGCGGCGGGGCCGCTCGGTGTTGCCGGCCATGCGGAGCGCGATCTGGACCTCCTCGTCGGTGGCCCCCCGGTCGCCGCGCTGCGAGATGTAGCGCAGGACCTGCTCGCGTAAGGATGCGGCCGAGCCGCGAATCAACTCGGCGGCTTCTTTCGAGGTGTCGGGGTCCTCGTGCGGCGGCGTGCCGCCGTACAGGTCGTCGGGATAGTCAGGCACGCCCGTCCAACACCGCGTGGGCGTAGTCAAACGCCGCCGTCTGGCGGTCCGCTTCCGCGAGAACCCCTTCTAGCGCCGCCCGCAGCCGAGCGACCTCGGCCAGGAACGCGCCTTCGGCTTTCGTCAGCCGCTCGTTCTCGGCGCGCAGTTCGGCCACTTCGGTGTCACGCATGTGGCGGCCGCGCTGCCAGGCCTCTTCGACCATCCGCTCGGTGTCGGTCACAGGTCCGGCCACTTGCTGGCCAGGAACTCGTCGAGCCACCACACCGCGCCCGCCAGGGCCACCGTCAGCAGCCCCACCACTGCCCACCACACAAACTGGTGCACCTGTCACACCCGCCTTCCAGGCGCTAGTGTAGCGAATGTGTTCTACCGATGCGTGCGGCCCAGTACTGATCGAGGCGGGCGGCAGACTGCTTGAACTGGATGCGGTTCGCGATGCACCAGTTGGAGCAGGGGTAGCCGGTGGCGACGTGAACAGGGCAGAAGCCGTTGGGCCAGCCGGGCTTGATGAGGACCAGATGCCGATAGGCGTGCTTGATCGCCATGAGGAGGCTCATGGAATCAGGATGGGCCCCCTAGCGCATCTGCAACCGCTCGATCACGTAACGAACGAGCGTCACTATGACCACCCAGGTCAACGCCGAGAGTCCGAGGGCCACAAAGAACCACCTGTTCAGCAGCATGGCGACAGGTGACCATGTCGACACCTGTCACGAACATGCCCAAAATTTGATTTTGCCTGCCCAGAAATAAGACACTTCCGCACGCGCAGGTGCCTCTGTCGGCCGGGGCTACGTAGCTAGGTCGCCCGAGATTTCGACGGACCATTCTTCGGATGGCGTCGCTTCCAACGGTTGAGGCCCTTCTTCATCGCCGCCGCGTAGCGCATGTTCGCGTAACAGCGCGGACAGTTGCCTCGCCCCAGGAAATATCGACCGCAGGTCCAGCACTTCGGTAGCGATATATCGTCAGACATCAGTCAAACTGGTGTTGGGTGCAGTATCGGGTATAGGAATTCGCGGCCGTGCGCGCGGCGGGGGAGGTTCGGACCCCCCTCGGCCCTGGGCACCACCCAGTACCTGGCGGTCAGAGGGGCGAGAATCGCTCGTTCTCGGACCCATCGGCCGAGATGCGGCCTCGCGCGATCCTTTCACCGCGCGGAGCACGGGTGAGCGCCCCACCTCAGGGCCAGAGACGGTCAGGCAAGGACTCGTAGCCAGCCCTTCACGAGGGGCACCGGCCACCTGTCCCGCACCGCTCGCTCTCCGTGCCGCTCGCCGCCTGGTAGCAAGCTGGCCCTCACCCACATCGGGTGACGCCGCCTGGTCACCAGCCTCACCCTGTCGCCCTGGTCGACACCCTCAAGTCAGGATCAATACAACGTCACGCCTCGCTCCGACAGGCCTCCGATCTCGGCTCCAACTCACCCCAGGTTGCAGAGATCAATACAAGGTCAATACAGGGCGACCAATTACCCCGACCTGCTCACTGTTACCGTCGTTACAGGCACTTTCAAGATCAATCTGTGACACTTTTGCTCTTTGCCTGCTAGCCTCACAATCTCAGCCTTTACACGTCTGATACTTGCATTCAAAGTGAGAACAACTCATCTTGCTCGAAGTCGCCGCCCTTCCTCTCGTCGGACGGCCCGCACCTGAACAACCGAACACCCCGAACGACCTCGGCCCGCTGGGCCTGGGCGGTCCTCCTGCTGAGCGCCACTGCGGTGGCCAGCGGTCGAGGGCCTGAGAGCCCCTAGCAGCCGAGGCGTCCGACCCCCGTCGACAGACCGTAACCCCTGGCCTACACCAGGGGTACCGGTACAGGCAGGGCTCACGGCCACGGGTGTTCCAAGATCGCATTCCGAGTGCAGTCCTCTTTCATCTGCCACTCGGGGAGCAGGGTTCTCGATAGGGCGTCAGCCCGAACGTCTGGTGACCTCAGTAGCACGGCCTCGGCCGTCGAACGCGGCGAATCAGATCGAGACTCGATCAATCTCCCCAGGGTGGCTCGTGGACGGATCATTCCGCAGGCAGCGCGCTGGACCCTTCACTGGCCTTCGAGGTCAGCGGGGTCATCGGAGGCCAGTTCGACCCGACAGGTCGGCTGAGCGGTACAGGGTAGGTCGACCGTGATGGTGGCTCCCGTGTACGTCTGGAGCCTTCCCCAGTTACGCCCGCCTGGCAACGTCCACCGAACCACAGGTGTCGATGGGAGCCCGATTGAGGGCCCTAGCCAGACTGCTTCTCCTTTCTCGGATCCATCCCGCGACCTTCGATCCTGGGCTCCCAGGCAACAGGGACGGGCCAGGCACCACCACCGTGCCGCCGTCAGGGCCGCGAGACGCGCAGAGTCGAGAACCCTCGTTCATGGGGCATTCCTCAGACTCACGCGGCTCGCTCACCACCACCCACCGTTGCTCCCTCGTCAGACCACCGCGATTGGAGACTGGACGATCACCAGTCATGCACCCTCACGTTCAACGTCTCACCTGGCACCGCGATCACTCGCGATGCCAGAGGGCCCGTTGAGCCCAGAGGAGATCCACCCATGACGAAGCAGGACTTCATCCTGATCGCCACCGTGCTCAAGCAGTACCGCCACAGCGAGGCCGTGGCACCCATCGGCAGCACCACCGCCATGATCGCTTGCGATCTCAGCGACGCCCTCAAGGCGCAGAACCCGCGCTTCGACGCGGACCGCTTCCATCGCTTCATTCAGGAGGTCCAGGCGTGAACCCCACCGACTTCATCACCGCCACGCGGCGCACCGTCACCCGCTTCACCGCTGATCCCAGCGACCGCTACCGTCACGCCGAATTGGGCACCGTCCTGTGCGCCGGGGTCCTCACCTTTGACTGCGGTCACACGTACCGCTGGCACCCGTGGGCCGCGACCAGCGAGCCCACCGTCGGCAGCACCGACCTGTGCGCCGAGTGCATGACCGAACTACTCGCGGAACTCAAGAAGTAGCAGACGCCCAGCTTGCCCTCCCGCTGCCACTCAGTGGCAGCATGGGGGCAACCTGGCTGCCTGGTGCAGCCTGATCACGATCTGAGGAGATCCTGATGCAGAACCCATCGCTCCCCGCTGAGGTCCGCGACCTCTTCAACCGGGCCTATCAAGCAGGCACCAAACTCGGCCGCAAGTTCGAGGCCCAGGACATGACCATCGACCTGCGCCAGGCCGCGCGGGCCTACGTGGCCACCTACGAGGGCGACTTCGAGTACCTCGTCGACCTGCGCGACCGCGTCCAGCACGGCGCGGTGCTGCTGTCCGACAACCAGTCGAAGGGCGTGCTCAACTGCCTGATGGCCGAGGCGCGCCGCATCCAGAGCCAGAAGGGCCGCGCCACCACTGCGGCCACGGCCGCACCTCGGGAGCCGCGCCCGCTGGCCAAGCTGCCCGACGGGCGGTACCGCATCACCTTCCCGAGCGGCGAGAGCCGCGCCTATCGCTTCGAACTGGCCGACTGGGCCGAGGACAAGCCGAAAGGCACGCGAGCGATGAGCCTCCGCACCGGTGGCTCTGGCAGCGAGCGCGAGTGGAGCTTCCTGGGCTTCGTCGACCCGCAGGGGTACGTCACCTTCAGCCGCAAGGCGGAGCCGTACAAGCCCCTGGCCCAGGCGGCGATCAGCACGCTCGAAGCTGGCGTCCGTGAGGACAACTGGCTCGTATTCGGGCTCAGCTACGCCCAGGAGGGCTCCAACTGCTTCCGCTGCGGGCGCGACCTCGACACGCCCGAAAGCCTGCTGGTCGGCTACGGGCCGACCTGCGCCGACAAGCTGGGCTTGCCGTGGGGCGCGAAAGCCCAGCCGATGAGCGTCGTGCTGGGCCAGGCAGCGGCCCAGCACGACGCGGTGACGGCCGAGGCGGTCTTCGATGCTGACGGCAAGATCGTCAATCACGACCGCTACAACCAGATCTTCCCCGACGACGCGCCAGCCTTCTAGCTCAGACATCCCGGGCCCTCGGGCGGGCCCTGGACGCCCCAGCTAGGGGAACAGGAGATCCGATCCATGCAAGCACGCCGCGTGTCCGACTACCTGGCCGCGCAGTATCAGGACCTGCTCAGTAGCGGCCTCAGCGACATCGATTCGCTCAGTGCGCTGCCCGAGCAGGGCTTCCCGCTCGACGCGCGCCAGCAGGCCGAATTCCTGCTGACCGCCAGCCTGGCCTTCACCCGAGCCGAGGAGACGGCCCGCATCGCCCGCGAGCTAGCGCCCTTCAACCAGGCCGCGCGCTGGGGCGCACGGCAGACCCAGGCGCACGGCTACCTGGCCGCGTCGACCCGCCGCCTGCTGGCTCTGACCAGCGTTCCCGTTGCCACTCAGTAGCGGAGGTCCCGTGCTCGACATCAACCAGCACGTCTTCACCAAGACGCCCGAGATCCGCATCGATCTCTGGAGCAGCGTCTACCAGTACCGCCCGCCGTGCTTCTACCTCGGGTGCAGCCAGGCGGCGGCAGCGCAGGTGCGCCTGCCGGCCATGCCTGACCGCACCTGGGTCAGCGCCTGCGGCGAGCACCTGTACGCGGCCGTCAACCGCGCCTTGCTCATCACGTACAGCCTCTAACGCTGGACATCTGCTGATCGCCTCGGGCGGCGGTCAGCAGACGCCCCGCATTTGGGGAGAGGAGATCCATCGTGGCCGTATTCATCAGCGCCGCCGTGCACCAGGCCATCGAGGCCATCGCCGCGTCCGTCCGCCAGACCATTCACGAGGCCGTGGCGGAGGCCTTCGCCAGCGTCAAGCTGACCCAGGCCGACGCCGCCAGTAAGGAGGTCCTGAAGGCCGAGTTGCTCGCCGACCCGGACTTCCGCGCCGAGTCCCTGGAACTGCTCAAGCAGGACGCGGACATCAAGCGCGACCTGCACTCGCTCGCCCTCCAGGACGACGACCTGCGCGAAGAGGTCAAGGAAGAGCTTCGCGCCGACGACGAACTCCGCGACGAAGTCAAGGAGCAGATTCAGGAGAACGACGAGGACGAACTCAAGGAGGAGATCCGCGAGGAGCTTCGCGAGGACGACGACCTCCGTGAGGAAGTCAAGGAGGAACTGGCTCAGGACGACGACCTGCGCGAGGAGGCCAAGCAGGCGCTCATCAGCGACGACCTCGACCTGCGCCAGGAGGCGACCGACTACCTCAAGGAGGACTCGGAGTTCATGGACGAGGTCAAGCAGGAGTTGCGGGATGACCGCAGTTTCCGCGAAGAGCTTGCCCGCGAGTGGGCCACCGACCTGCGCCAGGAGGTCATCGACGAGGTCCGCGCGGCGGTCGTCGACGTATTCGAGCGGCTCTAGCCCAGACATCTGCCACTCGCCTCGGGCGGTGGGTGGCAGACGCCCCGGCTAGGGGAGAAGGAGATCCGATGTCCGTTTCGTTCAAGGTGGGGGTCCTCACGCCTGGGGATCGCGACTTCAACTACAACGGCCTCCGTTTCGCTGACCGCAGCGACGCCGAGGTCTACGCCCTCGATCTCGCCATGCGCTGGACGGCTGTCCGCGACTGGCAGGTTGTCGAGTCCGACGACGAGCCCAACCGATGAGCCCGCTCATCTGGAAGGTCTACCGCGACGGCGAGATGGTCGCCTCGCTGCGCTACGCCGAAGAGGCGGCGGCGGTGGTCGCCCTGGGCGGTGCCGCCGTGATCAAGGTCAACGGCCGCATCGTCTGGCGCGAGGGCCGCGAGGCGCAGCCGGCGGGCGAGTCCTACGACTACGTCGCCGCGCTCTGCCACGCGCGTCGCCAGCGCCAGACCGTCGTTCGCTAGCCCTGACATCCCCCGCTGAGTGTCGCAGCGGTGGACGCCCCGGCTAGGGGAAGAAGGAGATCCACGTGTACGACGACGACGACCGCTCCGAGTTTCAGGATCCGGGCGGACGCTCCGCCCTGCGGGCCAGCAGCAAGCGCAATCCGCGCAACCTGCCCTGCCCGACCTGCCGTCAGCCCAATCGGCTGACGCCGGCCGACGTGGCGCGCCACTACCAGTGCGACGCCTGCGCCGACCGCGACGAGGGCGGTGGCTACTGATGCAGTACCCACCGACCACCTGCTACCGCTGCGGCAACGTGGCGGACATCCTCGTCGACGACGGCACCAGCGCCATCTGCGAGGCCTGCGAGGAGGCCTTCCAGCAGGCCATGCAGCGCGAGTACCCGCACGGCCAGTGCTGGCAGTGCGGGGCCACCTACCGTGTCTACACGTGCGTCCAGGGGGTCGCCCACCTGTTCGCCCTGCACTCGGAGGGCGGCTGCTCGCAGTGGGCCGACTGGGGTGGCCGCGAGCCGGTCGGGCCGATGTCGCAGGCCCTCGGCTACTGCGACGCCGGCTGTCGGCCACCGCGCGAGGTGCTCGATGCCTACCTGGCGGCGTCGCAGGCCGCCGCGCACATCTGGTACGACCAGCACTACCACCAGGCTGAGGTCCGCCGCCTCAGCACGGACGGCTTCCCGATCCCGGCGGACGACGAACTCGTGGACCTCCCCTTCTAGGGGGAGGCTTCACGTGAAACAGTGCCACTGAGTGGCACTACAATCTTGAGAGGATGTGTTTCTCCCGTGCGAACTACGACCACCACCACCCCGCAGCCGGCACCGGCACCGCTCATCAGCGCCGTCGAAACAACGGCGCACGAGCGGCGTGCGCTCGGCACTCTGGTTTCGCAGGCCGACTTCTTCGTCGGCGCAGCGACCGTGTTCCAGTACCTCGGGTACACCATTCCGCCGCTCTGGTACTTCGCCCTGCTCAGCGGGCGGGACGTTCTTGAGGAGCGCGACTCGCTCTAGCGCGCCAGCTACTGCCCGTGACAGACAACCTGTCGCGGGTGGTGTCGGGCGCACTTGCCCGAGAGGAGATCCCGATGCCAAGGCTTGGCAATGTTCTGATCGTGGGTCCCGTGACCTGCGAGATCCGCGAGGTCGACCTCGACAACTTCGAGCACCTCAATGAGGCCGTGAACGGCAGCATCAGCAGCATGTCGCTGCCCCAGGACCTGCGCGACCTGGGCCTGCACGCCTTCTGCGACGACGACGGCCGCGCCCGCCAGGCCGACCGTCCGAACAAGTACGCCGTCCACCTCGGCCACGCCGAGTTGTTCGGGCCCATCGTGCTCTTCCGCTCGTCCGAGGACGGCGAGGAGCAGGCGCTGACCGACGGCGACATCTTCTGGCTGACCGGCTACCTGAGTAGCGCGCCGCCGCCCGAGGCGGCTGCCGCTGCCCAGGGCGAGCGCGACTGGTTCGCCCGCACCGGCGGCATGGAGATCCGCTCGTTCGACAACATGGACGACTTCATCCGGGCCATGACCGGGGAGCGGTACGAGTGAACCTCGACGGCCGCGACTGGCGGACCCTGGAAGCCGCGCTCGACGACCACCTGGGGCGGTACGCACCGCCCCCCGAGGCCGACCTGACCGAGCGCGAGCGGACCGAGATCGAGCACATGTGCCGCGTCATGTACTGGTCCGCGACCGGCGCTTTCGTCCTCGTCCTGCTCAACCGCGTGAAGATGTTCCACGAGCAGCCGGGCCAGGCCTTCCGCGCCATGATGCGGGAGGTCGTGCTCAAGGGCGTGGCCACGGCCAACGAGGTCGAGGCGCACGACGTTCTGGAGTGGCTCAATGCCAACTTCCCGCTTGAGTAGACGTGCGCGGCCGGTCGAGGACCGGCCGTACGTGCCGCCGCCCGAGCCACCCATGACCGGCAGTGCGCTGCGCCGCTGGCGACTGGGGCGCGGGCTCAGCCAGGTCACCCTGGCCGCGCTGCTGGGCGTCAGCCACCAGGCCATCAGCACCTGGGAGATCGGCACCCGCCCGATCCGCGCTGGCCTGCGCCTGACCCTCACCGAACTGGACCGCCGCCTGGCCTGGCCGACGCCGACCGTGATCGAGTCGCAGGCCCGCAACCAGCGGCTCAAGCGCCGCGCCCGGCAGTAGCCGGCAACAGAGGAGATCCCATGATCGATAGCTACGAAGCCCTGGAGATGATCAAGCACGCCTATGGCACGCTCGGCCTGGTCAGCAGCGCCTACCGCTCACCCGAGGAGGCCGTGAACAAGGGGTTGGACAGCGTGATGGACGACCTCGACCTGATCATGGCCGCGCTGGAGCAGATGACGGCCAGGCCTGGGCGGCGCAAGCCCGGCAGTAAGGGCATCCCGCCCATCCCCGAGTCGATGGGCGGCATCCCCGCCGACATCTAGCGCCGCGCCCGGCACTACGCCTCGGCTTCATCCTCGTCTGGCTCCGTGAAGTCGAGCCAGCGAGCGGTGCCTGCTGCCACCTGAAGGAACTGCGGCATGGTTATGTAGGCCACAAGCTCAGTGCCATCAACCATCTTGATGGCAACGTCGGCACGTTTCCCCTGAGCCTCCCGAGCCCAGACGATGCAGGCGGTATTGATCAGCGTCTCACCATGCTCGGTGACCACAATGATGAGTGACATCGGAGTCTTTCCCTTCGGTGTCGAACGGCGGCGGGTTGTGAGTGCGACCCGCCGCCACCTTTTTGTCCTACCTCGTGAATCCCAACAACTCAGACAGTTCAGACACTCATACTGTCTGAGGTCTGATCACACCTCCTGAGTGAATCAGACAGACTCTTTTTTCTTAAGGGGTCTGTCTGTCTGTCTGACCTAATCCCAATCACGAAATGCCTCCGGAAGCTCGCTCACGCCGGGCTCGGTGTCTGGCTCGCGGACGGGCCAGTACCGCTTCGCCTTGTCCATGCTGATGAGGTCGCTCTTGCGCTTGAGCAGTGTCCGCACGGACTCCTTCTTCTGCGTCGCGGCCTCCCCGTACACGGCAATCGCGACCTCCATCAGGGTGCAGCCGGGGTTCTCCTGCACGTACAGCACGGCCTTGTCGGTCTGCCCCATCTCGACCACGGCAATGGTCGGGATCACGACATCGACCTTGTCGAAGCAGAGCACGTTGTCGTAGTGCCGAATGTTGATGCCGAGGGGCGGTCGCCGTCGATCACCGTTGATCTTGGTGTGGTGCGCGACCACGAGGTGCCGCCCGTGCCTGGCCTCTTCCAAATCCTGGGCCATTGTCCACTGGTTGCGGATGAACTCGACCTTGCGCTCCGAGCCGCGCCCCTTGAGCGCCACGCCGCCGCTCTTGTGCTCGGCGCTGGTCACGTGGTCGAGCGCCAGCACCGTCACGCCCGGCGGCATCAGTCCGAACGCCTGCTCGATCTCCAGGGCCACGGCCTCATAGGTGACGTGCTCACCTGGCACCGCCCCCGCTGCGGCGATGGCATCGATGACCACCAGGCCGATGCCGTGCTCGCTGATCAGGCGGCATAGCTGCTCGGTCTGATCGCGCAGCCGCTTGCCGCGCATCGAGATGTAGTGGGTGCGCGGCACGGGGCTCACGCCTAGCTCGCGACAGACCTGGCCCAGCACCCGCTGGAAGTCGGCGTAGTCGTCCTCCCAATCGAGGTACAGCGGCACGCCCTGGTCGGTTGGCAGACCCAGGAAGTCGTAGCCCGTGGCGTAGTAGACGCACAGGCCCTTGGCCAGCGTGCTCTTGCCCGAGCCCGCTGCGCCGAGCCAGCAGTTGACCTTGCCCTTCAGCACCAGCGGCTCGCACAACCACTCGTTGGCGACGAACGGCGGCGGGTCACCCTCGGGGGTGAGGATGGTCAGCCCGTCACGGTGCGCCTGGAGCACCCGCTCGAACGAGTCGAGGACCAGGCGCTTGCTCTCGTCGGCATCGTGATGACCGAGCGCCTCGGCTACGCCCTTGACCTTCGGGCCGCTGCCGGCCATCAGATTGACTCGCTGGCGGGAGCGGAAGACGCCATCACGTTCGATCCATAACTCGGCCGTCGTCTCGTCGGAGTGGTCCTTCAGCCGCGAGTAGTGCAGCACCAGGCCAGGCGTCGGCTCGTCACGGTAGCCTATGCCCTCGGGACGGAACGAGGGCTCTGAAGGCGCGCTGGTCGGTGGCCCACTGGCCCCGTTGGCCAGCGCGCGGAGCGTCTCGACCGTCCCACCCGCATCCAGCCAATCGGACACGTCGCCCTTCGGCGGCAGGTCCGGCAGGTCCAGCCAGCGCACCGCCTTGGCCACGCCGTCGAGGCTGCGCGCCACGTCCTGCATGTGCGCGCGCCCGGCATCATCGTTGTCTGGCAGCAGGCACACCTTGCGCCCGGCAAAGAAAGAGCCGAACGACGGGTGCCACTTGCCCGCCCCGCCCACGTTGCACGTCGCCAGCAGGCCCTCGGCAAACAGGCGGTCGACATCCTTCTCACCCTCGACGACGAACAGGTTCACGTTCGGGTGGGCAGTGATCTCGGGCAGGCGATAGGGCACGCGCGTGATGCCGTCCATGTTCCAGAGCCAGCCGCCGCTGCCGTCGGGCCGGCGCTGGCGGAAGCTTTTGGGGAACATCCGCACCGCCTGGTAGAGCAGCGTCTCGTCCGCCCCACGGTAGTCGTAGGTAGCCACGACCTCGGGCCGCGTGTCGATCCGCTGCGCCTCAGCCGGCCACAGGTCAGCCGCCTTGAGCCAGTCGATGATCTCGTTCTGATCGCAGTTCGCCTCGCAGTGAACCAGCAAGCGGTCGCCTTTGACCGTGACGTTCAGGCTCGGTGTGCGATCCACATGGACGAAGCAATGCGTCAGGCCGCTGCCGCGCTGTTGTGACCGACGGCAGGGACAGACCCCACTCTTGTCGCACGTGCGGGACTGGGTATCGAGAATCTGCCGCGCGCATTCGGCGGCACCACGTGTACTATTCATGCACCGCAGTTCCTTTCTTCGCTCCGAGGGAGCAATAAAGCCAGCCCTGTCACAAGCAGGGCTGGCTTTTTAGTCTAGGTCTGACGCTCGGGCCCGGGGCGTCACATTCAATGGCTGCATGAGCAGGGGCGGAGCCTCGGTTTCCACGTCCGTTGCCTGGGCCAGCAGCAGCAGCGTGCGACGGTCGTCGTCGAGGTGCGCCGCCCACTGGTAGAGCAGCGCCGCGCGCCCAGGGTGACGCTTACCCATCAGGCGGAGGTCGGCCACGACCTCGGCTAGCTGGCGGCAGAAGTCCGTGAGTGTCGTCATCGTACTCATGATCCCAGACAAAGATGCGCGGCCAGAGTCGGCGATAGCGATGATAGGTAATGCTGGCCTGCGCTTCAGCCTCGGCCTCGATGTACAGCAGGCTGCTCACGTCGGGCAGAATCACTTCACGACGGTCGGCAGGCAGGCCGATGCGGCGGCCACTGTGCGGGCCGCCGACGAGCCACACGTCAACGATCTGCGCTGGCACGCCGAGCCTCGCCCTCTTTCTTCAGGCGAGCCTTCTCGGCGTCGTTGTCGACGCGCTGGCGGAGGGCCTTGAAGCCCCCCGCGCGCGCCATGATCGCCCGTGCCTCCGCGACTGCGCCCAATCGGGAGACAAGACGACCGTAGGCCTCGTGATCGCACAGGTACAGGTCGGGTGTGATCAGCAGCATCCGACAGCCTCGGCGGCAGGTGCGGTCGGCCACCTACGTCTTGGCGGTGGCCAGGTAGGCCTCTTCGATCTGCTTCTGGAGGGCAGCGGCATACTCCATGATGACATTGGCCGGGGCGTCCGCCTTGAGCGGGCGCACGGCAATGCCTAGCTCCTTGGCCTCGGTCATCACCTCGACCAGATGATCGTGCGCGGTGTCGAGATCGATCTCCTCGCGCGTGGGCGTGGCCACCTCGGGCAGCTTCTTCTCGGGGATCTCGAAATACTCCTCCTTGAAGATCTCGTCGTGCTTGGCGCTGTCGACCTGGGTCACCTCGGTGCGACGGGCCATCTCAACCTCGACCTCGGCCAGCATCTCCTCCTCGGTCGGCAGGTCCTGGCCGAACGCCGCGCGGTGGGCGCGCGCCAGGCTGCGCTTCTCGGCGATGGCAACGAAGTGGGTCGCCAGCGGCGCGGCCCGGCGGCCCGCCTGCTCGGCGGCGGCGCGGGCCTGGTCGATCTCGGCGCGGAAGACGACGCCGCGCTGCGAGATGTCGCCCGTCTTGGCAGTGTGGATGATCGTCTCGACGACCACGTCCGCCTCACCATAGCCCCAGGCATTCTTCTGCTCAACGGTCAGTGGGTGCTGCTCGAAGCCACGGTAGTCGGGGTGCTGCCGCAGCAGGCGCAGGTGACCCTCGACGGTGATCCACGGCTGGCCCTGGAACAGGGTGATATCCGTGATCGGATCCAGGCTCCATCTTCTGCACAACAGATAGATGATGTTCAACTGGGCGGGCGTCGCCTGCTCCAGGCCGAACTTGGCGTTGCGGTTTAGCTCGATCCGCCGCTTGAGTTCGGCCGGCTCCAGCTTGCGAAGCTCGCGCGTCTTGTCAGTCACTCAGGGATCTCCTCTTCTTCAGCGACCGGGGCATAGCCCCAACGGGTGACCGTCACCCAGGCGTGGCGACCGTAGTCACCTTCGATATAGCGGTAGCCCCAGGCCATCGACGGGGCCCAGATGTCTAGCCAGCCCGTGCCCTGGCCCAGCAAGCCGCGATCCTTACACTCGACAACCCAGCCATCGGGAAGCTCCAGGCGGGTGCCCATCGGGAAGCCGCGACTGCACGCCGCCGCCCCCTTGTGGACAAGCTCGCCATTCGCCATGCGGCCAGGCAGGACGTAGAAAGTCAATCTCACGTACTCCTGGCGAGCGAGCATGGCCAGCCCGATGAGCGCCTCGATCACCGCTGCTTGCTCCGCTCGTAGCGCCTGACCCCCGCCATGAACTGGCGCTGGTAAGTGCCAGCGGGCGCGCACCACTGCTCGTCGATGGCACACTGCCGACAGTCGGCGCGGTGCTTCATGAGCGCCAGCAGCGTATCGAGCGCATCGCTGGCGATCTCGCCGGCCGCCGTCGCCTCGACCGTGTGCATCATGCAGCGTCGAGGATGCGCTGCTGCGCCAGGCTCAGCAGGCGAAAGTACTCGTCCAGCGCCTCGGTGCCCGTCTCGCCGAGCGGCGAGGTGGCGTACACCTTGACCGCCACGTCCACGCCGCGCGTGCTCGACTTGACCTCGACGCTGGACTGGCCGGTCGCCTGCTGGCCGAACTTCTCGCTGATCTCCTTGAGCAGGTCGAGCATCTCTTCGGCCTGGTCCTCGGTCACTAGATGATTCCCTTCTTCTGGGCGTCGATCACGGCCTGGCGAATGATGATCGCCGCCTGATCGCGCATGTCACGCCGCTCGTGCAGCGCCAGGTCGCGCAGCAGATCGAGCACCTCGACCTCCAGCGCGATGTAGATGGAGCGGACCGGGATCTCGGCCGACACGTTGGTCGACCGCCGGCTCTGGAGCACGGTGGCCATTACGCCTCCTGGGTGGACTGATCGTCCGTGAATGACATTAGGAAGTCTTCCCAATGGGCGTAGCCCATGCGCCGGCACCAGCGGCGGATGGTGCTCTCGCTGACGCCGAACGCCTGCGCCACCGACCACTGTGAGGGTGGCCACTGCTCGGGCGGCACGGAGCCGATCCACTGGTAGAGATCCTGGGCAGCGTGGCCCTCACTACTGAAGGTACGTCTCGGGTTGGGGCGACCAGCGGGCCAGCCCCAGGGTCCTCCTGTCGGTATTGGCATTGGCGCTATGCTAGCATGGCCGTCGATGTCTAGGACTAGCACACAAAGGAGTCACGGTATGCCTGCTTCCTCACACGCTAAGTGTGCCCGATGTGGCGGGGTGCGTCACAAACATGCTCGCTTCAACCTCTGCGGCAGGTGCTGGCAGACATGGAAGAAGCCCCAGCTTATTGAGGCACGGGAGATGCGCCAAACACGACGGATCAAGAAGCGCGAAGGGGTCATGGCCGGCGGCGCGCAACAGCCTGGCGGGACCCATGCGGAGATCCTGCTGGAGAAACCAGCCGCAGAGCCGCCGCAATACAAGTGGCAGATCTACGGTGATCAGGTCGCCAACGCGATCAGCGAGGTGGCCCCGTCAGCCATTCCACCCCAGGCGGAAATGCTGGGCGGGCACGCCCAACGGATGGCGTCGTTCGTCCAAGACCTGATGGATGATGACGACGTACCGCCGGGCGCGGTGGCGGTGGGTATCACCAAATTGGCCACCATCCTGGCTGATGCCGAGCACACGCTGACGGACCTGCCGTCTATCAGGCCTGTTG
>Ga0173480_10000336_pt1 | contig 15092 bp, 10 predicted proteins | sample NitcycUS209509C1_FD_122622 | JGI IMG/M metagenome (GOLD analysis project Ga0173480, IMG submission 122622) | Soil microbial communities from Arlington Agricultural Research Station in Wisconsin, USA - Nitrogen cycling UWRJ-S209-509C-1 (version... | ecosystem: Environmental > Terrestrial > Soil... | reverse complement strand
TGGGCGCAACCGCCTTCGGCGCGCCGATCACGACACCACCGTTCCAGCAGTTCTCCACGATCATCGAAACCGCGTTGGTCTCGGTGTAGACCGCATTGCGGTCCTCGATGAGTTCGTAGGCGGGCATCGCGCCGGACACGAACGGCACCACGCTCTCCGCCGTCCAAGGCGCCCTGCCAGCCGGCATGTCCTGCCCGAGCTTGAGCGCGATCTCGCTCTCGACGCGCAGGTTGACGAAATCGGATTTTGCGATGCGGGCCGGCGAGGTGTGGATTGTGCGCGCAAAGATCGCGCCGCCGCACGGATGCGTGATGCCCATCAATTCCTGCATCACCTTGGTGGCAACGGCGACCTTCACGCCGCCCAGCGGCCCGTAAATCGGTTCGGCCAAACCGTAGTAGACCTCCTGCGCCTGATAGGCTTCGGCAATCGAGGCCGGCTTCAGGTCTTCGGGTAGGTTCGCGTAATTCCTCCGCGCCCGCCGCGCATCCCACATGTGCCGCGCCATCGCGTCGAGCCGGCTCATGATCCCTCCCCTCTGTTTCTCCAGATCATAACTGTGCGCCTGCCGGCGCGGAAGTTGGTGCTGCCCGGCTCACGCAATTCCGGCGAGGCGGATCAGCGCGAAGCTGATCAGCCCCAGCACGATCAGCGATGCGGTAACCGCCGCAGTGACGCGAAGCCCGGCCTGCGCGACCTTGCGCACATCGACGCCGAGCCCGAGCGCCGCCATTGCGATCGTGGTGAGGATCGACGCGACCGTGCGCAGCGGCTCGACGATGTTCAGCGGGATGACCCCCAGCGAGCGCAGCAGCGCCAGCAGCAGAAAACCGACGATGAACCACGGAACCAGTTCCTTAAGCGGCGGCCAGCGCCGGCCGTTCGTCGCGGCATCCGCGCGCGTACGGCTCGCGACGACCGAGAGCCCTAGCACAACGGGCCCGAGCATCAGCACACGCACCAGCTTGACGATGGTGCCGACCTGATTGGCGGTCGCGCCGATCGGCAAGGTCGCGGCGAGCACTTGCGGCACCGCATAGACCGTGAGCCCCGCGAGCGTGCCGTACTGGGTGAGCGAGAGGTCAAGCACCGGAACGAGCAGCGGCAGAGTCAGCACGACGATGACGCCAAGCACCGCCGTGAAGGCAATCGAGGACGCGATGTCGTCCGGGCGCGCGCCGATCACGGGCGCGACCGCGGCGATTGCCGAGTTGCCGCAGATCGAATTGCCGCACGCGACCAGCACGGACATCTTCTTCGGCAGACCGAGCGCGCGGCAGAGCGCGTAGCTCGACGCGAGTGCGATTACCACCACGGTCGCAATGCCGACCAGCAGAATGGGCCCGAGCGCCCAGACCAGCGCGCCGGAAATCGAGGCGCCGAGCAGGACGACGGCAAATTCCAGCAACTGCTTGGCCGAAAAGCTGATGCCCTTCGCCCAAGCCGGCCCGGGCGCCCAGAAGGCCCGGATTGCGACACCGATCAGAATCGCAATGACCAATCCTTCGAGATAGAGGTGGCCCCAGGCCTCGACTTCGGCCTTCTCGATCAGCTTGGCGACCGCTGTCACTCCGACGCAGAGCGCGACGCCGGGGAGGTAAAGCTTCAGAGCGTCCATCAACGGAATTCCCGGCTCTGATGGCCCGCTCGCCCGCCCGCAGACGACATTAACCCCTGTCTCATCCGACTTCCCCGTTGCCTCCTTGATGATAGCCGCGCTTCCGCCACGAATCCCGTAGAATGAAATTAACCAGTGCGTAACCGCCAGCTTAGAAGCTGAAACGAAATAGTTCGCATTGCAGCTTTCCTGGCGCGGGATTGAAAAGGAATTCGCGTAGAGCCTTCCGTGCGGGCCGGTGAGAGGCTGGCACAGGGATACGATGTCGGGATTTAGCGGAATAGGCACCCATTCGGTGCCGAAGGACACCAGCCCGTCTCTCAGCGCGGCTGACAACCAGAATATCTCCGGCCTCTTGGGCGGCACCGCCTGGAACGGAACGACGATCACCTACAGCTTTCCGACCGCGTCCAGCCAGTACGGCAATCCGACGACCTATGGCGATACCGATCCGTTCACAGGGTTCAGCCCGCTCGATTCGTTCGGGCATTCCGGACAAAAGGCGGAGGCGCAGCGCGCGTTCAGCTTGATCGCGAGCTATACGCTGCTCACCTTCCAGCAGATCACCGAGACGTCCGTTACGCACGCAACGGTCCGGTTCGCCAACGTCAGCCAGTCGGCGGTCCCGACCGCGGAGGCATTCCTGCCGACCACCGCGGCGCCCGGCGGCGACGTATTTTTCGGCGGCACCGGCGAAAACCCGGTGATGGGTAATTTCGATTCCGGCCAGGCGGTACTGCACGAGATCGGCCACGCGCTCGGGCTCAAGCACGGCCAGGACGGCAGCGTCTACGGCAAGATGAATGCCGACCGGCTCGACATCGAATTTTCGCTGATGAACTACCCGAACTACATCGGCTCAACCGAGGGCTACGCGACCGCGATCACCTCGGCGCAGAGCTACATGACGTACGACATCGCCGCCCTGCAATACATGTACGGCGCGAATTTCAATAAGTCCGGCCAGAGCGTCACATATAGCTGGTCGGCCAACGGCACCGGGTTCGTCAATGGCATATCCCAGGGCACGCCCTATAACGGGGCGATCTTCGAAACGATCTGGACCGCCGGCGCGATCGCCACCTACGACCTGAGCAACTTCGGGCAGAACCAGGTCGACGACATGAACCCGGGCGGCTGGATGATGTTCTCGACCAGCCAGCTAGCCGACCTGAACTACTACGCGCCGTCGAAGCCCGCGGGCGAAATATTCGCGCACGGCAACATCTACAATGCGCTGCTCTATAACGGAGATCAGCGCTCGCTGATCACCAACATCATCACGGGCGCGGGCAACGACACCATTACGGGAAATGCGGCGAACAACCGGATCGACGGCCACGCCGGCAACGACACGATCGACGGCGGCGCCGGTGTCGACACCGTTGTGTTCCACGGCCTGTTCGCTGCCTACGCGCTGACCACGCTATCGGCAAACAGCGTGCGCGTCGTCGGGCCGGACGGCACAGACACACTGACCAATGTCGAACAGCTCGCCTTCGACGACCAGACCATCACGTGGTCGGCTTCGAGCCCGCCGGTCACCAATCCTCCCGTCACGAATCCGCCGGTAACCAATCCGCCGGTCACGAATCCGCCGGCCCCAACCGGTCCGCAGGTCCATTGGGCCGCGAGCATCGACATCGGCGGGCACCCGGCGGGCTGGCTGCCGATCGCAGCTCGCGATTTCAACCACGACGGCACCAGCGATCTGCTCTGGTACAACGCAAGCAATCGCGATCTCGATCTGTGGAAGATCGCCAACGGCACATGGGCCGGCAGTGTCGACATCGGTGCACACCCGGCCGGATATCAGCCATCGCTCGGCGGCGACTTCAACGGAGACGGCACCAGCGACGTGTTCTGGTTCAACCCGTCGAGCGGCGACGTCGACATCTGGAAGGTCGCGAACGGCCAGTGGGCCGGCAGCGCCAGCGTCGGCTTGCATCCGGCCGGCTATCAGCCGGTCGCGAGCGGCGACTTCAACGGCGACGGCACCAGCGACGTGCTCTGGTACAATCCATCGAACGGCAATACCGACATCTGGAAGCTGTCGAATGCGCAGTGGGCGGGGAGCACCACGATCGGCGCGCACCCGCTTGGCTGGCAGGTCGTCGGAGCCGGCGACTTCGACCACAACGGCACCAGCGATGTGCTCTGGTACAATCCTGCGACACACGATGTCGATTTGTGGAAAGTTTCGAATGGCCAGTGGGCCGGCAGCGTCGCGGTCGGCACGCATCCGGCCGGCTATGCGCCGGTCGGAATCGCCGATTTCAACAACGACGGCACCAGCGATGTCCTGTGGTTCAACGCCGCAACCGGCGACACGGAAGTCTGGCTGATCCAGAATGGCCGCTGGTCGGCGAGCATGAATCTCGGCACGCACCCGACCGGTTGGACCGTCGCGGGCGTGGGCGATTATAACCGTGACGGCATCGCCGACATCGCCTGGCTCCAGCCGGCCACCAACCACGTCGAGACGTGGCTCCTGGCGAATAGCTGACGCTCCGCCCTAGAGCTGCAAAGCCGCCGCCGTATCCCTCACCGTCTCATCCGACGTTACATGCACCGCCTGCAATCCGCAGGCGCGGGCGCCTTCGACGTTCTCCAGCGTGTCGTCGAAGAAGAGAACCCGCTCCGCCGGCACGCCGATCTCTTTCACAATGTATGCGAACGCCGCCGGCTCGGGTTTGCGCAGGCCCATCTCGTGCGAGGTGAAGACGGTGCGAAACTGTCCAACCGCTGGCGCGAACTGCTTGAGGAACTGCGTCCAGTGCGTGCGGTTGGTGTTGGCAAAGGCATAGAGCGGAATCTTGGGCGCGAGGCATGCAAGCAGGTCAGCGATGCCTGGCATTTCCGCGACGAAGATCGTGTTCCAGCCATCGCGTAGCCGAGCGTCGTCGAGATCAATCCCAAGCGAATTGCGCAGGCTCGCGAAATACGCCGATGCGTCGATCTCCCCCCGTTCATGGCGCTCATAAGGTGGATCGTGCGAGAACCGTGCGCGCAGCAGCGATGGCTCGCAGCCGGCATGTTCGGCCCAGCGCGCGAACACGCGGTTAAAGTCGATGCGCACTACCACGCCGCCGATATCGAACAGCAGCGCCTCGACGGAATGATGGGTCATCGAACACTCGGGTTGCAGTTGGTGCTTTTACGCCATGATTCTGCACTGGCGGACAGGGCGAACCGCGCCCCGTCGAAAACCGGAGCGGAGCGTTGGCTCTCGGCCCCCGGTCATTCCCGGGTGCCACCGGAGCGCGGTTCCCTCTTGATAAAGCTCAAGAACTTGTGCGCCAGCGATACCTATGTCCCTCTCGACATTCGAACGAGAATTTTTCTAATGTCGGCCCGACGGAGCCTGCTGGAATGAACTACGACGCTATTTTCGCGAACGCGCTCAAGACCCTGCACGAGGAGCGGCGTTATCGTGTGTTTGCGGACCTCGAGCGGATCGCCGGGCGCTTCCCGCACGCGATCTGGCATTCCCCGCAAGGGCAGCGCCACGTGATCATCTGGTGCTCGAACGACTACCTCGGCATGGGTCAGCACCCGAAGGTGATCGGCGCGATGGTGGAGACCGCGACCCGCATGGGTGCGGGCGCCGGTGGCACGCGCAATATCGCCGGGACCAATCATCCGCTGGTTGAGCTGGAGGCCGAGCTGGCCGACCTGCATGGCAAGGAGGCCGCCCTCGTCTTCACCTCGGGCTACGTGTCGAACCAGACCGGCATCCCGACCATCGCCAAATTGCTGCCGAATTGCCTGATCCTGTCCGACGCCTGGAACCACAACTCGATGATCGAAGGTGTGCGCCAGTCCGGCTGCGAGAAAGCGATATGGCGCCACAACGACATGGCGCATCTCGAAGAATTGCTCGCCGCGCAGCCGCGCGAGCGCCCCAAGTTGATCGCCTTCGAGGGTCTCTACTCGATGGACGGCGACGTCGCGCCCGTGACGGCGATCTGCGACCTCGCGGAAAAATACGGCGCGATGACCTACTGCGACGAGGTGCATGCGGTCGGCATGTACGGCCCGCGCGGCGGCGGCCAGTGCGCGGCTCAGGGCCAGATGCACCGGGTCGATGTGCTCGAAGGCACGCTCGCCAAGGCCTTCGGCTCGCTCGGCGGATACATTGCGGGCAGCGCCAACATGATCGACGCGGTGCGCTCCTACGCGCCGGGCTTCATCTTCACCACCGCCCTGCCCCCGGCGGTGTGCGCCGCGACCGTCTCGGCGATCCGGCATCTGAAGGAATCCGACTGGGAGCGGCAGCGCCACCAGGACCGCGCTGCGCGCGTGAAGGCGGTGCTGCATGCGGCGGGCCTGCCGGTGATGGCGAGCGAGACGCACATCGTGCCGCTGTTCGTCGGCGATCCGGAGAAGTGCAAGCAGGCGAGCGACATGCTGCTCGCCGACCACGGCATCTACATTCAGCCGATCAATTATCCGACGGTGCCGCGCGGCACCGAGCGGCTGCGCATCACGCCCTCCCCCTATCACGAGGACGCGCTGATCGATGCGCTCGCCGAGGCGCTGGTCGACGTGTGGCAGCGGCTCGAATTGCCATTCAACAATCGCGCGATGGCGGCAGAGTAATTACTCCGCGTCTTTTTTCGCGTGACCCTCCCACGCCCGGATCACCCCCACCGCGCCGGGCAGCACCAGCGACATGAAAGTGAAGCGCGCAAGCTGATGCACGCCGACGAATACCGGATCGAGGTGCAGCGCGAACGCAATGATGGTCATCGCCTCCATCGCGCCCGGCGCATAGGCGATCACGAGACTGTCGGTGCGAAGTCCGAGTAACCAGGCAACGCCCACCGCAAACAGGCAACCGACCGAGGTACCGACAAGAAGCGCGCCGAGGCCCACCAGGCTGAGCCGCAGGAGTTGGCGCAAATCTGCGCCACCGAGACGAGTGCCGATCATCGAGCCCATAATGATGAACGAGAAGATGACAACCGGGACAGGCAGGAAGGCGTGCACCCAACCGGTGCCGTGCAGGATGCCGGACGCGGCCATCGATCCGAGGATCAGTCCTCCGGGCAGATTGAGGCGGAACGCAAGCAGCGCCGCGCCCGAGGAAACCAGAATGATGACGCCGAGCTCGAAGATCAGTTGCACCATTGGCAGGTTACCGCCGCGCGGCGGTGCCACACCCATGACTCCAAAGGCTGCGAAAATCAGCGGCAGCGCCACAGCCAGGACGAACAGGCGCACAGTCTGCACCAGCGCGATGGCGCGGACGTTTGCCCCTGTATCCTGCGCGAGCGCCATCGCCTGCGCGAGCGCGCCGGGCGCGGCGGCAAACAGCGCATCGAGCGTCGGCCAGCCATGGACCAGCTTCAGATAGATCGTGACTGAAGCGGTGATCGCCGTCATCGCGATCGCAAGCGCGATCATGCTCAAGGGCCACGTCACCATGCTGGCGATCGTCGAGGGCGTGACCGAAGAACCGAGCGAAATCCCGAGAATGACATAGACGGCGCGCGCGACGGGCGGCGGCATGTACATCGGCCGGCCGGAGAGCGCAGCCGCCGACACGCCGATGATCGCACCCGAGAGCCAGCCGGCCGGCATGCCGGCAAGACCCAGCACGGCGGCGCCACCGGCACCGTAAGCCATCGTTTCAGTGAAGCGACGGATCAGCAGTTTGCGTCTGGAAGAGGCGGCCGACATCAAATCCAGGGCCGCGGTGGGCGGCGAAAGGCGAGTTTGACCTCGATCAATGCCCACCCACCCCGCGGCGGTCAAATGCGCCATGACATCGAAGGCATGCATCTTCGCCGAACAGGCGGCGCCGCGATATACATCGTATCCGACCGCGCCCCATTTCTCTTCCGCGGTCGGCCCGGTCGCATACGCAGGATGGCTGGCAGAGCTTCCTGCCGATGCCAGTCTCTCGCTTTATCTTCATGTGCCGTTCTGCGCGCAGCTTTGTCACTACTGCGGCTGCCACACCAAGATCGTGCGCCGACGCGAGCCGGTAGCGACCTACGCGAAATTGCTGGCGCGCGAGATCGACCTGCTGGGTGAGCATGCCGGCGGGCATCGCGTTCACAGCATGCATTGGGGCGGAGGTACGCCCTCAGTGCTCGGACCCGAACTGCTCGGCGAGCTGGCCGGGCGGATCGCCGCGACCTTCAATTGTGCGGTCATTGCCGAGCATGCGATCGAACTCGACCCGCGCCACGTCGACGGCCCACTCGTCCAAGCGCTGGCTGCAATGGGCGTGAACCGCGCCAGCCTCGGGGTACAGGAATTCTCGCCTCGTGTGCAGAAGGCGATCGGTCGTATTCAGCCGTTCGGCCAGGTGGCGCAAACGGTCATGCTGTTGCGGGAGGCCGGGATCGTCGATCTCAATTTCGACCTCATGTACGGCTTGCCGCATCAAAGCGAAGAAGATCTTACACGCACGATCTTTCTCGCGCATACGCTGGCGCCAAACCGGATCGCGCTGTTCGGTTACGCGCATGTGCCGTGGTTCAAGACGCACCAGCGCCTGATCGACGAAAGCGCGCTCGCGAACGCGGCGCAACGCCTCGCCCTCGCGGAAACGGCACGGCAGACATTGCTTTCGCTTGGTTATGTGCCGATCGGCCTCGATCATTTCGCGCAGCCCGGAGACAGCCTCGCGAAGGCTGCGGCAAGCGGGACGTTACGCCGCAATTTCCAGGGCTACACGACCGACAGTGCCGATGCGCTGCTCGGGCTCGGCGCTTCCGCCATTGGCCGCCTGCCAGGCGGATTCGCGCAGAACTCACCCGACCTCGCCGGCTATACGCGCGCGATCGAAAGCGGACGCTTCGCCACCGCAAAGGGCATCGCGCTGACCGCCGACGATCGTTTGCGCGGAGACATCATCGAGCGCCTGATGTGCGATTTTTCCGCTGACGCCACGGAGCTGAATGGCGATGCCTTCGCGCAGACATGCGACACGCTCGCCCCGCTCGTGGCAGAGAGCATCGTCAAAATCGAAGGCCGACACATCACCGTGACCAAGTCAGGGCGTTCTTTCGTGCGGCTCGTTGCCGCCGCCTTCGACGCCTACCTGGCCCGCGGCAAGGCGCGCCATTCGGTTGCGGTGTGATCAGGCGCGCCCCTCGGTCAGCACGATGCGCATTAGGTCGGCGGCATTGCGTGCACCGAGCTTTTCCATGATGCGCGCGCGATGCACCTCGATAGTGCGGGGCGAGATGCCGAGTTCGCGGCCGGCCTGCTTGTTCGACGACCCGGAAGCGATCTGCCCCAGCACGTCGCGCTCGCGCGAGGTGAGTTGGTCCTGCCCGGGAAATGCGTGCGGCAGGTTGCCGTTGCTCTTGCGCCGCGACCACGCGTCGACCGCCTCGCGCACCCGCGTCACCACGACGCTGGCCTTGACGGGTTTCTCGATGAAATCGAATGCGCCGCTCTTGATCGCTTCCACCGCGGTCGGAATATCGCCGCTTCCGGAGACGATAAAGATCGGCGCCGGATAATCCTCCGCCTTGAGAGCCTTCAAAAGATCGATCCCGCTCTGGCCCGGCATCTGCACGTCGAGGATGATGCAGATCGGCGTGCGCGACCTCGCGGCCTCGAGAAATGACGCGCCATCCGAGAACCCGGCCACCTGATAGCCATCTCTCGACAGAAACACCGAGAGCGCGTTCAGCACCATTGGATCGTCGTCGACGACGAAGACTTCCGCGCTTTGAGAATTGCCAATCGACATCGGTTGCCCTCGCTGCCGACGCGCCCTGCGGCGCAAGTAAGGTGCGCCTGGACAGGCGCCAAGCGCAACGCTTGTTAATCGGGTTCTGCGAGCAACGGTTCCATTGCGGGAACCGTCAGACTCGCGCAGGCGCGCAAAAATGCGTCCATCGCGGTCCGATTGCAATCCCCAGCTTTGTTCCGCCGGGGCAGCAGGAACTTTTTAGTGAGTTCATTTTGTTGAAGAAATCGCGTGAGCCAAACGCTCCATCGCCATTGCGAGTTGCTCGGCGCTACGCGCAAAACAGAGCCGCATGAAACGCTCACCGCCCGAACCGAATGCCGTGCCGGGCGCAAGTCCGACATTCGCCTCGTCGACCAGCCGAAGCGCAAGGCGCCGCGCGTCCGGCTCGCCGTCGAGGGAAAAGAACAGATAGAACGCGCCCTGGGGCTCGGCGAAGCGCACGCGCCCTGTTGCCGCCAGCGCAGTGCAGGCAACCTCTCGGCCTCGCCGTGCGCGATCCACCATATGGGCGACAAAGCCTTCGCCATGATCAAGCGCCGCAACAGCCGCGCGCTGCATGAACTGAGCAACGCCGGACGTCGCGTACTGGATCATGTTCTCGATCACCTGACCGAGCGAGGGATGCGCCACGATCCAGCCGATGCGCCAGCCGGTCATCGCCCAATTCTTGGAAAACGTATTGACGAAGAGAATGCGGTCATGCGGCTCCATCACGTCGAAGAACGACAGGGCCCGCGGTCCTTCGCCGTACCAGAACCGCGCATAGGTTTCGTCCGCGACGATCCAGAGGCCGTGCCGGCGAGCGAGTGCGAGCAATGCGGAGAGATCGGCGGCCGACGCGGTCCAGCCTGTCGGGTTGCTCGGCGACACGACGAACAGTGCGCGGGTCTTCTGCGTGATCGCGGCGGCAAGGCGATCGAGGTCGAGCGACCAGCCTGAATTTCCAAACGCCATGGGCACTTCGACGGCGCGGGCGCCGAGTATGCCGGTGGCGGCCGCCGCGTTGGGCCAAGTCGGCGTCGGGATGATGATTTCGTCGCCGGCGCCGGCGATCATCGCGAGCGCGATCTGGATCGCCTGCATGCCGGAGCCCGTGACGTAGAATTCCTCCGCGTTAAACGTCCGGCCATAGAGCGCCGTATGATAGCGGGCGAGCGCTTCGCGCAGCGGAGGAATCCCGCGCTGCCACGTGTAGAACGTCTCCCCCGCCGCGAGCGCGCGCGTTGCCGCTTCACAAATGAACGAAGGCGTCGGCGTGTCGCCCTCGCCCACGAATAGCGGGATCAGTCCCTCGCGTCCGCGCCCGTAGTTGGCGACCTCCACGATGCCGCTCTCCGGCGCCGAGCGCGCCGTATGAGAGAGCGCATCGGCAAGCGCGAGAGCATGCGGATGAGGTGACCCATCATTCATTGCAAGTTCCAACAGCCAGCGTTCCGCCGTACTCTAGCGCGCAAACGCCGCGCGTCTCATCAAAAGACGCAACGCTAACGATCAGTTTGCGTGACGTCAGGCCGGCTTCCTGGCCAGGATGTCGCGAATCTCCTGCAGCAGCACTTCCGAACGCGGTGCCTCCGGGGGTTTCGCCGGCTTCTCGTCTTCCTTGCGCTGCAGCCGGTTGATGGCGCGTACGGCGAGAAACAGCACCCACGCGATGATGACGAAATTGATCACGATGGTCAGGAAGTTACCCCACGCAAGCACGGCGCCTGCCTTTTTGGCATCGGGGAGCGGCGTGCCCGCAGCAACCTTTGTCCCCGTCATTTGCGTGTAGTAGTTCGAGAAATCCAGGCCGCCCGTCACCGCACCGATGATCGGCATGATCAGGTCGGCGACCAGCGAGCTGACGATCGCCCCGAACGCCGCGCCGATGATTACGCCAACCGCGAGGTCGACCACGTTGCCGCGCATCGCGAATTTCTTGAATTCCTCGAGCATCGTCACCCTCCGGTCAGAGAAGTTCCGGGCGAGCCTAGCCGGAAACCTAATCCACGATAAAGTGGACCCGCTTGCCGCCATCAATGGACAAGCGACTGGGATTCATGGTGATTTAGGGCCGCGGCCGGAATCCATTCCGGGAGCGGAGGACCCCAAGGCGTGCTGCAAGGCTGGGTCGTAATCATCGTTGCGCTCGGCTATCTCGGGCTTCTGTTCGTCATCGCGAGCTATGGCGATCGGAGGCGCGGGCGCGGCGGCCCCGCGCGACCGCTGATCTATCCGTTGTCACTCGCGATCTACTGCACGTCCTGGACGTTCTTCGGCTCCGTTGGGCTCGCGTCGCGCACCGGTTACGACTTCCTCACGATCTATGTGGGCCCGGTGCTGGTGGTCGGGCTCGCGACGCCGCTGATCATGCGTGTGGTGCGGCTCGCCAAGGCGCAAAATATCACCTCGATCGCCGACTTCATTGCGGCGCGGTACGGCAAGCATCAGACGGTTGCGGCAACCGTCGCGCTGATCGCGATCGTGGGAACGATCCCCTACATCGCGCTGCAGCTCAAGGCGGTCTCCGCTTCGCTCAGCACCATTCTGGTCCACCTCGATATGACGACCGGCATGCCGCAGCCGGTACTCGGCGACATCGCGCTGTTCGTGGCGGTTGCGATGGCGGCATTCGCCGTGCTGTTCGGCACGCGCCACATCGATGCGACGGAGCACCAGGAGGGGCTGATCCTGGCGATTGCGGCGGAGTCGGTCGTCAAGCTTGTCGCGTTCGTCACGGTTGGCGTGTTCGTCACGTTCTTCATGTTCGGCGGGCCCGTCTCCCTGTTCACCAAGGCGATGGAGAACGCGCACACCGCTGCCGTGCTGACCCGCGAGCCGGTATGGAGCAGCCTGATCGTAATGACGCTCCTCTCCACGGTCGCCATTCTGATGCTGCCGCGCCAATTTCACGTCACCGTGGTTGAGAACCGCAGCGAGTCCGAGATCCGTCGTGCCCGCTGGGTCTTTCCTGTCTATCTCGTGATGATCAACCTGTTCGTGATTCCGATCGCGATCGCCGGCCTGCTGACGTTCCCTCGCGGGCTCGTCGACAGCGACATGTTCGTGCTCGCTTTGCCGCTCAAGGCAGGCTCGGAGCTCATGACATTTGTGGCATTCGTGGGCGGGCTCTCGGCCGCAACCGCGATGGTGATCGTCGAAACCGTTGCGCTCGCCATCATGGCGTCAAACGACATCGTGGTGCCCTTCGTGCTGCAGCGGCGCGAGACGATCCTGTCGGACCGCGCGGACGTCGGCGCAATCCTGCTCACCGTGCGGCGCTTCTCGATCTTCCTGATCCTGTTCCTGGCCTACCTCTACTATCGCTTCGCCGGCGATGCGCAGCTTGCGGCGATCGGCCTCCTGTCGTTCGCCGCCATCGCGCAGCTCGCACCGGCGTTTTTCGGCGGACTGGTCTGGCGCAACGGCACGGCGCGCGGCGCGCTCGCCGGGATGAGCATCGGCATTCTGGTCTGGGCCTACACGCTGATGCTCCCAAGCTTTGCGGATGCCGATCTCGTCCCCAAGGACATCCTGGAGCTTGGCCCGTTCGGCATCGCATGGCTGCGCCCCCAACATCTGCTGGGGCTGGATCTCCCGCCGCTTGTGCATGGCGTGCTGTGGAGCCTCGCGCTCAATATTTTTGCGTATGTGACCTCTTCGCTGGCGCGCGCCCCCACCTCGATCGAGCGGCTGCAGGCAAACCTGTTCGTTCCCTCCGAGCTTGCCCCGATGACGCCGAGCTTCCGGCTGTGGCGCACGTCGGTCACCGTGGAGGATCTCGCCGCGACTGTCGCCCGCTACCTTGGCGGAGAGCGCACGCGCTCTTCGTTCGAGAGTTTCGCGGCAAGCCGCCGGATCAGTCTTGAGCCGAAAAGCGAAGCGGACCTCGAACTGTTGCGCTATGCGGAGCACATCCTCGCCTCGGCGATCGGCGCCGCATCCTCGCGGCTCGTGCTGTCGCTGCTGCTGCGCAAGCGCACGGTCTCAACCGCTGCCGCGCTGAAGCTGCTCGACGATGCCAACGCGGCAATCCAGTACAACCGCGAAATCCTGCAAACCGCACTCGACCATGTGCGCCAGGGTATCGCGGTGTTCGACAAGGATCTGCGGCTCGTCTGCTGGAACCGGCAATTCGGCGAGGTCCTCGACCTTCCCCTCGCCTTCACGCGCGTCGGCATCGGGCTTGACGAGATCCTGCGCCACAATGGCGAACGCGGGGCGCTCGGCCCGGGTCCGGTCGACGACCTGGTGAATGACCGGCTGCATCGTTACCTGTCGGGCGAGGCGGTGCGCGAACGTTTCTCGGAGCAAGGCCTGGTCATCGAAATCCGCGCGAACCAGATGCCGGACGGCGGGCTTGTCACCACTGCGACCGACGTGACGCCGAGCGTGGAAGCGGCCGAAGCGCTCGAGCGCGCCAACGAAAATCTCGAGCGGCGCGTCAAGGAACGGACCGAGGAGCTGACCCGCCTCAATGACGCGCTCGCGCGCGCCAAGGGTGAGGCGGAGGAGGCCAACGTCTCGAAGACGCGATTCCTCGCGGCCGCCAGCCACGACATCCTGCAGCCGCTCAACGCGGCGCGCCTTTACGTGACGAGCCTGGTGGAGCGCCAGGGCAGCGGAGACGACGGGCAGCTCGTGTCAAACGTGGATGCTTCGCTTGAGGCCGTCGAAGAAATCCTTGGCGCGCTGCTCGATATCTCGCGGCTCGACTCGGGCGCGCTTCGGCCCGAGCTGTCTACGTTCCACATCGACGAATTGATGCGTCAGCTGGAGGTCGAATTCGCACCGCTCGCGCGCGAGAAAGGATTGCGGCTCAAGTTCGTCAGCAACACGCACGCGGTGCGTTCCGACCGGCGGCTATTGCGGCGGCTCCTGCAGAATTTGATCTCGAACGCCATCAAGTACACCCCCGAGGGCCGCGTTATCATCGGCGGCCGCTGCGCGAGCGGCAAGCTGCGCATCGACGTCTACGATACCGGGCTTGGAATCCCGAAATCCAAGCAACGCGCGATTTTCGATGAATTCCATCGCCTCGATCAGGGCGCCAAAGTGGCGCGCGGGCTGGGCTTGGGGCTTTCGATCGTCGAGCGTATCGCGCGCGTGCTCGATCACCGCGTCGAGCTTCAATCGAAAACGGGGCGCGGCTCACGTTTTTCGGTGACCGTCCCGATCGCGCCCGCATTGCCGCGCGATGCCAAAAAGGCCAAGCCGCAGCGCGCGGAGACGACCCAACTCGCCGACCTCGTGGTGCTGTGCATCGACAATGAACCGAAGATCCTCGACGGCATGGCGACACTGCTCGGCGGCTGGGGCTGCCATGTGCTCAAGGCAGGTGATCTGAAGGCGGCGCTCGCGACGGTGAGCGACGCCGAGGCGCCGCCGAGCGGGCTGCTGGTCGACTACCACCTCGACAGCGGTCACGGGATCGAGGCGATCGCGGCGCTGCGCTGGCGCTTCGGCGCAGAACTGCCCGCGATCCTGATTACGGCGGACCGCTCGCCTGCCGTGCGCGAGGAAGCCCGCGCGCGCGACATCCAGGTGCTGCCCAAGCCGCTCAAACCGGCCGCCCTGCGGGCGCTGATGGCGCAATGGCACGTCGCGCGGATGGCAGCGGCGGAATGAGCGGCGAGTAGCGAGTAGCGAATGGCGAGTAAATATGTTTACCGCTAGCCTAGTTACCAGTCACTTTTCACTTTTCACTATTCACTATTCGCTATTCGCTATTCACCCCACCGGCTGCGGCCACTGTCCGGATTCTATCTTGGCCGC
>Ga0173480_10000335_pt1 | contig 15098 bp, 11 predicted proteins | sample NitcycUS209509C1_FD_122622 | JGI IMG/M metagenome (GOLD analysis project Ga0173480, IMG submission 122622) | Soil microbial communities from Arlington Agricultural Research Station in Wisconsin, USA - Nitrogen cycling UWRJ-S209-509C-1 (version... | ecosystem: Environmental > Terrestrial > Soil... | reverse complement strand
CGTCATCACCGACGGTATGAAACACGTCCACGTGTCGGGGCACGGCTCCGAGGAGGAGCTCAAGCTGGTGCTGTCGCTGGTGCGGCCGCGCTACTTCGTGCCGGTGCACGGCGAGTACCGGCAACTGGCGCAGCACGCGCGCGTCGCCCAGCGAGTCCTGGCCGGCTCGGGCCGCTCGGTGCAGGTGCTGCTGGCACAGGACGGCGACATCATCCAGTTCGACACGGCCGGGGCACGCATCGCCGACAAGGCGCCGACCGGCCGCGTCCTCATCGACGTGACGCGCGTCGGCGAGGTCGGCGACGAAGTGCTGCGCGACCGCCGCCATCTCGCCGGTGACGGCATCATCGTCGCCGTCGTGGCGATCAGCCGGCTCACCGGCGCCCTCGTCGGCGAACCCGAGCTCGTCGCCCGCGGCTTCGTCTCGGGCGACGACCACGACAAGTTGTTCAACGATGCGGCCGCGGCGATCGCCGAGTGTATCGAGACGGCGAGGGTCGACGAGCGCACCGACCAGGGGCTCATGACGGAGAAGCTCCGGGTGGAGCTGCGGCGGTTCTTCAAGAAACGATCGGGCCGCCGGCCGCTGGTGCTGCCGGTGCTGATGGAGATTTGACGGTGGCCGCTTCGAGCATTCCCCGCCGGATCAGCGAGTTCCTGGGCGTCGCGCTCTTCGCGTTGGCGCTCATCTGGCTGATTTCACTCGTCACCTACGAGCCGACCGATCCGGTCTGGTTCTTCACCACGACGGTGCCGCACGCGCCGGCCAATTTTGTCGGCCGCGTCGGTGCCTTCCTGGCCGAGGTGTCGTTTCAGCTGTTCGGCTACGGGGGCTACTTCCTGCCGGCGGCGATCGGGATCGTCGGCTGGCACTACTTCTGGTGCCAGACACCCGACGCCGCCTACACCAAGGCCTTCGGCGGCGCCGTGCTGCTCATCTGCGCCAGCGCCTTCTTCAGCCTCGTCCTCGGCAGCACCGAACTGGCGGCCAAGACCTTCGACGCCGGCGGCACAGTGGGGGCCGGCCTCGGGCTCGCGCTCGCCGAATACCTGAACCGGACCGGGTCGATCATCGTGCTGCTCACGGCGATGATGCTCTCGGTGATCATGGCCACGCAGTTCTCGTTCGGACGCCTGTTCGCCACGGCGACCGTCGGCTCGCGCGACGTCTCGGCGCGCGGCCTCGGCGCCCTTCGCGGTTGGATCGACGAGCGCCGGCGCGAACGGGCGCGGCGCGAGGTGATCGCCAAGCACACCAAGAAGACCGGTGCGCCGCCGCCGGTGATCAAGCCAGCCAGGCCGGAAGGCGCGGCGCTCGCGCCGAAGCCCGCGCTGCGGCCCGAGCCCGAGGCCAGCGGAGTACGGACCGCGCCGCCAGTGATCAAGGCCAAGCCGGAGACGCCGTCGTTCCTCCCCGATCCGGAACCGCCCAAGGCGCCGGCGCAGCGGAAGAACGGCACCTATGCCCTGCCGCCACATTCGCTGCTCGACGCGTACAAGGCCGAGCGCAAGATCGACGAACGCGAGCTCATGGAGCTCGCCCGCCAGCTGCAGGAGAAGTGCCGCGAGTTCTCGGTCGAGGGGCAGGTGGCGCAGATTCACCCCGGGCCCGTGGTCACCACGTTCGAATTCAAGCCCGACGCCGGCGTGAAGTACAGCAAGGTGACGGGTCTCGCCGACGACCTGTGCCTGGCCATGCAGGCGGAGTCGGTGCTCATCGACCGCATTCCGGGCAAGAGCACGGTCGGAATCCAGATTCCCAACCCGAACCGCGAAGCGATCTCGCTGCGCGAGCTGCTCGAGTCGGACGGGTACCAGCGCTCCACGTCGAAGCTCACCTTCGCGCTCGGTAAGACGATCCACGGCGAGCCGTACTTCGCCGATCTCGCCACGATGCCTCATCTGCTGATCGCCGGCTCCACCGGACAGGGCAAGTCGGTCGGCCTGAACTCGATGCTGACGAGCATCCTCTATCGCGCGACGCCCGACGACGTCCGGCTGATCATGATCGACCCCAAGCGGCTCGAGCTCGGGATGTACGAGGAGATTCCCCACCTGCTCACGCCGGTCGTCGTCGATCCGAAGAAGGCCGCCAACGCGTTGCGATGGGCGGTGCGCGAAATGGAGGAGCGCTACAAGACGCTCGCCGCCGAAGGCGTCCGCAACATCGAGCAGTACAACCGCAACATCCGGCTGGCGCTGCAGGAACGCGGCACCGCCGCCGCCACCGATCCCGAGGCTCCGAAGCCGCTGCCGTTCATCGTCGTCGTCATCGACGAGCTTGCCGACCTGATGATGGTCGCCAGCAACGAGGTCGAGGAATCGATCTGCCGCCTGGCGCAGATGGCGCGCGCCGTGGGCATTCATCTGATTCTCGCGACGCAGCGCCCGTCGGTGGACGTCATCACCGGGCTGATCAAGGCCAACCTGCCGGCGCGCATCTCGTTCCGCGTGTCGTCGAAGACCGACTCGCGCACGATTCTCGACGGCAACGGCGCGGAGCAACTGCTCGGCAAGGGCGACATGCTGTTCCTGCCGCCGGCGTCGTCCCGCTGCATCCGTCTGCACGGGCCGTACATCTCCGAACAGGAAAGCGCCCGGCTGGCCAGCTTCCTGCGTAAGCAGGGCAAGCCGGTGTTCGACGACACCATCACCGCCGAGGATGAGGAGAAGAGCGGCCCCGGCAACCTGGAATTCGAGAAGGACGAGCTCTTCGACGACGCCGCGCGCATCGTCGTGACCAGCGGCCAGGTGTCGATCTCCTACCTGCAGCGCAAGCTGCGCGTCGGGTTCAGCCGCGCCGCCCGACTGGTGGACATGATGGAGGCCGACGGCCTGGTCTCGGCCGGCGCGGCCGGCAAGGCGCGCGAAGTGCTGGTCGATCGCAACTACTTCGACGAGATCGATGGGCACCCGCGCTAGCGTCCTCGCCGTCGTGCTCTGCGGGGCCGTGGCCCTCACGGCCGGGGCGCAGTCCGCCGATCAGGCCGGGCTCTTCAAGGAGGCCGCGCTCCGCGACGCCGCGCTCCGCCGCGAGCTCGCGACGGCGCGGCCGGGCACCGCCGCCCCGACCCAGCAACGCGTCCGCACTCTGGTGGGTGCGTTCGAGGATCTGGCGCGCATCTTTCCGGCGACCGGCCAGGCCGACAAGGCGCTGTGGCAGGGCGCGAGCCTCTCGGCCGACACGTTCTTCAAGTTCGGCGACGAGGTCGACCGCGCCACCGCCGTGCGTCTGCTCGCGTCGCTCTCCAACGGCTATCCCGGCAGCTCGTATGCCCGTCAGGCGGCGCCGCTCGGCCAGCGCCTGCAGGACAGCCGCACGGCTGCACCCGCGGCGTCCTCGCCGAAGACGACGGCGGCAGTGCCCAGCGCCAACGGGGCGCGAACCGCGCCGGCGGCATCACCGGTCGCCGCCCCGAGCCAGCCACGAACCGCCACACTGCCCTCTCCGGCTGCCGCGCCGGCGCCGGCGGGCCCGCCCAGGGAGCCAGGCCTGGTCACCCTGGCCGGCGTGCGGCGCGAGGTTCTCGCCGAGGCGGTCCGCGTGACGATGGAGCTCGATCGTGAAGTGCCGTACTACAGCGAGCGGATTCCGGGGCCCGATCGGATATTCGTGGACCTCCCCCGCACCCGCACGGTGTCCGCGCTCAAGGCCGCCGTGCTGCCGTTTGCCGACGACGTGGTCCGCCGCGTGCGCGTCGGCGAGCAGCCCGGTGAGGCAACGCGCGTCGTGCTCGATCTCGACCGCAGCGGCCGGCACAGCATCTACACGCTCTACAATCCGTACCGTATCGTGGTGGACGTCGAGCGGCCGCGTGCCGACACCGTCCGCACACCGATCGCCACCACACGGCCCGCGGTGAGGCCAGCGCTTGCGCCGGTGACACCGGCAGTAGCGCCCGCCGCGGTCTCTGCCAGTTCGACGCCGGCGCCGTCGGCGGCGGCTCGCGCAGACATCGCCGTCCCGGCCCTGGCCGTACCGGCCGTGGATCCGCTCCCGCCTTCAACCGAGCCCGAGAGCAGACCGGCCTCTGCGCGCGCTGCGCGCAGCGCCGCCGCCGCGGCCGGCATCGCGGCAGTGCCCGCGACCCAGCCCCCGCTCGACACGCCGCCGCCGGTCCCGGCCGCTCTGAACGCCCGCGGCGGCTTCTCGCTCTCGCGCCAGCTCGGACTCGGCATCGCGCGCGTCGTGATCGACGCCGGGCACGGCGGCCACGACCCGGGTGCGCGCGTGAAGGGGCTGTCCGAAGCCGACCTGACGCTGGACATCGCCTTACGCCTCGAGAAGCTGCTGCTGCGCCAGCCCGGTGTCGAGGTGGTGCAGACCCGCCGCACCAACGCGTACGTCGCGCTGGAGGAGCGCACCGAGATCGCCAACCGTTCGGAAGCCGATCTGTTTCTGTCGATTCACGCCAACGCCAGCACCGATGGACGGGCCCGCGGCGTCGAGACCTACTTCCTGAGCTTCGCGCCCGACGCCGAGGCCGAGGCGATCGCCGCCCGGGAGAATGCGGGCTCGACGCGCCAGATGCGGCAGTTACCCGAGCTGCTGCGCGCCATCGCCTTCAACAACAAGCTCGACGAGTCGCGCGACCTCGCGCGGATGGTGCAGCAGGCGCTTTACACGCAGGCGCGGAAGTCGGACAAGAAGGCGCGCAACCTGGGCGTGAAACAGGCGCCCTTCACCGTGCTGGTCGGCGCCGCGATGCCCAGCGTGCTCACCGAGATTTCGTTCCTGACCAACCAGCAGGACGCGGGCCTGCTCGCCACCGAGAAATACCGCCAGCAGATCGCCGAGGCGCTGCTCGCCGGCATCACGCGGTATCAGCAGTCGCTCAAAAAGGGCGCTGCGGTGGCGTCGCAGTAGCGCCGCCACCGCAGCGTGGGGCGGGTAAGGCAGGTAGGCCGGGTGGGTCAGATCCGGAGCTGCGTATGGGTCGTTTCGGACCCGCGTTCTCCGCGCCACCTCTTGTAGAGCACGATTCCGCCAGCGACGAGGACGCTGCCGGCCGCCGCGGCCAGCAGGAACACGCCGGCGAGGGCGAAAATGCTGAGGACGGCGTCGATGCTGGCGTCGCGCGTCGGCGGCGGCTGCTTCGCCACCTCCACCACGATCGGATTCTGCTGCAGCCACAGCATCGTCAGCGTGTGCTCGCGCCGGCCCACGAGGGCACGTTCAGCGCCAGCTCGACGAGCGTGCGCACGCCGACGCCGGTCGCGCCCTTGGGTTGATAGGGCTTGGCCTCCTCCGCCCACGCGGTGCCGGCGATATCGAGGTGGGCCCAGGGCAGATCGCCGGCGAACTCCTTGATGAAGAGCGCGGCCGTGATCGCGCCGCCGGCGCGGCCGCCCGTGTTGGTGAAGTCGGCGATCTCGCTCTTCAACAGATCCTTGTAGTCGTCGAAGATCGGCATCGGCCACGCGCGGTCGCCGGCACGCCGCGTGGCGTCGTGCACCCGGTCCAGCCATACCTGCGGCCGTCCGAACAACCCGCTCGTGGTCTTCCCCAGCGCGACGACGCACGCACCGGTGAGCGTGGCGAGATCGATGAGATGGGTGGCGCCGAGTTGGCGCGCGTACCACAGCGCGTCACCGAGCACGAGCCGGCCTTCCGCGTCGGTGTTCAGAATCTCGACCGTCTTCCCCTCTGCGCTGGTTACGACATCGCCCGGCTTGATCGCACGTCCGCCCGGCATATTTTCGGTCATCGGCACCACGCCGAGGCAGCGCACCGGCAGGTTGAGCCGCGCGATGGCCGCCATCGCGGCAATCACCGCCGCGCCGCCCGACATGTCGTCTTTCATCTTGTCCATGTTGTCTGCCGGCTTGATCGAGATGCCGCCGGTGTCGAACGTAATCCCCTTGCCGACGAGGCCCAGCGTGACATTGGACACCGCTCCGGCGGGTTCGTGCCGCAGCACCAGCACTCGTGGCGGCTCCTGGCTGCCCTGGGCGATGCTGAGCAGCAGGCCCATCTTGAGCTCGGCGATGCGCGTTTCGTCGAGCACCTCGACGCCCAGCCCGGCCGCGGCGGCCAGCGCCGCGCCCCGCTCGGCGAATACCCGCGGCGTCAGACGGTTGCCGGGCTCGTTGGCCAGCTCGCGCGCCTGGTTCGTCGCCTCGCCCAGGATGACGCCGCGCGCCACCGCCGCGTCCAACGCCGCGCCGCCATCGAGGCCCGCAATCGCGACCTCTTCGAGCCAGCCCGGGGCGTGGTCGGCCGTCTTGAGCGACGCGCCGTCGTAGTTGGCCAGCAGTACCCCCTCGGCCAGCGCCTGGGCGGCCGCTTCGGGCGCAACGCCGATCGACGCACGCATCAGGACGGCCACGCGCCCGAGCCGGTGCGCGCGCGCCGTCAGCCCCCCAATCGTCGCTACGCGGCGCAGAATGTCGGCGGTGCAGGCCGCCGCCGGACCAACGCCCACGAGCGCCACGCGAGGGGCGCGCCAGCCAGCGCCCTGCGTGCCGAGCACCAGCGACTCGAACGGTTTTCCCGAAAAGGCACCCCGGGTGCGGGCGGCCACCGCCTCGCCCGAGGACGCCTGCGCCAGTCCGGGCACATCGGAGAGCTCATCGTGGTCGCAGACCGGCACGACGACCAGGTCGGCATCGAGTTCAGGAACGGATTGGCGTACCAGGCGGACATTGGCGGTTCTGTGGGTCATCGGCATGGGTCTGATCGCGTACAATCACGACAGCCTGCCTCCGACTCGGAGGAACCATTGATGGCTGCCGACTTTCGCTCTGTCGCACTAGTCCGGCTGACCGCCGTGCTCGCCGGAGTGTGTGTGGCGGGGACGATGGCCGTGACGCGCGCGGCCACTGATCGGCAAGCCGAGCAGCAAGCCGATCAGAAGGCGGATCAGAAGGTAGCGCAGAAAGGCGGCGACGACAAACGTCCTTCGCTCGCGCTCAAGGCCACGCCGCCTCTCGGGTTTTCACCGCTCCGCGTCCATGCCAGCGTGGACGTCCGCGGCGGCCCCGACGACTCCCCCGATTTTTACTGCCCGGCGGTGTCGTGGGATTGGGGCGACGGCACCGTCTCGGAAAACTCGGAAGACTGCGACCCATACGAAGAAGGCACCAGCGCCATCCGCCGCCGGTTCTCCGCCAATCACACCTTCCAGCAGGGCGGCGCCTACCGGGTGACGTTCCGGCTCAAGCAGAAGACGCGCGTCATCGCGTCGGCCAGCACCAACGTCCAGGTCCGCGCGGGCGTTCGCGACGAATTTGGCCGCTGACGTCTCCGTCGACGCCGTGATGGCGGACGTGCAGAGCCGCGTACGCGAGCGGCTGCGCCTGCACCTCGTACGGCACGGCGCCGCCGCCTTCGACGACCCCGTGCTGTTCGCCGAAGTCGAGCACCTGCTGCGCTCGTCGATCGAGGCTGGCGACTCGCACGCCCTGGTCCTGCCCGAGCTCCTCGGCGACCCGGGGACCTGGCGGATCGAGACGGCGATGCGCTACGACTCGCACCGCCCGCAGGCGGCGGCCGCCGCGGTCCTCTTCGTCAAGCGGCGCCTGCTGATGCCGCTCTTCCGCTGGCTGTTCGAGTACAGCCGCGACAACTTCGAGCGGCAGCGCCGGGTGAACCAGGTCCTCTTCGCCTGCGTGCAGGAGCTCGCGCTGGAGAACGCCCGCCTCCGGCGCGACCTGCAGCGCCGCGAGACGCCTTGAAGAGCGGGCGCCGGGTAAAGCCGAACGCTCCTCTTCAGGCGGAGCCTCGCGAGCCGTGAGGCTCGCCTGCGTGGTCCAGCGCTACGGCGCCGGCATCGCCGGCGGGTCCGAGCGCCACTGCCGCGAGCTGGCGCTGCGTCTGGCCGCGCGCCACGACGTCACCATCCTCACCACGTGCGCCGCCGACTACGTCACCTGGGACAACGAGTTTCCCGCAGGCGAGTCCGCCGACGGCCCGGTCCGCGTGCGGCGGTTTCCCGTGCGCCGCTCGCGGCGGCTCAAGCGCTTCGCGGAGATCAGCGACGAGGTCTTTGACGGCCGCACCACCGCCGGACAGCAGGAGGAATGGTTCCGCGAAAACGGGCCCGACTGCCCCGCCCTCCTCGACTTTCTCCGCGTCGAGGGCGACCAATTCGACTTGGTCCTGTTCTGGACCTTCCGCTACGCGCCGTCGTTCTTCGGCGTCCCGATCGTGCGTGACCGCGCCGTGCTGGTGCCCACGGCGGAAGAGGATCGCGCTGTGGAGCTGAGCGTTCTCGAAGGCTTCTTCCAGACGCCGGCGGGCTACCTGTTCCTCACGCCGGAGGAAGAGACGCTGGTGTCCACGCGCGCCGGCCGGCCGCTCCGGCCCTCTGGAGTCATCGGCATGGGTCTCGACCCGGCGCCGCCGGTCGCCGCGACACCCGCCGCGCCGGTGCGTGAGCCCTACCTGCTGTATGTGGGACGCGTCGATCGCAACAAGGGGTGCGACACGCTGCTCGAATACTTCACCGGCTACGCCGCCGCGCACGAGGGGCTCTCGCTCGTGCTGGCCGGCCCGGCCAAGATGCAGGTTCCCGCGCATCCGCGCATCGAGGCGCTCGGCCGCGTCAGCGACGCCGAACGCGACGCGCTCATGCAGTCGGCGCTGGCGCTGGTCGTGCCATCGCCGTTCGAGAGCTTGAGCATCGTCCTGCTGGAGGGCTGGAACCGCGGCGTGCCGGCCATCGTCAACGCCGGCTGCGCGGTACTGAAGGGGCAGGTGCGGCGGGCGAATGGCGGTTTGTACTACCGATCCGCGGCCGAGTTCAGCGAAGCCGTGGAAACGCTGCGCGCGTCCGACAGCGACCGCCAAGCGCTGGGCACGCAAGGCCAGGCCTACGTCGAGCGCGAGTACCGGTGGCCGACCGTGATGGCGCGGGTTGAACGCCTCCTCCAGGAGGTGCTCGACGCCCGCGGCGGTCGTGGGCCCGGGTCTCTAGACCCGGGCACCTAGCGCGGGCACCCAGGACGACTCCCGTCGTGCGTGGCAGTGTCGTCGCTTCGCCGGCCCGTCCTCGACGAGGGGTCTGCTCAGATGAACAAGCAGGCCGGCTTCGGACGATCACTGCCACGCACTCCGGTCGCTGGCGGTTGCGTGGCTGCGGGTCTTCAGACCCACCTCATCGGACCGACTGTTTCCGTACGTGGGCCCGGGTCTTTAGACCCGGGCAACCGCGGCGACTGCCGTCGCGCATGCCAGTAGTCGTCGCTTCGCCGGCCTACCTGTCCTAGATCGCGGCCGGCGAGGGCGGCATCGGCGGCGGTACGACTGCTGCGGCCGCCGGACCGTTCCAGCGCGACACCAGCGTGGCGCAGGCGGCGCCGATGCCGATCGTCCACACAAGGTATTCGACCAGGAAGCCGATGCCGCTCATGCCCCACGTCATCGGACCACCCCACCGCGGCGAGAAGGCGCCGATCTGCGCCGCCACGCTGACCACCGACACGGCAGCGAACCCAAGCAGCACGTCCACGGCGAGCGCATTCGACGCCTCGACGGTCGTGCCGCGCAGGCGCGCGCCGATACGCGCGGCGACCGCCGTGAAGCCGGCGGTGCCTGCGACCGCCGCGGCGGCGATCAGGAACGGCACGAGGCCGATCAGCGGAGCACCGACGATCGTCACCGCGAGCGTGACCACCAGAAACACCAGCGCGGGAACGAATCCGATCTGACACGCGAGCCCGATCGCGGCCGACGACGCCGGGCCATCGGCCGCGCGCCACGAGATGCGACGCACCCAGTCCGGTGCGGCGAGCGCGAGCGCCAGGGCGACGACGACTACCACCAGCAGGCGAAGAATCGTCGCGGCCAGCGCGACGCCGGCCACCCAGCGGCCATCGAAGTCGGGGAATCGCACCACGGTTTCGTTGATGTCGCCGTAGATCCTGGCCTGCGGGTCCACGATCACGTCGCCGCCCATCGCGACCAGATCGCCGTCGATGATCGCTTTCGGCCCGACCCGGACCCTGCCTCCGAGCACGACCACGTCGTCGTCGGCATGTCCGTCGATCGTGGCGGCGCCGCCGAACACCACGACTGGCCCACGGACGGTCTCGCCGGCTTCGAGGTGGTAGTCGCGAAAGACCAGAATTCGCGCCCCGTCGCCACGATGGCGATGGTCGGCCTCCTCCCAGTCGCGAGGCTGGCCGAAGACGGGAGCGACAACCAGCAGCAGGATCAGCCCCGCGAGCAGTCTCGCCATGGCTTCTGGGACGGAACCCCAGCGGGTGAAGTTCCGGGCGCCGGCTAACCGGGAGCCTACGAGACCTCGACGACCATCGCGATGCCCATTCCGCCGCCGATACAGAGGGACGCGAGGCCACGCCCGCCGCCACCGGCGCGAAGAGCGTAGATCAAGGTCGTCAACACGCGGGCGCCGCTGGCACCGATCGGGTGGCCGAGGGCGATCGCCCCGCCACGCGTATTGACTCTCGCGCCGTCGAGGCCCAACTCGCGCGAGACCGCCAGGGCCTGGGCGGCAAACGCCTCATTGAGCTCGAAGAGGTCGATGTCCGAGGCTGACAGGTCCGCCCGTTCGAGCGCCAGCCGGACCGCGCCGACCGGTCCGAGCCCCATGACGATCGGCTCGACCCCGACCACCGCGTACGAGATCACTCGGGCGATCGGGCGCAATCCCCGGGTCGAGGCGAACGCCGGCGATGCGACGACGAGAGCGGCCGCACCGTCGTTGATCCCCGACGCGTTGCCTGCCGTCACCGTGCCCTCGGGTGTGAAGGCCGGCTTCAGGCCGCCCAGGCTTGCCGCCGTCGCCCCCGGGCGCGGATGCTCGTCGGTGTCGAACGACGACGGCGCCCCCTTCTTCGACGCCAGCGGGACGGCGACGATCTCGTCGCGAAAGGCTCCCGCCGCGATGGCAGCTGCCGCCCGCGTCTGGCTGTCGGCGGCAAACGCGTCCTGCTCGGCGCGGCCGATGCCAAAGCGCCTCGCCACTTCTTCGGCGGTCATCCCCATGTGGCAGCGCTCGATGGCGCAAGTGAGCCCTTCACCAAGCATCGTGTCGTAGACCTGACCGTGCCCCATGCGAAGTCCCCACCTGGCCTGCGGCAGCAGGTACGGCGCCTGGCTCATCGACTCGGTGCCGCCGGCCACGATCACCTGGGCATAGCCGCGCGTGGCCTCGGTGGCGTGCACCACCGCCTGGAGCCCGGAGCCGCAGACGCGGTTGATCGTCTCCGCGGGCACCGCCACTGGAACGCCGGCCCGCACCGCCGCCTGACGGGCGACGTTCATGCCAGCGCCGCTCTGCAGCACGCAGCCCATGATCACGTCGTCGAGCACGGCGGGATCGACCGCCGCCCTCGTCAAGGCCTCGCGAATCACGACCGCTCCGAGGTCGGCCGCAGATACATCCTTCAGCGATCCGCCGAAGGAGCCGATCGGCGTGCGGCACGCGCTGAGGATCACGGACAACGGCTCGACGGGCATCGCCCGATTGTACCGCTCGCACGCAATGGCCTCGTTCCTACGGCTCCTTCTCTACCCTACTCTGCCTGCTCCGCCTCCATCTCCCCACTGGTAAGATGGCGCGGATGAACGGGGAGACCTTCGAGTTCGGCGGCGAGATCGCGTGGCGGCCGACGGCCGACATCATCGAGCGGAGCCGGCTGACCGCCTTCATGCGCCGTCACGGGATCGCCGATCTCGCCACGCTGCTCGACCGATCGGTGACCGATCTCGAGTGGTTCTGGCGTGCCGTCTTCGACGATCTCGGGATCGAGTTCTACGAGCCGTTCACGCAGGTCGTCGATCTCTCCCGCGGCCCGGCGTGGGCGCGGTGGTGCGTGGACGGCCGTCTCAACATCGTCCACAACTGTCTCGACAAGTGGGCCGGCACCGCGACGGACGGCCAGGCGGCGATTCGCTGTGAAGGCGAAGAAGGTGTGGTCCATACCCTCACCTACGCCGAGCTGCGCGCCGCCACGAATCGCTGCGCCAACGCCCTGCGTGAGCTGGGCGTACGCAAGGGTGACCGGGTCGCCCTCTTCCTGCCGATGGGACCGGAACTCGCCGCCGCCTTCTTCGCCAGCGCGAAGATCGGCGCGGTCGTGCTGCCGCTGTTCTCGGGCTACGGTGCCGACGCCGTGGCCGCGCGGCTCCAGGACGCCGAGGCGACGGTGCTCATCACCGCCGACGGCTTCTGGCGCCGGGGGCAGCGCGTCGAGATGAAGCAGGTGGCCGACGCCGCGGTCAGCGCCTCGCCGTCGGTCCGGCACGTGGTCGTGGTGTCGCGCCTCGGCACCGCGGCCGTCACCCGCCCGCACGACCGGCTGTGGTCGGCGCTCGTGGACCCGCAGCCTGATACCGCGGTCACCGAGCGTACCGCGGCCGAAGACCCGCTGATGCTGATCTACACCTCGGGCACCACGGGACGGCCCAAAGGCGCGGTGCATACGCACTGCGGCTTCCCCATCAAGTCCGCACAGGACATGGCCCACGCCTTCGACGTACAGCCGGGCGACACCATGTACTGGGTGAGCGACATCGGCTGGATGATGGGCCCGTGGGAACTGTTCGGCATGACGCTCCTCGGCGGCACCGCCGTGCTCTACGACGGCGCGCTCGACTACCCCGGCCCCGATCGGTTGTGGGCGCTGGTCGAGCGGCACGGCGTGAATATCCTCGGCGTCTCGCCCACGCTCGTCCGCGCGCTCATGAAGCATGGTGACGCGCCCGTGCGCGCGCACGACGTGTCGTCGTTGCGCATCCTCGGCTCCACGGGCGAGCCCTGGAACCCCGAACCGTGGCGATGGTTCTTCGACGTGGCTGGCGGCGGCCGCCTGCCCATCATCAACTACTCGGGTGGCACCGAGGTCTCGGGCGGGCTGGTCGCTGGCAACGTCATCACCGCGCTCAAGCCGGCGGCTTTCGCCGGCCCCCCGCCGGGCATTGCCGCCGACGTCGTGGACGACCAGGGCCGGCCGGTGCGCAACCGCGTCGGCGAACTGGTGGTGCGCGCGCCGTGGATCGGCATGACCCGCGGCTTCTGGCGCGATTCGGACCGGTACGAGCAGACCTATTGGTCCCGCTTCCCCGGCGTCTGGGTCCACGGCGACTGGGCCGTGGTGGACGACGACGGCCTCTGGTACATCCTCGGGCGGTCCGACGACACGATCAAGATCGCGGGCAAGCGGCTCGGACCCGCCGAAGTGGAGTCGGTGCTGGTCGAGCACCCTGCTGTAATCGAAGCCGCGGCGATTGGCGTGCCCGACGAGATGAAAGGGCAGGCGCTGGTCTGCTTCTGCGTGCTGCGCCCCGGCCACGACGCGGGACGCGCCCTCGAGCAGGAGCTCACCGCACTCGTCGCCACGCGTCTGGGCAAGCCGCTCAAGCCGGCGGCAATCCGGTTCGTGCCCGATCTGCCCAAGACCCGCAACGCCAAGGTGATGCGACGCGTCATTCGCGCCGCCTATCTCGGCGATCCGCCCGGCGACCTCTCGTCGCTCGAGAACCCGGACGCGGTCGAGGCGATCGCCGCTCAGGCTCCAACCCGGCGTGGCTGACGACGACTTCGAATCCCGCACCTACCGCACGGTGACGTGGCGGCTGCTGCCGTTCCTGTTCCTGTGCTACATCCTCGCCTACCTGGATCGCGTCAACGTCGGGTTCGCGCGGCTGCAGATGCAGGCCGACCTCGGCCTGTCGGACACCGCCTACGGGATCGGCGCCGGCATGTTCTTCATCGGCTACTTCTTCTTCGAAGTGCCGAGCAACCTGCTGCTGCAGCGCGTCGGTGCGCGCATGTGGATCGCGCGCATCATGGTGCTCTGGGGACTCATCTCGTCGTCGATGATGTTCACGAGCAGCCAGACGTCGTTCTACGTGCTGCGCTTCCTGCTCGGCGTCGCCGAAGCCGGGTTCTTCCCCGGCATCATTCTCTATCTCACCTTCTGGTACACGCGGGTCCACCGCGCGCGCATGGTGGCGCTCTTCATGACCGCCATTGCCCTCGCCGGTGTGATCGGCGGACCGGTCTCGGGCTTGATCATGGACCGCATGGGCGGCGTGGGCGGGCTGCGGAACTGGGAGTGGCTCTACCTCCTCGAAGGGATTCCGTCGGTGATCGTCGGCCTGCTGGTGCTGTGGTATCTCGACGACGGCCCGGAGGGCGCCTCGTGGCTGACCGCCGAGCAGAAGGCGCTCCTCGCGCGCCGGCTGGCCGAGGAAGAGGCGGAGAAGGCCGCCGGCGGCCAGCACGCCCAGCACATCGGCGACGCCTTCCGTAACCCGCTCGTGTGGGTGCTGAGCCTGATCTACTTCGGCGCGGTCATGGGGAACTACGGCGTCACCTTCTGGCTGCCGCAGATCATCCGGGAAACGATCACGCCCGATCCCTGGCGCATCGGTCTCGTCTCGGCGATTCCCTGGGGCGCCGCCGCGATCACTGCCGTCCTCGTCGGCGCCAGTTCCGATCGGCGGCAGGAGCGCCGCTGGCACATTGCCGTGGGCGCCGCCGTCGCCGCGGTGGCGTTCGCGCTCTCGGGTCTCCCCAGCCTGTCGGGATGGCCTGGCCTCGCCTGCCTCACCGTGGCGACTGCCGGCATGATGTCGACGATGACGACGTTCTGGGCGCTGCCCACTGCGATCCTCTCGGGCAGCGCCGCGGCCGCCGGCATCGCCTGGATTAACTCGGTGGGCAATCTGTCGGGATACTTGAGCCCGTTCGTCCTGGGCGCGATCCGCGATGCGACGCGCGACGCCGCGCACCCCAACGGCAACATGTTCCTCGCGCTGCTCGTGCTCGCGGTGTCGCTCTTCGGAGCGGGGCTGCTGACGCTGCTGCTCCCCCACGCCCCGAAGAGCGGACCGAAATCAGATGTAGGGGCCGGCTTCAGGCGGCCCAGGACCGGCTGAAGCCGGCCCCCCACGTCTTTAGCGAACCACCGCGACGACGCTCTCCTGCAGCTGGCGCGGGCGGCAGACGTAGCGTTCGATCAATTCGGGCGGCAGCAGCCGGCGCGCCGCCGACAGCCGTGCGCTCGACACACCGATCTCCTCGGCCGCCAACACCAGCGTGAGATAGGCGCCGCGCGCCGAGGCCGCGGCTTCCAGATAGTCCCACTGCCGGAACTGGTTCTTTGCGTACTCCGCCAGCAGGTCG
>Ga0173480_10000334_pt1 | contig 15104 bp, 10 predicted proteins | sample NitcycUS209509C1_FD_122622 | JGI IMG/M metagenome (GOLD analysis project Ga0173480, IMG submission 122622) | Soil microbial communities from Arlington Agricultural Research Station in Wisconsin, USA - Nitrogen cycling UWRJ-S209-509C-1 (version... | ecosystem: Environmental > Terrestrial > Soil... | reverse complement strand
TTCTCTTCACGATGACCGGCGCCCGCGCCACGATGCGGCTCTGGAACGCCGACGGCAGCGCGTCCGAGCTCTCGGGCAACGGCCTCCGCTGCCTGGCGGCCCACGTCGCCCGGGTGCAGGGGCTCACGCCGGGAGCGGTCGTCAGGGTGGAAACCGGCGCCGGCACGAAAACGCTGGCTCTCGTCTCGCAGGCCGGAGCCCGCTATACCTTCCGCGCCGCGATGGGGCAGCCCGAGGATCTGAGGGAAACCGAGCTCGTCGCGGCCGGCGAGACCGTGCGCGCCTCGGTGCTGCGCATGGGCAACCCGCAGTGCATCGTCCTCGGTACCCTTCCAGCCGCGGATCGCTTCCATCGTCTGGGGCCGGCGCTGGCCACGCATGGCGCGTTTCCCGCCGGCACCAACGTCGAGTTCGTCGAGGTCGAAGCGCCAGATCGACTGCGAATCCTCATCTGGGAGCGCGGCGTGGGCCCGACGACGTCCTCAGGTACCGGATCGTCGGCGTCGGCGGTTGCAGCCGCCGCCCACGGGGGAAGCGGGCGCGACGTGGAAGTGGTGGCCCCCGGCGGCAGCCAGCGCGTGGAGTGGACGCCCGAGGGGGTGTTCCTGACCGGCTGGGCGCACATCGTGCTCGACGGCGAATGGATAGGAGAGCTCGATGCGCACGTTTCATAAGGCGCTCGAGGCGGTCGAGACCTACTCGCCGGCGGAAGAACAGTTCAACTACCGGCGCCGCACGGTCGGCCTGTTCCTCGGGCCGCTGCTCCTCGTCGCGCTGATCGCCGCGCCGCTGCCGATTCCGGCGCCCGCGCACCGCCTGGCGGGCATCCTGGCGATGATGATCGTGTTCTGGGTCACCGAGGCGCTGCCGCTGGCGGTCACCGCCATGCTCGGACCGGTGCTCGCGATCATCCTGCGGGTGGCGCCGGTGCGCCAGGCGTTCGCCTCGTTTGCCGACCCGGTGATCTTCGTCTTCATCGGCGGCTTCATCCTCGCCGAGGCGATGTTCGTCCACGGCGTCGATCAGCGGATCGCCTATACCGCGCTCTCACGCAAGTTCGTCGGGACCAGCGCCACCCGCATCATGCTGGTGTTCGGCGGCGTCACCATGCTGCTCTCGATGTGGATGAGCAACACGGCCACCACCGCGATGATGTATCCGATCGGCCTGTCGATCTGCGCGCACCTGGCGCGGAGCGGCGCCTCGGGTGCACGACAGTTCGCCCTGGCGACGATGCTCATCACCTCGTTCAGCGCCTCCATCGGCGGCATGGGCACGCCGGTGGGCACGCCGCCCAATCTGATCGGGGTCGGCATGCTGGAGCGGCTCACCGGCACCAACGTCACCTTCTTCCAGTGGATGGTGATCGGCGTCCCGGTGATGCTGGTGATGTTCGCCTTCGTCGCGGTGCAGTTCCATTTCGTCGGCGCCAGGGGCGTCACCATCGGCGCCGAGAGCACGCAGCTGGTGCGCGACGAGCTCAAGGCGCTCGGGCGCGTGACCCGCGGCCAGCGCAACGTCCTGGCGGCGTTTGCCATCACCGTGGCGCTGTGGGTCACGCCCGGCGTGCTGGCGCTGGCCGGCCTCGACGAGACGCCGTTCGCCCGCGGCTACACCCAGGCGATGCCCGAGAGCGTGGCGGCGATGGTGGGCGCCTGCCTGCTGTTCGTCCTGCCGGTGGACTGGCGCGCGCGGCGCTTCACCATCACCTGGGACGAGGCGCTCAAGATCGACTGGGGCATCGTCTTCCTGTACGGCGGGGGATTGGCGATGGGGGAGCTGGCGTTCCAGACCGGCCTGGCAGAAGCCATGGGGCGGGCGATCACGTCGCTGCTGCCGTCGCAATCGACGACGTCGCTCACGATGCTCTTCACGGCCACGGCGATCGTACTGTCGGAAGCGACGTCGAACACCGCGGCGGCCAACATGATCATCCCGATCGCCATCGCGGTGTCGCAGGCGGCGGGGGTACCGCCCATCGAGCCGGCGCTCGGCGCGACGCTCGGCGCCAGCATGGGCTTCATGATGCCGGTCTCGACGCCGCCCAACGCGATCGTCTACAGCTCCGGCTTCATCCCGATCACCAAGATGATGCGCTACGGCGTCATGCTCGACATCGTCGGGTTCTTCGTGATCGTCGGGTTCGTCCTGCTGCTCGGCCCGCTCGTCTTCTGACAGCAGGTGCGGTCTTGCAGGGCCGGGGTCAGCCGGCCCACGCGGGCCGCCTGAGGGTGGACCCTACTAGAACCCGCGTACTGCGACTAGCTGGTGCCGCGCGAAGACTGCGCGGGTGCCGGGCCGTGTACATCGACGAAGAGCGCGGCGAGGCCCTTCTCGAGCCCGGATAGCAGCGCCTGCGCCTTGCCGTAGTCCTGCGCGTCGACGGCCGCGCGCGCTTCTTGCACCAGCGTGGTCAGCTTCGCCTCGGCGGCGCGGGCCCGCCGCAAACGCGCGCGGGGGAGACTGCGGCCGTCGGCGATCGCGGCTCGCGCGCGATCGAGCTCCGCCGTCATCTCGACGAGCGTCGTCTCGACCTCACGACGGAGCCTGGCTCGCGCGGCGGCGGCGGTCCGAGCCGCCGCCTGGGCCTTCTCGCGGCTGTCGAGGGCGTGGTTCAGCGCCAGCTTGTAGTCGCGCTGGTTGACTGCATCGCGTGCCTGCATGAGGGCGGTACGGGCGCCGACGAGGCCGCCGGTGGCAAAGCGCTCTGCACCTGCCGCTACGGCCACCTCGATGGCGGCCTGGGCCTGGTCGAGCTCTTTCTGGGGAGGTTCTCCGCAGCCGGCGGCTGTCAACATCACCGCCAGCGCGGCCGAGAGCCACGCGGTGGTGGACACGCGCGGCAACGGCAGGTGCATCACAGGCCTTCGAGTATAGATGATGAAAGCCCTCGCCCCTCACGATCGCCCGCGCGAGAAGCTCGAACGACTCGGTGCCGGCGCGCTCGGCGACAACGAACTGCTGGCGCTGGTGCTCGCGGTCGGCTCCGTGTCGCGCGACGCGCTGAGCCTGGCCAACGACCTTCTCGACCGATGCGGCGGGCTCCGGGGGATCACCCGTGCGGCCGCCGACGATCTGCGACTCGTGCGCGGCGTCGGACGAACGCGGGCCGCTCAGGTGTTGGCGGCGGTCGAACTCGGCCGGCGTACCCTGGTACGCGAAGTGGCCGAGCGCCCACGGCTCGCCACGCCACGGCAGATCGCGGCGCTGCTGCTGCCGCAGTACGGCGCCCGCAGCGTGGAGCACTTCGGCATCGTCATGCTCGACACCAAGCACCGGATGCTGCGCGTGCGCGTCCTGTCGATCGGCTGCCTCGACAGCACCGTCGTCCACCCGCGCGAAGTGTTCCGCGAAGCCGCCGCCGCGGCGGCCGCGGCTATCGTCCTCTTCCACAACCATCCCTCGGGCGATCCGTCGCCGAGCGGCGACGACCTCGCGCTGACCGCCCGCATGGTGACGGCGGGCACGATCATGGGGATCGACGTGCTCGATCACGTGATCCTTGCCGACCAGCGCTACTTCTCGCTCGCCGAGTCGGGGCAGCTGCAGCCGTCGTGATCCGCCTTCGCCGCTTCGGCGCGACAGAGGCGCGCACGCGAACGCTCTGGAGGCCCAGAGTAAGATGAAAGGGTTGTGAAGGTTCTGTACTTCGACTGCTTTTCGGGCGCGTCGGGCGACATGCTGCTCGGCGCCCTCATCGACGCCGGCGTGCCGCTGGCGGAGGTGCGGCGCGCCCTGGGCAGTCTGGCGATCGATCCCGATAGCGTGTGGACCGAACCGGCCGTGCGCGCCGGCATCACCGCCACCAAGTTCTGCGTGCAGGGAGAAGATCAGCAGGCGGGCGTGAAGCCCCCCGGCCACGCACACGATCACAATGACCACGAGTCGGAGGCAAAGCCTCCACGTCACCACGAGGCCGGGCACCGGACGCTGGACGAGATTGCCTGCCTCATCGACCGGTCGGCGCTGAGCGCGGCCGGGAAGGATCGCGCCAAGGCGCTCTTCCGCCGGCTCGGCGAGGTGGAGGCGGCCATTCACGGCGTTCCGGTCGACCAGGTCCACCTCCACGAGGTGGGCGCGCTCGATTCGATCGTCGACATCGTGGGCGTCGTGCACGCACTCGAGTATCTCGGCCCCGACCGCATCGTCGCCTCACCGCTCAACGTCGGCAGCGGAACGGTGCGGGCCGCGCACGGCGTCTACCCGGTGCCCGCGCCCGCGACGCTGCAGTTGCTGGCGGGCGTGCCGATCTACGCCGGCCCACAGAAGGCGGAAATGACGACGCCGACCGGCGCGCTCCTCGTCACCGCCTACGCGGGCTCGTTCGGACCACTCCCGAGCCTGACAATGCAGGCCGTCGGCTACGGTGCCGGCGCCCGGGACTTCAAGGACCGGCCGAACGTGCTGCGCGTGGTGGTCGGAGAAGCCGTGGCCGAGGGGCTGCAGGCTGATGCCGCGCCGGACGGCGTGGAATCGCCGGCGGGCGCGCCCACGCGGGTGACGGTCATCGAAGCCGAAATCGACGACATGACCCCTCAACTCTTCGGGCTGGTCATGGAACGCCTGCTGGCGGACGGTGCGCTCGACGTGTTCTACACGGCGGTGCAGATGAAGAAGAACCGTCCGGGTACGCTGCTGACCGTGATCGTGCCGCCGGGCGCGCGCGAGCGCCTCTCGGCGGTGATCTTCCGCGAGACCACGACGCTCGGCGTGCGCTACCGCGAATCGGAGCGCGAGGTCCTCGACCGCGGCACCGTGATCGTCGAGACTCCCGCCGGTCCGATTCCCATCAAGGTTGCCCGCCGTGACGGGCGTGTGCTCAACGCCGCCCCGGAGTTCGACGACTGCGTCCGTGCCGCGGCGGCATCCGGGCGCCCCGTCAAGGAAGTGCAGGCCCTCGCGGTCCGCGCCTTCTTCGACCAGACCGAGAGGGCGTAAACCGTGAGCCGCTACTACCTGACCACCGCGATCGACTTCGTGAACAGCCGGCCCCATCTCGGCGGCGCCTACGAGAAGATCACCGCCGACGTCATCGCGCGCTACAAGCGCCTCTGCGGCTTCGATGTCCACTTCCTGATGGGCAACGACGAGCACTCGCAGAACGTGTACCGGCGGGCCGTCGAACAGGGGTTCCAGGACAATCCGGTCGCCTACTGCGATCGCATGGAAGCCGAGTTCACCGGCATCTGGCAGGCCCTCGACTGCTCGTACGACGACTTCATCCGCACCACGCAGCCGCGGCACCGGGTCGCGGTGCAGAAGATGGCGCAGGCGTGCTACGACGCCGGCGACATCTACGAAGGCGTCTACGAAGGCTGGTACTGCGTCTCGTGCGAGGCGTTCAAACCCGAGAAGGATCTCGTCGACGGCAAGTGTCCGTTGCACCCGACGATGACGCCGGAGTGGATCCGGGAAAAGAACTACTTCTTCCGCCTCTCCAAGTATCGCGACCGGCTGCTGCGGCATTTCACGGACCATCCGCAGTTCCTCGAGCCAGAGATCCGCCGCAACGAGATCCTGCGCCTGCTCGACGGCGGTCTCGAGGACATCTCGGTGAGCCGGGCGGGGCAATCGTGGGGCATCCCCCTGCCGTTCGCACCCGAGAAGGTGGTCTACGTCTGGTTCGACGCCCTGATCAACTACGCGACGGCGGTCGGCTATGGCACCGACGAGGCGCGCCTGGCGCAGTGGTGGCCGGCCGACCTGCACGTCCTCGGCAAGGACATCACGCGTTTCCACACCGTGGTGTGGCCCGCCATGCTCTGGAGCGCCGGACTCGAGGCGCCGCGCCAGGTGTTCGGCCACGGCTGGATCCACTACGGCGGCCAGCGCATGAGCAAGTCGCTCGGCACGAGCGTGGATCCGGTGGAGGCGGCACAGAAGTTCGGCAAGGACGCCCTCCGCCTCTACCTCACGAAGGAGATTTCCTACGGAAGCGACGGCGACTTCACCTGGGAGCGCTTCGAGGAGCGCTACAACGTCGATCTCGCCAACAACTTCGGCAATCTCGTGAGCCGCGTCGTATCGATGGCGGACAAGTACCGGGCTGGCCGGATTGTCCCGGCCGGCGACGGCGGCCGGCTCGCCGAAGTGGCGGGAAGCGCCCTCGAGCGCTATCGCAAGGCCATGGACGGACTGGCGCTGCACGAAGGCGTCGCGGCCGCGTTCCAGATCGTGGACGCCGCCAACGTCTTCATCGCCGACAACGCCCCGTGGAAGCTGGCCAAGGACCCGGGCAATGCCGCCCGGCTCGACGCTGTGCTGTTCGAAGCCACCGAGGCCGTGCGGGTGGCGGCGGTGCTGCTGCTGCCGGTGATGCCGTCGTCGTGCGCGGAAGTCCTGCGGCGAATCGGCGCACCCGTCAGCGGTCCCGCGCTCCGGCTCGACGACGCCCGGTGGCAATCAGCTGGCGAGCGCAGCACGGTTCAAGGCGCGCCGATGTGGCCGCGGGCCGAGGCCGCCGCGAAAAAGGAGCTCACTGTGACCGAACCCTCCCAGCCGGCGGCAGCGCCGGCCCCGGCCGCGCCGGCGGCCGAGACGGCGCCCCCGGCATCAACACCGGTGCCGGCCGTCGCCGAGGCGGCCGACGCCCGCATCGCCATCCAGGACTTCCTGAAGGTGGAACTCCGCGTGGCCAAGGTGCGCGAGGCGGCGGCCATGCCCAAGTCGAAGAAGCTGATCAAGCTGCTCGTGGACGCCGGCGAGCCGGCGCCCCGCACCATCCTTGCCGGGATCGCCGAGGGCTATCAGCCCGAGCAGTTGGTGGGGCGCACCATCGTGATCGTCGCCAACCTGCAGCCGCGGCCGATGATGGGGCTCGAATCGAACGGCATGGTGCTGGCCGCCAGCGGCGAGGGGCAGCCGCCCATCCTGATCGCGGCCGACGAGAGCCTCCCGCCCGGCACGCGCGTCGGGTAGGACACGCGCACCTGCCCAACCCGACACTTCGCCCGTGATCGACAGTCACTGCCACATCGCTGGTCAGGAGTTCGCCGGCGACCTCGACGCCGTCATCGCCCGAGCGCGCGCGGCCGGCCTCGAGGGCGCGCTCACGATTCTCGCGGCCGACGACGACGCGGAACTGGACCGGGCTCGGGACGTGCAGCGCCTCTGGCCTGAAGTGCGCTTCTCGATCGGCGTGCATCCGCACGCGGCAGGGAAGTTCGCCGAAGAGCCGTCGGCGGCGGCCGCCGCCGTGGATGCGGCGATCGACGCCCAGCCGGCCGCGCGCGCGGTCGGCGAGATCGGCCTCGACTACCACTACGACTTCGCGCCGCGCGAGGCGCAGCACGCCGTCTTTGGCGCGCAAATCGCCCTGGCGCTGCGACGCCGGCTGCCGATCGTGATTCACACCCGCGAGGCCGAGGACGACACCTTCCGGATTCTCGAGGAGCAGGGCGCCGGGGCGGTACCGGTCGTGTTCCACTGTTTCACCGGCACGCCGGAGACCGCGCGACGCGTCCTCGACGCCGGCTACTACCTGTCGCTGGCCGGCATCGTCACCTTTCCGCGGGCGCTCGAGCTCAAGCAGGTGGCGGCGTTCGTGCCGCTCGACCGGCTCCTCCTGGAGACCGACAGCCCCTACCTGGCGCCGGTTCCGCACCGCGGCAAGCGCAACGAACCGGCCCATGTGGCGGTGGTGGCCGACACCGTCGCGGCGCTGCGCGGCGAGGCTCCGGAGCGGATCCGGCTTGCGACCACGGCCACGTTCAGGCGCATCTTCAACCCGTAACCTCAAGACCACACACGGATTAGCGACCGCTTTCGTTGACACTCCGCGCGCGGATATGGTGTGATCAACGTGGATTGAATCCAACCGCGCAGAAGTCGTCCGCCGCCGCCCTCGCGCTGATGTTCGAGCCCATTCGCGACGACCTCCGCGAGGTCGAACGTGAATTCGCGCGGCACGTGCAGTCGCAGGTCTCGCTCATCCCCGCCATCGGCAGCTATATCCAGGACGGCGGCGGCAAACGCATCCGTCCAGCGGTGCTGATAATGGCGGCCCGCATGGCGGGCTACAGCGGCGACCTGGCGGTGCTCTACGCCTCGGTGGTCGAGTTCATTCACACCGCGACGCTCGTGCACGACGACATCATCGACGAGTCGGAACTGCGCCGCGGCCGCGAGGCCGTGCACACCAAGTGGGGCAACCACATCACGGTGCTCTTCGGCGACTTCCTCTACCTGAAGTCGATGTCGCTCGCGCTCAGTCACGATCGGCTCGAGATCATCCGCCAGCTGTGCGAGGTGACGCTGCGCATCGTCGAAGGCGAGATCTACCAGTTGACGAAGAACGGTGTCGTCGACCTCACCGAGGAAGAGCACTTCGACATCGTGCGCCGCAAGACGGCCTACCTGTTCGCCGGCAGCGCGCGCATCGGCGGCATGCTCGGGCCGACGACGCGGGAGCAGCAGGACGCGTTGTGGGACTACGGCCTCAACATCGGCATGGCGTTCCAGATCGTGGACGATCTCCTCGACTTCACCGGCGACGAGGTCGTACTCGGCAAGCCGGTGGGCGGCGATCTGCGCGAAGGCAAGATGACGCTACCCGTGATCCACCTGCGGCAGCGCGGCGGTGACGGCGCGGCGCTCATCCAGAGAATCGTGGACGCGCGCGCGGCGACGCTGGAGGAGTGGCGCGAGCTGCGCACCCTGCTGACGCAGGCGCGCTCGATCGACTACGCGCAGCGCGTCGCCGTCGACTTCGTAGAACGGGCCAAGAAGGCGCTGTATGCGTTCCCGGCGTCGGACGCGCGCGACGCCCTCATGTTCCTGCCCGACTACGTCATCTCACGCGACCGCTGAGGCAGTGTCTAATCGCCCACCCTCCGGGCGGGCGGCATCCGGGGGCCGTGGTGAGTGCCGTTTCGAAGCCTGCTGACCGCATCCAGGAACTGCGGCGTCTGATTCGCTACCACGACGAGCGCTACTGGATTCTCAATCAGCCCGAGATCACCGACGGCGAGTACGACGCGTTCATGAACGAGCTGCGCGCGCTCGAAGCCGCTCATCCCGACCTGGTCACGCCCGAGTCGCCGACGCAGCGGGTGGGCGGACGGGTGGCCGCCGGGTTCGACAACGCGGTGCACCTCGAGCCGATGCTCAGCCTCGACAACGCCTATTCGGAAGACGACCTGCGGGCCTTCGACGATCGCGTGAAGCGCGGTCTTGGCGACGCCCCCGGCACCGAGCCTGTCGAGTACGTCGCCGAGCTGAAGATCGACGGCCTCAGCATCGCACTCACCTACGAGCAGGGCCGGCTGACGCGAGCGGCCACCCGCGGAGACGGCGTCACCGGGGAAGTCGTCACGCACAACGTGCGCACCATCCGCGCGATCCCGCTCGATCTCGGCAGCGGCGCCGCGACGCGACTCGAAGTGCGTGGCGAGGTGTATCTGCCCAAGAGCGCGTTCGAGAGGGCGAACGCGGAACGCGAGGCCGAGGGCGAACCGCTGTTCGCCAACCCCCGCAACACCGCCGCCGGCATGTTGCGCAATCTCGATCCGGAGCTGGTGTCCAGGCGGGGGCTGCGCGCGTTCACCTATCAGCTGGTCGCGCCAGAGGTCCCGCCGACCCACGCCGACACGCTCACCCTCCTGCGGTCGTGGGGCCTGCCGGTGGAATCGCACTGGCAGCGCTGCAGCGGAATCGACGAGGTGCTCGCGTTCTGCGCCACGTGGGCGGAGCAGCGCCGCGCGCTGGACTTCGAGACCGACGGCGTCGTGGTGAAGCTGAACGACGTCGAGCGCCGCAAGGCCCTGGGCACGACGAGCAAGTTCCCGCGCTGGGCGGTGGCGTTCAAGTTCCCCGCCGAGCAGAAGACGACACGGCTGCTCCGCATCGAGGTCAACGTCGGCCGCACGGGCGCGGTGACACCGTTCGCGGTGCTCGAGCCGGTCTTTGTCGCCGGCTCCACGATCTCGATGGCCACGCTCCACAACGCCGATGACATCGCCCGCAAGGACATTCGCGAGCACGACACGGTGATCATCGAGAAGGCCGGCGACGTCATTCCGCGGGTCGTCGGGCCGGTGCTCAGCCTTCGGCTGCCCGACTCGGAGCCGTGGCAGATGCCCGACACGTGTCCGCTCTGCCAGAGCCACCTCCACCGCGAGGAGGGCGAGGCAGTGTGGCGCTGCGAGAACACCTCGTGCCCCGCCAAGCTGCAGCGAGGCCTCGAGCATTTCGCCTCGCGCGGCGCGATGAACATCGAAGGGCTCGGGGAATCGCTCATCGCGCAGCTGCTGGCCGGCGGGCACGTGAAGGACTACGCCGACCTCTACGCATTGACGGCTGAGGACATCGCCGGCCTCACCGCCACGTCGACGCGGCAAGACGGCAAGGTGATCGAGCGCCGGTTCGGGGAGAAGAACGCCTCGAAAGTGGTGGGGCAGATCGACCGCAGCCGGCAGGCCGGTCCGGCGCGTGTGCTCTATGGCCTCGGCATCCGCCACGTCGGCGAGCGGGGGGCTCAGGTGCTGGTCGATGCCTTCGGGTCGGTGGACGCGATTGCCGGCGCGCCCGTCGCGCAGCTCGAGCAGACCCACGAGATCGGTCCGGTGCTGGCCGAGTCGGTGCGGACGTGGTTCGACGAGCCTGGCAACCTGCAGCTCGTCGCCCGTCTGGGTGCGGCCGGCGTGAGGCTCGCGGCCACCGAGGCCGAGCGCGCCCGGGCCACCGCTGCAGGCCCGCTGACCGGCAAGACCTACGTCCTGACCGGAACGCTCGCGACGATGACGCGGGAGGACGCCGAGGAGGCGATCGCGCGGCTCGGCGGCAAGGTCGCCGGCTCGGTGAGCAAGAAGACCACGGCCGTGGTGGTGGGCGCCGAGCCCGGCAGCAAAGCCGACAAGGCGCGGACCCTCGGCATCCCGGTTCTGGACGAGGACGCGTTCCGCGTGCTGGTTGCGGGATAATGAGGGGCATGCCCCGGCGGTTTGCCGCGATCACCGTCTGCCTCGCGCTGGCGGTCGGCGCCATGATCGGTCTCGTCCTTGCCGGCAGTCTCACGCCATCGCCGGCCCATTCCGAGCCCGCCGCTCCAGCGGCCGCGCCCGCGACGGTGCGTTCGGCGACGCCGGCCGCCGCCGGGTCGTTTGCCGACATCGCCGAGCGGCTGAACCCGGCCGTCGTCACCATCGACGCGTCGGCCCGCGGCTCCCGTTACCGCCGCCAGTCTGCCGGCCCGGCGCCCGAGCCGGCGCCCGAGCCTCCCGGGCGCGGTACTGAGCGCGACCGGGACGGCCCCCGCCGCGGGGCCGGCACCGGCTTCCTGGTGGACGCGTCGGGCCTCATCCTGACCAACCATCACGTCGTCGACGGCGCCGAGCGCATCCTCGTCCGGCTCTCCGACGGGCGGGCGCTGCGGGCCCGCACCGTGGGCTCGGACCCCGACACCGACATCGCCCTCATCAAGATCGACTCGCCAACGGCGCTGCCGTACGCCACCCTGGGCAACTCCGACACGCTGCGGGTGGGCGAGTGGGTGGTGGCGATCGGCAACCCGCTGGCCTACGAGCACACCGTCACCGTGGGCATCGTGAGCTTTCTCGGCCGCAAGCTTTTCGACTCGTCGTTCGACCGCTACATCCAGACCGACGCCGCCATCAACCTGGGCAACAGCGGCGGTCCGTTGATCAACGCGCGCGGCGAGGTGGTGGGGATCAACGCCGCCGTGAGCTCGCGGGCCACGAGCATCGGCTTCGCGGTGCCGATCAACCAGGCCGTGGCCATCCTGCCGCAGTTGCGCGACGAGGGGCGCGTGACGCGAGGCTACATCGGCGTGAAGCTGCGCACCGTGGATGCCGACGTGCAACGCTCGCTGCGGCTGTCGTCGGCGGGCGGCGCGCTGGTGCAGGACGTGGCGGGGGGCTCGCCCGGCGAACGGGCCGGCCTCCGGCCCTACGACGTGATCACCGCCGTGGACGGGATCCGCGTGGAGAGCGACGACGACTTGATTTCGACGGTGGCGCGCCGCCGGCCTGGCACTTCAGCCACGCTGAGCGTCCTGCGCGACGGCCGCATGGTGACCCTGAGCGTGAAGCTGGCCGAGCGGCCGCAGCGTGATCGCCGCCCCGAAGGCGACGCGACCGTTCCGTCCGGTTCGCGCGGCACGCCGCTCGGGCTCGCCGTGCGCGCGCTCGACGCCGAGTTCGCGGCGCGGTATCACGTGCCCGACAGCCTCCGCGGCGTAGTGGTGTGGCGCGTGGACGCGGTGAGCCCGGCGCTCGACGCCGACATCGAACGCGGCGACGTGATCCTCGAAATCGACCGGCGCCCGATCCGCTCCGTGGACGACTACGACCGCGCCGTCGCCGCCGTGCGCCCGGGCGATGTGCTGGCGTTCTACGTCTACAAGCCGAGCCTGGACGAGCGCCGGCTCTCGACCGTCCGCATCGACGAGGCCGACCCAGCCCCCTCGCGCAGCACCGCGGCGCCGGCGTCGCGCTAGACGTCTGGAAGATCCCGAATCCATGCGAATGAGTCGAGTCGTCTGGCGATGAAGCCGCGCATCCTGGTCATCGACGACGAGGGTGCCATCCGCGACTCGCTGCGGATGATTCTCGAATACGAGGACTATCAGTTCGTCGGCGCCGCCAGCGGCCAGGAAGGGCTGGCCGCCGTGCAGCGCGAGCGGCCGGACCTCGTGCTGCTCGACATCAAGATGCCGGGCATGGACGGCATGGAGGTGCTGCGGAAGCTCCATGCCCTCGACGAATCGCTGCCCGTGGTGATGATTTCCGGCCACGGCACCACCTCTACTGCCTTCGAGGCGTCGCGCTCCGGCGCCGTGGACTTCCTCGAGAAGCCGCTCAGCAGTGAACGGGTGATCGTCACGCTGCGTAACGCGCTCATGCAGTCGGAGCTGCGCAGCGAGAACCGCGAGCTGCGGCTGGCGATGGAGTCGAAATACGAGATCGTGGGGCAGAGCCCCGCTCTCCGCATCGTGCTCGATGCGGTCAAGCGCGCCTCGCCCACCAACGCCACGGTGATGCTGCTCGGCGAAAGCGGCGTGGGCAAGGAGCTGGTGGCGAGGACCATTCACCGCAACAGCCCCCGCAACGGGCAGCGCTTCGTGCAGGTGAACTGCGCCGCCATTCCCGAGGAGCTGATCGAGAGCGAGCTGTTCGGACACGAGAAAGGCTCGTTCACCGGCGCCACCGAGAAGCAGATCGGCAAGTTCGAACAGGCCGATCGCGGCACCATCTTCCTGGACGAAGTAGGGGACATGAGCCCCAAGACCCAGGCCAAGGTGCTGCGCGTGCTGCAGGAGCAGGAGGTCGAGCGGCTCGGCTCGGCCCGGACGACCAAGGTGGACGTCCGCGTCATCTCCGCCACCAACAAGAACCTGGACGAGGCGATTCAGCGCGGGGAGTTCCGCGAGGATCTCTATTTCCGCCTCAACGTCATCCCGATCACGGTGCCGCCGCTGCGCGAGCGCCGCGAGGATATTCCGGGGCTGATCCAGCACTTCGCCAAGCGGGCGTCGGAGGAGCACAACCTCAAGCCGAAGAAGTTCGACAGCGGGGCAATGGAGGTGCTGCAGCGCTACCGGTGGCGCGGCAACATCCGCGAACTGCGCAACGCGGTGGAACGGCTGCTGATCATGGCGCCGAACGACGTCATCCGGGCCGAAGACCTGCCGCGTGAATACTCGCACGGGGCAACCGCCTCCCTTGCGCCGGCCCCGGGCCTGTCGCGTCCAGCCGCCGAAGACAACGGCGGCGCGTCCGAGAGCCGCGACGGCGACGCGACCCCCGCCGCGGGCACGCTGCGCGAGTTCAAGGACGCGGCCGAGCGTGCCTACCTGGTGCAGAAGCTGCGCGAGAACGGCTGGAACATCTCGAAGACCGCAGAAGTGATCGACACCCCGCGCAGCAATCTGTACAAGAAGCTGGAGCAGTACCACATCAGCCAGGAGACCGACGGATAAAGTGGTCAGGTGGGTCGGGTTGGCCAGGTGAGTCAGGTGGGGAAGCACTCCTTACTTTCGCAGGGCGGGGCTTCAGCCCCGCCGCGGTGGTGGATTTCGCCGCACGGACCCTCCAGAGCGGGCGATAATCGAGGCGTCGCAGCCGACCAGACGATCGCCGGCTTCCGAACGGGTAAGGCCGCGAGGCTTTGCCAACGGCGGGGGCGGGAGGAAAGTCCGAACTCCGGAGGGCAGTGCGCCGGGTAACGCCCGGGCAGAGCAATCTGACGGATCAGTGGCACAGAAAAAATACCGCCTCGGGCAACTGAGGTAAGGGTGAAAAGGTGCGGTAAGAGCGCACCGCGCCGGCGGTAACGTCGGTGGCAGGCAAAACCCCGCACGGAGCAAGACCAAATAGGGCGGCACCGGCTCGTCGACGCAAGTCGGCGGGTCAAGCGGACGGCCCGTCCGAAGCCGCCGGGTAGGTCGCTGGAGCCCGCGAGCAATCCCGGGCCTAGAGGAATGGTCGTCCCGCCGGAACCGGTGGCGCCGCAAGGCGCGGCCGGCGACGGCGGACAGAATTCGGCTTACGCGTCGGCTGCGACGCTTTTTCCGCCGATCGGGGCGATCGGCAACCGGAGTTTCCGGCAGGGTAAAGGGACTCACCCGCCCGGCCGACATTGGACATATGGCTCACTATCTCGTGACCGGGGGCGCGGGCTTCGTTGGGTCCCATCTCGCGGAGGCGCTCGTCCGCCGCGGCGAAAAGGTCCGCGTCGTCGACAGCCTGGTGACCGGCAAGCGCCAGAACCTCGCGCACCTCCCGGAGGTGGAGTTCCTGCACGGCGACCTCGCCGACGCCGACGTAGCTCGCCAGGCTGTCGTCGGCATCGACTACGTGCTGCACCAGGCGGCCATCCCGTCGGTGCCGCGCTCCGTCGAGGATCCGGTAACGTCGAACCGCGCCAACATCGACGCCTCGCTCAACCTGCTGGTGGCCGCGCGCGACGCCAAGGTACGCCGCGTGGTCTATGCCGGGTCGTCGTCGGCCTACGGCAACACGCCGACGCTGCCCAAGGTCGAGACCATGCCGACCGGGCCGCTCTCGCCCTATGCACTGCAGAAGCTGGTGGTGGAGCAGTATTGCCAGCTGTTCACCAGCCTCTACGGGCTCGAGACAGTGACGACC
>Ga0173480_10000333_pt1 | contig 15116 bp, 15 predicted proteins | sample NitcycUS209509C1_FD_122622 | JGI IMG/M metagenome (GOLD analysis project Ga0173480, IMG submission 122622) | Soil microbial communities from Arlington Agricultural Research Station in Wisconsin, USA - Nitrogen cycling UWRJ-S209-509C-1 (version... | ecosystem: Environmental > Terrestrial > Soil... | reverse complement strand
TTCTCGGCGCTGCGCGGCATGTTCAAGCCGATCCTGTCCTCGGAGTCGGTGTCGCTCATCTTCGAGGAACCGACCGGCGTCCCGCCCGTGTACTCGGACGACAAGAAGCTGTCGCAGATCCTCCGCAACTTCATCTCCAACGCGCTGAAGTTCACGCCGCGCGGCGAGGTCCGCGTGACCGCGCAGCTGGCCGGCACCGATCGCGTGACGTTCGCCGTCACCGACACCGGCATCGGCATCGCCGCGGAGTATCTCGGGGAGATTTTCCTGGAGTTCGTCCAGGTGGAGGGGCCGATCCAGAAACGGCTGCGCGGCAGCGGGCTCGGCCTGTCGCTCAGCAAGAAGCTGGCGGAAGTGCTGGGCGGCGACGTGGGCGTGACCAGTACCCTGGGTGCGGGATCGACGTTCTGGGTGACGATTCCGCTGGAGTTGTCCGCCCATACCGCGATCGTGCCGTCACAGCTGCGCGCGGGGCCAGAGGCGGGCAATGGCCACTAGGACGAACGCGACGATCCTGGTCGTGGACGACACCCCGGCGAGCCGCTACTCGACGAGCCGGGTACTGCGCTCCGAGGGGTTCATCGTGGTCGAGGCGTCGACCGGGCAGGAGGCGCTGGAGCTGGCGCGATCGGGCCCGGATCTGATCGTGCTCGACGTCAACCTGCCCGATATCGACGGCTTCCAGGTGTGCCGGATGCTGCGGGCGGATCCGGCGACGTCGCGAACGCCGGTCATCCATCTCTCGGCGACGTTCGTGGAGGCGGCCGACCAGGTGCAGGGGTTCGAAGCCGGCGCCGACGGCTACATCACGCACCCGGTTGAGCCGCCGGTGCTCGTCGCCACGGTCAACGCCTTCCTGCGCACGCGCCGCGCCGAAGATGCGATGCGGGCGAGCGAGGTCAAGTTCCGCGCGGTGTTCGACCAGGCGCCGAACGGCATCGCGCTGCTCAGCGAGGATTTCGTCTATCTCGGCGCCAACCCCGCGGTCTGCCGTACGCTCGGGTATGAGTGCGACGACATCGTCGGCCATCGGCTCGCCGATTTCATCGACGGCCCGGCGGAGCCGATCGTCGGCGAGATCAGCGAAGGCCTGAAGTCGGCCGGGGAATGGCGCGGCGTCTTTGCCGTTCGGCACGCACGCGGAACCCCCGTGCATCTCGAATGGTGCCTGTCGCAGCACGTCGCACCCGGCACGATTCTGGCGACGACCACCGACATCACCGAGCGCAAGGCGATCGAAGCCGAGCGCGAACGGCTCCTGGCCAGCGAGCAGCGGGCGAGGGCCGATGCCGAGCGCGCGAACAACATCAAGGACGAGTTCCTGGCCGCGCTGTCGCACGAGCTGCGCACGCCGCTCAACGCAATCGTGGGCTGGGCCGCCGTGCTGAAGCGCCGCGCCCAATACAGCGAGCCGGAAATCGTCAAGGGCGTCGAAGCGATCGAGCGCAACGCCCGCGTGCAGACCCAGCTCATCGCCGACCTGCTCGACGTGTCGCGCATCACCTCGGGCAAGCTGTCGCTGGCGCGGGAGTGGTTCGATCCGCGCGAGACCATCGAAGTGTCGGCCAGCGCGCTGGCGGGAGCCGCCCGCGCCCGCCAGATCCGCATCGAGACGAAGCTCGATCCGACGACGCCGATCTTGTGGGACCACGCCCGCTTCCAGCAGGTGATCTGGAATCTGCTGGATAACGCGGTGAAGTTTTCGGAGGACGGCGGCACCGTGTCGGTGCGGCTGAGCACGGGGCCGGCCGGCATCGAGTTCGCGGTCTCGGATCAGGGACGGGGGATCTCGCCGGCATTCCTGCCGCACATCTTCGAACGTTTCCGGCAGGAGGATTCCAGCACCACGCGTTGGCACGGCGGCCTCGGCCTCGGCCTGGCGATCGTGAAGCACCTGGTGGACGCACATGGAGCGGCGGTGACCGCCGAGAGCGGGGGGTCACACCAGGGCGCCACCTTCACGGTGCGGATTCCCCACGAGCGGGAGGCGCACTCCACGCCGCCCGAGACGGGCGCGCCGGCCATACACCGGCTGTCCGGCCTCCGCATCCTCGTCGTCGAAGACGACCTCGACGCACGGACCCTGGTCACGGAAGTCTTCCGCGACGCGCAGGCTGAAGTGTGCGAGGTGGCCGACGTCGCCACCGCCTTGAGGGTACTCGGCTCGTTCGCGCCGCACCTGGTGGTCAGCGATCTCGGGATGCCAGGCCAGGACGGCTACGACCTGATCCGGCAGATTCGCGCCACCGGACGCAGCGCGGACACCCTGCCGGCGATTGCGCTCACCGCGTTCGCGCGCGACGAAGATCGGAACCGTGCCCTCGACGCGGGCTACCAGCACCACGTGGTGAAGCCGGTGCAGGCGGAACAGTTGCTGCGCATCGCGTCGGAACTGACGCGAACCGGACCGATGCGCTAGCTGCTAGGAGCCGGTCAGCGCGCCGCGGCCTCGTCCGCGCGAGCCCCCGACAACATGCCGCGCAGGCTGTAATTACCCTCGTGGCAGGCGTACTCGTAGATCTCGGCCCTGGCGCGCTGCCAGTAGATCGCGGCGGTCCACGGCGCGGTCCACACCGTGGGATCGTTCACCGTGAACTCGTAGCGCAGCGTATCGGGGCCCACGAGGGTGAAGCGCTCGGTCAGCTTCAGGTTCGCGTCCGACTGCCGGAACAGCCCGCCCATGTAGTTCCCCGCCGGATGGAAGTTGGCGGTCTCGACCACCAGCGTGTCGCCCTCCCAACGCCCGCGTGCGTCGCCCATGTAGTGCGTGAACGACGCCGGCAGCGCCCGCCGACTGTCGAGCGGCACGACGCGCACGTCGTGGATCTTCTCCATCTCGATCGCTACGACGTCGGGCGCCTGGACGATCCGGTACAGGCTCATGTAGGCCGCGAACAGATCCGGCACACCGTAGCTGATGCAGCGGTCCTGCAGGCTCAGGTCCGCGGCGCTGGCCGGGCGCTCAACCGGCACGGTCGCGCGCGAGGCGCGCAGCCTGGCGTTCTCCGGTGTGATCGGCGGCAGCCGGCCGTTCGCAGGTGATTCGATGAGCGAGGTACGCGGCTCGAAGAACCGATCGGGTAGCCAGTTGGAGCTGTAGGTGCCGGTGGCGCCGAGCTGCCGCGGCCGGTTCTCGTCGAGCAGCGCGAGGTAGAGGGCGTCGCCGAAGACCGCGTCGCTCTCGGGTCCGAACACAGTGCCCGCCTTGCGGCGCATCGCCTCGACCTCGGCCTCGGTCAGTCGAGGCGTGTTCGCCAATTCGCGCGGGCGCTCGAGCGGCGTAGCGCTGTTGTTCTCCCAGACGCCCTGCAGATCGGGCCGCCCGTCGGCCAGCCGAGGCACACTCCACCCGGAGGACGCAGCGGGCGTGCGCGGCGCCGACGACGTCTGGCCGAGTACGCCCGAGCCGGTCGTCGCTACGGCCACGATCCCGATCACGATTGCCTTCGTCCGCATGGCGTCTCCTGCGCGTCGCGATTGTGCCACGACTCGAATACCGCCGCTGTTCGCGGCCACCGCCCACCTCGTTGAGATCTGTGTAGAGCAGCGCAGGCGCCATGACGGTTCCCGGGGCATCGCTGCCGCAGGAGGCATCATGGTTCGAAGACTCCGCTACCCGTTCGCGTTGTCCTGCACCCTGGCGCTCGCGCTGGTGTCCGCGCCCGCCGGGGCGGGGCCGATCGATCTCACCAGCATCTCAGGCGCGTGGCAGAACCCGGTCGGCGGCGACAATGTCACCGGCGAGGGGACCTCTGCGATCAGCTGGGGCGACGGCCTGCTGCCGGACAGCGGATATCTGTTCGAGCCGGGCGCCGACCTCCTCGGCGCCGCGATCGGTGTGCCGTTGCTGCTCGGCACCTTCACGCACTTCAACGAAGAGATCCCGCTGCCCGCGCTCACCGCCGTCGATCTCGATTTCGGCTTCGACACCAACGGCGTGCCGGGGTCGGCCGGCGGCGTCTTCACTTTCGCACACAACGAGACGCCCAATGACACCGGCACCTCCCCCGCCGACGATGACATCGTCACGATCACGGCGCCGATCGTGAACATCCCGATCACCGTGGGCACCGACGTCTACTTCTTCAACCTGCTCGGCTTCTCGGTAGACGGTGGCGTGACGTTCCAGAACGTCTTCAGCTCGGTCGAAGGCGGCCACAACGCGGCGCTCCTCTACGGCCAGCTCACCACGGCCCCGGTCCCCGAACCGGCGAACCTCCTGCTTTTCGGCGGCGCGATGCTGGCGCTTGCGGTGCGCATGCGCCGATGGCGCCCCACACCGAGCCACCACTAGGCGGCCCGGCGCTTGCACGCGCCAAGGCATGCCTCATCCGTCGGCGCTCACCCAACTGCTGTGGCTGTTCGTGCTGTCGGGTGTGGTGGCATGCGTCGCGTGGACGGTGACGCACGAGCAGGTCTTGGAAGAGGTTCGAAGCTGGTGCACGCGGCAAAGCGACAGCCGCCGCCGGCCCTGGTATGTGCGGAAGTGGTTCTACCTCTTCACCTGCGAGTACTGCTTCAGCCACTACGTCGCCGCGGCGGTCGTCGCCATCACGGACTTCCACCTGCTCATGCCCGGGTGGCGCGGCCTCGGCATCGCGTGGCTTTCCTGCGTGTGGATCGCCAATATCTACATGAGCCTGTTCGGCCGGCTGCGCCTCGACATCAAACGGGAAAAGGTCGAGATCGGCGCCGTGGAGCACGACGTCGGCGCAGTCCAGCCCCGCAAGCGGGCGTGAAACAGTCTGCCTTCCGCGGCGGCCGCATGTCCTACCGCTGCTCACCGCGTGTGCCGTGGCCTTTGCCGCATGACTCGACTACTGGAAGCTGCTCGGCTTCCTGTATTGAGCCGCCTCCCTATCCCCGCCGGCCGGCTGGATAAATGGTGGTGAAGCGCGCGAGACCGCTGGCGTCGGTCATCTGGTAGCCGCGCAGGAACTGCTGCCCGGTCGAGGCCTGGCAGCATTACGTCGAGCAGGATCAGGTCGAAGGGTGGGGCGCGCGCCGTCTCGAGCGCGTACGGCCGTCGCCGGTCTCCTCGAGCGAGAACCCGGCGAGCTCGAGGTGCAGCCGCAGCAGTTCGCGAATCGCGGCCTCGTCTTCGACCACCAGCACGCGCCGAGGCGTCGCAGCGGCGGGCGGGGGCACTAGTGGCCTGACCGCGCCTTCTCGATCTTCGTGTCCAGCTCCGACGTCAGCCGCTCGCGCTCGCGGCGGTACTCGACGTCGAGCGCCTCGTGCACCGCTGGATCGAACGTGCCGCGCAGGCGATCCTGATGCTCGAGATCGGCCTGGGCCAGCCGGGCGCCATAGACGCTCCGCAGCTCGGTAATGGCTTTCTTCTGCTCGTCGGTCAGCACCTGCTGCTCGACGCCCGCCGCCGCGTCCTTCTGGCGCAGCCGCTCCATCGCCAGTTCGAGGGCCGACTTCGGTCCGCTCTCGCCGCCCGTGCTACTACTCATCCGTCTATTCTAGCGAGGCTCCACGGCGGATACTTGAGGTGCCTCGCTAGAAAATGCATCTCCTTGCCCCGCCTCCGGCGGGGCGCAGACGTCTTGGAGGCCTGGGGAGGAACGTGCTTCAGTGGTCGACTTGTAGCCTTCAAGACGTCCGGATGAAATGAAGCCCTGGGAGACGCTGGCGAACGCGACGACGCCTGACGGCGGCGCGATGCGTCTGAGCTGCCGCGACGGCGAGTACGTGATCTGGGTGGACGGCCGATCGCTCATGTCCAGCCGGGCGCACGGGTCGGAGGAATCGCTCGCCGAGGCTGGCTGCGGCCATCTGCGCGGCGCGGCCGCGCCACGCGTGCTCGTCGGTGGGCTGGGCATGGGCTACACCCTGCGCGCCGCACTCGACGTGCTGCCGGCGGACGCACGCGTCGTCGTGGCCGAGCTCGTGCCCGAGGTCGTCACCTGGAATCGCGACCCCCTCGGCGCGCTCGCCGGCCATCCCCTGCGCGACACGCGCGTGCGCGTGGCCGTCGAGGACGTCGGCTTCACGCTGCGCGCTCATCCCCGCCGCTTCGACGCCATCCTGCTCGACGTGGACAACGGCCCGGCCGCATTCACCGCCCAGCTCAACAGCTCTCTCTACAGCGCGCAAGGGTTGGCCGCCGCCCATGCCTCGCTCGTGAGCGGCGGCGTGCTGGCGGTGTGGTCGGCCTGGGACGATGACGGGTTCACGCGGCGCCTGCGCAGCCAGGGTTTCACGACCCGGAGCAGCCGCGTGCGCGCCCGCCGCGAGAAGCGCGGCTCCCATCACACCATCTTCGTCGGCGTAAAGCCTTAGAGCACGTTGCGAAATCAGATGTGGGGGCCGCCTTCAGGCGGCCCAGGGCCGGCTAAAGCCGGCTAAAGCCGGCCCCCACGTCAATTCTGCAACGCGGCCTTAGCGCTCGAACTAGCCGGCTCAGGCAGGCTCGGCTCTGGCAGCCCGATTGCACCAATGGAGATCAGGAGTGCAGTTCATGACCAACATGATCATCTACCTGATCGGCACGCTGCTCGTGGTGGCGGGCCTCGCCTACGGCGCGGATCGCCTCGGCATCAGCAACGTCTGGATCATCGCCGGCGCCCTCGTCATCATCGGCATCGGGCTGATGGGCGGCATCGTGAAGACGCGCCAGAAAGATCCGGCCTCGTAACGCAGAAGGATCTGCAAACCGGCTTCAACCGGGGTTCGCGATCAATCGGGCGTCGCTGCCTCCAAGCTGTCGATCACCAGTACCTCGACCGGGCCTTTGGTCGCGTCGAGCTTCAAGCCCAGCTGCTCGCGGACGGCTGTGAACAGGTCGGGGGCGTCCGGATCGATCGGCGGCGGCTGCGCGCCAGGCGGCGCGGGCCCTTGCGACGGCGGCGGTGCGTACGTCATCTCGAAATCCCAGTTGCCGGCGAGTCCCGTGCGATCGACCACCATTCGTCCCACCTGATTGGAGATCAGGCTGGCGAAGAGCGACAACGGATAGCCGCCGAACCGGACCCGGCCCGGGAACATCTGCATGCCGCACACAGGGCCAGTTCCCGGCGCGGGCGGTGGAGCGCCGCGACGTGCGGCGATCGCGTCGGGCGAGCAGTCGTCCGCCGCGGTCTTCAGCGCGGGGCCGGGCTTGCCGTCCGCCTTCGCCATCACCAGCGCGTAGATGTCCAGTTGACGCGTCTCGCGGTGCACCTTCAGGTTGAAACGCTCGGCGAGCAACGTGCGGGTGGCGAGCATGAGGTGATCGGCGCCGGTGCCCGGGCGGACCGGCGGCGGGTCGCCATCGAACTTGGCGGTGATGTCGTAGCGGGTGTTGCCGATCCAGTCTGGCCCGCCCACCAGTTGATACCCCTGGATCTGATAGGCGAAGACGATCAACTGCCGCACCGGCGTGTTGAAGGTATTGAAGCGGCCGCCCGGCTGACGGCGGATGCCGCCGCCGGGGGGCGCCTTGGGGTCGCTCGGCTTCAGCGACGCGGCTTCGAAGTAGAGCGGGATGTTCGGGTCCGGCGCATCGACGCTGCCCGCCGGCGCCGAGAAACCGCCCTGCGCTCGCGGCGCGGGCGTCGCGATCGCGAACACGCCCGCTGCCACGGCCGCGCCAGCCAGGAGCATCAGATATCGCATGCCGTCCTCTCGTTCGTTGCGAGCGGCCCGCCCGCGAGTCTCGTCGGTTAGACGCCGGGCCCACTTGATCAGTTGGCGGCGAAACATACAGATAGCCGGGGCGCCGCTCGCGGCCAGCAGCGCCGCTCATCATAAGCTGGGGGCATGACCGCCCTGTGGTGGACACTCGCCGTGGCGATGGTAGGGGTCGGGCTCGTCGGGATCGTGCTGCCGGCGCTCCCCGGGCACGTCCTGATCTTCGGCGGGCTCCTGCTCGCGGCGTGGGCCGACGGCTTCCGCCATGTCGGCGTGTGGACGCTCGTGGCCATCGGGGTGATCGGCGCGGCCAGCTACGCCATCGACTTCATCGCGGCGGCGATAACCACGCGCCAGCTCGGTGCCAGCCGCCGCGCGATGGCAGGCGCGGCGCTCGGCACGCTGGCCGGTTTCTTCTTCGGGCTCATCGGCCTCATCGCCGGGCCGTTCATCGGCGCGGTCGTGGGCGAGCTGACGGTCTCGCGCGACGCGCGCCAGGCCGGGCGCGCCGGCGTTGCGGCGGCGATCGGGTTTGCCATCGGCACGGCCGCCAAGGTCGCGATCGCGTTCGTGATGATCGCGATCTTCGCTGCGGCGTTCGTGTTGTAGCCACCTCGGGAACAGCGCTTGCGATTCCGGAGGCCGGTGCTAGACTTCCGGCTTCCCGCCGGCTGGTCACCGCGAGGAAATGCCGCCGATGAACCCCGACAGAGATGGAAAGGTTGCTGCACAAACTCGACGCTCGCGTGGCCAACATCGAGCACATACTGCCAACGCTCGCCACACGCGAGGGTTTGGCGGCGGTGCGAACCGAGCTCGCTGAGGAGATCCGCTCCTCGGCGAACGGCCTGCGCGTGCTCATCGAAGCCTCTCGAGACGACACACGGGTGCTGGCCGAGCACGTGCTCGATCTGATGACGCGCCTTCCACGAGGTCAGTAGCGGGTTCAGGCGCCGACGTCGGTGCCGGCGCGGCGGTTGACCGCCACCATGAGCCGCATCAGCGGCGCTACCGGTATCGCGCGCACCACCAATTCGCGGATGCTGCACCCCACGGGGTTCGTCATCCGCATCAGCCGCGCGGTGCGGCGGCCTTGCGACAGCAGCACCGCCGTTCTGGGCTGGCGTTCGCGCTCGTACGCGCGAAGGGCCGGCTCGACGGCCGCGCCATTGCGCAGCCGTGCGCCGAGCGCCACCGCGTCCACCAGCGCCTGGGCGGCGCCCTGGCCTGTGTGCGGCAACAGCGGGTGCGCCGCGTCGCCGGCAAGAGTCACGACGCCATGGCCCCAGGCTGGCAGCGGATCGCGGTCCACGAGCTCGTCGAGGCGCAGGTCGTCCGTCCGCGACGTAACGGCATTGAACGTCGCATCGAACCGCGGGGCCATGTGGGCCACGACGGCGGCTGCCTCTCGCAGACCGGGCGGGACGAGCTCGCGCGCCAGCGAGAGAAACCAGTAGATCCCGGTCTCGCTGGCGCGGATCAGCACCGATTCCACGCCCGGGCCGAGGTAGTAGACGGCCGAGAGATCGCCGAGGTGCGCGAGCGCCCCGTGCACGGCCCCGCGCACCGCCACGATGCCGCTCGGGCGCGGTGGCGGCTCGGCCGGGTGCAGCTGGCGGCGGACGACCGAGCCGATACCGTCGGCGCCGATGAGCAGGTCGCCTTCGATCAGGCGGCCGTCCGCCAGCCGCAGCGTCACTCGCCCGCCGTCGGTGGTGAACCCGGTGGCCTCGCACCCGAGGGTCAGCGCCTCGGGCCCTATCGCGTCGAGCAGCGCGCCGTGCAGCGCCGGACGCAGGGCCATGAACAGCGGACCGCCGAGTGCCTGCGGCGGCAGCTCGGCCCGTTTCAACACCGTGCCGTCCATCCGGCGCAGTTCACCGCGGCGGGGCGCGAAGCCGCGAGCCAGCACCGCGTCCGCGACGCCGAGGGCGCGCAGCGCCTGTACCGCATTCGGCGCCAGCCCGAGCCCGAATCCCAACTCGCGCGGCGACGCCGCCCGTTCGACGATGCAGACGCGCCAACCGGCCTGGCGCAAGGCGATGCCGGCCGACAGCCCGCCGATGCCGGCGCCGACAATGAGAGCAGTGCGCTGCACGATGGGGCGGGCCGCTACCGCCCGCACATCGCGGGGATGTCGTGCGCGACGATGGTGACGAGGAGGTGCGCCGCTACGGCTCGACGCGGGGAAGGGTGATGATGCCGAGCGGAGCGCGGGTCTTGGGTGAGGTGGAGCGGACGTTCACTTCGGGCTGGGTGATGACGCCGACGATGTTGCCGGAAAGGTCGGTGAAGGTGAGAAGCCGGAAGTCGTCGAGGGAGCCGCGACGCGCCGTGTCGGCGAGCGCCGCAGGTGTGGTCTGGCGGATCTGTTTTCGGATCTGTCGTCTCAGTGTCGGCATCGAAGAGCAGGGCCTCGCGAAGAACTGAACGAATCTTACGCACCAACCTTCGCGAAAAGTCCTGGGAAAAGCCTGGGATCACATCTTTATTCCGCATCAGTTTGGCTGGGTGCATGAGCTGTCTCATGCGGCGGCTCGACACATGCGCGACGTGTCACGGCGTTGCGTCAGTTGCGGCACCGGGATGCCGCCACGATCTCGCCGCGTCGAAACTTCCACCGGCCGTCGTCGCCGACGCACGTGTCACCGCAGGCTGCCATATCGCGCCGAACCGCTTCTCGAGCAGTGCACCGATCGCCGATCACTGCGCGTCGCATGGAGATGCTCCTGTTGATCTACCGAACGGCTGAGGACTGAGGGCCTAGGGCTCGGCCCAGGGCAGCTCGTCGCTGCCGGCCAGCGCCTTCGCGTCGGTGAGCTGCGCCGGCGTCAGGCTGGCCCCGACGGTATCGCGGGCCTCGCCGTATCGTGCCGCCTCGACGCCAGAGGCCCGCCGCACTGCGTGGCTGAGCAGCACGAACGCGCGCACCGGATCGGGCGACACGCCACTGCCGTTCGCGTAGAGCACGCCGAGGTTGAAGAGCGCGCCCGCGTCGTGCTGGCGCGCGGCACGCTCGAACCAGCGCGCCGCTTCCGCCGCATCGGCGGCTACGCCCCTTCCGGTCACATGGCGCACGCCAAGGTTTGTCTGCGCGCTCGCCAGCCCTTGCGCGGCAGCACGCCGGTACCACGCGACGGCCTGTGCCTCGTCGCGCGGCACCCCGGCGCCGTTGGCGTACTGCGTCCCCAGCAGGAACTGCGACTGCGCGTCGCCGCGCTCGGCGGCGGCGCGGAACCACCGCGCGGCCGTTGCCGGATCGCGGGCGACACCCAGCCCGCGCGCGTAGGCGAGGCCCAGGTTGTACTGGGCGAGCACGTGATCGCGTTCGGCGGCCTTTCGGAACCACTGCGCGGCCGCCGCCGCGTCGGCGGGTACACCGGTGCCGTTGGCGTACATCAGGCCGAGCGTGAACTGCGCGGTGAGCTCGTGCTGCAGCGCCGCCTTGCGGTACCACTCGAAGGCGATCGTCGCGTCGAGCGGCACGCCGCTGCCGTTGGCGTACATCAACCCCAGGTTCGACTGGGCGCGCGCGTCGCCCTGATCCGCCGCTTTGCGCAGCCACTCGACAGCTCTGACTGAGTCCTGCGGCACGCCGTTGCCGTCGGCGTACATCAAGCCGAGGTTGAACTGCGCGCCCACGTGCCCCTGCGCCGCGGCCCGTTCGATCCAGCGCGCCGCCTCCCGATCGTCGGTCGCCACGCCGTCGCCGGTCGCGTAGCGCACGCCGAGCGCGAACTGCGCCTCGGCCTCTCCCCGCTCGGCGGCGGCCCGAAGGCCCGCAGGATCGGAGGAAGCCGTCTGGCCACCCGGTGCGGCGCCGGTCCCGACCCAGAGAATCAGCGCGAGCGCCGCGCCGGCACGGGCCGGGCCGATCATCGCGCCCCGGGCGGTGCGCTCGGCGGCTGCACGCCGCGGCCGCGGGGGCCGAACTGCACCGACTCGCGAAGGTTGGGAAACACGTGGACGCGCGACTTGAAGCGCCAGCCGTTGGCGGTCTTGACGTAGACGTCCTCGTAGCCGCCCTGGCGCTCGATCGTCGTCGGGTCGCCGCCGACGCCGATGGCCAGCAGGTAGGACTTGCCCACCGCGCCGCCGGGCGCCGGCGTGATCACGTGGTTCACGCTGATGTGGCTGATGCCGTAGCCCATCGTGGTCTTGGGGTCCTTGCAGCCGCCCTTGCCGTCGCCGCCGGCCGCGTCGGCCAGCGCCTCGCGTCCCGTGGTCCGGCGCGTCCCCGCGACGCCCCATTGCTGCGACACGCTGAACTCGCCGTCGGCGGTGAACAGGTCGGCGAACTCGTAGCCGCCGCCCGCGCAGGTGTCGACGAGAAACGCGTAGCGGGACACGAGCTGCTGAATGTCGATGTAGTCCTGGGTCGAGAGCGCGGCGGCGGCGCCGCGGCCTTGCGCCCACCCGTCGCTGGCGACCGTCAGGGCGATCACAGCGGCTGCACCCATCCATCGGCGCGAGTTCATGAAGCCTCCTGTCCTGCGAAGAATGTTCAGCCGGCCCGCTGGCCCGGACGCGTGCCCGTGGCCTTGAGCCGGATGCGATAGACGTCCATGCACGCGGTGACGTAGAGCGTCTTCAGATCGGCGTCGCCGAACGCAAGGTTGGTCGCGCACACCTGCTGGCGCGGCTCGCCGCCGCGCTGGGGCAACTGCAGCACCCCGAGCCGCCGGCCATCTGGCGCGGTGATTCTCACCTCGCCAGGCCCCGCTCCCGAAGTCGAGTACACGTTGCCGGCGGCATCGGTCTTCAGGCCGTCGTTGCCGGCCACGTCGGCGAACTCGATCGGATTGCCCACCGTGTCGTCGGCGTTGATTTCGTAGCGCATGATCTTGCGGCCGAAGGTCACGTAGAGGTGCCGCTCGTCCGGCGACAGGGTGATGCCGTTCGGGAACGTCGTGCCGGCCACCTGCGGGTCGCGGAGCGTGGGATCGAGCAGCGTGACCGTTCCGTCCTTGACCAGATAGAAGCCGTTGAACGGCAGTTCGCGCTGCGGGCTGGTGCCGGCGCCGCGCAGGCCCGACACGCTGTCGGTGAAGTAGACCGAGCCGTTCGACTTCACCACCACGTCGTTGGGCCCGCTGAATCGCTTGCCCTCGAAGCGATCCGCCACCACGGTGCGGGCGCCGTCCTTCTCGTAGCGCACGACGCTGCGGTCGGGCATCGCGCACACCACCAGCCGCTCCTGCGGGTCGAGGGCCAGGCCGTTGGGCCCGATCAGAATCGCCGCCGACCGTCCGCGGCGGGTCTGCTGCCCGACGTTCTGGAAGTCGGTGCCGGTATAGCCGGCGTTCTCGATGTGGACCGAGATCCCCTTGCCCCGATCCCAGCGGTAGATCACGTTGTCGAGCATGTCGGCGAAGAGCAGATAGCCGGACGCGCCTTCCTGGATCCACACCGCGCCCTCGGTGAGGCCGAAGCGGTCGCCAAGGAGCTCCGCCTGCGCACCGGCGTCGATGACGGCGTCGAGGCCCGGATCGAGCTTGACGATGGTGAAGGGCCGCGCCGCCGGCGTCTGACCGCCGCTCAGGAACTGAGCGTACGCGGCGCCGGCGGACGCGGCCGTGAGGCAGACGAGAGCGAGGAGGTATCGCATCGCCTGCCGATCAGAAGTCGACCTGCGCGCTGATCTTGAACAGCCGCGCGTCGAGAATGCTGAGCGGCACCTGCCAGGCTGCATAGTTGTTGTTCTGCGACGTGATCGCGCTGCCGTTCAGCGCATTGTAGAGGTCGAAGTTGATCGACGCGCGCAGACGGTCGAAGCGTAGCAGCTTGCCGAACCGCAGATCGAGCTGATTGAGGCGCTGCCCGTACATCGTGCCGGGCTCGACGATGTTGATCGTGGCGTTGGCCGCGCCGCCCGACAGCGGCCGGCCCAGGCTCGGCTGGATCTGGGCGTTGCCGGCGACGTAGTTGGCCGTCACCTGCGGGCCGGGCAGGCTCTGGAACGTGGACGAGAACAGCACGTCCACCTTGGGAATCGTGTAGGTGCCGAGCAGCTTGATCTGCGTCAGGTAGTCGGTGTCCACGTGGCAGAACGGGTTGAGCGCGCCGGTTTCCGGCAGCACCGTGCGGATCTCGCAGTTGTCGGTGGAGGTCCGTCCCGTGCTGATGCCGCCCTGAAGCAGCAGTCCCCGTCCCGGGCGCGCATTGACCGTGAAGTCCATGCCGTTCCAGTGCTCGATCTGCTTGCCGAACCCGGAGGCGAAGGTGACGTAGTTGTCCACCTGCCCGGCGCGGTTCGGGTTGACGTCGAACAGGCCGCTCACGGGGTAGCCGCCACCATCGGGCAGACGCGCGTCGGTGGGCGCGACAATCTGGAAGGGGCTGTAGTCGGAGGCGGCCACGGCCCGGTTGTCGGTCACCGTGAAGTTGCCGTAGATGCGGCGGAAGTAGCCGACGTCGATGCCGACGCGATTGGACAGCTCGTGCTGCACGCCGGCCGAGAGTTCCCAGTTGTAGCCGCGCTTGCCCCAGCCCACCAGCACCTCGGGGTCGTAGGCCGTGCTCGGGACCTGGGTGCCAAAGCGCAGGTCGGAGATGATGCCGCACTCGCCGTTGGCCTGATGGTTGAGGAGATCGCACTGCGGCACGTAGTCGCCGTCGACGCCCAGGCCGCCCCGGTCGTTCCACGACCGCGTCACCGTGTTGGCCAGGATCGAGAACACGTTGCCGACCGTATTGTCGCCGGCCAGCACGTAGCGCCCGAAGTTGCCCTTGAGCGCCGTCTTGCCGGTGCCGAACAGGTCGTAGACGGCGGCCACGCGCGGCGAGAGATCCTTCCAGTCGTACCAGTCGTACTGCGGCACCACGAAATTGCGCGTCGGCACCAGCGGGCCGGGGCCGAGCGGCGTCTCGGGAAAGTAGGTGCGGAAGTAGTCGAAGCGGAGCCCGCCGCTGAGCGTGAGGCGATCGATCGTCCACTTGTCCTGCACGTAGAGCCCGAGCTCGGATTTCAGGTCGTCGTAGCGGCTCACCGGCGAGGCGCGCATGGTGATCTGATTCGGCACCCCGTTATTGAAGCGGTAGCTGGTGGCCGAATGGATATCGCGCTCGAGCAGGTACTGGCGTCCCCAGCTGTTGCCGACTCCGAACTTGAGCGCGTGCGCGCCGGTCACGTAGGTGACCGATCCGCGCAGCTCCCAGATGTTGGGTGCCGACATCGCCGCGAAGATGAACGTCGGGCCGGCCGCCTGGCCGGCGCCGCGATACAGCAGCCCCGGGAACTGCCCGCCCTGCTCGGTGACGGCGATGAGCGAGCGCCACACGCTGGCGGGGTCGTCGTCCCACACCGAGTTGTACAGCTCCTCGCCGTGGGTCGCGAGCCGCGCGTCGAGCAGCAGCTTGTTGGTGGCCGGCGACTGCCAGCTCACCGTCATCAGGTGGCTGGTGTCGAACTTGAAGTAGTTCATCGACTCGGGCGACACGTTCGCGCGGTCGCCGAACGTGTCGCGCGGCTGGCGCGTGTAGAAGAACCCGACCTT
>Ga0173480_10000328_pt1 | contig 15151 bp, 11 predicted proteins | sample NitcycUS209509C1_FD_122622 | JGI IMG/M metagenome (GOLD analysis project Ga0173480, IMG submission 122622) | Soil microbial communities from Arlington Agricultural Research Station in Wisconsin, USA - Nitrogen cycling UWRJ-S209-509C-1 (version... | ecosystem: Environmental > Terrestrial > Soil... | reverse complement strand
CTCCGCCTCCATCCGCTCGGCGTCGTAGCCGTGCTCGCGGGCCAGCTCGAGGATCGTCTCGCGCGAGAGGCGGGGCTGGTTGGCGTAGAGCGCGTCGTGGAACTCCCAGAAACGCCCCTGAGCGGCGGCGGCCTCGCTCGCTTTGGCAGCCAGCGGCGCCAGCGGATGGCGCTCGGGGATCGGCAGGTGGCGGAAGCCGAAGACGAGCCGGTCGCCGAGCCGCTCGCGCACCCGGCGGAGGATCGATTGCGCCCCGAGGCAGTAGGGGCACTGGAAGTCGCCGAACATCACCAGCTCCAGCGGCGCCCCGCGCTCACCGCGGATGTGATCGAGGTCCTCCAGCGGGGGTGAGAGCAGGTCGTCCACGGAACACGATGTTATGTGCCCATGCAGGACATCGAGTCGATCCTCGTCCTCCTCCTCGCCGCCGCCCTGCTGGTCCGGCTGGCCGACTACGGCAAGATCCCGGCGCCGATCGTCCTCGTCCTCGGCGGCCTGGCGATCGCCTTCATCCCCGGCCTGCCGGACATCGAACTCGAGCCGGACACGATCTTCCTCCTCTTCCTGCCGCCGCTGGTCTACGCCGCGGCCTGGCGCTCCTCGCCGCTGGAGCTGCGGGCGGTGATGCGGCCGCTGGCGCTGCTCTCGGTCGTCCTCGTCTTCCTCACCGCCGCCGTCGTCGCCGTCGTCGCCCACGCTCTCGTCCCCGAGCTGAACTGGGCCGAGGCGGCGATCCTCGGTGCGATCCTCGCCCCGACCGACGCGGTCGCCCCTATCTCGATCTTCCGCCGCCTCCACGCGCCCGACCGGGTACGGCTGCTGGTCGAAGGCGAGTCGATGATCAACGACGGCACCGCCCTGGTCCTCTACCGGATCGCGCTCGGCGTCGCCGCCGGCGGCGCCTTCAGTCTCGCCGACGCGGGGTTGGAGTTCGTCGGCGTCGCCGCCGGCGGGATCGTCGCCGGCCTGGCGATCGCCTACGTCTCCGACCTCGTCCTCCGCCGCCAGCACGAATCGGACCTGGCGATCATGCTTTCGGTCCTGACCGCCTACGGCGCCTACATCGGCGCCGAGGAGCTGCACGTCTCCGGCATCCTCGCCGCCGTTGCCGCCGGCCTCTACGCCGGCTACCGCTCGCCACACTCGCTCGACGCCGACGTCCGCCTCAACGCCGTCGCCTTCTGGAGCGTCCTCGTCTTCGGTCTGGAGATCACCCTCTTCGTCCTCCTCGGCCTGCAGCTGCCCGACATCGTCGACACGCTCGACCAGAGCTCGGACGGGATCGCCGAGCTGCTGCCGGCTGTGGCGGCGATCGCGGTCGCCTCGACCGCCGCCCGCCTCGCCTTCGTCTTCGCGATGCGCGGCGACGCCGGCGAAACTCCCGGTGAACGCTTCGCCGTCGGCTGGAGCGGGATGCGCGGCGCAGTCTCGCTGGCCGCGGCGCTGGCGGTGCCACTAAGCGTCGACGGACGGCCGCAGATCATCTTCCTCACCTTCGCCCTGATCCTCGTCACCCTCGTCGGCCAGGGCCTCTCGCTGCCCTTCGTGATCCGCGCCCTGCGCCTCGAACAGCCGCGCCGCTGGTCGGACGAAGAGGCGGTGGCGCGGATGGAGGCGGCGCAGTCGGCCCTCGACCGGATCGACGAGATGGAGCGGGACGGGCGCGCCAGCCCGACCCAGCTTCAGCGCCTGCGCGACCTCTACCGCGCCCGCTTCCGCATGTGCCAAGCCGTACTCGGCGGCGAGGACCCCGAGGCCGCAGCCCGCGAGCAGCGGATCGCCGACTACGGAGAGCTGCGAAAAGAGCTCATCGGTATAGAGCGAAGCGAGCTGCTGACCCTCCGCAGCAACGGCCGGCTGCGGGACCAGACCCTGCGACAAATCGAGCGGGATCTGGACCTCGAAGAGGCGAGGATTCGGACGTAGTGGTTGGAGGGTGTCGGTAGGGGTGCCCCGGGCGCACCTCCGCCGGGAGAAACGGCTACTGCTGTCGCCTCAAGAGCTTGTAGCCCGGCTCCATGCTGAGTGCCCGGGACACCCCCACCGACCCCCTCCTCTCGCCACGGCCCAGCAGACACGCCCAAGGGTGAGCAGCTTTCCCGTGAGGCACCGTGGGTCCGGACGTCTCTCCATTGCTGTTGGCATGGAGGGACGAGGTACCCCTGATCGGCACTCAGCATGGAGCCGAGCCACCACCGTTCACGGTCGGCAGGTGACGATCCTCTCGGCGGAGGTGCGCCGAGCAGGGGTACCTCGTCCCTCCCTACCGCCCGCTGCTTAAGCGAAGAACTCGCGGGCCCGTTCGGCGACGAGGTCCGGCATCTCGTCGGCGATGAAGTGGCCGCAGTTGTCGACCAGCTCCAGGTGCATGTCGTCTGCGTGCTGCTCGTAGCCCGCGAGGAGGCTGTAGGGGAGGGCGCGGTCGCCTTTGCCGAAGAGCAGCTTGGTGGGGACCTTCAGGTGGGCCTTGGCGTAGCGGCCGCGGCCGATCTCCGGGGCCTCGCGCAGGTTGAAGACGCGGTAGGTCTGGACCGCGGCGCGCGCCCGGTCGGGCTCGGTGAATTTGTCGCTGAAGGCGTGGAGAGTGGCGTCGTCCCAGCCCTCGCGCCGCACCGAGCCGCCGGCCAGCACTTTCGGGATGAACTTGCCGCTCGTGTGCAGCCGGTAGCCGATCCCTGGGCTGGAGATCAGCCACTGGTACCAGAAGCGCCAGAGGTGGGGCGCCATCGCCCGCATGGTCGTCCACGGCGGCAGGATGTTGAGCGAGAGGTAGCGCTCTATCCGCTGCGGCTCGCGCAGCGCCAGCAGAAACCCGATCCAGCCGCCCCAATCGTGGCCGACCAGCTTCACCCGCTCGATCCCGAGCGCGTCGAGAACGGCGAGCACGTCGCTGGCCATCTCCTCCTTCTCGTAACCGCTGGCGGGGGCGTCGGACCAGCCGTAGCCGCGCAGGTCGAGGGCTATCACCCGGTAGCGGTCGGCCAGCGCCGGCATCAGGTGACGCCACTCGTACCAGTGCTGCGGCCAGCCGTGCAGACAGAGGACGACGTCCTCGCCGGCTCCCGCTTCGGCGTAGTGGAACTGGATGCCGCGAGCGCCGACCCAGTGGTGGGAGACGCCGTCTATCTCAGGGGGTGGCTGGCTCACCAGCCAAACAGGCTATTGGGTCAGCGCAGAGCGGTCGCCGCTGCCTGGCGAAAATCGTTCAGCAGCTGCTCCATCGCGCCAACCTCGCAGGGCACCCCTTCGGGCCAGTCCTTCTCCGGGTGCTCGTGCAGGGTCTTCAGCCCGTTGCCGCTGATCACCGCGACGACGGTCTCGTCCGGGCCGATTTTGCCTTCCTGCGCCAGCCGCGCCGTCGAGGCGATCGTCGTCCCGCCCGCCGGCTCGGTGAGGATTCCCTCGGTCGTGCCCAGCAGGTCAATCGCGTTCCAGATCTCCTCGTCGGACGCGGTCGCCGCCGAGCCGCTGCGCGAGCGGACCGCGTCGACCACCAGGGTGCCGTCGCCGGGAGCGCCGATCGCCAGCGAGTGGGCCGCCGTCTCCGGCGTCTGATGCTCGATCTCGCCGCCGCCGACGATCGCAGTCGCGATCGGCGAGCAGCCGCTCGCCTGGGCGATGTTGATCTTCGAGCCCGCGGTCTCGGCCAAGCCGACTTTCTCCAGCTCGACCAAACCCTTGTGGACGCGCGAGGAGAGGGTGCCACCGGCGGCCGGGATGACGAAGTGGTCCGGCGCCTGCCAGCCCAGCTCCTCGACCACCTCGAAGGCCATCGTCTTCGCCCCCTCGGCGTAGAACGGCCGCAGGGTGATGTTGGCGAACTCCATCCCGGTCTCCAGCGCCAGCTCGCGACAGGCGCGGTTGGCCTGGTCGTAGTTGGCGTCGAGCTGGATCACCTGGGCGCCCATCGCCCGGCAGGCCTTGGCCTTGCCCTTCTCCATGTTGCCGGGATAGAAGATGTAGGGACGGGCGCCGGCCTGGGCCGCCAGCGAGGCGACCGCGGTGCCGACGTTGCCGGTCGAGACGCAGCCGACCTCGTCCTTGCCCAGCTCCAGCAGCCGGGCGATTGCCATCCCCACCACCCGGTCCTTGTAAGAGAGCGAGGGGCGGTTGGTCGAGTCGTCCTTCAGGTAGAGATTGCTGAGACCCAGCTCGGCGCCGAGCCGCTCGGCGTGGATCAGCGGCGTTTTGCCGGCGAACTGGGCGACCCGCTCTTTCGCCCTCAGGTTGAGGATCGGCAGCAGCTCCTCGAAGCGCCAGATGTTCCAGGGCCGCTCGGCCGTCGAGCGCTCGGCGATCCGCTCCTTGGCCAGCTCATAGTCGTAGTCGACGTCGAGGCCTTCGCCGCAAGCGGGACACTTGAAGGCCGTGTCGAGCAGGGGCGTGCGATAGCCGCAATCGCGACAGACGAGTTCGGTGGCACAGGAGCGGGTCCGGAGCCCGTAGGGCTCGGTGAGATGCGGATCTACCGCGTCACTCATGACTCCTCCTTTGCCGCCGATGCCTCGGCGTCGGTCCTATTGCTCGCACGGGTATAACACATGATCTGGCACTGCTCAACGCTTTCTGCGTATAGGTCTGGTCAGGGGCGCCGGAAATCCCTTTCAGGAAGGTAGCGGAAGCTGAAGCGGGCGCAACTGTGTTGTAGTCTCTTGTCTGTAGAGGTTCTGTCAGCAACTCAGGAGGATCGCGTCGATGACCCCGCAGGAGCGCTTCGCCATCAACCTACGCAAGGCCCGGGTCAAGGCCGGCGTCTCCCAGGAAGAGCTGGGCTACATGTGCGACCTGCACCGCACCGAGGTCTCGCTGCTCGAGCGCGCCGGGCGCGAGCCGCGGATGGCGACGATCGTCAAGCTCGCCGGCGCCCTCAACACGAATGTCTCGGAACTCTGCGAAGGCGTCTCTTGGCTGCCGAAAGCCAAGCGCTTCGACGTCAAGCGCCCGCCAAAGACCCCGAACAAGTAAACGCCGCGCGGTCGTGGCGCGCGGCGTTTAGAGCGAAATGATGAAGGGAGGCGGGGCGACGCCGGCCGAGCCGACGTGACCAGGATCCGTCATGACGATTTAGATCCTGGCTCAGGATTGGTCCTCCTTTGCCACCCCAAGGCGGTTTCCCATATCCGAGAGCCCCGCCTCCTTCACCGGTTGATCGCCCGGCAGAACCATTCATAACAGAATCGAATCCATCAATCAAGGGTATTTGCTCATTGGAGCCGGCGCCTCCGTTATGGAGTGGGCGAAGCCGAGGGCGAGACCGGAATCTCGGCCGCCTCGGGCCAGCGCTCAAGCGTCTCGGCGCCGTCCTCGACCCCCGTCGCGACGAGCAACTCCTCGGCCACGTGCGGCGCGAAAGGCACCAAAGTCCGCGCCAGCAGAGCCAGGGCGGCTAGCTGCGCCTCGGCGTCGGCGCGGTCCAGCTGGCCGCGGCGTTTGATCACCCGCTTCTCGAAGTCCTGGATCCGCTCGAAGAGGCGGGTGATGTTGCGGATCGCCTTGTGCATCTGCAACTGCTCGGTGTCCTCGGTGATCTTCTCGAGGCCGTTCTCGCACCATTTGCGCAGGCGATCGCGCATGTGCTCGGTGTCGGCGGCGGCCTCGGCATCGTGCTCGAGCCCCTCCAACCCGGCGAGGCGGTCGTGGGTGTAGTTCCAGAGGCTGCGCAGGAAGCGGCTGGCGAAGCGCACCGTCCCGTCGCTCCAGTTCAGCGTCTTCGCCGGGCCCGCCGCGTACAGAACAGCCAACCGCACGGTATCTGCGCCGTGCTGGGCGACCAGCTCGTCGGGGTTGACGACGTTGCCGAGGTGCTTGCTCATCTTGCGGCCGTCGGCGATCACCATCTCGTGGAAGAGGCAGCCGGCGAACGGCTCCCCCTCCCCCATGAACTCGAACGGGCCGATGTCGCGCAGCGCCTTGGTGACGACCCGCTGGTCGAAGACGAAGCCGCCGCTGTCGTTGCCGGCGACGAGGCGCTCGGAGGGCAGCCACTCGCGCAGCTCGGGGTGGGTGAACATCTGCTCGTCGCGGTCCTCGGGCGGCACCGCGGCCGGGACCCAGAGCCAGAGCGCGTCGAAGTGGCAGTCGAGGGTGTCGGTCTCGCGCTTGGCGGCACCGCCGCACTTGGGGCACTCGACGTCGGCGAAGTCGGCGCGCTCGGCCAGGGGATTCCCTTCACCGGTCGGCTGCAGGTCGCGCGGCAGGACGACCGGCAGGTCCTCCTCGGGCACCGGTACCGGGCCGCAGTCCTCGCAGAGGACGATCGGGATCGGGCACCCCCAGGCGCGCTGGCGGGAGATCGAGAAATCGTTGGCGCGGTAGCGGGTGGCCTCACCGGCGCTATCCACCGGTGCCGGCGCGGGCCGCTCGTCCTCGTCCTCGGGCGCGGCAGGGACCTCGACCCGGTCGAGGCGCTCGGCGAGGTCACGATCGGCCTCGTCTATTGCGGGGATACCGAGCGCCGCGGTGGGACCGTAGCGGGCGTCGACCAGCGGCGAGACGACGACCGGCAGCCGCTCCCCGTTCGGGCCAACGACGGAGTTGCCGGTATCGACCAACGGCACCGAGCGGGCGTCGCGGGCGCTGCGGTCCCAGCCGCCGGAGCGCATCTTCTCCAGGTCCTCGCGCGCGGCCGGGTCGCTCGCCCACTTGTCGACGTCGGGGTGGCGCGGCGAAAGCAGGACGAAGCTGGCGAGGCCGGCGTGCTTGCGGTGCGGGGTGAAGACGGTGAGGGAGCGACCCTCGTCGCCCTCGAGGTCAAACTCAACGCCGTCGGTGCGGCCGAGGATGTAGCGCTGGGTTGCCAGCGAGAGCTCATCCCACTTGCCGCTCTCCTCCAGACGCGCGATGTTGCGGTCGTTCTCCTCCAGGTAGGGAGTTATCCGCAGGAACCAGGTCGGGCGCCGGATCAGCCGCACCTCGTTGTGGCAGCGCCAGCAGCGCCCGTCCTCGACCTGGATCGAGGCGAGGGTCGTCTGGCAGGTGTCGCACCAGTCGACGGTGGTGTCGGCGCGGTAGATCAGGTCGCGCTCGAGCAGGGTGATGAAGAGCCACTGCGACCAGCGGTACTGGCGCTCGTCGGAGCTGTAGAAGACGCGGTCGTAGTCGAAGGAGAAGCCGAGCCGCTTCATCTGCCCGAGCATCCGCTCGCCGCACTCCTCGACCCACTCGGCGGGCGGCACCTGGCGCTCGATCGCCGCCAGCTCGGCCGGCAGCCCGAAGGCGTCGAAGCCGAAGCCGAAGAGGACCGAGTCGCCGCGGCCGCGGCGGAAGCGGGCGTAGGAGTCGCCGATCGAGTAGTCGCGGACGTGGCCCATGTGCAGGTTGCCCGAGGTGAACGGACTCGAGGGCTTGACGTAGACGCGCTCGCTGCCGTCGCGCAGCTGCGGGGCCGCGAAGTCGCCGCGGGTCTCCCAGTTCTCCTGCCGCGCAGCCTCGATCGCCTGCGGGTCGTAATTCGGTTTCGCGCTCACCAGCTCAAGGCTAGCCGAGCCGTGAAGAGCGCCAGCGCTCTATTCGTCGAAGGTGAAGAGCTTGTTGCCGACAAAATTGAACGGCATCGCGACCGCGACGGCGATTGCCTGGGCGGGGAGTTCGCCGAACCCTCCGGAGACCAACAGTTCGAGGACGATGAGGTTGACCACCAGCGAGGCGATGCTGACGGCGAAGAAGCGGGCGGCCTGGAAGTGCGCCGGCCGTTCACCTGGTTCAAAGGTCCAGTGGCGGTTCCAGAAGAAGTTGTTGCTGACGGCGACGACAAACGCCCCGATCGCAGCGGCGATGTGGTGGACGTCGAGAACGCTGGCCAACAGGGCGAAGACGGCGAGGTTGATCAGGTAGCCGGAGCCGCCGACGAGGCAGAATTTGAGCAGCTGCATCCATTTTTCCGGCTGCCTGGCGGCAGCGCCGATCCGGTTGGCGATTTCGGTGGCAGGGGTCATCGCGAACGGATCAGGTTAACGAGAGCAGGGGCGCCGGGACGGATCTGCGTAGTCTTCCCGCTCCGATGGGCACGAGGACCGCAACGGTGGCAGCCGTGGCGCTGGCCGCCGCAGGCGTGGCGCTGGCGCTCATCTTCGGCGGCAAGAAGACGCCGGAGAGCGCCAGGGCCGAAGAAGGCGTTCCCGGCGCGCCCAAGGTCGAAATCATCTCCCCCCGCAATGGCGCCCGCCAGACCAGCCACGCGGCTGTGGTCAAGGTCGAAGTCGAAAACTTCCAGCTGGCGCCGCGCCAATTCGGCGGCGAACCGCAGTTAGGCGAGGGCCACCTGCGCTTCAGCCTCAAGCGGGTCCCCGACTGCGTCGACCCGAAGAAACTCTCCGATGCGATCAACAGCCCGGTCGGCAAGGGGCGGCTGGTCGGCAAATCCTTCGACTACGCCGGCTATGCGGGCGCCAACGGGGCCCTCGCCGAGCTGATCGGCTCCGCCGGCAGCTACTCCCCCGCCACCCGACCGGAGATCTATTACCACGGCCTTCCCCCCGGCTTCTACCGCCTGATCGTCAATCTCGCCCAGAACAGCGGCGCGCCGACCCAGTTCCACGACGTCACCAACTTCCAGATCCTCCCCCGCCACAACAAGGGTCCGAAACCCTGCGGGCCGGGCAAAGTCCCCAGCGCCAACGCTGCGGCGCGCCTCGAATAACACCAGCGCGAAACCCTCGCTTCGCAAGGGTTTTCGGGTCAATACTTCACTTTGTATAGTGGTTAGGTGCGCACTTATCGCCGCCTGATGGGATTCCTGCGTCCTTACCGGGCGCAGTTGTGGGGTTCGCTGGTCTTCGCCTGGGCGGCGATGGGGATGACGGTCCTAATCCCGTACCTGGTCGGCCAGGCGGTCAACGCGATCGAGCAAGGCAATAAGCCCGACCTACTGCCGCTGGCGCTGGCGATCTTCGCTGCGGCGGTGCTGCGGTTGGGCCTGATCGTGGTCCGGCGGGTGGTCGCCGGCAAGGTCTCGCTCGGGGTCGAGTTCGACCTGCGCCAGACCTTCTACGCCCACCTGCAGCGGCTTGAGCTCGGCTTCTTCGACGGGCAGCAGACCGGGCAGCTGATGTCGCGGGCGACGGTCGACCTGCAGTCGATCCGCTTCTTCCTCGGCTACGGACTGATTTTCATCACCCAGAACCTGCTGACGGTCGTGCTGGCCAGCGCAGTGATGTTCGCGATCAACCCCTGGCTGGCGCTGGTCTCGCTGGCGCCGGCGCCGCTGATCGTCTACGTCGCCTCGCGCTACAACCGGGTGTCCCGCCCCGCCCAGCAGGAGGTCCAGCAGCGGATCGCCGAGCTGACCGCTGAGGCGGAGGAGAACGTCTCCGGGATCCGCATCGTCAAGGCCTTCGCCCGCGAGGAGCACCAGCTGGGCCGCTTCCGCCACGCGGTGGCACGCGTCTTCGACCAGAGCATCTACTCGACCAGGCTGCAGGCGACCTTCTCCCCGCTACTTGGTTTCCTGCCGCAGTTGGGGATCGCCCTGGTGCTGCTGGTCGGCGGCCGCGAGGTGATCAATGGCAACCTCAGCCTCGGCGACTTCACCGCCTTCTACACCTACCTGGTGATGCTCGCCGGGCCGATGCGGATGCTGGGGATGACGATGGGGATGGCCCAGCGGGCGATCGCCTCCGGCAACCGCCTCTTCGAGATTCTCGACCGCGAGCCGCGGATCCAGAGTCCGCCGGAGGCGCCGGCGCTGCCGCCCGGCGGCGGCCGGGTCGAGCTGCGCGGGGTGACCCTGCACTACGACGCTGCGCGACGGGACGAAAAGCGGTCTACCCAACCACAAATCGTCCCGTCGGCGACGGAGGAATCGGTGCCGGCGCTGGAGGACGTCGACCTCACGGTCGAGGCCGGGAAGACGGTGGCCCTGGTCGGGCCGTCGGGCTCGGGCAAGACCAGCCTGGTGGCGCTGATTGCCCGGCTGTATGACCCGAACGCGGGCGAGGTGCTGGTCGATGGCGCCGACGTGCGGGCGGTCGAGGTCGCCTCGCTGCGCTCGGAGATCGCCTTCGTCGCCGACGACAGCTTCCTCTTCACCGCCACCGTCGCCGAGAACATCGCCTACGCGCGCCCCGAAGCGAGCCTCGAGGAGATTGAAGCGGCGGCGCGGCGAGCGCAGGCCGACGAGTTCATCCGCGCCCTGCCCGACGGCTACGAGACCCGCGTCGGCGAGCGCGGCCTCACCCTCTCCGGCGGCCAGCGCCAGCGGGTGGCGATCGCCCGCGCCCTACTTGCCGACCCGCGCATCCTGATCCTCGACGACGCCACCTCCTCGGTCGACGCGACCACCGAGGCGGCGATCAAAGCCGGCCTGCGCGAGGCGATGGCCGGTCGCACGACCTTCATCATCGCCCACCGCCTCTCCACCGTCTCCCTCGCCGACGAGATCGTCGTCCTCGACGGCGGCCGGATCGTCGACCGGGGCAGCCACGAGGAGCTGCTGGAGGGCTGCGGCTTCTACCGCGAGATCGCCGAGCACGGCCTCGCCGACTCGGTCTTCCTCCAGCGCGATCTGGAGGAGCGCGAGGAGGTGGCGCGGCTGTGAACGGCAGCCCCAACATGGGCAACATCGGCCGCCTCTTCGCCGAGATCTGGCGGTTGCTGCGCGGCGAGGACCGGCGCGGACACAAGGTGCGCTGGCTGGTCGGGCAGCTGCGGCCCTACCGCGGCCGCGTCGCCCTGATGTTCCTCGGGTTGCTCGCGGCAACCGGCGCCGGCCTCGCCCCTCCCTACCTGGCCGGGAAGGCGATCGACTCCGGCATCCTCGCCGGCGACGTCGCCGCCCTCGACTGGATCGTCGCCGCCTTCGTCGCGGTGGCGGTCATCTACGCGGCGGCGACCTTCCTGCAGACCTACATGGTCGGCTGGGTCGGGACGCGGGTGTTGCAGGACCTGCGCGAGCGCGTCTTCACCCACATCCAGTCGATGCCGATCGGCTTCTTCACCCGGCGTAGCCCCGGGGTTCTGATCTCGCGGATGACCAACGACATCGAGGCGCTTAACCAGCTGGTCACCACCGGCGTGGTGACGATGTTCTCCAGCACCCTGACCCTGCTTGGCGTGGTCGTGATCCTGCTCCTACTCGACGTCAAACTGGCGCTGGTCACCTTCCTCACCTTCCCGCTGCTGATGGTGGCGAGCCTTATCTTCCGCGTCGTCTCGGCCGGCGCCTACCGGGCGACGCGGGAGCGGATCGCGGCGATCACCGCCTACCTGCAGGAGAGCCTCAGCGGCGTGCGGGTGGTGCGCAGCTTCGGCCAGGAGCCGCGCCACCTCGACGAGATGACCGCGCTGAACGAGGCCAACCGGGCGGTGAACATGAAAACCGTCTACCTCAACGCCTCCTACTTCCCGGCGGTGGAAATGCTCTCCGCGATCGGCACCGCGGTGATCCTCCTCTACGGCGGCAGCCAGGCGATCGACGGTGCGATCCAGGTCGGCGTGATCGTCGCCTTCGTCGGCTACCTCAACACCTTCTTCGAACCGATCCAGCAGCTCTCCCAGCTCTACACGACCTACCAGCAGGGGATGGCGGCGCTGGACAAGATCTTCGACCTGCTGGAGACCGAGCCGGAGATGGTCGACGCACCCGACGCGATCGACCCCGGTCCGCTGCGCGGCGAGATCGAGCTCGACGGCGTCTGGTTCTCCTACGCCGAGGAGGGGGAGTCGGGCGTGGACACCTGGGCGCTGCGCGACGTCGACCTGCACGTGCCGCCGGGCCAGACCCTGGCCCTGGTCGGGGCGACGGGGGCGGGCAAGTCGACCTTCGCCAAGCTGGTCGCCCGCTTCTACGACCCGCAGAAGGGGATCGTGCGGGTCGACGGTCACGACCTCCGCACCTTGCAGCAGCAGGCGCTGCGCCGCCAGCTGGGGATCGTGCCCCAGGAGGGCTTCCTCTTCTCTGGCAGCGTCCGCGAGAACGTCGCCTTCGGCCGGCCCGAGGCGAGCGACGAGGAGGTCGCAGCGGCGATCGCCGCGGTCGGCGCGACCGAGTTCGTCGCCGCCCTGCCCGACGGCCTGGAAACGCAGGTCGGCGAGCGCGGCATCCAGCTCTCCGCCGGCCAGCGCCAGCTCGTCGCCTTCGCTCGCGCCCTCCTCGCCGAGCCCCGCATCCTGATCCTCGACGAGGCCACCTCCAACGTCGACGTCCGCACCGAGAAAACGATCGAGCGAGGCCTCGAGCGCCTCCTCCACGGCCGCACCGCGATAGTCATCGCCCACCGCCTCTCCACCATCCGCCGAGCCGGCAAGATCGTCGTCCTCGAAGACGGCCAGATCGCCGAGCAGGGGACGCACGACGAGCTGATCGCGGCGGGCGGGGTGTACGCGAAGCTGTACGGGGCGTGGGCGGAATCCGCGGCTTGAAGAATCGAGCTTACTTCTTCATCGAGACCGTGATTGACCGCGTATGACGCGGGTTTTTACGGTTTCGCCGTGACTAGACTCGGTCGAGATGGATACACGCCTTACGGAGTTTCTTCGTCGGCTAGGCGAAGCAGAGTTAGCGCTAAAGCGGCGGGGTGGCGAGCGGCAGCCCTATCTGTTGATTTATTCCGCCGGGGGCAGCGTCGGCATTAAGCACCCCGGCTGGAATCAAAGCTGGCTGCAACCAACGGCCGAGGATGTCGACGACTTGGAGGAGCTGGGTTTTGTCAGAAATGAAACGCCCACGAATGTGAAGCGGATATTCACTCTGACTTTCCGCGGCAGACAGCGGGCCGAAAGCCTTGCAAATGGCACTATGGCCGCTTCTGGGCGTGCGCCCAATCTCAACGAGACGCTGCAATGGCTCAAGCAACTGGAGGAAGCAGTACCAACTGCGCTTGCCGAACCCGGCGATCTCGCTGCGCGAGCCGTGGACAGCGGACTTATAGATCCGGGCTCCGAGGAAATCCTTGCCCAGCGAATCATCGACCTGCTGTCGCAAGGGTTTCTTGAAGGAGATGCACCAGGGTTCGATCAGGCAGGCCCGCTACAGCGCCTGCAGCTTTCAGACGGCCTTCGCCTAACCATGCAGGCCCATGATCAGTTGAAGAAGGAGCAAGGGTCCACTCCTGCCATCAACTTCTACGGCTCAGTCGTCGCCGGTCAGATCGCGGCAGGTGACATAAACAATTTCGTGACCTTCGGAGAGCTCCTAGACCAAGCAGAAACCGAAATCCGTTCCCTCCAGGATGTGGCCGCCGATGACCGCGATGGAGCCTTGACCTTGATCGACGTTCTTCGCGGGCAAGCCGCAGGTGCTGGTGCGCAGGTTCTAACCGGCGCAAGCGGGGGGCTTCTCGCCGATGTCCTCGCACGTCTTGTTGGACTGTCTCCCCCGATCTAGCGAGACCGCAGAAAGTCGTCGTATAGGCGCATTTCTGCGGTCTCGCTGAGCTGGTCTCTCGAGCGCTGTCGCTGGAGGGACGGGTGCCCCTCTCACAGAGGCTCCTGAGACCACGGTGGCGCCCAGCACTACGACTCAGCTGCGCGACGGTCTCTGGGAGAGGGGCACCCGTCCCTCTCTACTACCGATGAGCTCAGATCAACCGGGTCCGACTCCGCCAGATTCGCCGCCGGTTTCTGGGGCTGCTTCGGGTGCTTCGGAGCCGCCGCCAGCACCACCGGTTTCCGGCACTATTTCTTCTTCTTCGGGCACGATTTCTTCTTCGGGGGCGGGTTCGACGTATTCGGGTTCTACGCCGCCTTCTTCGCCTTCGAATTCTTCGCCGCCCGGAGTGGCTTCGCCGCCGCCGGCCGGGGTCGGCAGGCTGCCAGGTTCGTCGCTGCAGTCTTCGAAGCCGTAGATCGCTGCCTGCGACTGGAATTCTTCCAGCGCCGCGCTTGCTTCCTGACCCGCTTCTTCCATCGCCGGGAGGTCTTCTTCTTCGGCCGCGGCTTTCAGTTCGCCCTCGACTTTGGCCAGCTGTTCCGTCGCTTCGGAGAATTTCGTGAAGTTGCTGTCGGCTTCCTCCGGCGACCCCAGGTCCTGCAGGCGTTCGACCATCCCGAGGTAGAGGTTGGCGACTTTTTCGCTCTGCTCGGGCGATCCGGCTTCTTCGGTTTCCGAGCCGGTGAGCGCGCCGACGGCGGCGTTGACCTCGGCGCAGATCCCGTCGCCCTGCTCGATCAGTTCGTCCTGGGTGAGGGCCACCGGTTCTTCGACGGTCGGCGTCGTCGTTTCGGTCTCCTCGCCCCCGCCACCACCGCAGCCGGCGACGAACAGCGCGGTCAGCGCCACGAGCAACAGCAGGAAGGTCTTGTGGCGGGGTCTCCTCACGAGGGCGAAGCTAGCAAAGGGAATAGACGCCTTTGCAGGGGGTTAGATGGTGTTCGCGGTTACTGCGGCCCAGGGACTCGAACCCCGACTACCTCGTCCAGAGCGAGGCGTGCTGCCATTACACCAGGCCGCAACGGCTTGTTCAGGATATCGACGCCAGGTCGGCGGAGGCATCCGCGAGCTGATCTGCCGCTCCGGAGACATCGACGCGCTCGGCGATCATCCGCCGCGCCTCAGACAGGTCTTCAGAACGGCCAACACTCAGACAGCCGGCGACGCGACCGCCCTGCAGGTACCAGACCGAGAACTCGCCGCCGTCGCGGTCGCCGCGCCAGACCTCGCGATCCCACTCCGCGGCCGGCCCGACGTACTCGAGGCCGGCCCAGTCGGCGAGATCGCTGAAGAAGTAGGGAACGACCTCGTAGTCGGCGTCGTCGCCGAGCATGTTGCCGGCGACGTGGATGCCCTGCTGCATCGCCACGTCCCAGTGCTCGACGTGGATGCGGCGGCCGTGAACGACACTGTCGTAGGAGCCGCAATCGCCGGCGGCGTAGATCCCCGGCACCGAAGTCTCGAGCTTCGAGTCGCAGACGATGCCGCCGTCGCTGACCTCGATCCCGGCCCGCTGGGCCAGCATCGCGTCGGGTCGCACCCCGGCGCCGACGACGACCGTGTCGCACTCGACGCTGAGCCCGCTCTCGCAGACGATCGCTCGGACCCGGCCGTCGCCCTCGAAGGCGCTCAGGGTCTCGCCGCCGTGGAAGGTGACGCCGTGCGCTTCCAACTGCTCCTGGAACCAGCGGCCGGCGTCCTCGCCGAAGGTGCGCGAGAGGGCGACGTCCTCCATCGCGATGATCGTGCACTTCGTCCCCCGCGCGGTCAACGAGGCCGCCACCT
>Ga0173480_10000327_pt1 | contig 15179 bp, 12 predicted proteins | sample NitcycUS209509C1_FD_122622 | JGI IMG/M metagenome (GOLD analysis project Ga0173480, IMG submission 122622) | Soil microbial communities from Arlington Agricultural Research Station in Wisconsin, USA - Nitrogen cycling UWRJ-S209-509C-1 (version... | ecosystem: Environmental > Terrestrial > Soil... | reverse complement strand
CGCGGGCTCATCAGCCGCGCGCGGCTGGACCTCATGAAGCGGACTGCCGGCCTCATCAATATCGGACGCTCGCCGATTGTCGACTACGACGCCTTGCGCGAAAAACTCGATCAAGGCGAACTCGCGGGCGCCGTGCTCGACGTGCACAGCCCGGAGCCGTTACCCGCCGATTCGCCCCTGTGGACAACGCGCAACCTCGTCATTACCCCGCACAACTCGTGCGACGATCCGCGTTACATGCATTTTCTGTGCGACGACTGGTTCGCGAACCTTGCACGCTTTCTCGCCGGCAAGCCGCTCACCAACCTGGTCGACCGCCAAGCTGGGTATTAACTTGTCCGCGCCGATCTTCCACATGATAGACGGCGCCCCGGACCCGGTGGCGCCCTTCAGTCACGCCGTGGAGCAGGACGGCTGGGTGTTCGTCACCGGCCAAATGCCGTTCACCGGCACTGCCAATGACTCGCCCTACCCGGACGGCATCGAAGCACAAACGCGCCAAGTGATGGCGAACCTGCAAAGCGTGCTGGCCGGCTGCAACCTCGCGTTGGAGCACGTCGTGTCGGCACGCATTTTTCTCACCCATTTCAAGGAAGACTACGAACGCATGAACAAGGTCTACGCCGAGTACTTCCCCGCCGGCCGCCGCCCCGCCCGCACCTGTGTCGGCGTAAGCGGACTCGCGCGCGACGCTCGCGTCGAAATCGATTTCATTGCGCGCCGGCCGTGAGAGCAGAACTTCCGTGACGCCATCCGCGTTCGCCAAACTCGCCGCCGCCCAGGCGCCTAAACCCGGCAAGCTGACGCTTGACCACATCGCGCATTTCGTGCCGCACATGGACGTCGCCGCTCCCGCGCTCGAGAAGCTCGGGTTCACGCTGACGCCGTTCTCCGCGCAATCGCATCGGCTCGAGCCCGGCGGTCCGCTGCTGCCAGCCGGCACCGGCAACCGCTGCATCATGTTGAAGCGCGGCTACCTCGAATGCCTCGCGCCGACCGGGGACACGCCGGTGGCGAATCAATTGCGCACGGCAATTCAACGCTACGTTGGCGTGCATTCCATCATCTTCGGCACCGGCGCCGCCGACGCCGATCATGCCCGGCTCGCGCGCGAAGGGTTCTCGCCGCTCGAGCCGATCGGGCTGCAGCGCCAACTCATGACCCAGGACGGCGAGCATACTGCGCGCTTCACCGTGGTGCGCGTCGCCCCGGGCACCATGCCCGAAGGCCGCATCCAGTATTGCCAGCACCATACGCCGGAGTTCGTCTGGCAGCCGCAATGGGTGCAGCACGCCAACCGCGCCACCGCGCTGACCGCCGTCATACTCTGCATGGACGACCCCGCAGAAGCGGCGGCGCGTTACGGGCGTTTCACAGGCCTCAAGGCGATCGGCGAAGACGATCGCTGGCATATCGATACGGCGCGCGGCCGCGTGTTATTCAAATCCCCCGCGGTGATCCGCCGCGTGTTCAACATCGAGCCCGCGACGTTGCCATGGATCATGGGCTATGCGCTGGCGAGCAACAACATGGAAGTCACGCGCAAGCTCATCGCCGCGACCGGCTTCGCGCACGGCGCGCTCGACGCCGAGCGGTTCTACGTCGTGCCGCCTGCCGGCGTGGGCGGCATCATCGTTTTCGAGCCGGCGAAAAGCGCCGGGCTCGAATTCGGCGCGCCGGCCGCCTAAGGCCTAAGTTACATTTCGAGGTTTAGATAATGACGACAACCCATAAAAATCAATTGGACGAATCATTCGATGTCATCGTCGCCGGCTTCGGCCTCGCCGGCGGCATCGCCGCCTTAACTGCCGCGCAGGCCGGCGCCAAAACGCTGCTGATCGAAAAATCGCCGGTGCCAGGCGGCCTGTCGATCTGCTCGTACGGCGCAGTGCGCAGTGCGCGCGATCCGGACCAGGCTTTCCTTTATCTGAAAACCACCAACGACGGGCGCACGCCGGACGACGTGCTGCGCGTGCTCGCCACCGGCATGTGCGGGCTCGAGGCCTACGTGCGCGAGCTCGGCAAAATCAACAATGCGGTCATCGCCAATTCGGTGGAAGAAAACGCGCTGCGCGAGAAAAGCGGCGATCCCTACCGCCGCCAGATTCGCGCGAATTATCCACTGCCCGGCACCGACACGTTCTATCACACGACCGTTATCGACGTTCCCGGCTTCGATGCGGGTAAGGATTATCCGTGGGCCAACGGCGCGCCCGGCGGCCCGAAACTCTTCAAGATCGTGCACGATCACCTGGTGAAGCAAGGCGTCGAGATCCGGCTCGCGACGCCGGCGCTGCAGCTCATCGCCGATCCGTCCACGCGCGAAGTGCGCGGCATACGCGTGTCGACCCATGGCGTGCAACGCAATCTTGAAGCGCGCCGCGGTGTCGTGCTCGCCTGCGGCGGCTTCGAAGGCAATGCCGACATGAAAGCCCAGTTTTTCGAAGGCAGGCCCGTGCTGAATGCTGCCGCGCGCATGAACAATGGCGACGGCATCCGCATGGCGCAGCACCTCGGCGCCGAACTGTGGCACATGTGGCACATCCACGGCGCGTACGGTTTCAGGCATACCGATCCGGGTTATCCATACGGGATACGCGTGAAACGCATGCCCGACTGGTTTCCCGGCGAGTCGGACAAGGTCAAGGTCAGGATGGCGTGGATACTCGTCGATCAGGCGGGCAAGCGCTTCATGTCCGAGTACCAGCCGTACACGCAGGACACCGGAGTGCGGCAACTCGGGTACTTCGACGCCGTGACCCAACGCTTTCCGCGCAACCCGTCGTTCCTGGTCTGCGACGAGGAAGGCCGCAAGATGTATCCGCTCGGCAAGGCAACTTCGAACGATGAAGGCATCCGCTACGACTGGAGCGACGACAACCTGAAGGAAGTCGAGCTCGGCATCATCAAGCGCGCCGACACACTGGCTGGCCTGGCGCGGCTGCTTGGCATCGATGCGGCGGCGTTCGAGCAAAGCGTCGCGCGCTGGAACGCGCTGTGCGAGCGCGGCGGCGACGAGGATTTCGCGCGTCCGGCCGGCTCCATGACGCCGATCAACGCTCCACCCTATTACGGCGCGCCGGTGTGGGCGACGCTATCGAACACCCAGGGAGGCCCGGTGCACGATGCGGAGCAGCGCATTATCGACGTCTACGGCAAGCCGATCCCGCGCCTCTTTGCAGCCGGCGAACTCGGCAGCTCGTTCGGACACCTGTATCTGTCGGGCGGCAACATCGCCGAATGTTTCGTCACCGGCCGCATCGCGGGCAAAAATGCAGCGGTTCAACGATAGCGCCGCGGCCGCCGGCGCATGAACAAAAAATATCTGGCGGCCTGGCTGCAACGCGCCGCGCCGCCGGAGATGCCGCTGGTGCAGCGCCGGCGTACGCTGCTACGCATGGCATCGGCGCTCGCAGTATCGGCAATCGCCGCGCCGCTGGCATCGTGCGCCACCCGGGCGACACCGCATTTTGCGTCCGATCCTTACACGCTGGGGATAGCATCGGGCTGCCCGCGTCCCGACAGCGTGGTGCTGTGGACCCGGCTCGCGCCCGCGGCTGAAAGCCTCCCGCCCGAAAACATCGAGGTGACCTGGGAAGTGGCGCGCGACGACAAGTTTCGCGATATCGCGCGCCGCGGCACCGTGCTGGCCACGCCGGGGCTCGCGCACAGCGTGCGCGCCGAAGCAACTGGCCTCGAGACCGCACGCACTTACTGGTACCGCTTCACGGCCGGCGATGCGGTCAGCGCCACCGGCCGGACGCGCACCGCCGCCGCCGCGGGCGCGGTGAACGAGCGGCTGCGATTTGCGTTCGCTTCCTGCCAGCAATACGAGCAGGGCTATTTCGGCGCCTATCGCCACATGGCGCGCGAGGACCTCGATCTCGTGGTGTTTCTCGGCGATTACATTTACGAATCGTCGTGGGGCCGCAACCACGTGCGCAAGCACACTGGCGGCGAGCCGCGCACGCTGGACGAATACCGCGCGCGCTACGCGCTGTATAAAAGTGATCCCGACCTGCAGCGCGTGCACGCGGCCGCACCCTGGCTCGTGACATGGGACGACCACGAAGTGAACAACGATTATGCGAACGACCGCGGCCAGGACCTCGACTCGGAGTTCCTGGTGCGCCGCGCGGCCGCCTACCAGGCCTATTACGAGCACATGCCGCTCACGCCGCGCGCGCTGCCGCGCGGACCCGATGCGCTGCTCTACGACAGCTACGCGTTCGGCGACCTCGCGACTTTCTTCGTGCTCGACGACCGCCAGTACCGCGCGCACCAGGTATGCCCGCGGCCCGGCCGCGGCGGCAGCAACGTGGTGGCCGGTTGCGCGGAGCGACTCGAAGCCAGCCTCTCGATGCTCGGCGCAACGCAGGAAGCCTGGCTGCGTGACGGCTTCGCCAAAACGCGCGGCCGGTGGAACGTCGTCGCCCAGCAGACGCTGATGGCGCAGAACGACCGCGCGGCGGGCGCGAATCAGAGTTTCTGGACCGACGGCTGGGATGGCTATCCCGCCGCGCGTGCGCGCCTGCTCACCGACATTGCGCAAACCCGTGCCGCCAATCCGCTCGTCATCAGCGGCGACGTGCATTGCACGTGGGTCGCCGACCTCAAGACCGATTTCGACGCCGCAAAAGCACCGGTCATCGCGACCGAATTCTGCGGCACCTCGATTACGTCGCAGGGCCCCACGCCGAAACAAATCGCGGCAACGCTCGCGGAGAACCCTCATATCCGCTACGGCAATGGCGCGCGCGGCTACCTGACGGTCGAATTGACGCGGCAAACATGCACCGCCGCGGTTCGCGGCATCGCGAACGAAAAGCATGCGGACACGCCGGTGTCGACGGTCGCCGCCTTTGTCGTCACCAGCGGCCGGCCCGGCGCGGAGCGCGCATGAAACTATACGGCTGGCCCAACAGCCGGTCGCTGCGCGCCGCGTGGGCGCTCGAAGAAGTCGCGGCAGACTACGAATACGTGCCGGTCGATCTCTTCAAGGGTGAGGCGCGCACGCCGGAATTTCTCGCGTTAAATCCCGCTGGCAAGCTGCCGGTGCTGGTCGACCACGGGTTGACGCTCACGGAATCGGCCGCGATCGTCAATTATGTAAGCGACAGGTTCCCCGCGAGCAATCTCGTCCCGCAGGCAGCAGCGGCGCGCGCCGATTGCCTGCGCTGGATGTTTTTCGCGACGACCGAGCTCGAGCAGCCGCTGTGGACGATCGTCAAGCATCGGTTTGCGCTGCCCAAAGCCAGGCGCGTCGGCGGCTTCGAGAACACCGCGCAGTGGGAATTCGCAGAGGCGGCGAAGGTGCTCGACAAGGCTGTGGGCGAGCGCGAATTCATTTGCGGCAACACGTTCACGGGCGCCGACATCCTGCTCGCGCGCGCGCTCGGCGAAAATTGCATTCGAGTCGCCACGACTGACCGCTTACATGGATAAGCTGCTGGCGCGTCCCGCGCTTGCGCGTGCGCGCCAGCGCGAGGGCGGCAAATAACCGCCGTGCCGGCGCGCTATTCGGCTTTGATGCCCGCCTGCCTCACTATGCGCACGTATTTATCGATATCGTTCTTGATCGTCGCGCCGAACTGCTCTGGCGTGTCGCCGATCGGCTCGTAGCCAAGCTCGCTGAAGCGCTGCTTCACATCGGCTGATTTCAATGCGTTGACCGTGACGGTATTAATCCTGGCCACGATGTCCTTCGGCACGCCGGGCGGAGCGACGAGGCCAAACCACGCATCGACCGCATAGCCTTTTACGCCCGACTCGCCGATGGTCGGCAATTCAGGCTCGCTCGCCGACCGCCTGGCGCCCGCGACTGCGAGCATGCGCAGCTTGCCTACTTTGGCGTGCGGCGCGATGGCAGCGTAATCCGCGAACATCATGTCGATCTGGCCAGCGATGACGTCGGTAATTGCCGGCACGGTGCCTTTGTAAGGAACGTGCACGAGATTGATCCCGCTCATTGACTTGAAGAGCTCTGCGGCGAGGTGCGAAACGGCGCCGATGCCCGAGCTGCCGTAACTCAAGAGGCTTTTCTTCGCTTTCGCGACGGCGATCAGCTCGGCGACATTTTTCGCCGGCACGCGCGGATTGACCGCCAGCACGTACGGCACGATTGCGATGTTGGTGATCGGCGCCAGCTCGTGAGGGTCGTAACCGAGCTTTGGATACAGGCCGACTGCCACGGCGAGATTGCTCATGCCGCCCATGATGATCGTGTAACCATCGGGCGGCGCCTTGCTGCCGTACTCGACGCCTATCGTGCCGCCGGCGCCGCCGCGATTCTCGATAATTGCAGGATGACCCCACGCTTCGTTCCATTTCTGGCCGACGATGCGCGCGAGTATGTCGTTGGGGCCGCCGGGCGCGAACGGCACTACGAGCTTGACCGGCTTCACCGGAAACGACGCCGCGGTTTGCGCGTTAGCTGCGCCGCCGGCGCCGGTGAGAATAACGGCACCGGCGAGTAGCGGAAAACTGCGTTTAAGCATGCAAATGGCTCCGGACGAACGCTTCGATTCGGGAATTACCGGCAAAGACGAGCAAAGGCTGTACCCGTTGAGGAGCCCGCCGTTCGGCGAATCCGGGCGGCGTCCGCCGCAATGCGGTGCCTGGCGGGCGCGGCCGCACCACGTTGGACCTATTCGAGCTTGATACCCGCGGCCTTGATGACTTTCGTGTACTTGTCGATTTCCGTCTTGATCAATTTGGTGAATTCAGCGGGCGTATTGGTCAGCGGCTCGGCGCCGTTGCGCTCGAACTGCTCTTTCATCTCGGGCGACTGCGCTATCGCGGTCAATTCGGTTTGCAGCCGCTTGAGTATCGGCGCGGGCGTGCCCTTGGGCGCGAAGAAGCCGAGCCACAGCGAGGCATCGAAGCCGGGATATCCCGACTCCGCGACGGACGGCACGTCGGGCAGCGATGGCGAGCGCTTGGGCGTGCCCACTGCGAGCGGACGCAGCCGGCCAGCCTTGGCTTGCGTGAGCACCGCCGGCATGCTGCCGAACAGCACCTGCACCTGCCCGCCGAGCGTCGCGGTATTGGCGGGGCCGTTGCCGTTGTAGGGCACGTGCACGACGTCGATACCTGCCGCGGTCTTCAGCATTTCCATCGCGAGCTGCGTGGTCGTGCCGGTCCCCGCCGATGCGTAATTGAGCTTGCCCGGCTGCGCTTTGGCGAGCGCGATGAATTCCTTGAGCGTATTTGCCTTGACGCCCGGGTTGACCACCAGCAAGTACGGCGTGGTCGCCACCAGCGTCAGCGGCTCGAAATCCTTGACCGGATCGTATTTGAGTTTTGCATATGCGCCCGCCGCAATCACATGCGTGCTCGTGGTGCCCATCGTGAGCGTGTAGCCGTCGGGGTTCGCGCGCGCCGCAATTTCCGTCCCGATAGTGCCGCCGGCCCCGCCGCGGTTGTCGATGACGACCTGCTGCCCGAGGCGCTCGCCCAATTTTTGGCCGACGATGCGCGCGATGATGTCGGTCGAGCCGCCGGGCGGGAAAGCCACAATCAGCCGGATCGGTTTGCTCGGATAGTCCTGCGCGGACGCAATCGGCGCCAGCAATGCGCACAACAAGACAGGCACGACACGGCATACCGCCGTCACGGTTTTCTGCATGGTGCTTCTCCTCGGTTCACGGCGGCAGTGCCGCCAGGTATTGTTATGACTTGCGGCGGGGATTATATCAAGGCGCTGGCGCCGCGGCGGCCGCCGTCACTTGCGCCTGGTTTGCCGGCTACGTACCGGCGGCGGGAGCCGGCGGGATTTCATGGCCACGTGCCGGCGTCGACTGCGGGCGATCCTTGAAAATCACCTTGCGCACAAGTAAGGCGCCGGCTGCGAAGAACACCACAACGCCCGCGATCAACCAGTAGTTGACGTCGCCGGGACTGCGCAGCGCCGTCTGGACCTGATCGGCGAAGACCGTGGCTGCCAGAGTGCCCGGCAGCATGCCGAGTGCCGTGCCGAGCGTAAAGTGCCAGAGCTTGATGCGGATCGCGCCGGCCACCATGTTGACCACGAAAAACGGCGCAATGGGCACCAGCCGCACCGCGGTCATGGCGAGCAATCCCCGCTCGGTCAGCTTTTCACTGACGCGGTTAAGTGTGGGGCCGGCGAGCCGGCGCACCGTCGAGCGATCGAGCACGCGTCCCGCGTAGTACGTAAGCAGCGACGCGAGGAGAATTCCCGACATCGCATAGACAAAGCCCAGCCACGGGCCGAACACGAGCACGGAAAAAAGCGTGATCAGCGTTCGCGGAAACATGATCAGGCAGGCGGGCGTATAGGCTGCGAGCACCAGAACCGGCGCCCACGGGCTCGTTCCGAAGTCCCGCGCCCATTGCGTGATCCGGTCTGCGGTCGCCAGTTCAGCAAGCGGCGTATAACGCCAGACTGCGGCGAGCGCCGCGATCACCGCCGCAAAAACGAGCACCTTGCGCCAGGGCAGGCCGGCGCGCTCGCCGCCTGCCGTAGCGCCGAACTCGTTTACGAGCTTGTCCAGCGAGACGGGGCGCTCGGGATCGGCGACGGATACCACGCCCATCAGCGCTTCCGGATACTCAGGCACCTCGTCGTAACTCTTGAGCGTGCGCTCGCCGGATCGCAGTGTTGCAATCGTCGCGTGCAGGGAATTCGAGCGCGCGAACTCTGCGTGCACGCGCTCGGGTTCGACGTCGAGGTGCTCGCCCAGCAGCCGCGCGAGAGCATCGCGAATGACCGCGGCGACTTTTTCGTCGCCGCGCGCCTCGAACGTGAGATCGCATTCCGTGTCCAGTCCCATCGACCGGTTGCAGAAATTCGCCGAGCCTATCCGCAGCCATTCATCGTCGACGATCATCACCTTGGAATGCACGTCGATACACGTGCCGTCTTTGAGGCCGGGCGTATCGGGATAGTAGACACCGAAACGGCCCGCCCGGTCGGCCGCTTTCAATTTGCGGATCAGACGGGTTCGCAGCACGTGCATCGTGTATTCCTCGAGCCAGCCGTGACTCAGCAGGCGGAACACCACGACGACTTCCGGACCGTCGGGCTCCGCCAGGCGTTTCTCGAGCGCGCTGCCGAGGCGATCCGCGGTGAAGTACTGGTTCTCGATATAAATGTGGCGTTTCGCCCGCGCAATCATGTCGAGGTACAGCGCTTCGATTTCGCGCACTTCAGCACGGCCGTCGCCTTCCGGCGCTGTGCGTGAGATGCCGACCGTGATATCGGTCAGCTCCGGTTTGAGCTGCTCGGGCCACGGGTCGTGGTCGCCCGGCACGGGCGGTATCGTCTCACCGGTCGCGAGGTGCCAACGCTCGCGGGCGATGCGGGCCAGCACGCGTGCCGCCTCACCATCGACCGCGGCCATCGTGTCGTGAAACGGCGGGTACGGCGCATCGTTGGCGAGCCGCTTCGGATTGTCGCCCAGATGCTCGCACGTGTCCCAGCGCCGCGTGGTCAGATCGAGGCCGCCCGAAAAAGCGAGCGCATCATCGACAACCACGATCTTCTGGTGATGCGAGCCACCGGTTGGATGGGTATTGTCGTAGCGCAGATGAATGCGCTTGTCCGGTTTCCAGCCCAGGCCGTAGATCGGGGGAAACTCCCGATCGGTGCCGTACACCATCGGATAGTCCCAGTCGAGCACGTACACGTGCAACGCGCGCCGGCGCTTCACCAAAAAGCTCAGGAATTTGCCCAGCTCGGCGGGGGTCGCGCCGTCGTCCCAATGCAGGCGGGTGCGGCTGTCGAAGTCCCATGCCAATATGATGATGGAATGCTGCGCGCGCTCCGCTGCGTGCGCAAACGCCTTGAAATACGCATCACCGTCCACCAGCAGCGTTGCCCGCGCCGCGTTGGCTACCGCGTAACAATTGCGGCCGACTTCGAATATCGTCTCGGTGGAATGCTGTGGGAGTTGATTTTGTAGGCGGCGCTCGCCATCCGCTGTAGGCGCATTCGTACGTCCCGTATCCATTTGCCGCCCTTTGCGCCGGAGAAGTGCGAATTTGACACCACTCCGGCAACAGGGTTCCGGCCTTGCGTTCGAACTACTCGCGCGTCAACGCGCCGTCCTTAATGAGTTTCTGCAGACGGTCGGCTTCTTTTTTTACAAACGCCGCGAATTGCTCGGGCGTGCCGCCCTGCACTTCCAGGCCGAGCTCGTCGAGCCGGCGCTTGACGTCGGGCATCTGCAGTATGCGATTGCATTCGGCGTTGAGCTTGTCGATGATCGCGCGCGGCGTCCGGGCAGGCGCCGCCATGCCGAACCACACGATCGCTTCCGCGTCCTTGACGCCCCCTTCGGCGAGCGTGTGCACCTCGGGCAGCAGCGGCGAGCGCTTCGAGCTCGCCAGCGCGACGACGCGCACACGGTTGGCCTTTATCTGAGACTCGGCGGTTACGGTCGTGGTATGCATGAACTGAATTTGCCCGCCGATCAGATCGGTCATGGCGGGCGCCGAGCCCTTATATGGAATATGCGTAACCTTGATTCCGGTGGCCGCCTGCAATACCGCGAGCCCGATGTGCAGGCTGCTGCCGGTGCCTGACGAACCCCAGTTGATCTTGCCCTGGTTCGCTTTCATGTACTCGATAAGCTCTTTCGGGTTGCGCACGGGCAGCGCCGGATTCGCGAGTATCAGCAGCGGCGCGTAGCCGAAAAAAATTACCTGCGCGAAATCTTCGACCTTGTACGGCGATTGTTTGCTCAGGAGCGGACTGTTGACGTTGGGACCGGGATTGGACAGCAGCAGCGTGTAGCCGTCGGGCGCCGCTTTGGCGACGGTATCCGCGCCGACGAGCCCGCCCGCGCCCGGCCGGTTGTCGATGATGAACTGCTGGCCCCACGCGTCGAGCAGCTTCGCAGCGATTAAACGCGCGATGACGTCGTTCGACGCACCCGGCGTAAACGGCACCACCCAGCGCACGGGCTTGTCCGGATAATCTTTCGCGGGCTGCGCGTGCGCCTGCGCGATAGCCAGCGCGCAGGCCGCCGCCAGGACAATTCGTGACTTGATACTCATGTTCTCCTCGTGGCGTCGCCGCAGCGACCGCTATTTTTTCGCTTCGAGCACTTCCGGATTGATCACGTTGATCGGCTTGCCAGCCCCGTACGCGAGTATCTGGTCGAAAATATCCGAGAACTGGATTTCGAACTCGTCGCGGCCGACGTAGCCGATGTGCGGCGTGCAAACCACGTTGTCCATGTTGAGCAGCGGGTGCGTGGTGTCGAGCAACGGCTCCTCCTCGTAGACGTCGACTCCCGCCATGCCGGGACGGCCCGCGCGCAGCGCCGCGACCAGCGCGCCCGGCGCGATCAAGCCCGCGCGACTCGTGTTGACGATCAGCGCAGTCGGCTTCATGCGCGCGAGATCTTCGGCGGTAACGATACCGCGCGTGGCGTCGACCAGCCGCATGTGCAGCGATATCACGTCGCATTCCTCGAAGAACGCTTCCTTGTTGGGCGCCGCGCTGTAGCCGTCGGCGCGCGCCGTCGCGAGCGAAGTCTCCCGCGCCCATACCAGCACCTTCATGCCGAATGCCTTGCCGTAGCCGGCAACGACGCCGCCGATGCGGCCGTAGCCGTAGATGCCCAGCGTCTTGCCGCGCATGCCGTAGCCCACGTCGACCTGCCACTTGCCCGCTTTCAACGCCGCCATCTGCTTCGGAATCTGGCGCAGCGACGCGAGCACGAGCCCCCACGTCAGCTCTGCCGTTCCATAAGACGGCCGGCCCGGATGCTGGCTCGACGACAGGATGATGCCTTTGCGCGTCAGCGCATCGAGATCGATGTGCGGATAAACGCTGCGCTGGCTGACGATCCTCAGCTTGGTCAATCGCTCGATCAGCGGCGTGCGGATCGGCGTGCGCTCGCGAATGAGACAAAGCGCCTCGGTGTCCTTGAGGCGCTCCGCCAGCTTGTCGACATCCTTGGTGTGATCGTTCCAGATCGTGACCTTGTGGCCGGCGAGCTTGGCAAAGCACGGCAGCGTGCGGATGGTGTCGTGGTAATCGTCCAGTATCGTGATGTTCATCGCTATTCTTTCAATCCAGCCAGCCGCTCGCCTTCACCTGCGCGAGCACTTCGTCAACGATCTCCGGCGCGCGCCCGACGTAAGTCGTCGGATCGAGCGCGGCGCGCAACTCCTGCTCGCTGATCGCGTCGCGCACGCGCTTGTCCGCGAGGAGCGCCTTGTCGAAGCTGATCCCGTGCTCGAGGCCGTGCATCGAGATTTCGTAAACGAGCTCGTGCGCCGTCTGCTTGCCGACTTTGCCCGACAGCACGAACATCACGCGCTCCGACAGCAGGAAGCCGCCGAGCAGATCGAGATTGCTGCGCATCTTGTCGACGTTGACGACGAGCCCGGCCAGCACGTATTTCATGGTCGCCAGCATGCCGCCCGCCATCAGGCACGCTTCCGGCAGCGCGCGCCATTCGGCGCGCCACGCGGCGCCGTCGCGCTCGTGGTCGATGATCATGGATTCCATCATCAGCGCGACGTTGTATTTGATCGCGCGCGATACGCCCATCACCGCTTCGCACGTGCTCGGATTACGCTTGTGCGGCATGGTCGACGAGCCGACCTTGCCTTCGCTGAACGGTTCCAGGAGCTCGTCGATCTCGTTGTGCTCGAGCACGTAAATCTGGTTGGCGATCTTGCCGAGCGTCGCACCGATAAGCCCGAGCACGCACACGTATTCCGCAAAGCGGTCGCGCGCCGGCTGCCAGTTGATGTCGGCCACGCCGAGGCCGAGGCGCTTCATCAGCCCCTGTTCCAGTTTCTTGGCCTGCGGTCCGTAAGATGCCTGGGTGCCGACCGCGCCGACCATGCCGCCGACGAATACGCGCGGCTCGAGCTGGCGCATGCGCTCGTAATGCCGGCCCATTTCAGAGAGCCAGATCGCGGCTTTGTGGCCAAACGTGATCGGCAGCGCCTGCACGCCGTGCGTGCGCCCCACCATCGGCGTATCGCGATACGTCTCGGAAAGTCGATAAAGCTCGCGCCCGATCGCCTTGATGTCGCGCAAGTACGCGGCGTGCGCGTCCTTCATCTGCAGCACCGTGCCGGTGTCGAGCACGTCCTGCGTGGTCGGCCCGAAATGAATGAACTCGCCGTTTTCCGGCTTGCACAAATCCTGCACAGCTTTCAATGCGGGCACCAGCGGATGTTTGATGCGGCGAATTTCCGCAGCAATCTTTTCGATGTCAACGTTGGCGATTTTGGCTTTCGCCACGATTTCGTCCGCAGCAGCGCGCGGGATGATGCCCAGAGCAGCCTGCTCAAGTGCTAACGCCGCTTCGAAGTCGTACCACTTCTGGACGCGGTTTGCGTCGCTGAATATCTGCCTGAACTCATCGCTCGACCACAGATGCTTGATCAATGCGTCATCGAATACGCCAGATGCCATCGTTCTGCCACTCCCGGTAAGTTGTTGCGGTCGCGCGGTAATGTCTTGCGCGTTGAGATACTGCGGTGGGTGCGAAGCGCTAATCCGGTCGCGCGCCCGACTCTTTCACGACTTTGCCCCATTTTAGCATTTCCTTTTTGAGGAAAGCTCCGAACGCCTCGGGTGTGCTGCCGATCGGCTCGGCGCCGTCCGCGACGATGCGCTCGCGGATTTCCGGCAGCCTGACGATCGCCGCGATGTCGTCCGCGAGCTGGCGCACGATCTCCTTCGGCACGCCCGCGGGCGCCACCATGCCCTGGAACGCGTCCGCCTCATAGCCCGGCACCGTCTCGGCTATCGCCGGCACGTCGGGCATCGCCGCCAGCCGCTTGGGGCTAGTGATCGCGAGCGCGCGCAGCCGCCCCGATTTCACGTGCGGCGCCGCGGATATCGTCGTCGTCATCAGCATCGTCACGCGGCCCGCGATCACGTCGGTCACCGCCGGAGGTATCCCTTTGTAAGGAATGTGCGTCATTTCGATGCCCGCCATGGTCTTGAACAATTCGGCGGCGAGATGCGGCGAAGTGCCGCTGCCGGCAGACGCATAATTCAATTGTCCCGGCTTCGCTTTTGCCAGTGCAATCAATTCGCGCACGGTATGCGCCGGAATCGACGGATTGACGACCAGGATATTCGGCACGCTGTTGATCTGCGTTACGGGCGCGAATTCACGCACCGGATCGTACGGCAGCTTGCCGTAGAGGCTGGGATTGATCGCGAACGTGGTGGTGATCATCAGCAACGTGTAGCCGTCGGGACTCGACTTTGCAGCAATCTCGCTGCCGACGATGGTCGCGGCGCCCGGACGGTTGTCGATCACGATCGACTGCCCGCGCTTCTCGGTCAGCTTCTGGCCGATGCTGCGCGCGGTGATTTCGAGCCCGCCGCCGGCCGCGAACGGCACTATCAGGCGGATCGGCCGCTGCGGGTAATCAGCGGCGTATATGGATGCGCACAACGGGATGAGCAGCGCGCCGACGGCTGCGCGCGCGGTCACCATGCCGCTGCGTAGGCTTCGCGCCGCGGATCCGCGCCGGCATGACGCTGGCCGGTCCCGGGATGCTGCATGACCGCGCACACGCCGCCGTTCTGGCCCGGAAACTGCGGCCACACGTCGATGTCGTGACCCAGTGCGCGCAGCGCTTCGACCGTTTCCTTCGGCAGCGTATTCTCGACATTGAGCCGGCCCGGCAGATAGCCGTGCGGCGCGAAGGAGTTCGGAAAGCTCGAGCTCGAAATGCGCGACACCTCGATCGCCTGCTGCACCGGCATGCCGAATTCAGCGATGTTCAAAAACACCTGCAGCATCGCCTGCGACTGCACGTCGCCGCCGGGCGTGCCGAATGCCATGAAAAGCTTGCCGTCCTTGAACGCGAGAGAAGGATTCGGCGTCAGGCGCGGCCGCTTGCCGGGTGCGACCACGCTCGGGTGCCCAGGCGTCAAGCGCGACTGGCAGCCGCGCCCCGATACGGCGAAGCCGAGACCTGGTATGACCGGCGTGTCGTACTGCGGATCGGATAGCGTCGCCGAATAGCCGTTGCCTTCACGATCGATCACGCAGCCGTAGATAGTGCCCGGCTGCAATGCGCGGTCGACGCCACGGTTCTCGCTTTTCGCGCGCTCGTGCAGCAGATACGGCGCCGGCGCGCCGTCCGGATAACCCGGATCGGGCAAGGTCGGGAACGCGCGCTGCATGTCGATCCGCGCGCGCTGCTTTATTGCGTAAGCATCGGCG
>Ga0173480_10000326_pt1 | contig 15202 bp, 13 predicted proteins | sample NitcycUS209509C1_FD_122622 | JGI IMG/M metagenome (GOLD analysis project Ga0173480, IMG submission 122622) | Soil microbial communities from Arlington Agricultural Research Station in Wisconsin, USA - Nitrogen cycling UWRJ-S209-509C-1 (version... | ecosystem: Environmental > Terrestrial > Soil... | reverse complement strand
TTTAAAAATTTAAAAGGTGAAGGCCGAATTACCGAATTAAATGTTGCTGCAACTGTAAAGGAAATACGTCGTGCCTTGGTAGATGCCGACGTAAATTATAAGATAGCCAAAGAGTTTACCGATACGGTAAGAGAAAAGGCACTTGGCGAAAAAGTATTAAACGCTATCAGCCCAAGCCAGTTAATGGTGAAAGTAGTAAATGATGAACTGGTGCACCTGATGGGCGACACTGCCAGTGAATTAGACGCAAAGGGCAGCCCCGCAGTAATATTGATTGCTGGCTTACAAGGTAGCGGTAAAACAACCTTTAGTGGCAAATTGGCCAGTTACCTTAAAAAAAGAAAAGGTCTTTCGCCAATGCTTGTTGCGGCTGACGTTTACCGTCCTGCGGCAATGGAGCAATTAAGAATCCTAGGAGAACAGATCGGAATAGATGTATACCTGGAACTGGAAAATAAAAATCCGGTTGAAATTGCGCAAAACGCTATCAGGGAATCCAGAACCAAAAATAAGAATGTAATTATTATAGATACGGCTGGTCGTTTGGCTATCGATGAAGCGATGATGACCGAAGTAGCCAATATAAAGAATGCTGTAAAACCACAGGAAATTTTGTTTGTAGTAGATAGTATGACTGGCCAGGATGCCGTCAACACTGCCAAGGCGTTTAATGATCGCCTGGATTTTACGGGTGTGGTATTAACAAAGCTGGATGGTGATACCCGCGGTGGCGCTGCTCTTTCTATTAAATACACAGTAAATAAACCCATCAAGTTTGTTAGTAGTGGCGAAAAGATGGATACACTCGACGTATTCTATCCTGAACGTATGGCCCAGCGTATTTTAGGAATGGGTGATATTACCTCCCTTGTTGAAAAGGCCCAACAGGAATTTAGTGAAGAAGAAGCAAAAAAGCTGGAACGAAAAATCAGGAAAAACCAATTTGACTTTGCCGATTTTAAGCAGCAATTGCAGCAGATCAAAAAAATGGGTAACATTAAAGATTTGATGGCTATGATACCCGGAGTAGGCAAGGCAATTAAGGATATTGATATAAGCGATGATGCGTTTAAAGGCATAGAAGCCATCATTAATTCCATGACGCCTTTTGAAAGAGCTAATCCTGATGAAATAGATGGAAACCGCCGAAAACGCATAGCCAAGGGAAGTGGTAAGGATATTTCGGAGGTAAATGCTTTTATGAAGCAATTTGAACAAATGAGGGAAATGATGAAAACTATGAATAAGCTGCCAATGGGCCGAATGATGCCGGGAATGAAGAGGTAACCTGAAAAACTTTTGGGTTCTTCCAGCCATTAATCGTCCCAAAATCTCCACTCAGACAACTTTATCGCTTTCTCTATTGGCTTTTTTAAATGAGTACCTTACATTTGCAGCCAGTAAATTAATTTTTCACCGCATTTAAATTTCTATTTAAGATGCCAGTTAAGATCCGACTTCAAAGACACGGCTCTAAGAAGAGACCGTTCTACTTCATCGTTGTTGCAGATGGACGCAGCCCCCGCGATGGTAAATTCATTCAAAAACTAGGTACCTACAACCCTTTAACTACACCGGCTACTATTCAGTTAGATCGCCAGCGTTCCTTAGAATGGTTGCATAAAGGCGCACAGCCTACGGATACCGTTCGTAAGCTTTTATCATACAAAGGCGTGCTATACCTAAAGCATTTATTGCGTGGTGTAACACTCGGCTTGTTTGACGATGCAACAGCAATGGAAAAATTTCAAAAATGGCATAGCGAGCATGAGGCAGACCTTAAAAAACGCCAGGAAGCCGCTAGCAGAGACAGAAGATTCCGCAGAACTCCACCCTATAATCGCGGCAGCAGACCTGAGCGTAGCAGCAGGCCCGAAGGTAGTGGCGGCTCTGAAGGATAATTTATTTCGCAACCATTAAGTAATTCAATCCCGCTATTATGGCGGGATTTTTTTTCTGGGGAATTATTTTTAAATATTTCAATGATTATTGTGTTGCCAGCTATAGTATTCTATTTGGCTTCTCTTGCGTCGCACTCTTCAACATTGCAAACATTACTCAACATAAGGCTTCACCTCTAACACATATTTTCGCACTTTTTATGACCGAATATTTTAAAATAGGAAAACTGGTAACTGCATTTGGTTTAAAAGGCGAATTAATATTACAGCACAATCTTGGAAAGAAAACTTCTTTGAAAGGCCTTCAGGCAATTTTTGTAGAAGAACGGAAATCATCTTTTATTCCCTGGTTTATTGAAGGCACAAGAATAAAAACTGAAGAAGAAATTTATCTAAAATTACAAGATTTAAACACCCGCGAAGCGGCGATTAAACTAACACAAAAAGAAGTCTGGCTTACGGAAACAGACTTTAAAAAATATTCTGCTAAAGCCTCACCGATCAATTTACTCGGATATAGCATTATTGAAAAGGGCAAAGAGTTAGGAACTATTTTAGAAGTGATAGAACAACCGCACCAAATTCTTTGTAGAATAGAAATTGAAACCAAAGAAGTTTTGATTCCTCTGCACGAAGACACCATCATTAAAATCGATCACAAGAAAAATCAAGTCATTGTGGAACTGCCTGAAGGACTACTGGAAATTTATCTGTAGAAACCCCAATAGCTTTTAACGAATTTCTAGCCTGAATAAAATGGCGCTGTTCGTGTGCAATCAAAAACCTGAAAGTATCGCCTAATTTAAGTGTAACTAGCTTACTTATTGACAGCGGTACTCTTATAGTATTCAAATTTTTAAGTTTTGCTATTTCCAGCAATTGCAACATTTTATGTTGTTGCTCTACAAATTCATCTAATACTTTTCCGGCGTTTAACTTATTTTGGGGGCTATGTGTTTTAAATGCTTTCATTTTATTCTTTACCTCGAACACATTTTTTGGCTTCATCATATTGGTAAAATAATTTCCCAGCCAACCGGAATTAAACCATGCATCTCTACTTGACTGGTTCGCTGATATAGCTTTATCTATTTGTGGCAAATAAACACGACCATAACTATTCAAATGCTCAAGTATTTGTGCGATGCTCCACTTATCAGGCGTTGGCGCTATCAGCAAAGCATCAATTTCATCTCTAAAAAAATCAGCACATTCCAATAAAATCTCAATATCTTTTTTCAAGCTTTCTATTAATTCATCTTGCTTTATTTTCATTAGTCTTGTTTTAACTGGTAACCCCTGCAAAATTCTGGCCTGCTTAAAACTTCTGCAAATGTTTCTTTTGAAAAGTTTATTAATGAACCTCAATTAATTTAAGCAGGAGAGTCTATTAAACTAAATTTGATTAATGCCCGAGCTGGAAAGATATATCGCCCATTTTGATCTTGATGCTTTTTTTGTATCGGTGGAGCTTCTTAAAAAGCCGGAATTAAAAGGAAAACCATTAATTGTGGGAGGCGATGGTCAAAGAGGCATCGTTACAGCTTGCAGCTATGAAGCCCGAAAATATGGTATTCAGAGTGCGATGCCGGCTATGACTGCAAAACGCCTTTGCCCCGACGCCATTTTTTTGAAAGGAAGTTACCATGAGTATAGCAATTACTCGCGACAAGTAACAGACCTTATTGCTTCATCAGTCCCCCACTATCAAAAGGCTTCCATTGATGAGTTTTACATAGACATGAATGGGATGGATAAGTTTTTTGGTATTCGTCGCTTCACTAAAAATTTAAGAGAAAAAATAATAAAGGAGACAGGCCTTCCTATTTCCTATGGCTTATCAACCAGCAAGCTGGTAAGCAAAATGGCGACGAATGAGGCTAAGCCAAATGGGTATTTAGAAATACCCGCAGGTAAAGAAACTGCTTTTTTATGGCCATTGACAGTAGATAAAATTCCTGGTGTAGGAAAGCAAACCTTAATACAATTGCAGAGCCTTGGCATAAATACAATAGAACAACTAGCACACATACCTATTGACCAATTAGAATACAGTTTTGGGAAATGGGGCAGGCGGATGTGGGAAAAAGCTCATGGTATCGATCATAATATTGTAGAACGATACAGCGAACAGAAATCCATTTCGCATGAAAATACTTTTCATGAAGATTACAATGATGTAAATTTTTTGCATAAAGAACTCATTCGCCTCTGCGAGGAAACAGCGTTTGATCTGCGCGAAGAAAAAAAATTAACCGGATGTGTTACGGTTAAAATACGATACCACGATTTTGAGACTGTGTCCCGGCAGGAAGTTGTTCATTACACAGCTCTGGACGATGTATTAATAGCCAAAGTAAAAAGCCTCTTCAATAAATTATATAAAAAAGGAAATAAGGTTAGATTATTAGGTGTACGCTTTAGTCAATTAATTCCTTTTAATGTGCAAATGAATCTATTTGACCAGTCTGAAGAAAAGTTTCAACTCTACAAAACGATTGATAAAATTAAAATGAAATTCGGATACGACGCTATAACTAAAGGCAGCACAACTCCCAACAGAGCCGCAAAATCAGAGGATTAAATTTCAATTAATTATCAGAATTAAATTCTGTATTTATGTAAATTAGCCGAATTAAATTCTAATAAATGCCATTTTCACTGGATGATGTAGATTTAAAGATTTTGACATTTCTTCAACCAAATTCGTATTTGTCAAATGTGGAACTTTCAAAAAAGTTAGGCATGGCTCCTTCTGCGGTTTTGGAAAGAGTAAAAAAATTAGAGCATAAAGGAATTATTACCGGCTATCCGACACGAATCAATCCTGAGGCTTTGAATTTAAATTTACTTGCATTCATTTTTATTAAGAGCAGCGAAGGACCTGGCAATGAAACTGTAGCAAAGCAACTGGCAAAATTTCCTGAAATACTGGAGTTACATCATATTGCCGGTGAAGATTGTTACATAGCGAAAGTTAGAGCCAGGGATCCTTTGTCGTTGGTGCAGTTTATGCGTGAAAGATTCAGCAAGGTAAAAGGCATTGTCAATACCAAAACAACCATTGTGTTGCAAACAGTAAAAGAAGACAACCACTTGCCTATTTCAAAAAACATGTCATGACAACAAGTACGGAGCATAAAAAATATTCAAAAGCACTTCTTATAGCAGCCTTTGCTGCACTATATATTATCTGGGGCTCTACTTATCTTGGAATTAAATATGCTATTGAAACCATACCCCCATTTTTTATGGCGGCAGTGCGGTTTTCAATCGCCGGTCTACTGATGCTAATATGGTGTATCATCAAAAAAGAAAAGATGCCTTCGATAAAATCTATAGGCATCATTTCGTTTGCAGGTTTTTTAATGTTGTTTATCGGCAATGCTGCGGTTGTGTGGTCTGAGCAATATTTACCTAGTGGTTTGGTGGCTATTCTTGTTGCGACAGTGCCTTTGTGGTTTGTAGTGTTAGACAAAAGGCAATGGCATTTTCATTTTTCTAATAAACTAATTATTCTCGGTTTAATAATAGGTTTTGCAGGCGTTATGATGTTGTTTGCAGGCAAAGGCTCAATAGGGATTACAGGGAGCCGGATGAAAATTATTTCATTTTTTGTGTTAATTGTTGGCAGCATTGCCTGGGCAATTGGTTCCTTGCATTCGAAATATAAAAAGACGGATGGCTCCACTGTAGTAAAAGCTGCAATTCAAATGTTGGTTGCAGGAATTGCGGCTTTCATAGCCGGCTTTATAAGCAAAGAGCAAAAGGGGTTTGTGCTTTCGCAGGTCTCGTTTACGTCAATATTGGCACTTACATATCTTATTACTTTAGGTTCATTAGTTGCCTATATGGCATACATCTGGTTATTAAGTGTGAGACCACCATCATTGGTAGGAACCTATGCTTATGTCAATCCTGTTGTAGCCGTATTTCTCGGATGGTTGATTGCTGGCGAGGCTATTACAACACAGCAAATTATTGCGTTGTCAATAATTTTGGTTGGTGTATTGTTGGTAAATTTTTCAAATGAAAAAATTATTGGAAAGTTCCATCGCAAAGACCGCCGCTCAATAGATTTACCGAACCCGCAACGGAGCGTCGCAACAAAAGCCAAATAGAAAATCTGCTGCTGGCCATAAAATATTATTGATCAATGACCACGATTGTGGACGACAAACTAAAGAACGTTGCACTTAACTTTGCGCCAATAAAAAATTACTCATCCTAATATAGAATTATGGCAAATGAATGGAAAGATTACCAGGAAAAAAATAAAGAACGTTTTTTAAATGAAATGCTTGAGTTATTGCGTATCCCTTCGGTAAGTGCTAAAACAGAACATAAGAATGATATGCGAACATGTGCCGAGCTGGTAAAAAAACGTTTGCTTGATGCCGGGTCTGATAAAGCGGAGGTGATGGAAACGGCGGGACATCCTGTAGTTTATGGAGAAAAAATTGTTGACGCAGCCAAACCTACTGTATTGGTGTATGGTCATTACGATGTGCAGCCTGCAGAACCTTTAGAACTTTGGCATAGCGGTCCGTTTGAGCCTGTGATTAAAGACGGAAAAGTATATGCAAGAGGAAGCGCTGATGACAAAGGGCAATTTTATATGCATGTGAAAGCGTTGGAAACACTCATAAAAACCAACTCACTTAAAAACAATATTAAATTTTTAATAGAAGGCGAAGAAGAAGTGGGTTCTCCGAACCTGGGAAAATTTGTTGCGGACCATAAGGATTTGTTGAAAGCAGATGTTATTTTAATTAGCGATAGCTCGATGATCAGTATGGAAAATCCTTCTCTCGATATTGGTGTAAGAGGTTTAGCTTATATAGAGGTAGAAGTGACAGCTGCCAATCGTGATTTGCATAGTGGCGTTTATGGTGGCGCTGTTGCTAATCCGATAACTATTTTGTCAAAAATGATTACTTCCTGTCATGATGAAAATAATCATATTACAATTCCGGGATTTTATGATGATGTAGTAGAAGCCACAAAAGAAGAAAGAGAATTAATGGCAAAGGCGCCCTATGACGAAGATGAATACAAAAAAGATTTAGGCGTAAAGGAACTTTGGGGCGAAAAGAGTTTTACAACCAATGAAAGAACAGGCATACGGCCAACATTAGAAGTGAATGGTATTTGGGGAGGCTATACCGGTGAAGGATCGAAAACTGTATTGCCTTCTAAAGCAACGGCAAAAATTTCTGCGAGGCTGGTTCCTAACCAATCATCCAAAAAAATTACACAACTTATGTTGGAATATTTTGAGAAGATTGCACCCGCTGGTGTTTCGGTCAAGGCCTTTGAACATCATGGCGGCGAGGCCTATATGACGCCAATTGACAGCAAGGCTTACCAATCGGCAGCTAAAGCAATTAAAGAAACGTTTGGCAGAGAACCTATTCCTGTCCGGGGTGGCGGCAGCATTCCTATCTGCTCAATTTTGGAAAAAGAATTAGGAATTAAGATTGTGTTTATGGGTTTTGGTTTAGATAGTGATAATCTTCACTCACCAAACGAAAAATTTAATTTAGAGAACTACTACAAGGGAATTGAAACCATTCCCTATTTCCACAAATTTTTCGCTGAGAGCTAAGAATATTAAGGGAATTAAAAATGTAAAGCCACGCTACCAAATTTTCATTTTTAATTTTACATTTTAATTTATATGCCGGAGAAAGAAAAACTGCGTCTGGACAAATATCTCTGGGCTATTCGCCTTTTTAAAACAAGAACATTAGCCGCTACAGCTTGTGATACGGGTAAAGTAAAACAAAACGGGACCTCCGTAAAAGCGGCAAAAAATGTAGTTATCGGAGATGAGTACGAAGTAAAGACAGACGATAAAAGATGGCGTATTAAGGTAATAGGATTAATACAGAAACGAGTTGCTTATCCTGAGGCTATCAAAAACTATATTGATATTACTCCAAAAGAAGAAATTGAACGCCTTGAATTCCAGGCTGCTTCTTTTCATACGGGCAAACGCCCAAGTAAAATTGGCCGGCCCACCAAAAAACAACGAAGGGAATTGGATGATTTTATGGAAGATGAGCCCTCCTAGACATTCCGGAAGGCCCGTCCTGACCTTCCCGGTGGAAAGCCACCAACACACGAACCTAATTGCTATCATAATGGCCCACAAGCTGACCTTGTGCTCAGGGGAATCCTCCACCGCAGGGGTTTAGGGAGGCCCTTTATCTTTGCCCAATGCGTATCGATATTATTACTGTTCTTCCCGAATTATTAGAAAGCCCTTTATCGCATTCTATAATGAAAAGAGCGCAGGCCAAAGGTTTGCTTGAAGTTCATTTGCACAATCTTCGTCAATGGGCGGTTAATGAATATGGCCAGGTAGACGATTATCAATATGGGGCAGGTGCCGGAATGGTAATGATGTGCGAGCCATTGGCAAATGCCATTGACCACTTGCAAAAAGAAAGAACCTATGATGACATTATTTTTTTAACTCCGGATGGCGAATTACTAAATCAAAAAACTGCAAATCAACTTTCATTAAAAGGCAATCTTATTTTTATTTGCGGGCACTATAAGGGAATTGATGAACGCATAAGGCAACATTATGTGACCAAGGAAATCTCGATCGGGGATTATGTATTAAGCGGTGGAGAATTAGCAGCCGCTGTTTTAGTAGATGCTGTAGGAAGATTAATACCCGGCGTTTTAAATGATGAGACTTCAGCGCTTTTTGATTCTTTCCAGGATAATTTATTAGCGCCGCCTGTGTATACACGACCAGCAGATTTCAAAGGCTGGAAAGTGCCTGAAATATTATTAAGCGGCGATCCTAAAAAAATAGAAGACTGGCGTTATGAAGAAGCCATAAAAAGAACAGAGTTACGAAGGCCTGACTTGTTGAACGATACATCATCCTAACCTTCCGGCCGGACGCCTGAATAGCAATTTGAAGGTGTGAACCTAAAGTTTATCAAGGAATAAAAAAAGCCTTTTGTAGACACAAAAGGCTTGATTAGGACATTGCTCCTTACAAATTGTAGCAGCAAGAAGCGAGTTGAATAAATTTTAGGTTTAGAAAAAAAAGTGCCCCGCTAAGAATAGCAGGGCTTCACCCTTAACCATACGAAACCAAGACGTTATTCTATATAGAAAATAATTTTTAGTTAGTGGTCGCTATCGTAAATGTAAGTTTCGGCAATAATATAGCTTTAAAGTTTCGACGAAAGCCGTTCTTTCTTCGCTGAAATCTTAACGGCAAGTGCTGCTAACTAAATTGAGGAAAAGGCCTAACCAGCGTGTAAAAGAGCTTCTATTTCTTTTACGGCCCTTTCGCTCACCTGTTTAATATGAGCAAATCTTTCTGGTATTGCTGAAATATCCTGAGTAACTGCTGCCTTTTCAATTTCGTTGAGCGGGGGATGTAATTCGTCTGCAAGACCCATATAGCTCACGGTGGATTTTAAACTATGGGCAATTTTTTTTGCGTTAATCCAATCATGTGCTTCAACACAGGCCTGCAACGAAGCGATTTCTACAGGTGTTTGCAAAACAAATTGCTCCATCATCACTTTTTCAAAATCTTTGTCATTGCCAGATAACTCGTGTAGATAATTGAGATTAACGTAATTCATAAACCTGGTTTTAGGGGTTAATTCCCTGGTAGGAATATTGTGCAATAATGTTATACAAAACTGTTTCTTTCAACGGCTTTGAAATGTAATCATTCATTCCAAGTTGTATACATTTTTCTTTCTCACCCATCATTGCATGTGCCGTCATAGCAATAATAGGAATTTGAGATTGCAACTCAGCACGGATTACCGCTGTAGCGGTATAGCCATCCATATCCGGCATTTGAATGTCCATTAATATAAGAGAAAAATTCTCTTTTCTTAGTGCTTCGATGGCTTCTAATCCGTTACTGACTACTGTATGTTTGATAGCCCAATTTTTCATCAGGTGTTTTATTAACTGTTGATTCATTGGATTATCTTCTGCAATAAGAACTTTGACTTCACTGAAAGAAACGGTATTAATTTCTGCAGCAGCTAAAGCATCAGAAAGCATTTTTTCTTCGTCTGGAAGTTTGTATTCTATGTCAACAATAAATTCTGAACCCTTGCCTGTTTCACTTTTCATAGATAACGAGCCACCTTGCAGTTCTACTAACTGTTTAACAATAGACAATCCTAAACCAGTGCCACCAAATCGTCTTGTAGTTTCTGCTTCCGCCTGTTGAAAACGCTCGAATATAGCATCCTGTTTTTCTTTAGCTATCCCGATACCTGAATCAATTATGAAAATCTTTATTTTTACTTTTTCTTTTTCAATTTTTACTAAATCAACAATAAGCTTTACACCACCCACCTCGGTAAATTTAATGGCGTTGCTTAAAAGATTTACAAGAATTTGGGTAAGCCGCACAGCATCGCCAGTCAATATATCGGGAATTTCTTCTTTTACTTCAGATGTTAAGTACAGTGATTTTTCTTTTATCTTTTCATCAAACATAGCAGCTATGGAACTAACAAGGCTGCGAAGACTAAAGTTGGTTTCTTCCAATTGAATCATTCCCGCTTCTATTTTTGAAAGATCCAGAATATCGTTTATCAATGCTAAAAGATTTTCCCCTGCAGAATGAATATTTTGTACATATATACGTTGGTCTGTTTCGAGGCTTGTGCGTTTTAATATATTGGTGAACCCAATAATAGCATTCATGGGTGTTCTGATTTCGTGGCTCATATTTGCTAAAAACTGCTCTTTAAGTGATGACGCTTCTTTTATTTTTCGCTCAGATTCATTTAATCCCGCAATCATCTTTTGTTGCTTCGAACTTAAATTAAGTATATACCAAAAAGCAAAAACTAGCAAGCCGCAAGCTATCACTCCCATGATAAAACCCCATAATCTTGCCTGTATACCACTTCTTTCATTAGCGTTAATAATTGCGATAAGCTCCGACTGTTTTGTTTTGTCAATGGTATTAATAATTGAAGAAATACTATCTCTTAATACTTTCCCGGTTCTTGTACCTATTAAAGCTTCTGCTATCTCCTTACCATTTATCTTAAATGTGGTAGCTACCGTGTCATTGAAGGCAATTTTTTGTTCTATTAATGAATGCAGTTTAGGTAGATAATCAGCATGTCGGTCATGTTGCAGTAGGCGCTCCATGCTTTTTAAATCCTGGTTAACATTAGCAGTTTTTAATTCAATGTCTTTTAGAAAAAAAGAATCGTTTGAAAGCACTGCGAATCTTAAATCGCTCTCCACGATCAGTAAATCGGATTCAAGACGATGCAAATCATTTTGCAGGCGGAGTTCGCTTAATAAAGAGGTGTTTAATTGAGTTAAGTGATTGATATTTCTGCCCGAAAGAAATTGAATAAAAACAATAAATAAAATGCCTATAAGAAATCCCCAAAGGGCTATATGATGGTATGGGCGATTTTGCATGCGGCTACAAAAAATAGAAGAAACTAAACTACAAAAAATGAGCCGTTTAAATATTTGGGATATTAAGTATGCTTTCTTATTAAAGAAACAATGAAAGCAAACCCGAGTGCTATACCGGTACCGGTTAATAGTAGTATGGCAATATTGCTACGGCCAAACACCTCCTGCAAAAAAAAATATTCTGATAAGATCAAAATAATAATAGCGGTAAGAAAAGCCAAAATATATTTTCTTCTCATAATTATAGGGAGGTTCATCTCTCTTAAAAGCCTATCGTAATGATCAATCATCCTTCCTGATACTACGATGAAGAACACCTTACCATTAAAAGTAAAATAGGAAAAATGAAAATGGCCTTAATTTAGACTAGACACGCTTTGTCCTCGGTGAAAGGGAGATTAATTGAGATGGGCTCACAGAAGATTTAATCTCTTATTTAAAATAGATCTATATGTTTCTGCTACAGGTATTGTAGACTTACCTATACTAATTATACCATCTTGTATAAAATCAATTTTCTGAATGGATACAATATAACTGCGATGTATACGCAAAAATTTATTAAGAGGCAACTTCTCTTCAATCGATTTTAAAGTAGAATGTAATACATGAAATTTTTGAGCCGTGTGCACTTTTACATAATCGCCCATGGCCTCCAGGTAAAGAATGTCATCCAGGTTTAATTTTTTAAGTATGCCATTATCTTTTACAAATACAAACTCTTTTGCTTCAATTTTTACTTCCTGCTTATTACTATCCAGAGTTTCTTTTGCTTTTTCAACTGCTTGCAAAAAGCGGGCAAGAGAAACCGGTTTTACTATATAGTCTATTACATTCAATTCAAAAGCCTCAACAGCATAATCTGTTTTTGCAGTAGTAAATATTATAAGGGGCCTTTTGTTGCCTAACTTTTTTGTGAGTTCAATACCAGTCATGCCAGGCATTTCTATATCTAAAAAAAGCAGATCTACCTGACCGTTATTTAGATAATTGTAAGCTTGCATAGCGTCGTTACACTCTGCCACAAGTTCCAATATCTGCACCTGGCTCACAAGTTGCTTCATGACCATCCGGGCAAGTTGGTTATCATCAACAATTAAACATCTCATAATTAAGGGTGAACAAATATAATAATCTATAAATCTAATTCTTCACTTTAGCTGCTAAATTTATACGGTCAATTATTAATAATGAAAGCATTTAGGATCGAAGGGAATATTGTCGACATTATTCAAAAGAAAATTTACAGCGGATCGATAGAAGTTGCAGGCAAGAAGATCATGTCTATTATACCAGTGGATGACCCAACATCAGATACCTACATTCTTCCTGGGTTTATTGATGCCCATGTGCACATAGAAAGTTCTATGTTGATTCCATCGGAGTTTGCACGGCTAGCTGTAGTACATGGCACAGTAAGCACTGTTAGCGACCCACACGAAATTGCGAATGTTTGTGGAATGACGGGAATTGACTACATGATAGAAAATGGGAATTCAGTGCCGTTCAAATTTAATTTTGGTGCTCCCAGTTGTGTGCCGGCAACAAACTTTGAAACTGCCGGTGCTGTTATTGACGCCAATGATATTGATGCTTTAATGAAGAGAGACGATATTCTTTACCTAAGTGAAATGATGAATTTTCCCGGTGTACTTCATGCAGATAAAGACGTGATCAAAAAAATAGTTGCAGCAAAAAAAAATGGTAAGCCTGTTGATGGGCATGCGCCAGGCCTGAGGGGGAAAGATGCCAAAAATTATATAGCTGCTGGAATTACTACCGATCATGAATGTTTTACACAAGAAGAAGCATTGGAAAAACTTCAGTTAGGAATGAAGATTATCATCAGGGAAGGGAGTGCTGCTAAAAATTTTGAGGCGTTAATTGACTTGTTACATAACTACTCTAATAAAATGATGTTTTGTAGTGACGATAAACATCCGGATAGTTTGGCAGAAGGACACATTAACCAATTATGTAAAAGGGCCGTCGCGAAAGGAATCGACGTATTTAAAATATTACAGGCAGCCTGCATAAATGCTGTTGAACATTATAAACTAAACGTTGGCCTATTGAGAGTAAACGATTTTGCTGATTTTATTGTAGTGAAGAATTTAAGAGATTTTGAAGTATTACAGACTTATATAAATGGAGAGTTAGTTGCAGAAAATGGTAAGACACTTATCGAGGCAAGTAAAACTTCAGAAAAAAAACAAGTCAATAATTTTAATTGCTCGGCAAAACAGATTAATGATTTAATAATACCCGCGAATAATTATCCCCTAGAGAATGGAAATAAAATTCCCATTATAGAAGCACTGGATGGACAATTGATTACAAATAAAATTTTCGCGTCGCCAAAAATTATTAACGACGAAATTGTTAGCGATGCCGAACGTGACATTTTAAAAATCGTTGTTGTGAACCGCTACAAAAATGCTCCGGTAGCAAAAAGCTTTATTAAAAATTTCCGATTAAAAAAAGGTGCGATAGCGTCTTCAGTTGCACACGACTCACACAATATTGTTGCGGTTGGTGTAGATGATGAAAGTATTTGCAAAGCAGTGAATTTGGTAATAAAATACGAAGGAGGTATTAGTTGCATAGGTGATGAAGAATTTATTTTACCACTGCCAGTTGCTGGTTTAATGAGTGCAGACGACGGATATTTAGTTGCAGAAAAATATTCTTCGATTGATAAAGCTGCTAAAAATTTAGGTTCTACCTTATCTGCCCCATTTATGACCCTTTCTTTTATGGCTCTGCTGGTGATACCGCATTTAAAATTAAGTGACCTTGGATTATTTGATGGAGACCAATTTAAAATTATAGATTAATAATCAAATTCTCGCTTGTGGAATAAAATCATGATAACATTCAAGATCCAATATTTTCACAGTCCTGTCATAATACATTTTTACTCGTTCCCGGCTACTACCTACACAAACCACTCCGAGTTTTCCGAATTGGGATAAGGCACCAATAAGATGAAACATTACCCCTTCCTGCAACGCTCCGTCATAATGCAGTTCATGAAGCATAGCGATATCAATCAGGTCGTGCGGTGTTGTGCCTATGTATTTTTCGCTTTTCAAATTGTCTGATGAAAAATAATATCGGGATTGACCAGTGGCTGTATGGTATATTCCTTTTTCTGCATCATACACACCGTCGGTTAAAAATTCGAGCATAATATAAGGATGGGTGGTGCCGCCTTTTCGTAGATTAATTTCAATAGCATAATGTTTCCACATGCCCTCTTCTTTTACGGAAATAAAATCAATAGCAAACCGGCCAAGCACGCCTCTTTTTTTAAGATTTTCTGCAACACACTTGCCCATGTTGCCAATCTCTACTGCATAATCAATATGTGCAGGAAAATGTGCTCCAATAAAAATTTGCCCGCTATCGCCACCAAGTTCCTGGTCGTGGGTAGACACAACCGAACAATCCCCGGTTGGACTAATTCTGCACTGTACGGAAGGAGATATTTTTATCTCTCCTTCCACGAACAATTCCACTATTCCACCCATATGCTGGAATTTGAAAATAAAGAGCTCGTAACTAAGATCTGAGGCAATAATTTTTAAACTCGTACTCAACTGTTGCTTTATCCATTCCTGCTTTTCTGTTTGCTCGTCTATCCCATCATAATAAAAAATTGCATTTCCATCTCCAGAGAAACCGTCATTAATTTTTACTACCGCTTTTTCTAGTAAAGGATATTTTATTTTAAGATCGTTTAACGCCTTTGCTATATCTTCTTCTGTATGAAGATCTTCAAACCCATCTGGCAATAGTATACCACACTCTTTGAAAATCCTTCGGCTATTAGTCTTATTTCCTAATTC
>Ga0173480_10000325_pt1 | contig 15211 bp, 14 predicted proteins | sample NitcycUS209509C1_FD_122622 | JGI IMG/M metagenome (GOLD analysis project Ga0173480, IMG submission 122622) | Soil microbial communities from Arlington Agricultural Research Station in Wisconsin, USA - Nitrogen cycling UWRJ-S209-509C-1 (version... | ecosystem: Environmental > Terrestrial > Soil... | reverse complement strand
GTGCTGCCCGTGCGTTGTTCGCGCAAGCACCCGCGCCGTCGTTCGAGATCGCCTCTGTCAAGCCGAATGCGTCGGGGCTCGGCGCGCCGATGGCCGTCCGCCCCCAGAACGATCGGCTCACGATCGTCAACGTGCCGGGGCGTCAGCTCGTCCAGATGGCGTTTCGCGTCGACGTCGAGCAGATCGAGGGTGTTCCCTCCTGGCTGGTCAACGAGCACTTCGACGTCACGGCCAAGGCAACGGCGCCGTTCTCACCGTCGAATCGGTGGCAGGACATGCTGCGGACGCTGCTCGAGGAACGTTTCCGCCTGCGGGTCAGGCACGCGCCGAAGGAGGTGCAGGGGTTCGCGCTGGTCGTGGCCCGCGCGGACGGCCGGCTTGGGCCCTCGTTGCGTCGCGCCGGTGCCAGCTGCGCCGAGTTGAGTGCGCGCTCGAAGGATCCGGAGAAAGACGACCCGTGCGGCGTGCGGACGACGGCGATGAGGGCCTTCTTGACCGGGATGATGAGCATGCACGGTCTCGAGCTCTCGGCACTGGTCGGATGGGCGCGTGCCGATCTGCGGCGTCCGATTGTGGACGAGACCGGCCTGACTGGTGCGTTCGACTGGGACGTGAAGTGGACGCCGCAGAATTTCCTCGGCCAGTCGTTCAATCGCGAGCGATTCCCCACGATCGATCCCGAGGGACCGGCCATCGGCACGGCGTTCGAGGAACAGCTCGGGCTGAAGCTCGAGCCGCGGCGAATCCCGCTCGACGTGATCGTGATCGAACACGTCGAGCGGCCGATGGCAGATTGAGGGCCGCCTGAAGGCGGCCCCCACGCCTAAGGCCCAAGGCCAACGAGTATCAGTTCGTGCCCGTTCCCGCCGCCGCGGTCACTTCGGCTTTCGTCAGCGGCTTGTCCGGGTTTGGCGGGTGGGCCTGGATCCAGTTGCTGTAATCGAGTTTGCCGGTGGTTTCCACGACCGCCTTCAGCGTGGCGAGCTGCGCCGGGTTGGGGTTGACCCCGGTGACGTCGGCCGACCAGAGCACCTTCTCGGCCGGCAGATAGACGACGAGCATGCCGTCGCTGTGTTCGTTCGGGACCCGAATCAGTTCCACCACCTTGCCGTTGCTGCCGCGGCGGACATCGCGATCCCCGACGCCCTCCACGACGTTGCTGCGCCGATTGGTCACCTTCGAGAGGCTGTCGCCGGTGAGGGTGCGCGGCCCCGCGAGCAGGCGCTCGAGCACCGGCTCGTTGTTGCGGTGCGTGAGGATGGTGGCGCCCTCGGCCGCGGCGGCGGAGAGACCGCTCGCATGGTCGAAGTGCGGGTGCGAGTTGACGACGAAGCGGATCGGCTTGCCGGGAATGGCCTGCTTGGCCGCGGCCATCACCGCCAGGCCGCGCGCGTCGCTCTGGCCGCTCTCGACCACCAGGATGTGGTCGCCCATGTCCACGGCCAGCGACGTGTAGTTGCCGCCGATCTTGAACACACCCTCACCGAGCCGCTCGACCGGCGGCGCGGCGCCCGCGGCCGGTGGCGCTGCGGGAGGCGGTCCGCCTGGCCCGCCGGCACGGCCGGGCGGCGGCGGCACGGTCAGCAACTCGGTCAGGTTGCCCGGGTTCGCCGTCGCCATCGTGATGGCGGCGTCGAAGGTCGGCATGCCCGCCTGGCGCTGCACGATGCGGGTCGGGACCTGCAGGCCGTTCATGCTCTGGTAGTTCGAGTACTCGAATTCGACCAGCAGATCGCCGACCACCGCGTTGTCCGCGCGCGTCTCGACCTTGGTCACGAGGTTCTGGCTGTTGATGTAGCCGGTCACGGTGTAGGCCAGGCCCGACGGCGATTTGAGCGCTGGCGAGAACGAGACCACCTGCTGCCCGCCCTGCTGGCGGACCGTGGCGTTGTTCGCCGCGGCGCCCTTGAGGAAGCCCCAGGGCGTCGTCCAGATGTTCAGCGCCTGGTTCCAGTTGGTGCCGGCCTGCATCGCGGTGATGTTCTGGTTGAACACACCGGGCATCGGCGGCGGGACGCCGGGCACCGCCGGCGGCTGGGTCGGCCCGGTCGCCCGGGAGATCACGGCCGACGAATCGGCTGGGGTGCCGAAGGTGATGGTCCGGGTGTACTGCGTAATCTGGGTGACGTTGACCGGCCCCATCGGGTTGCCGATCGCCTTGCTCTGGCCGAAGGCGCCGTTACGGGCGGTGCCGGAGTAGGTGACCGAGGTCAGGGAGTCCACGCCCATCGCTTTCGACGCCGCGGCGACAACCGGGCCGGCACTCTGTGCCGACGCGGCCGCGGGGAGAAAGGCGAGGAGCGCGGCAAGCGTGAGCCTTCTGAGCTGCATTTCTTGCCTCCGGTTCAGGTGGATGGCCGTGGGGGGACGTGCGGATCTATATACGTGGGAGCGCGGCGCCCGCTTACCGGCCCCATGAGCGCCCGCCGGCCCCGAGGGCAGATCAGTCGGGAAGGGGCCGCGAGACGCGGTCGATGCGGTTCACGCTGCACGATCGGGACGCCGGGGCCGCGGCAAGGCCCGCGCCAGCGTCAAGGCCCGCACCTCACGCGCCCCTGCCTGCCTGAGCACCCGCGCGCACGCATCGAGCGTCGCTGCCGTGGTCATGACGTCGTCCACGAGGACCAGCACGCGCCCCTCGAGATGCTGCCGTCGAGCGGCGGCTCCCACCCACGGCGGGATGGCGAACGCGCCGCGGACATTGCGGCGCCTGGCGGCGGGGCTGAGCCCGGCCTGCGCCGGCGTCCAGCGAACCCGCCACAGCAGCGCCCGGACCGGCAGGCCGAGAGTGGCCGCGAGGTCGGCGGCCTGGTTGAACCCGCGGCGCAGCCGCTTCCATGGATGCAACGGGACCGGAATCACCGCGTCGGCGTCGGCCAGTACCGCGCGACCCGCCCGCGCCAGCAGCGCACCGAGAGGACGCGCCAGCGACCGGCGTCCGTCGTACTTCAGCGCGTGAATGATGGCCCGCGCCTCGCCGTCGTAGTCACAGGCCACGGCGCCGGCAGCGAAGGCCGGCGGCCGGCGGCGGCATGCGGCGCATTGTTCGGTGGCGAGACTGATGGCGCGCCACGAGGGCAGCGGTTGACCGCACAGGCGGCACGCTGGCGGCAGCGCCGGCCGGATACCACGCCAGCAGGCCTGGCACACCGGGCCCGCGATCGGATCGTCGAGAAGGCCGTGGCACGCGGCGCAGTGCGGCGCCAGGGCGACGGCAAGGAGAGCGTTGAGGATGCGGACCGCTGCGGCGCGGCGCGCCTCAGGCGCTCTCGTCGGAGAAGTCGTAGCGGTCGGCGTTGCCCCAGAGCCGCTCGAGGCCGTAGAAGGATCGGCACTCACGGCTGAAGATGTGGACGACGAAGTTGAAGTAGTCGAGCAGGATCCACTCGGAGCTCTTCACGCCTTCGGCCACGGCCGGACGTTCGTCGAGCTGCTTCTTCAGCGTCTCTTGCACCGCGTCGGCAATCGCCGTGATCTGCCGGGCGTTGGCGCCGCTGCAGATCACGAAGTAGTCGGTGAACCCGTCGGCCTTGCGGAGATCCAGCACCACGGTGTCGAGCGCCTTCTTGTCGCGCGCGGCCTCGATCGCCGTGGCGACGGCTTTCGGCAGCCGTAGCGCCTTGGCCGGCTTGGCGGGCGCCGCGCTCGACGCCGCCGCGCGTGCGGTGCGTCGGGCCGAGCCCCTGGGCGAGCGAGCCGGCGCCGGCTCGGATGGTGTATCGGAGGTTCGGTTGGATGGTCGTGGCCTACGTGTTGCCATGCAATCGGGCTACCGCTCCATAAAGCCCATGTCTGATGATATGCCGCTCCACCACGTCCGGTACGAGATCCGCAATCGAGCGGCCGGCCTGCAGCGCCGTACGGATGGTCGTGGACGACACGTTGCGGGTGGCGGCTTCGATCAGATAGACGCCGGTGTGGGCCGAAGGTTCTCGCGCGGTGTCGATCGGCCGCAGCCGCGAGCGGAGCGATGGCGCGCGGTCGAGCGCCGACTGGAGCGACGTGCCCTTGCGCCCCACCACGGCGAGGTTCGTGCCCTCGACCACGCGGCCCATCTGTCGCCACTGCGCGATTTCTGCGAAGGCGTCGGCGCCGATGATGAAGAAAAGCTGCGCTGGCCGCCACCCCGCAGCGTGCAGGGCCGCCAGCGTCTCGTAGGTGTAGGACGCGCCGCTACGTCCCAGCTCGATGTCGCTCGCGCGGTACGCCGTCTCGCCGGCGGTGGCAAGTGCCACCATCGCGAACCGGTGAAATGGCGTCGCGTGCGGATCGGTCGCGCGATGCGGCGGGACGTGCGAGGGCACGAACAGCACCTCGTCGAGCGCGAGCGCAGCGCGCGCGGCCGCGGCGGCGTCGAGGTGGCCGACATGGATCGGGTCGAAGGTGCCGCCGAAGAGCCCGAGCCGAATCGAACCGCTCATACGCCGCGGCGGCGTGCGCGGGCCGGGGTGAGGAGATCGATGCCCTCGCCCTTGGACTTGGTCTCGGGGGCCGTCGCCGGGGCTGGAGTCGTGCGGCGACGTACGGAAGCGCGGCGGCGCGGTGCCACGTCGCCCTGGTCGTCCGCGGCCGCGGGCACGGGTTCCGATGCCGCCGGCGCGGTGCGGCCCGCGGCGACGGCTTTCCACATCGCTTCGAGGAGGGCCGGGACGCCGTCGCCGGTCGCGCCGGAGATCCTGAGCAGCTTCAGCTTCTTGCGCTTCACGTGCGCCTCGAGCCGCTGCAGGCGATCGGGATCGTCGAGCGCGTCCAGCTTGTTGGCGACGGTGATCTGCGGCTTGGCGAAGACGTCGGCCGAGTACGACTTCAGCTCCTTGCGGATGATCTCGAAGTCGTCCACCGGCTCACGGCCGGTCTCGCTGGAGATGTCAACCAGATGCACCAGCACTTTGGTGCGTTCGATGTGCTTCAGGAACTGGTAGCCGAGTCCATGTCCTTCGTGGGCGCCCTCGATGAGTCCGGGCACGTCGGCGACGACGAAGCTGCGGTCGCCGCTCAACGACACGACGCCGAGGTTGGGCGCGAGCGTGGTGAAGGGGTAGTTGGCGATCTTCGGACGCGCGGCCGAGATGCGCGAGATGAGCGTGGACTTGCCGGCGTTGGGGAAGCCGATCAGGCCGACATCGGCGATCAGCTTCAGGCGCAGGTGGAGCAGCTTCTCCTCGCCGGGGACGCCGGGCTCGGTGCGCCGTGGTGCGCGGTTGGTGGACGAGACGAACCGTGCGTTGCCGCGTCCGCCCCGGCCGCCCTGGGCGACGAGCACGCGCTGCCCCTCCTCGACCAGATCGGCGAGCTCGGTCAGCGTGCCGTTCGCGGTCTTCTCGAAGACGAGCGTGCCGATCGGTACCGCGACGTCCAGGTCGTTGGCGGTCCACCCGGTACGGTTGGAGCCCTGGCCGTGCTGCCCGTGCCGGGCTTTGAACTCGGGGTGAAAGCGGAAATCGACGAGGGTGTTCTTCGTGGCCGCCGCGACGATGTAGATCGAGCCGCCGCCGCCGCCGTCGCCGCCATCGGGGCCGCCGCGCGGGACGAACTTCTCGCGGCGGAAACTGAGGCAGCCGTTGCCTCCGTCTCCGGCCATGACCTGGATGTCGACGTCGTCGACGAACATGCGGTTGTGCTGTAAGCGCCGAAGGCAGCAGAGGACTGCCATCGACGCGCCCGAGCGGGCGGCTTACTCGACCGGAATGACCGAGATCTTCCGGCCGTGCTGGCCGTGATCTTCGAAGCGCACTTTCCCGTCAGTCTTCGCGTAGATGGTGTGGTCCTTGCCCATCCCGGCGTTGAGGCCGGGTTCGAAGCGACGGCCCTTCTGCCGCACGAGGATCGATCCGCCGGTAACGACGTTGCCGTCGTGCCGCTTCACGCCGAGGCGCTGCGAGTTGCTGTCGCGCCCGTTACGGGAACTGCCCTGGCCTTTTTTGTGAGCCATCGCTACACCTGGATGTCGGTGATGCGCACGCGGGTGAAGATGCTGCGGTGCCCGCGCGTCTTCCGGAACCCCTTGCGGCGCTTCTTCTTGAACACGCGCAGCTTCGGGCCGCGCGCCTCGCCGTCCACAACGCCAACCACCTTGGCGCCGGACACGAACGGCGCCCCGGCGACCACGTCGCCCGCGCCCCTCTCGACGAGCAGCACCTGGTCGAAGGTGAAGGCCGAGCCCTGCTCGCCTGGCGTGCCGTCCACTTCCACCACGGCGCCGGGCGTCACCTTGAGCTGGCGGCCACGAGCCTGAACAATCGCGTACACGGGCAATACCTCTGCGTAGGACCCGCCCCTGTCAGGGGCAAAGAGGTCGATACAAAGAACTTAGCTTAGCAGAATTTCCCGGGCTACTGCAAAAGGATGCGGGTTCCCTTGATCTTCTGGCTGCTCAGGGTGCTGAGAAAGCTGGGAATCACCCGGTCCATCAGCTCGAAATACGAGGAAAGGGCGGGTGTGGCCTGGTTGGCGTTGTAGAGGATCTCCTCGCGGGCGGTCGTGGAGTGCATCACCGTGCCGGTTCGGCCGTCGATGAAGATGAACTTCGGGCTGAGGATGAAGCCCTTGCGCTCCTGGTAGGTGCGGACCGGCACGACGCGGCGGCGGCCGAACGAGTCGTAGACCTCTTCCTCGCGCTGCACGATCGAGTTGCGCTGATGCGGGGTGAAGAGCACGGTGCCGGTGACGATCAGCGGCTGCTGGTACTCCTCGCCGATCTTCTTCCAGTACTCGACGTTGGCAAACAGGTTCGAGTAGGCGTCGAGATCCTTCTCGTCCTTCACCGCGGCAGGCGGTGCCTGCTCGGAGGAGCGGCCCTCGGCGGCCACGTCCTGGAGCGGCAGCGAGTCGGCGTCGATGACGCGCAGGCTCGACTTGGTGCGGAGCTGGCTGCGGAGCAGCCGCGTGGTCTCGAGGTTGCCGTCCACGTCGTCGGTGCCGCCAGAGATGAATCCGGCGACGAACACGCGCTGGAACCCCGACACGTCCATCGTGGCGCGGATAGGCGTCTCGATGGCGATCTCGGAATAGGTGCCGCACGCGGACGTGACCGCGACGGCCGCCAGGCTACAGACTATCTTTGCGAGTCGCGCGGTCATTGATTTCCCTGAACAGCTCGTAGTTCTGTTTGATGAGCGCGTTGTCCGGCTCGAGCTCCAGCGCCTTCTCGTAGGCACCGCGGGCTTTGGCCAGCTCGCCTTCGTGCTCGTAAGCAATGGCGAGGTTGTTCAGTGCGGCGGCGTAAGTGGGATCGAGCTGCGTGGCTCGCTCCCAGCGGTAGATGGCTTCGCGCCACAGCCCCCTCTGCGCAACCGCGATCCCGAACTCGACCTGTTTCTTGGCGTCGTCCCGGGCGTCCGCCCAAGCGGGCGACGCGGCCAGCGCCAGTAGCCCGGCGAGGACGACGGAGACAGTGCGCATGGGCGGAGAAGTTCTCACTATAGCGACGGGGTCTGCTGGGCGCAAGTGTTGCGACGTAACGAATCGAGAAAGAGCTGAGCAAGCCATGTGCCATGGTCGCTGCCTTGAAGTCGCTGGTTTTTCAAGGGTTTGACGTGCGGCTGTCCTCTCGGCCTTTCGGAAGACGTCCCCGCATCCTGGAGATCTGACCGCGGCAGGCTTCTGGAATGGCGCCTGCGCATGACACTCGACGAAGCCGTGGCGCTCTCGCTCGCCGAAAACCTGAGCCGACTCGAGCTCACGGCCAGGCTGCACGCCGGCGATCCGCTGCTGCGAGAGCGGGCGCAGCCGCTCCTCGAGCGGGCGCGGGAGGTTCGAGCGGCGGCGGCTTCGGCCGGCATCACCGCCGTAGCCTGGAACGATCCGCGCTATCCAGCGCGCCTGCTCGCCATTCCCGACTGCCCCCCGCTGCTGTGGTGCCGAGGCCGTCTCGACGCCTTCGCCGGTCCGGCCGTGGCGATCGTCGGGGCGCGCTCGGCGTCGGTGGCTGGTGTCGAGATCGCGGATCGCCTGGCCGCCGATCTGGCCGCCCGCGGCATCACCGTCGTGAGCGGTCTGGCGCGAGGCGTGGACGGCGCCGCCCACCGCGGCGCGGTGCGCGCCGGCCGCACCGTCGCGGTGATGGCGTCGGGCGCCGACCGAATCTACCCGCCCGAGCACGCGGCGCTGGCGCGTGAGATCACCGTCGCGGGGCTGGTCATCAGCGAGTACGGGCCGGGAACGGCGCCGCTGCCGTTCCGCTTCCCGCAGCGCAACCGGGTCATCAGCGCACTCGCCGACGCGGTCGTGGTCGTCGAAGCGTCGGAGCGATCGGGGTCGCTCATCACCGCTGCCTCCGCGCTCGACCAGGGTCGCGAGGTGATGGCCGTGCCGGGCAGCGTCCTCGGAGGGCGGAACCGCGGCGGCCACGCGCTCATACGCGACGGCGCAAAGATCGTCGAAGCTGCGGACGATATCGTAAGCGAGCTGCGTCACCTGCCGGGCTGGAACGCCCTCGCAGGGGCCGAAGCAAATGACGCAACGCCAACTGCTTACGGGCACGAAGTGCTGGGGCACATGAGCGTCGGACAGCTCTGCGTGCTCGATCAGTTGGCGGCGGTTTCCGGTCTCGCGGGACCGGCGCTTCTGGCCGTCCTGAGCGCGCTCGAGCTGTCGGGCAGAGTGCGGCGATTGCCCGGGGGCGGTTTTCTCCGCGTCTCGTGAACGTGCTAGTGTGCCCGATTGGAGACACTGCCCCGGAGGGTCCTGGGGTCCTCCCTCAACATCGTCCATGGCTAAGCCGCTCGTCATCGTCGAGTCGCCCACGAAGGCGAAAACCCTCGGCCGCTTCCTCGGTACGAAGTACCGCGTCGAAGCGAGCTACGGACACATTCGCGACCTCCCCGAATCGGCGGCCTCGGTTCCGAAAGAGATCAAGGACAAGGAGTGGGGCCGGCTCGGCGTGGACGTGGAGAGCGACTTCACCCCGTATTACGTGGTGCCGATCGAGAAGAAGAAGCAGGTGGCCCACCTCAAGAACGCAGTCAAAGAGGCCTCCGAGCTGCTCCTGGCAACCGACCCGGACCGCGAAGGCGAGTCGATCAGCTGGCACCTGAAAGAGGTGCTGCAGCCCAAGATCCCGGTGCGGCGGCTCGCCTTCCACGAGATCACCGAGGACGCCGTCAACGAGGCGCTCGAGCATCCGTCCGAGATCAACGAGAACCTGGTTCGCGCCCAGGAGAGCCGCCGCATCCTCGACCGGCTCTACGGCTACACGCTCTCGCCCGTGCTGTGGAAGAAGGTGCAGACCGGCCTCAGCGCCGGACGCGTGCAGAGCGTCGCCGTCCGCCTCATCGTCGAACGGGAAGAGGAGCGGCGGGCGTTCCGGTCGGCCGCGTATTGGGACCTCGAGGCCACGCTGCGGGGCGAGGGGCGCGAGTTCGTGGCCACGCTCACCAGGCTGGACGACAAGCGGATTGCGTCGGGCAAGGACTTCGACGCCCAGACCGGTGCGCTCAAGAACCAGAACGTGCGCCTGCTCGACGAAGCGGTCGCCACCACGCTGGTCGAGGCGGTGCGGCAGAACGTGCCGTGGCAGGTCACGTCGGTCGAGGCCAAGCCCGGATTCGAGCGCCCGGCCGCGCCGTTCACGACCTCCACGCTCACGCAGGAAGCCAGCCGCAAGCTCGGGTTCTCCACCGAGCGCACGATGCAGATCGCCCAGCGCCTGTTCCAGGGCGTGGACACCGGCGACGGCGAGATGGGTCTCATCACCTATCACCGCACCGACTCGACGACGCTGTCCGAGAAGGCGCTGAACGAGTCGGCACGGGTCATCAAGGAGATGTTCGGCGGCGAGTTCTATGACGCGCCGCGGCGCTATCAGACCCGGGTGAAGAACGCGCAGGAAGCGCACGAGGCGATCCGTCCGGCGGCGTTCCATCTCGCGCCCAGTCAGCTCGAACGGGTGCTCGACTCCGACGACCTCAAGGTCTACGAGTTGATCTGGAAGCGCACGATGGCGTCGCAGATGGTCGACGCGCGCGTGTTGCGCACCACCATCGAGCTCACGGCCAAGGGCGCCAACGGCGAGCCGGCGGTGTTCAGCGCCAGCGGCAAGGCGATCGAGTTCGCCGGCTTCCGCCGCGCCTACGTCGAGGGCTCGGACGATCCCGCCGCGGAGCTGGAAGAGCAGGAGAGCATCCTGCCGCAGTGCAAGGTCGGCGACCTCGTGCACGGCGAGGGCCCCGCGGGCGCTCCCGGGCTGGCGCTGGTCGGAACCGAGCCGAAGCGCCACGACACCACGCCGCCGGCGCGCTTCACCGAGGCCTCGCTCATCAAGGAGCTCGAGCGGCTCGGCATCGGCCGGCCGTCGACCTACGCGCCGACGATTGCCACCATCGTGCGCCGCGGCTACGTGTTCCGGCAGAACAAGGCGCTCGTGCCCAGTTTCACCGCGTTTGCGGTCACGAAGCTGCTGCGCGAGCACTTCGGCGACTTCGTCGAAACCGATTTCACCGCCGAGATGGAAGAGGACCTCGACGAGATCTCGCGCGGTGAGCGCGAGATGATCGCCTTCCTCAAGGAGTTCTATTACGGCGACACGAAGCGCCGCGGCCTGCTGACCGCGGTTCAGCGGGGGGCCGAAAAGGCCGAGTACCCGGTGCTCGACCTTGGCATCGACCGCGAGAGCGGCGATCCCGTGCGGGTCCGCGTGGGCCGCTTCGGGCCGTTCGTTCAGGTCGGCGAAGGCGGGCCCGGGCGCACGGCGTCGCTGCCCGAAGAAGTGGCGCCGGCCGACCTCTCCGTCGAACGCGCGATGGAGCTGGTGCGCGCCAAGGCCGAGGGGCCGCGCGCGCTCGGCACCGATCCGGCCACCGCGCAGCAGGTGTACGTGATGAACGGCCGCTACGGCGCCTACGTCCAGCTCGGCGAAACCCCCGAAGGCAAGAAGGCCGAGAAGCCGAAGCGCTCGTCGCTCCAGGGCGGCATGACCGAGTCGACGATCACGCTCGAAGAAGCGCTGAAGCTTCTCTCGCTGCCGCGCGTCGTCGGATTGCACCCCGACGACAACGAGCCGATCTCGACCAACTTCGGGCGCTTCGGTCCGTACGTGAAACATGGCGACGAGTTCCGGTCGCTCGAATCCGAGGAGCAGGTCTTCGGCATCAGCTTCGACGACGCGCTGGCGCTGATTCGCGCGCCGAAGGAGTCGCGGCGCCGCGGGCAAGGCGGATCGAAGAAGACGCTGCGCGAGCTCACGCACGAGGGCGCCACGATCAAGCTGCTCGCCGGCCGCTACGGCCCGTACGTAACCGACGGCACCATCAACGCGTCGCTGCCGAAAACGGCCGATCCGAACGGCCTCACCTTCGCGCAGGCCACGGAACTGCTGAACGCCAGGCGCGACATGGCGCCGGCGCCCAAGCGCGCTGGTGGCTTCAAGCGCAGGGCTGCCGTGGCACCGAAGACCGCCAAGGCGAAGAGCGCGCGGAAGAAAGCCTCGTAACGCGGGGATGATCGTAGGGGACGGCTTCAGCCGGCCCTGGTACGCCTGAAGGTGTACCGCGGCTCCTCCCGTCGCGCGTGACAGGGCTCGTCGCTTCGCCGGCCCGTCCTCGACGAGGGTTTGCTCAGACGTACAAGCAGGCCGGCTGGACACGACCGTCGCTGACGGAGGTCTTCGCCCCCCCGCGCCCGGACCGGTCCACAATAGGGTGGATGGTCCATGTCATTGGTGGAGGTCTCGCCGGGTCCGAAGCCTCGTGGCAGGCGGCCGAGCAGGGCGTGCCCGTCGTGCTCCACGAGATGCGGCCGGTGCGGCCGACCGAGGTGCACAAGACCGATCGGCTCGCCGAGCTCGTGTGCTCCAACTCCTTCCGCGGCGACAAGCTCGATAACGCCGTCGGCCTGCTCAAAGAGGAAATGCGGCGGCTCGGGTCGCTGGTGATGCGGGCGGCCGATGCGCACCGGGTGCCGGCCGGCGCGGCGCTGGCAGTAGACCGTGAGCGGTTCGCGCAGGCCGTCACCGACGCCATCGCCACGCACCCGCGCATCACGATCGTGCGCGAAGAAGTGGCGCGCGTCCCGGCCGATCCGGCGACGTTTCCGCTCGTCATCGCCACCGGGCCACTCACGAGCGCCGCCCTCTCGGCCGACATCGCGGCGCTCGTCGGCGGCGATCACCTGTACTTCTACGACGCCGTCAGTCCCATCGTCCTTGCCGAGACGATCGACCACAGCAAGGTATTCCGCGCCTCGCGCTGGGGGCGCAGCCTGAGAAGGGCAGACCCGGAGGGCGGGGCTAAAGACCCGCAGCCACGAACGACCGACGTAGGGCGGGGCTTCAGCCCCGCCGACACTGCGGAGGCCGGCCCGGCCTGCGGCGTTGACGACGGCGAGGGCGATTATTTGAACTGCCCGTTGACGCGCGAGGAGTACGCGGCGTTCTACGCGGCGCTGACGACCGCCGAATCGGCCACGGTCCACGACTTCGAGAAGGAGATCTTCTTCGAGGGCTGTCTCCCCATCGAGGTGATGGCGCACCGCGGCACCGACACGCTGCGGTTCGGCCCGATGAAGCCGGTGGGCCTCGTCGATCCACGGAGCGGCCGCACGCCGTACGCGGTGGTGCAGCTGCGCCAGGACAACATCGCCGGCGATCACTACAGCCTGGTCGGCTTCCAGACCCAGCTCAAATGGGGCGAGCAGGCGCGCGTCCTGCGCATGATTCCCGGGCTCGAGCAGGCCGAGTTCGTGCGCTTCGGCATCGTGCACCGCAACACCTACATCAACGGCCCCACGGTGCTGCGCCCCACCTGGCAGGTGAAGTCGCGCGACGACCTGTTCTTCGCCGGGCAGATCTCCGGTGTCGAGGGCTACGTGGAGTCGGCGGCGTCCGGGCTGATTGCCGGGCTCAATGCCGCGGCGGTGGCGCGGGGCGAGGCGCCGCGGGTGCCGCCGCGCGAGACCGCGATCGGGGCACTGGGGCACTACGTGTCGCACGCCGATCCACGCCACTACCAGCCCACCAACATCACGTTCGGGATCATGCCGCCGCCCGACGCCGGCGGCGGCCGCAGCCGCAAGGCCGATCGCAAGGCGGCCACCAGCGAGCGCGCGCTTCGCGTGCTCGGCGAGTGGATGGCCCCGACGGCGGTCTCGTGACCACCGAGCTGCGCGCGTTCCTGGATCACCTCGGCCTGAACCGCAACGCGTCCGCCCACACGGTGGACGCCTACGCCAGCGACATCGCCCAGTTCCTGCAGTTTGCCGCGCAGGGGCGCGGGTGCGCTCCCGAGGAACTGCGGCCGGCGCAGGTCGACCTCGCGTCGATACGCGCGTTCATGGCCGAACTCCATCGCCTGGGCCACGCGCGGACGTCGGTGTCGCGAAAGCTCTCGGCGCTGCGCGCGTTCGGGCGCTACCTGCGCCGTGAGGGGATCATCGAGATCGATCCGGCGTCGCTCGCGGTGTCACCCAAGAGCGAGCAGAAGGTGCCCGCCCACCTGTCCGTGGACGAAATGACGCGGCTGCTCGACATGCCGGACCAGGGCGAGCCGCTGGGCCGGCGCGATCGCGCGATCCTCGAGCTGTTCTACGCGTCGGGGCTGCGGTTGAGCGAGCTGGTGCAGCTCGATCTCGAGGACGTGAACCTGAGCGCGCGCATCGTCCGGGTGATGGGGAAGGGGCGCAAGGAACGGCTGGTACCGTTCAACACCAGCACCAGGACCGCGCTGGCGGCCTGGCTCAAGGACCGCGCGGCGCTGCGCGAGACGGCGCTTGCCGGCAGCGCCGCCCGCGACCCCGCGCCGCGGCGCGGCGGCGAGTCACGACGCGAGCCGATGTTCGTCAACTTCCGCGGCACCCGCCTGACCGGCCGCAGCGTGCAGCGGCTGGTCGCGCACTACGTCACTGGCTGCAGCAGCCGCTTCGGCATCAGCCCGCACGCCTTGCGGCATTCCTTTGCCACGCACCTGCTCGAACACGGTGCGGATCTGCGCGCCATTCAGGAGCTGCTCGGACACGTGCAGCTCTCCACCACCCAGCGTTACACCCACGTGAACGTCGCCCAGCTCCAGGCCGCGTATCGAAAGGCGCATCCGCGGGCCAAATAGGGCGGGTAAGGCGGGTGAGGCGGGTAGGGAGAGTGTCGCTGCGCTACGCTATCGCCATGACGCGTGGTCTTCTCGTCGCCGTGGCGGTCGCCCTCGCGGCAGGTACCGCGTCGGCCCAGTGGATCAATCATCCGACGCCGGGCGTGCCGCGGCTGCCCGACGGCAAGCCGAATCTCGAGGCGCCGGCGCCGCGCGCCGCGGATGGCAAGCCGGATCTCTCGGGCATCTGGTATCTGCACTTCGACAAGTGTGGACCCTTCGGGTGCGCCGACTACCAGCCCGGGCCCGAGTTCCTCGACTTCGGCGCCGATCTGCCGGGCGGGCTGCCGTATCTGCCGTGGGCGGCGGCGCTCGTGAAGGAGCGCCAGGCGGGGTTCGCGAAAGACGATCCGATTGGCCTCTGCCGCCCCGGCGGATTCTTCCGTTTCCACACCTACCCGCCGCCCCGCAAAGTGCTGCAGCTGCCCAACCTCGTGCTGATCCTCTCGGAGCGCGACGTCACCTACCGGCAGATCTTCGTGGACGGGCGCGCGCTGCCAACCGATCCGGAACCGACCTGGAACGGCTACTCGGTGGCACGCTGGGAAGGGGACACGCTGGTGGTGCAGACCAACGGCCTGCGCGACGACACGTGGATCGATCGCAAGGGCAGTCCGCTCACGGCCGCCGCGCGTGTCACCGAGCGGTTCCGCCGCGTGAGCTTCGGCCGGCTCGATATCGAGGTGACCGTCGACGATCCCAAGGCGTACTCACGCCCGTGGACGGTGACGTTGAACCAGGACCTGGCGGTGGATACCGAACTGCTCGACTACCACTGCACCGACAACGAACGCGCACGGCTCGATGGCAAGTGACTCGCCCGCCTGGCGATCAGTACGCCGGGGGCGCCAGTTCCTCCTCCTGCGGGCGCATCATCATGGATGAACGGCCGCGGCGCGGGAAGTCGATGCCGAGGGTCTTGATCTTGTAGTTCATCACGCGCGGGCTGATGGCGAGCAGCTCCGCGGCGTCCTTCTGCACCCAGTTCGACATCTTGAGGGCTTCGATGAGCGCCATCCGCTCGATCTCCTCGAGCGCGATGCCGGTAGGCGGAATCTTGATCACCGACTGGCTGTCACGGGACGTGCCGAGCGTGCCGGTCTCACCCAGGCGCAGGTCGTCGGCCGAGATGTGCG
>Ga0173480_10000324_pt1 | contig 15231 bp, 13 predicted proteins | sample NitcycUS209509C1_FD_122622 | JGI IMG/M metagenome (GOLD analysis project Ga0173480, IMG submission 122622) | Soil microbial communities from Arlington Agricultural Research Station in Wisconsin, USA - Nitrogen cycling UWRJ-S209-509C-1 (version... | ecosystem: Environmental > Terrestrial > Soil... | reverse complement strand
GCCGCCAGTTCGGCGAGCGTGCCCCGGTACACCGTTTCGAAAACCTTCGTGAGCTCGCGCGCCACGGCTGCGCGTCGTGCCGCGCCGAAACCCGCCGCCATGTCTTCGAGTGACTCGGCGATGCGGTGTGGAGCCTCGAAAAACACCAGCGTACGCGTCTCACCGGCGAGTTCGGCCACGCGCGCGCGGCGCTCCCCGAGCCGGGCTGGCAGAAATCCCTCGAAGGAAAAGCGTTCGGTCGGCAGTCCGGCGATGCTGAGCGCCGCCGTGATGGCCGAGGGTCCCGGCACCGCCACCACGCTCATGCCTTCCTGCGAGACGCGGCGGACCAGCTCGAAGCCCGGGTCCGACAACAACGGCGTTCCCGCGTCGCTCACCAGGGCGATGCGTGCCCCCGCACGGAGCTTTTCGAGGAGTTCGTCGATGCGTTCGCGCTCGTTGTGCTCGTGCAGCGACACCAGCGGTCGCGACAGCCCGAGCGTTGTCAGCAATTGCCCCGTTCGGCGCGTGTCTTCCGCCGCGACCAGTTCCGCGGCAGCAAGTTCATCGCGTGCGCGAGGCGACAGGTCGCCGAGATTGCCGATCGGCGTCGAGATCACCGCAAGACGCCCCAAGTTCACTGCCACTATAATTCTCCCCTGCTGAACGCAGGCACTCGTGAAGGCTATTCGACGTATGACGCCTAAGAAAGCACTTGGTAAATCATTTGTGGGTAGACCATTTGCCGCTTTGATGGTCGTGGCACTGGCCGCATTGCTCGCGGGTTGCCCGACCACGACACGCCGACCCGCGACGTCGAACGTCGACCGCGCCGCGGAACTCACCCGCAGCGGTGATCATGCGGGCGCAGCCACGCTCTACGAACGGCTTTCTGCAGAGACCACCGGCGCCGACAGCGCCGAATTCCGGTTGCGTGCCGCGCGCGAGTGGCTCGCCGCCGGCCGCGCCGCGGATGCCGACCGCGTGCTGGCTTCGCTGCCAGGCGGGCTCACGCAACAGCAGACGCTGGAACAGAACCTCCTGCGCATCCAGTCCGCGCTGGTCGCGGGTCGGGGCGACGACGCCTGGCGCCAGGTCAGCAGCATGCAGACGCCCGCGGCCCAACCCGCCGCGGCGCGTTACTACGAAACGCGCCAGCAAGTCGCCATCGCGACGGGCCACCTGCTCGATGGCATCCGCTCCGAGCTGGCGCGTGAACGGGTCATCGGCCCGGGCGATGCGCGACTCGCACGCACGGAGTTGTTAGGCCAGCTGCGTGCGGCCGCGGAACGCGGCGTGTCGCTCGCTCCACCGCCCGGCAGCGACGCGACGGTTCGTGGCTGGCTCGAGGCCGCTTCCGTTGCCGTCGACAACAGCCGCAACCCCACTCTCGGCGCCACGCGGCTTGCCGCGTTTCGCGCGCGTTATCCCTCGCATCCCGCGCTCGTGGCGCTGTCGGGCGAGCCCGGCGTAGGCATCGAGGAGACGCCTGCGAGTCTCGTCCCGGCACCACACGTCGCGCTGCTGTTGCCGCTCACGGGACGCACGTCGGCGCCGGCAGCCCAGATCCGCGACGGATTCATGACCGCGTACTACGAAGTTCCGGCGGCCACGCGTCCGCGCCTTCGTGTGTATGACACCGCCGTTACCTCCATCGCCGATACGGTCGCGCAGGCGCACGCGGCTGGCGCCACCTTCATCGTCGGACCGCTGACACGCGAAGAAGTCGTGGCCGCGGGCGAATTGATGACGAGCCGGCCGCCGATCCTCGCGCTCAACTTCCTGCCTGCCGATCGACCGACGCCCGAACGGTATTACCAGTTCGCGCTCTCTCCGGAAGACGACGCACGTGCTGTCGCGCGTTACATCGGCGCCACCGGAAAGTCCCGTGGCGTCGTGCTCACTCCCGAAGGTGATTGGGGCACGCGCGTCGCAGCGGCATTCGACGAAGAGCTGCGTGCCGCAGGGGGCTTCCTGCTCGGGCAGTCCAGTTTCGGCACGACATCGCGCAACGACTTCAGCGGCAGCATCATGAACGTGCTGCGCACCGACGACAGCCAGACGCGTCAGCAACGCATCCAGGCCACCATCGGCCAGAAGCTCGACTTCGAGCCGCGACGTCGTCCCGACATCCAGTTCATCTTCGCGCCCAGCCAGCCCGGCGCCGCGCGGCAGCTGCGCCCGCAGTTGCGGTTCCATCTCGCGGGCGACATTCCCACCTACACGCTCGGTGACGCCTACGAGCCGCACCCTTCCGCCAACCAGGAAATCGACGGCGTGATGTTTCCGGACATGCCGTGGATGCTCGGTGACGAAGGCCTGCCGGGCGACGTGCGTGAAGAAGCACGCCAGGCTTTCGGCGACGTGAAGAACCGCGGCCGGCTGTTCGCCTTCGGCTACGACGCGTTCCGCATCGCGAGCTCACTGCAGCGTGGCGCGCCGATCAATCCGCAGGGCCTCACGGGCACCTTGTCCATCGACGCGCAAGGCCGTGTACGGCGCGAACTGCAGTGGGTACGCATCAAGAACGGCGTGCCCACGCCGCTCGAGCGCGCGGACGTGGCGGTCTCGACGCCGCAATAGTCGAAAAAAGCGGCATGGATCGCCGTCAGACCGGGACGCTGGCCGAGAACAGTGCGGCTGCGTTCCTCGAATCGCAGGGATTCACCATCGTCGCGCGCAACTTCCAGCGGCGCGTCGGCGAGATCGACGTGGTCGCCCGCGACGGCGAACTACTGGTAGTGGCTGAAGTGCGCACCCGCGCCAGCGACCGGTTCGGCGGCGCCGCTGCCAGCATCGGCCGCGACAAACAGCGGCGCGTCGCGGCGACGACCGCGCTGTTCCTGCAGGGCCGCCCGGAACTCCGTCGCTGCCGAGTTCGTTTTGACGTCATCCTGGTTCGCGATGGCGGCATCGAGTGGCTCAAACACGCGTTCGACGCGTAATATCGCCACCCGATGCAAACACTCGACGAGCTCTTCAAGAACAACCGCGAATGGGCCGAGCGCATTCGCAGCCAGGACCCGGATTTCTTCTCCAAGCTCTCGCGGCAGCAGTCACCCAACTATCTGTGGATCGGCTGTGCCGACAGCCGCGTGCCGGCAAACCAGATCGTCGGTTTGCTGCCGGGCGACGTCTTCGTCCATCGAAACATCGCGAACATGGTCGTGCACACTGACCTCAATTGCCTGTCGGTCATGCAGTTCGCGGTCGACATACTCAAGATCAAGCACGTCATCGTGGTGGGCCACTTCGGCTGCAGCGGCGTGCAGGCCGCGATGCGCCGCACGCGCGTCGGCCTCGCCGACAACTGGCTGCGGCACGTGCAGGACGTACACGAGAAGCACGAACATTCGCTGCGCGGCTGTCAGAGCGAGAACGCCGCCCACAACCGGCTGTGCGAACTCAACGTGATCGAGCAGGTGCAGAACGTCTGCCAGACCACGATCGCGCGCGACGCGTGGGAGCGCGGACAGGAACTGCACGTTCACGGCTGGATTTACGGCATCGCCGACGGCCTGGCACGAGACCTCGGCACGACGGTTTCCGACTATCGGGAAGCGACGAGTGTCTACAAGTCCGCGCTCGCGAAACTCAACGCGACGCCGACGACCTGAACCTTCTCAGCGGGTTTACTTGACGACCTTGAGCTGCGGCCGACGGCTGCCGTCTTCGGGCGACACGGGCTTGGTCGGCGGCTCGGGGCCGAGATCCTGTTCCGAGAACACCATGCCTTCGCCGGTCTCGCGCGCATAGATGCCGAGCACCGTGCTCACCGGGATGCGCACGTGGTGCACCACGCCGGCGAAACGCGCTTCGAACTCGATCCAGTCGTTGCCCATGACCAGCCGCTGCGTGGCGGTGGACGAAAGATTGAGCACGACCTTGCCATCCTTGACGTAGGCACGCGGAACTTCGACTCCGGGCTTTTCTGCGTCGACGATGACGTGAGGCGTCTCGCCGTTATCCATCATCCAGCCGTGCATGGCGCGGATCAGGTACGGGCGCTTGGAATTGCGCGCGCGTTCGTTCATGCGAGGCGCATCTCCCGTTCGTTCTCCGAGAGGCTGGCGCGGAACGCGGGACGCGAAAAGATGGTGCTCGCGTATTTCAGGATGGGCGCCGCCTGCGGGGGCAGGTCGATTTCGTAACGCGGCAGGCGCCAGAGGATCGGCGCAATCGTCGCGTCCACCATCGAGAATTCATCCGACAGGAAGAAGGGCTTGAGCTTGAAGAGATCCGCGCTGCCGAGCACGTTGTCGCGCAGGACCTTGCGCAGCTGCGCCATGTCCTTGGAGCCGGGCGCGTCCATCTTGCGTGCCAGGTCGTACCAGTCGTGTTCGATCTGGTAGAGCGCGAGGCGCGCACGGGCGCGCGACACGGGATCCACCGGCATCAGCGGCGGATGCGGGAACCGCTCGTCGAGATATTCCATGATCACGCGCGAATCGTAGAGCACGAGGTCGCGATCGATCAGCGTCGGAGTCGTGTGATAGGGATTGAGATCGAGCAGGTCCTCGGGATATTTCCCGGGCGCCACGTCGACGATTTCGATCTCGATCGCCTTTTCGGCAATGACGATGCGCGTCCGATGACTCCAGGGGTCATCGGGCGCCGAGAACAGCGTCATCGTTGCACGGCGGTTAGACAATCCGCCCTCCACGCACTACGGCGCGTTGAATCGTCCCGCGAAAGAGCGTCCCGCGGCTCAGCGGACGTCCTTCCAGTATTCCTTCTTCAACATGTACGCGATGCCCGTGAACATGAGAAGGAAGAGCACAACCCAGACACCCATGCCCTGGCGTTCGACCTGCGTGGGATCGCTGGCGTATTGGAGGAAGTTCACGATGTCGCGCGCGAACTCATCGTATTGCTCTTTGTCGAGGCTGCCGACGACGCCGGGTTCAAACGTCTTGAACTCCTGCGCGACTGTCGCCTTGCCGTCTTCACCCTTGTGCTCGACGGCCGTCCACACGGCGTTCTGCACGCCCTGCACGCTCGCGAGCACGTGCGGCATGGCCGTGCCCGGCAGCTGAAGGTTGTTCACGCCGGTCTGGCGGCTGTTCGGATCCGCGTAGAACGTGGTGAGGAAATTGAAGATCCAGTCGCTGCCGCGCGAGCGGGCGACCAGCGAGAGATCCGGCGGCGGCTTGCCAAACCATTCCTGCGCATCGGCGGCAGGCATGGAGGCCTTGATGTAATCGGAGAACTTGTCGCCCGGCTTCACGATGTACTGGTCGCGAAGCGAATCCGAGATCTTGAGATCTTCCGCGAGACGCGAATAGCGCACGAACTTCAGCGAGTGGCATCCCGAGCAGTAGCTCATGAAGTTGCGCGCGCCACGCTGCAGCGACGGCAGGTTCGAGATCTCGTTTTCCGCCGGGCGCTGCCAGCCGGCGTGGCCGCCTTCATTGGCAGAGACCGCGCCTGACAACAGCGCGAGACCGCCGAGGACGATTGCAATCTTAGTGGGCGTCATAGGTCACTCGATCGGGAACCGGGCCGTTGCCGTCAGCCTTGGAGACGAACGGAAGCAGGATGAAGAACGCGAAGTACAGCACTGTGAAGATGCGGGCCAGCAGCACGTAGATGCCGTCGGCGGGCTTGAGGCCCAGCCACATCAGCATGAGGAACGTGATGAAGAACACCGCCAGCAGCAGCTTCGACGCCAGGCCGCGATAGCGGATCGACTTGTTCTTGGCGCGGTCGAGCCACGGCACGAACAGGAACGCCGCCACCGACAACGCCATGAGCAACGCACCGAGCTTCTGGTCCGGAACCGCGCGCAGGATTGCGTAGTACGGCGTGAAGTACCAGACAGGCGCGATGTGCTCGGGCGTGGACGACGGGTTGGCCGGCTCGAAGTTCGGCGCTTCCATGAACAGACCGCCGAACGTCGGCACGAAGAACACGACGATGGCGAACAGCGTCAGGAACAGGCCGACGCCGACGATGTCCTTGAGCGTGTAATAAGGATGGAACGGGATGCCGTCCTTCGGCTTGCCGTCGGCGCCGAGGTTTTCCTTGATCTCGATGCCATCCGGATTGTTCGAGCCGACCTGGCGCAGGGCGACCAGGTGCAGGAGCACGAGCAGCGCGATGATGAAGGGCAGCGCGATGACGTGCAGCGAGAAGAAGCGCGTCAGCGTGGCATCACCGATGCCGTAGTCGCCGCGAATCCATTCCACGAGATCCGGGCCGATGCCCGGGATCGTGCCGAACAGGTTGATGATGACCTGCGCGCCCCAGTACGACATGTTGCCGTACGGCAGCACGTAACCCATGAAGGCTTCGGCCATGAGCGCCAGGTAGATCAGCATGCCGATGACCCACAGCAGTTCACGTGGGCCCTTGTAGCTGCCGTACATGAACGCGCGTGCCATGTGCAGGTACACGACGATGAAGAAGAACGATGCGCCGACCGCATGCATGGGCTGGATGAGCCACATGTACGGCACTTCGCGCACCATGTACTGCACCGAATTCCAGGCGGTGGCTTCACCGGCCTTGAAGTGCATCGTGACGAAGATGCCCGTCACGATCTGCATGACGAACACCAGCAACGCCAGCGAACCGAAGAAGTACCAGATGTTGAAGTTCTTCGGCGCGTAGTAGCCCGTGAGCTGGTCGGCCATGAACTGGTCGACCGGCAGGCGCTTGTTCAGCCAGGCACGGAACCCGCCTTCATTCTTATCCATCGTGGCGGACATCAGGCCACCCCTTTCGCAGGCGCATCCACGCCGATGATGAGCTTGTTGTCGCCTTCGAAGCTGTACGGCGGAATCTTCAGGTTCACCGACGCCGGCGAGCCTTCGAACACACGACCCGCGAGGTCGAACTTCGAACCGTGGCAGGGGCAGAAGAAGCCGCCCGGCCAGTTCGCCATGACCGAGGCATCACCCGGGGTGAAGCGGGTCTTCGGCAGGCATCCGAGGTGCGTGCAGGTGCCGATGAGCACCAGCACTTCGGGCTTGATCGCGCGCTGGTCGTTCTTGGCGTACACCGGCTGATCGGACTTCTCGGACTTCGCGTCCTTGAGTTGCCCATCGTGCGCGGACAGCGTCGCCAGCATCTCGGGCGTGCGCTTGACCACGTAGATCTGCTGCTTGCGCCAGAAGAAAGTGGCCATCTGGCCCGGTTCGATCTTCGACAGATCGACTTCGGTGGGCAGACCCGCGGCGCGGGCGCTCTCCGAAGGATTCCACGACGCCACGAAGGGCACCGCAGTCAGCACCGCGCCCACGGCGCCGGTACCGGCGGTGGCCGCTATCAGAAACTTGCGCCGACTCTCGTCGACTTCGGGGACGGTATCGTCGGCCGCGTGATCGCTCATTCTTGACCTCAGGATCGAAAATCGCCCCGGCACAGTCGAACGCAAAATGCGCCGCTGCGAGACCCCGGGAGGCGGCGCATTATACACATGCAGATCAATGCCAAAGCCGCTTGCCAACGAGGATTTTTCGGCTCATGTCGACTCGACCCCTGCTGCGATTCCTGACCTTCGTTTCCATCTCCGCGGTCGTTGGACTTGCCGCGGCTTTCATTGCCGTGATGGCGCGTCCGGAGCTCATCGCGCGGCGCCTGCCCGCACCCCAACCGGTGACGCCGCAACCGGCGGCCGTTGCCCCGCCTGTCGTGGCTCCCGTAGTACAGGCACCGGTACCGGAAACTCCGCGGCCATCAAACTCCTATGCGGAAGCCGTCGAGAAAGCGGCACCCGCCGTGGTCAACATCTACACCGCCAGGCTCGTGACCGAACGCATTCAACCGAATGCAATAGAAGAGTTGTTTGGTGATGCACGGCCGCGCTACCGCCAGCGGCTGGAACAGAGCCTGGGTTCGGGCGTGATCATGGACAACGCCGCGCACGTGATCACCAACCATCACGTGATCGCCTCTGCCGACCTGATCCGCGCGCAGCTCGCGGACGGGCGCATCGCCAACGCCAAGGTCGTCGGCCGCGATCCGGACACGGATCTGGCGGTGCTGCAGCTGGATTTGAAATCGAACGTACCTGTCATGCCGCTGGGACACTCCGATCGCCTGCGCGTGGGCGACATCGTCCTCGCCATTGGCAACCCCGTGGGACTCTCGCAGACGGTGACCCAAGGCATCGTGAGCGCGACGGGTCGCGGTCAGCTCGGCGTCGCCACCTTCGAGAACTTCATCCAGACCGACGCGCCCATCAACGTCGGCAATTCCGGCGGTGCGCTCATCAATGCCGATGGCGAGCTCGTGGGCATCAACACCGCGGTTCTCGCCAAGAATCTCGGCGTCGAAGGCATCGGCTTCGCCATCCCCGTCAACCTGGTGCGCGGCGTGATGTCCGAAATCCTCAAGAAGGGACGCGTCGTGCGCGGCTGGATCGGCATCGTGCCCGCCGACATCGACCAGATCGAGGCGCGTCGATTCAATCTCGCGCAGCCCGGTGTGGTAGTCGCCAAGCTCTATGTCGGCAGTCCCGCCGCGGCCGTGGGCATGGAACCGCGCGACATCATCCTCACGGTGAACGGCGTGAAGGTCTCCACCGCGCAGGACACGCTGACTCGCATAGCCAACTTCAAGCCGGGCGAGATGATCAAGGTCACGGGCATTCGCGGGACCGAGCCTTTCGAGAGCGAAGTGGCCGTGGGGGAGCGGCCTCGCAATCGTTGAACGACTCATCGCTGGGCACGGGAGTCGAACCCAAAAAAAAACGCCGGCCAGGGGCCGGCGTCTCTCAATTAGTTAGCGACCGATTACTGCAGGCACACGACGACGTTCGCCGCGTAGCTGCGCCAGTTGATCGGGATGACGAACGAGCGGCCCGTGGTCGCGGCGGCCGTGGCGGCATTGTTGCGATCACAGATCGTCGGCGTGCTGATGACGAAGTTGCGGCCGAAGTCGCGGCGCGCGTTGCCCGAAATCGTATTGGCCACTTCGCCGACGAGGTCGCGCACGTTCTGCTCGCCGGTGTCCGTTTCGTTCATGCACATCAGCATGACCGAGAGCATGCCGCGCGGCGCGGTGAAGTAAACCTTGCCTTCGCGGTTGCCCGAAATGCCGATGACGCCGGCGTAGTCCTGGACCACGGCCGACTTGTCGATGCACAGGTAAGGCGAACCCACCGTGGCCGGGTGCCCGGTCGCGGTCTCGAAGAAGTGCACGGTGCCCTGCACAAAGGTTCGAACTTCTTCAGCGTCCAACATTTCTCTTACTCCCCAATCAACTCGGCGAGAGCTTCATTGAGCTGGTCGTCCGTAAACGGCTTACACAGAAATCCGTTGGCGCCCTTTTCGATGGCTTCCACTGCCGTGGCCTTATCGGCGAGCGCCGACACCACGAGTATAAGCACATCGGGCTTGATTTTGATCACGTGCTCGACGCACTCGATGCCGTCCATCTCGGGCATCGTGAGGTCAAGCGTCATGACGTCGGGCATCAACTGCTTGAACTTGGTCACGGCGTCCAGGCCATTCACCGCAGTTCCGACCACCTCGAGGAGGTCGTTCTGCTGGGAACGCTCGATGCGACGCCGCATCACGTTCGAGTCATCGACGATCATCATGCGCAACTGTTGGCGCGGTTTGGGCACAGCACTCATGGTCTAGGACTCTCCCTCAGGCCGCGACGACGCCGGCGGCATTTGCCTGCGCCGGGAACGACAGCGACAACTTCATGTTCTTGCCGACTTCGGAATTCAACGAGATACGACCGCCGAGGCGAGCCGCAATCTCCGCGATGACGTCCATACCCACTCCGCGGCCCGCATCACGGGTGACACCCGAGGCGGTCGAGAAGCCTGAACGGAACACCAGCATCATGGCTTCCTGGTCGGAGAGCGCCGTGGCGTCGTTCTGGGAAATGATGCCCTTGGTAACCGCGGTCTTGCGGAGCTTGTCCGGCGTGAGGCCGCGACCGTCGTCCTCGCACTGCATGCGGAACGCGCGACCCGACTCGGTCATCTCGAAAGTGATGCGGATGTGGCCTTCGGGCGACTTGCCCGCGGCTTCGCGCTCGGCCGGCGACTCGATGCCATGCACCACGGCATTGCGGATCAGCTGGATGAGCACGTCCTTGACCGGGCGGCGATAGGACTCGGGCACCTGGTCATGACCGCGGCAGGTCACGACGACCTTCTTGCCGTGATCGTTGGCGATGCGATCCGCGAGCTGCTGGGCCGACGCCACGAAACCTTCGCGGGCCGAACGCTGCAGGGTCGCTTCGGCAGCCACCGCATCGGCGTCGAGCCCCTTGCGCGAGGCCGTATCGCCAGACGACGCGTGAGCGACGCCACCGGCGGCCGGCGCGTGCTTGGGCGCGAAGCTGTCGCGGAAGCTCGCGAGCTTCGTGACCATTTCGCGAACCGACTGCGAATGCGACACCAGGTCGTCGAACTTGGTGAGCAGCGGCAGGAAGTCGTCGCCGGTGAGATCGGTGCGTTCACGCAGCGCGGCGAGATCGCTCTCGAGCGCGTGCGCGCGGCTTTCCATCGAACCGAGGCCGATGGCCGAAGCCTCGCCCTTGATGCTGTGGATCTGGCGGAACAGGCCGTCGATCTTGCGACGGAACGACGCGCTGTCGCGAGCCGGGTCGCGCAGCGTGGCGTTGATCATCTTGAACGCGACATCGGAGTCGTCGAGGAACGAGCCGAGCTGCGTCGGATCCACGTGCAGGATCGAGAGGAACGCATCCATCTGTGTCTGCGCGTTGTCCTGCGCGCCCTTGAGCTGAGCGGCCAGGGCAACTCGCGCGGTCACGTCGGAGACGGACACCAGCACGTGCGTGATCGCGCCTTCGCGACGCACGCGGTGGAAGTTGAACTCGAGGTAGCGGGTCTCGCCCTTGTCCTGCTTGCCGTCGCCGCCGGTGGTCACTTCCACTTCGTTCAGCGGGTTGATCGAGCGAATCAGGTTTTCCTTCGTGCGCTCGCTCCACAGCACCTTGACGAACTTGGTGGCGATGGCCAGCGTCTTGGCAGACACCAGGTTGCGCAACAGGTCTTCGAAGGTGATGCCGGCGATGGACTCGCGTTGGAACAGCGAGCCTGTCACGTCCGAGTGAATCTCACCGATCTTGAGGTCGGCGTCGAGCAGGAAGAGACCTTCGCGCACGGTGCGCAGGATGTCTTCCGTCTGCTGGCGGGCGGCCGCGGCGGCCGCAGCCTGCTTGCCGCGTGCGAGAGAGAGGTAACCGACGAGCGCGGCCAGTGCGGCCGCGAGGCCTACGCCGATGAGCACCACCGAACGCAGAGCCGTCGCGAGCGAGTCGGACGAGCTTTGCAGGCCGGAGATGATCTGCGCGAGGTTCTTCTCGAGCACCGGGGTATAAGCGCGCGCCTGGGTGGCGGCGTTGGTCACGGCGCGCTGCAGTTCGCGGCCGTCCATGTTGAGCTGCGTGCCTTCCTTCTCGCTGTCCGAGTAAGGAATCGCGGTGAAGTTCGCGACCGGCGCGAGGGCCGGCTGGTACTTCTTCCACGCGTCGTTCATTTCGCTGATGGTCTTCTGCACGTCGTCGTCGCCGCCGAAGCCACCGATGCTCACACCGCCGCCGGACCTGATCGAGGCCGTGGAGGTTTCGAACTGTTGCGTGGCCCGCTTCAGCTGCTCGATCGAGTCACGGACGAAGCCGCGCGCGCGCAGACGGTCCTGGATCGAGTTGAGCGCCGCCTGCATGCGCGAAGGCTGCTGCTGCAGTTCGCCAATGGCGCGGACCGCCGTGTTGTTTTCCACCAGGCGACCGGCGAAGTACCAGGCGGGCGCAAGCACGCCGACCAGGAATGCCAGGGCCAGGATGCCCACCGCCACCCACACGGCGCGAGCGCCCTGCATGCGTGACGACAGTTTCTTAGCTACTTTTTCGTTCTTCACAGAGCTCACCCTCCATCACTCCGGCTTGAACACGATGCGCTGTACTGCGAGGCGCGATTCGGTTGCCGTGAATTCTTCGAAGCGGGCGCCTTCCATCGCCGAGATGGCGGCAGCGTCGAACAGGCCCGCGGGCTCGCTCGACAGCACGCGCACGCGCTCGGTACGACCTTCAGGCGTCACATAGAACTCGACGCGGACCCAGCCTTCGACGCCCTTGGCGGACGCCGGATACTTGGGACGCGGCGGACGCGTCATCTTGAGCGGCGGCAGCTTCGGAGCTTCCGCAGCCTTGGCGACCGCCTGCTGGGCGCTGGCAACTGCAGCGCGCAGATCGCCGAGATCGGCATCGCCACCCAGGCTTTCGGCTGCGTCGAGCAGCGCGGCAGCGTCGCCGGGACGGCCGCCCTGGAGACGCGCGCGAGCGTCGCTGACGAGGCGCGAGCGAACGTCGCGCACCACCTGCACCGTCGTCGGGTGACGCGCGTCGAGCAGGCGGAGCCGCTCGGCGTTCGAAACCGCGGAATCGTTGGCAGGCTGAATCAGGTTGCCGCTCGCGAGGCGATCCTGGGCAGCCTTGGCGAAGCGAGCGATGTCATCGTTCGTCCGCTGCTGCTTCTGCGTAGCCGCAGTGATGTCACGCTGCGTGGCATTGATGACCGCCGCCGAGACACCGTTTTCGCGGGCCGCGGCCAGGTTCGCGGTCACGGCGGCCTGGTCACCCTTGGCGGCAGCGTCGCGCGCGGCGGCGAGCAGCTTCTGGTTCAGGTCGTTGTTGAGGCGCGTGATGAGGTCGGCTGAAGCGCCCGCCTCACGGAGATCCTGGATCGCGTCCTTGGCGGATTCGCCATTCGGGGTCACGAGCCGACCGCTGTTCAGTCGCGCTTCCGCGGCGGACGCGGCACGGTTGACGGTCACCGAGCGACGCTTGCTGTCGAGATCCTTCTTGAGCTGCGCGATCTGGGCCGGCGGCAGCAGCGCATCTTTCTGCGCGGCTTCGAGCAGCGAATCGGCGCGGTCGAAGTTCTGCGCGGCGAGCGTCGCCTGGATCTGCGCGAGCGCGGTCTGCGCACGCATGGAGTCGAGACGGGCGTCGACCTCGACCAGGCGCTGGTCGCTCGGGTCGATGCTGCGCGCGGCTTCGAGCTCGGCGAGCGCGTTGTCGAAGCGACGCTCATCGAGCGCCGTGCGGGCGCGCGCGATCAGCAGGCCGCCCAGGCGCTTGAGGCCTTCGGTGGCTTCGGCGTTGCCCGGATCGAGCTGCAGAACCGTGCGGAAATGTTCGAGGGCGTTGTTCTTGGCCGGCTCGATGTAGCGGCGCTCGTCCATCGCGAGACGGGCCTTCTCGAGCACTTCGTCGAGCGACGCGACCGGCGCGGACGCAGCCGCGGGGGCCTTGCCTGACGCGGGAGTCGCAGCGGCCGGAGTCGCAGCGCCGTCGGTGGAAGCAGCGGCAGGAGCCGTACCGTCGGAACCTTTCTTCATGAAGAACCAGGCACCACCGGCGGCGGCCAGGACCGCAACCACGATGCCGATCAACATGACCGGCGACTTGCCGGACTTCTCTTCACCACCCGAGCTCGCGCTCGAGGATGACGTGACGGCGCTCAGCGCATCGGCCGTCGAGGAGATTCGAGCCGCGTCATTGATGGCGCGGAGCATGGGACCGGATTCGACCGGAGCGTCGACCAGCGCCTGGATGCCACCTTCGAGCATCAGGGCGTCGACCGTGCCGGCCGAGGCGGCATCGCGGATCGCGATGACGACGGGGTTGTGCGGGCTGGCCGAGATGGGCGCGAAGTCTTCGGGGCTCATCCCGCGCAGGTCGGCGACCAGGATGGTGCGCGTGCCGGGCTTCAGCATGTTGGCGGCAGTGGTGAGACTGTCCGCGTGACGCAGCTGGCAGGAGGACTCGAGCATGGGGCCGAGTTGCGCCCACAAATCGAGGTCAGGCGTGGCGATGACCGCCAACGGCTTTTTCGATTTGAACGAGCTGGCTCCCATATTGCTGCCCCTGGCTGCGGTGTCATTTTGCGCGGTCGCGCCGATTTCCGAACGTGCTTGCATGGACCCTCGACCTCTCATCGAACTAGTTTGCGACGATGGCTCTTCCTCGCGTTGCCGGGGCATCCATGGCCCGTCTCCGGGGAACGACAGTGAGGGCCAGTATTAAGTCAGCGTGTTGCCGGTGAGCGGCACTGAGTCACATACGGCGCACGGGAATCCCCCAAATACAACCGGTTCGCGACCTGAGTCACAAATGGTGCAGGGAGACATTCGGCGATCCGGGGGCAAAAGGCGACCTGCATCTCGGAAGCTCGACATGCCTTTAAATCCAGTACAAAACCGCAAATTGTCCCCTCGGGCAGGGTGGCGTTGAGTGGGGACAGACTGAAGTCTGTCCCCACCCGTTTAGTTAGGTACGCGCCGTATCTGCGCGCCGATCTGCGCGAGTTTTTCCTCGAGCGCTTCGTAACCGCGATCGATGTGGTAGATGCGCTCGATTTCGGTCCGGCCTTCGGCCACGAGACCCGCGAGGACCAGGCTGGCCGACGCGCGAAGATCGGTGGCCATGACCGGCGCACCCGTGAGCTTGGGCACGCCCTTGATGATGGCCGTGTTGCCCTCGAGCCGGATCTCGGCGCCGAGGCGCCGCATCTCGAGCATGTGCATGAAGCGGTTCTCGAAGATGGTCTCGACGATGGTCCCGACGCCATCGGCAATCGTGTTCATCGCCGCGAACTGCGCCTGCATGTCCGTGGGGAACGCGGGGTACGGCGCCGTGCGCACGTCGACCGACTTCGGGCGCTTGCCCTTCATGTCCACTTCTATCCAGTTGGGCCCGATGCCGACCTTCGCGCCGGCCTCGCGCAATTTCGCGGTGACCGCATCGAGATGTCCGGGATCCACGTTCTTCGCGCGCACGATGCCCGACGTGATGGCGCCGGCCACGAGATACGTGCCGGCTTCGATGCGATCGGGCTGCACCTCGTAACTGGTGGCGCGCAGCTTCTCCACGCCCTGGATGACGATCTTGTCCGTGCCTGCACCCTGGATCTTCGCGCCCATCGCGATGAGGAAATTCGCGAGGTCGACGACCTCCGGCTCACGCGCCGCGTTTTCGATGACGGTTTCGCCGTCGGCCAGCGTCGCCGCCATCATGAGGTTCTCGGTGCCCGTGACCGTCACGGTGTCGAGCACGAGTCGCGCGCCCTTGAGCCGGCCAGCGCGCGCGCGGATGTAGCCGCTGTCGATGTTGATCTCCGCGCCCATGGCCTGCAGGCCCGCGACGTGGATGTTCACGGGCCGCGCGCCGATGGCACAGCCGCCGGGCAGCGATACGTCGGCCTTGCCGAAGCGCGCGAGCAATGGCCCGAGCACGAGGATCGACGCGCGCATGGTCTTC
>Ga0173480_10000323_pt1 | contig 15240 bp, 10 predicted proteins | sample NitcycUS209509C1_FD_122622 | JGI IMG/M metagenome (GOLD analysis project Ga0173480, IMG submission 122622) | Soil microbial communities from Arlington Agricultural Research Station in Wisconsin, USA - Nitrogen cycling UWRJ-S209-509C-1 (version... | ecosystem: Environmental > Terrestrial > Soil... | reverse complement strand
GGGATTCGCGGACCAGATGCAGCAGCCCTATGGCGAATTCCGCCGCACCTCCTACGACGAGATCGAGAAGGAGGAGATGGCGCGCAGCAGCGCAAGAATGCGCACCATCCTGGGCGTGGCGGCAGTGGCGGCCAGCATCCTCGCTCCCGGCTCCTGCAGCAGCAGCACCGCCTGCAACCTCAGCAGCGCCGCGCGATATGCCGGTTCGATTGGTGGTGTCGCCGCAATCATGTCCGGTCTCAAGAAGTACGCCGATGCCAAGACGCATGCGGAGGCCTTCAGCGAACTGGCGCGATCCTTCCAGTCGGATGTGTCCACGCAGGTGGTCGATGTCGAGGGACGCAGCCTGCGTCTGACCGGCTCGGCCGAGGAGCAGTACCGCGAGTGGCGGCGCCTGCTGCGCGAGTACGAATCGCCTGACGCGGCAGCGCCCGCCGCGGCATCGCCGACAGCGGCTGCGCCCCAGGCTGCTGCTGCAGGATCGGCTCCGGCTGAACCGGTCACTGCGACACCTTGAGTGCGGTGCCTGCGCACGCCCGATGGAACCTGATGACGACACCTGGGCTGGAATCCGGACTGCGCCTGGTCGATCGCTATGTGCTGCGTGACCGTCTGGGTGATGGCGGACACGCCGAGGTCTGGGCAGCGGACGATACGCTCGAACAGCGCCGCATCGCGCTGAAGTTCCTGCACCTGCACAGCTGCGCGCCAGGCGATGCATGGCGCGTGCTGCAGCACGAGTCCGCGATGGCGCAGCGGCTGGACCATGAGGGCGTGCTGCGCGTGAGTCCGCCCGAGCGCGATGGCGACCGCGTCTTCCTGCCCATGGAATACGCCAGTGGTGGCGATGTGCGGATGCTGCGTGGTGCGCCGTGGCGGCAGGTGCTGCCGGTGCTGCAGCAGGTGGCAGCGGTGCTGGAGCACGCGCACTCGCGCGGCGTGGTGCATCGGGACGTGAAGGCCGGCAATGTGCTGTTCGATGCGCAGGGGCGCGTGAAGGTGACGGACTTCGGCACCGCTGCGCGCACCGGCTCCACCGCGGCGCTGGCGGATGGCTCGCCCTTCTCGGCCAGCCCGCAGCAGTTGCGCGGCGAGGCGGCCACCACCGCCGATGATGTCTACGGCCTGGGCGCACTGGCTTACGAGCTGCTGTCGCGCTATCCCCCGCACTATCCGGATTTCGATGCCCGGCGCGTGCAGGAAGAAATGCCCGCGCCTCTCGTGCCCGCGCATCCGGCGCCGCCGGTACTGCTGGACTTCGTCATGTCGATGCTGGCCCGGGATGCTGCGCAGCGACCCGACATCCGGCAGGTGCTGGATTATTTCCGCTGGTGCCTGAGTGCGGATGCATCGGTGCTGGATGCGGGAGGCACGTTGCTGGTGGCCGGCCAGGCGGCGCCTGCGGCGGATGAAGGCGCATCGCGGCCGCGGCGTTCAAGTCGTGTGCCTGCGTGGCTGTGGCTGGTGTTCGCGGCGGCGGGAGTCGCTGCCTTCTTCCTGTGGTTACCGCGCGCGACGCCGCCACCCGCGCCGGCCACACCAGTGCCGCAGGCGCAGAACACGGCCCCGCAACCGGATCCGCAGGCTGCACAGGCGCAGGCTGCCGCCCAGGCCGAAGCGCAGCGAGCCGCCGAACAGCAGGCCCTTGCCGCCGCAGCGGCCCAGCTGCTCGAACAGGATCTGGCAGCGGGACGCGCGGCGCTGAAGGCAGACCAGCCCGCGCTGGCACGCGCGGCTTTCGGGCGCGTGCTGCTGCGCGACGACACCAACGAGGCAGCGCGTCGCGGCATCGAGGCTGCCGGCCTGCTGCAGCAGTCGCTGGACCAGTATTCCCTGGGCATGCGCGCCGAGGCGGCAGGAGATCTCGTCGCGGCGCGCGCGCAGTACGCCGCCATCCTGCGCCGGGACGCGGGCTTTGCTCCTGCACAGGCCGCGCTGGCGCGCGTGCAGCAGGCCGAACAGACGCGTGCCTTCGACAATGTGCTGGGGCAGGCTGCCGCGGCACTGCGCGCGGGACGTGTCGCCGATGCCGAGCAGCTGTATGCGCGCGCGGCAACGCTGCGGGCCGACGATCCGCTCGTTCGCGACGGCCAGGAACGCATCGCCGAAGTCCGCCGCAACGAGCGCAATGCCGGCGATCTCGCGACTGGTGCAGCGCTGGAGCAGCAGGAGCGATGGAGCGACGCGGTGACCCACTACCGCGCCGTGCAGGATCGCGACAACTCCCTGCGCTTCGCCGTGGATGGCCTTGCGCGCAGCGAGCGCCGTGCCGCACTGGATGGCGAACTGCAGGATTACCTGAATCGTCCCGAGCGGCTGACCGCGGCACCCGTGCGTGCGGCGGCGACGCGCGCGCTGGCGCGCGGTGAAGCTGCCACGCCGCAGTCGCCGCGTCTGCTCAGCCAGATGCAGGGTCTGCGACAGCATCTGTCCGCGCTGGATGCGCCGGTTCACGTCGAGATTGCCTCCGACAACACCACGCAGGTTTCCGTCGCGCCGCTGGGGGACCTGGGCACATTCCACATGCGCGAGCTGGAACTGCCTCCGGGGCAGTACGTGCTCATCGGGCGGCGCGAGGGATTCCGCGATGTGCGCTTCGAACTGCGCATTGCGCCCGGCCAGCAGCGCGCCACGATTTCCGTGCAGTGCACGGAGCGGATCTGAGGCCGGAGAAGGTACCGCATGTCCGCGAGCCTGCAGATCCGCGAACCCCTCGGTGAGCGCCGGGTGGTCACACCATTGCGACTCGGCGGTGCGGATGCCGATGTCATCGTTCCCGGCGCGTCGGCAGCCGAGGTGCGGATCGATCATTCAGGCGGGCAGTACTGGATACGCCCGATCGATGGTGCACGAGTCGTCGTGAATGGCGTGAAGCACGCCGAGCCGCTGGCACTGGTGGATGGCGACGTGCTGCAGCTGGGCGATGCGCAGGTGCTGTTTTCCGCCGCGCCGCCGGTGCTGGACGTGCTGCACCTGGCGGGCAATGCCACCGTGGCGCCCCTGCAGGAGCAGGCGCTGCCCGGCGAGGTCGTGGCAGCCGGCGCCGCGGAAATCCATGTGGCGACCAGCACCAGCGATGCGGTGGAGCACGGCGTGCGCACCGGTTCAACGGTACGTGGCTGGCGGGGCCTGCCGCTTTGGCTTGCCGCGCCGGTGGCGCTGCTGGTCGCGGGCCTGTTCGTGCTGTTCCGTCTGGTCAACGTGCCACTGCAGGTGGCGCCTGCAGCAGCCCGTGTCGAGGTGCCCGGCTGGTTCAGCTGGCGCTCGTCCGAGCGCCTGTACCTGATGCCGGGAGCGCACCGCATCACCGTCAGCGCGCCGGGCCATGAGACCCGCGTGCTCGCGATCGACACCCGCGTCAGCGGCGCGGATGCAGCGCAAAAGGTTGAACTGCCGCTGCTGCCTGGACTGCTGCTGGTGGATACCGGCGGCATTGCAGGCGATGCGCTGATCGATGGCAAGCCGGCAGGCCATGTGCCCGGCGAGATCACCGCGGCGGCCGGCGCGCATGAGCTGTCCATCCGCGCGCCCCGTCACCTGGAATTCACCACGCGGATCGAGGTTGAAGGTGCGGGCCACAGGCAGTCGGTGCAGGCCGCGCTGCTGCCTGCCTATGGGTGGCTGGTGCTCGACACTTCTCCGGGCGGCGGGCATGTGCGTATCGACGACGCAGACCAGGGCAATGCGCCGCTGCGACTGGAACTGGATGCAGGGCTGCGTCGCCTGTCCATCGCTGCAGCCGGTCGCCATCCATGGAATACACAGGTGGCCATCCAGGCCGGACAGACGCTGGATCTGGGCACCATCAACCTCAATGCCGCGCCGCCTCCACCGGCGGTGGCGCCACCGGTCGCAGCGGCGTCCGCGCCGGAGTCCGGCTCTGCGCCCGCCGCGCCGCCACCGCCACCGCCGCCTCCAGCCGCGCGGATACAGAGCGCACTGCTGGGCACGCTGGTGCTGCTGCCGCCAGGCACGTTCATGGAAGGCAGCGACCGGCGCGAACAGGGCCGGCGCTGGAACGAGGTGCAGCGCCGCGTGACCCTGTCGCGACCCTTCTACCTTGCCGAGAAGGAAGTCAGCAATGCGCAGTTCCGCGCCTTCCGTCCCCAGCACGCCTCGGGCCTGGCGCTGGAGAAATCACTGGACCTGGACAGCCAGGCCGTCAGCGGCGTGAGCTGGGATGACGCGGTGGAATTCTGCAACTGGCTCTCCCTGCGCGAAGGGCTGCCCGCGGCCTATGAAAGGCGGGATGGGCGCTGGCAGTTGCTGGAGCCGGTCAATCACGGCTACCGGCTGCCCACTGAAGCGGAATGGGAATATGCCTCCCGCTATGTCGATGGCCAGCGGTGGTTGCGCTACGCCTGGGGCGACAGTCTGCCGCCGCCGGCCGGCGCAGCCAATCTGGGCGGCACGGAGTCGCTGCCTCCGAAGCCCGGCCCCGAGATGCGGCTCGCCAGCGCATTGCCCGACTACCGGGACGAACACGCGGTGGTAGCACCGGTGGGCAGCTACGCGCGCAGCGCGGCCGGCCTCCACGACATGGGCGGCAATGTCTCCGAGTGGACGCATGATGTTTACGCTTCGCTGCCCGAGGCATCGGCGGTGACGGATCCGTTCGGGCCCTCCAGGGAGGGACCTCATGCGGTACGCGGACCGAACTGGCGCAGCACCACTATTGCAGGCCTGCGACTGGCGTGGCGTGACGGTTCCGCCGCACCATCGCAGACCACGGGATTCCGCGTTGCACGCTACGTGGAGAAGACACCATGAGAATCCATTTGCGATCGGTTGCGGTCCTCCTCGCCGCCGCCGCATTGCTTTCGCTGTTCTGGCTGCTGCCTTCGGGCGCCCAGGAGGCGCCGGCTCGTGCGGCACCACCACCGGTGGCGCCGGCCGCTCCGCCGCCGGCCACGCCGCCCGCCACACCGCCGCGGGACAAGGAGTCCGCCCCCGAACCGGAAGAGCGCAACGCGGGCGAGGAACTGCCCGCTGACGAACGCGTGTCGGCCGACAACAACCTCAGTTTTCCGGTGGACATCTGATGCTGGGAGTCGAGCTCTCCGATGTGTCGGTGACGCTGGCGGAAAACGGCGTGGTGCGCGCCGTCCACCGGCCGGCCAGCGGCCGCCTCGTTGCCGCGGCCCTGGCGGAATGGCTCACCGGTGAATGGCCCGAAGGCCAGTCGCGGGAAATGTGGCTGGCAACGGGAACCGGCATCGACGCCGCCACCATGGGAGAACTGCTGCGCGCGCTGCGCGCGGCGCAGTTCGCCGTGCAGGGATTCGTGGATCGGGTGGCTGTTGTGGCGGGGTGGCAGAAGCTGCAGGGCTACAGCATCGCCGCGCATCTGGAAGCCCAGCAGCTGCTCATCTCCGTGGTGCACAACGATGGCGCTGCCGTGGAACTGCAGCGCACCGTGCGGCTGCCCGGCGGCAGTGCACGATTGCACGATGCCTGGGTGCGCCTGGCAGCGCAGACCCTGGTGCAGCAGACGCGATTCGATCCGCTGCATGACCATCGACACGAGAATGCATTGCGCAGTGCACTGCCGGCGCTGGTCGACGCGGCAATGCGCGACGGGCAGGGCGAATACGCATTCGAGGTTACGGGGCGCGAACTGCGGCTGGTGCTGAGCCGCGACCAGCTGGCGGAGGCCGCACAACCCGTGTTGCAGCCCGCGGTCATGGCTCTGCAGACCCTGTCTGCGGGTCTGCCCGACGACTCACTGCTGATCAGCGAAGCACTCATGGCGGTGCCCGGCGCAGGATCGCTGCTGGAAGCGGCGCGTGTGGCAAGAGCTTTCCGCATGCCCGTGGGCAGCGCTGCCTGCGGAGCCAGCCTGCTGCCTGCGGCACCCGTGCTGGCTTCCGGCGCAGTCCAGTACCTGACGCGTGTGCCCTGGCCTGCCGGTGCTTCCGACCCAGAACCCCTGCCGCCGCTGCAACCGCAAGCCGGCAACCACACCATGGCTACGCATGTGATCTATCGCGGCCGTGCGCTGCCGATCGGCGCCGAAGCGCTGGTCGTCGGCCGGGATCCGGCCGCCGCGCAGGAACTGCGCCTGCCGGAAGGCATCGCCGGACTGTCGCGCCGGCATTGCACGCTGCGGCGCGAACGCGGCAGGGCCGTGCTGATCGATCACTCCTCACATGGCAGCTACCTCGACGGTGTGCGGGTTCGCGGCCGCGCCTTCCTTTCCGCGGGCAGCGTGCTGCGGCTGGGCACGCCCGGTGTCGAACTGGATCTGGTGGCGCTGGCCGATGCGGGAACGGAGAGCTGAGCCATGCGCCGCCGCAAGGTCGAGGTCTTCAGCCTGTCCTTCCTCGACTGCATCTGCTGCGGCTTCGGCGCCGTGGTGCTGTTCTACACCATCGTTGCCGGACAGGCTGGCGTGAAGCGCGTCGATCGCACCAATGTGCTGCAGGCCGAAGTGAACCGGCTGGAGGAAGAGGTGCTGGTCGGCTCGCGCAACCTCGTGGTGATGCGCAACACGCTTGAAAAGACCACCACCGACAGCAGGCGGGCGGCGGCGAGTACGCAGGCGCTGATGGACGAGATCTCCGCGGCGCGCGCCGAGGCGCTGCGCGTGGGTGCCACCAGCATGGCCCAGCGTGAGCACATCAACCAGCTGAAGGCCGATCTGCGCCAGATGGAGGAGGGCACGAAACGGCTGCAGGCCGGTGCGTTGCAGTCCGGCCCCGCCGGTGAACGCGTGCGTTCCTTCCGTGGCACCGGCAACCGGCGTTACATCACCGGCATCAATCTCAAGGGCAAGCACATCCTGGTGCTGATCGACCGCTCCGTGAGCATGGTTGACCAGGACCTGGTGAATATCCTGAAGCTGCGCAACCAGAGCGAGGCTGCGCGACGCTCGGCACCCAAGTGGCGACAGACGCTGGACATCGCCGACTGGCTGTCCACGCAGTTCCCGCCGGGCAGCCAGTACCAGATGTATGCCTTCAACACGCAGGCGAAGTCGCTGGTTGCCGAGCAGGAAGGCAAGTGGCTGGATGCTGCCGATCCGAAGCTGCTGGCACAGGCGGTCGACCGGCTGCGTGGACTGGCGCCGGAGGGCGGTACCAGCCTGATCAACGCCTATGCGGTGATCCGCACGCTGTTTCCGCTGCCGGACCAGGTGGTGCTGCTGACCGATGGCCTGCCGACGCAGGGCAAGGAGCGACCTGGCCGCAAGTTCGTCAACGTGGCGCAGCGGTCGCGGCTGTTCGAAGAGGCTGAAAAAAGCCTGCCGGACAAGGTGCCGGTGGATGTCATCCTGCTGCCCATGCAGGGCGACCTGCCGGCACCGCACATGTTCTGGAGCCTGGCGCGTTCCAGCGGCGGCAATTTCATCATGCCCTCGGCGGACTGGCCATGAAGCTGCGTCGCCGCGAGGCCGAGGTCTTCAGCCTGTCCTTCCTGGACTGCATCTGCTGCGGCTTCGGCGCCATCATCCTGCTGCTGGTGATGACCGAGGTGGACCAGCCGGTGGTGATCGAGCGGGCCACCGCGGCGATGAATGGCCAGGTGCTGCGCCTGCAGGAGGAGCTGTTCGAGATCCGTGGCGAAACCGATCAGCTGAATCGCGAGCTGCAGGGCCGCATCACGGCGCTGCGCGCCGAGCGCACGCGCCTCGCGCGCGTGCAGGGCGACCTGACCAGCGCGCGCGGCGAGTTCGCGGCCAGCCGCAGCGAGGCTGCGGTGGCCAACGTGGTGGAGAACGAACTGGTGTCCGCTTACCAGGAGCTCACTGCCGAGATGGACCGCCTGCTGCGCCAGCCACAGCAGCGCGCGACGCCGCGCGTGGCGACTGTGGGCGGCATCCCCGTCGACAGCGAGTACGTGATCTTCGTCATCGATACTTCCAACAGCATGATCAGCATGCACTGGGATGCGACCATGGACATCATGCGCGAGACACTGGACATCTATCCGCAGGTTAAGGGCCTGCAGGTGATGAATGACCAGGGCCGCTACATGTTCGAAGGCGCGCGCAGCCGCTGGCTGACGGACGGCCGCGAGACCCGCGACCGCATCCGCAACACGCTGACCAGCTGGCGTCCGTTCAGCCAGTCCAACCCGGTACCCGGCATCGAGACGGCGCTGCGTGACCACCGCACCGCCGGCCAGAAGATGAGCATCTACGTGATCGGCGACGAGTTCACGGGCGAGTCCATCCAGGCAGCGATCGACAGTATCGGGCGGCTGAACGCGGCCGATGGCAAGCGTCCGCGGGCGCGCATCCACACCGTCGGATTTCCCGAGGGTCCCGGCATGCCGCCGTTTACAAACATCCGCTTTTCCGCCCTAATGAGGGCGGTGTCTGCCCAGAATGACGGCACTTTCGTCGGGCTCACCAGCGAAAAGCCGTGCAAGAACGTCATCGAAGTGCTGGGAACGATCCAATGCATCAGTCGCTGAAGCTGTCGCTGCGCATGGCCGCGCTGTTCGCGGCTGCGGGCCTGGCGGGCTGCGGCACGGTGAATGTTCGGCCCGATTCGCAGCTGCCGAAGGCGCTGGTACAGCCGGTAGAGGCGCATGTGGGGCTGGTGTTCAACGAGGAGCTGCGCCACTACAAGCACGAGGAGTCGCGTGCTTCCAGCGACTGGAACGTGGAGCTCGGGCCGCCGCACGAGAAGATGCTGCGTTACGTGTTCGACGCCTCGTTCCGGGATGTGCAGGTGTTCAACAGCCTGGACGAGGCCCGCGCCGCCACCGGCCTGCAGGGGTTGTTCGAGCCGCGCATCGAGCAGTATTCGTTCGCGACGGCCGACGAGACCAGCGGATCCTACTGGGCAGTGACGATCCGCTACCGCATCGCGGTGTATTCACCACAGGGCGAGCCCGCGGATTCACTGACACTGACCGGCTACGGCAGCGTTGCCGATGCCGGCGGTGCGGGTACTGCGCTGGGCAATGCCACGAGTGCCGCCATGCGCGATGCCGCCGCCAAGATCCTGGTGCAGATGCCGAAGCAGCCGCTGACTGCGCGCATGGCGGCAGGCGAGGTGCTGCGTCCGGGCGATGCCACGGCACTCACGGAACAGATCGAGGTCGTGCCCATCGAGGCGGAAGCGGAAACGCCCGCAGGCTGACTACTTTTCCTTCGGGCGCCGGATGTAGACACGCTCGACGAATTCCACGTCGGTGGCCGCCACGGCCACGCCGTCCCGGTACGCCGGCCGCCACTGCGCACGCTTCACCGCGGCCATCACCGCCTTCTCGGCAGCCTCGCGTTGCGTGGCCGCATTGGCGACGATGGCCTCGCGGACATCGCCATCCGCCGCGATGCTCAGGCGCAGTCGTACTTCCTGCTCCTCGTATTCCTCCTGCCCGCTGAACTGCCGGCGTGAAACCGCCATGGCCGGCGGCCGGTACACCACCACCTCCGGATGGCCGAGCAGCGGGGCGGCGGCTTCGGCGCCCAGCGTGTTCCAGGCGTCCACATATGTGGCCAGCGCGCGCGGCTTGACCGCCGCCGTCAGGTACCAGTCTCCCAGGTCGACGAGCACGGCAGCGCGCAGCGGTGGCTGCGGCAGCGGCGCCGAGCTAATCCGGTCCAGTGCATTGCGCAATGCGCGCTCACCTTCCGAGGAGGGCGCGGCGGTGGCGCGGGCGATCAGGTTGGGCGCGATCTGGTCCTGCAGTCCCGTCACGGCCTGCATGGATTCCTCGGCCTCGCCGAAGACGTATGCCTGCCGGTAACTGCGGGCGATGCCACGCAGGGCGGGAATGGCCTGAAGGTTGGTTGCGCCAAGCTTCTCGTCGGCGATCTGCACGGCGCGGGCATGCAGCACGCGGGCTGCCGTGAACCGGCCGGCGCCCTCGTTCCACAGGGCGTAGTCCTCCAGCGGCCCGACCAGGCGCACGTCGTCCTTGCCATAGGCCGACTCGGCGACACCGAAGGCGTACAGCTGTTCGCGCCCGGCTTCCGTGATGCGGCCGGTGCTCATGTAGCAGTCCACCAGCTCCTTCAGCAGTGGCAGCTGGCTCACCGAATGCAGGCCCTGGCGATTGCGCACGATCTCGATGGCGCGCCTGAACGGCACGATGGCATCCTCGTCGCGCTTCAGTCCGCGCAGCGCCGCACCCATGCCATGCAGGGGTCGCACCAGTTTCTCGTTGGCTGCTTCGCCCTGCAGGTCGAGCAGCCGCAATGCCTCGCGGTAGGTGTCGAGCGCAGGTTCGAAATTCCCCATGCGGTAATGGGTGGTGCCGAGATTGGTCAGGGGATTCACCAGCTGCGGGGCATCGCTGCCGAACTGCGTGCGGGTCAGCTCCACCACCCGCGTGGCAAGCGGCAGCGCTGCGGCGTACTCGCCGGCAAAGAAGGCCCGGCGAAAGCCCATGTTCACCGTGACCCGGTCTTCGGGCGGTGCTTCGGCACCCCGCGCAGTGGAGAGGGCCGTGGAAAGGCCCAGCAGCGCGAGCATCACGCAGGTCGGACGGATCATGTGCCTAGACTACCGCGGCGCCCGCGCCCGGGCATTGCCGCTTGACCTGCCCGGCCCGCCCGCCCGACCATGCCCCGCACGAGGGTGAGCGAAGCCTCCAGCAATGTCGGTCGAAAATCAGCCTGCGCAGCGCGTTGCGCTGCTGGCCGGAGGCACCGGGCTCACCGGCAGCGCCCTGTTGCGGGTCCTGCTGGCTGGGGCCGATTACGCGCGCATCCACGCCGTCACGCGACGGCCGCTGCTGCTCGATCACCCGCGGCTGGCCAACCGGGTGGTGACGCCCGAGCAGGTACCGGCAAAGCTGGCTGGTACGAAGATCCACGACGCCTTCTGCTGCCTGGGGGCGCCGCAGCCGCGCAGCGCCAGCCCGGCGCAGCTGCGCGCCGTCGACCTGGAGCTGACACTGGCCTTCGCGCGCGCCGCCCAGTCGCTGGGCGCGACGCGCTTCGTGGTGGTTTCGGCGGCCGGCGCGAGCCGCGCGGCGAAGCCCGCTTTCCTGCAGGTGAAGGGCGAAATGGAGGCCGCGCTGCGTGAACTGCGCTTCCCGTCGCTGGAAATCCTGCAGCCCGGTGCGGTGCTGGGTCTGCGGCCGCAGACCTCGGTTGCGGGGCTGATGCAGATGCTGCTGCGGCCGCTGGTTAATCCGCTGCTCGGGGGCAGTCTGGCTGCGCTCCGCTCGATTTCAGGCGAGGACCTGGGGGCGGCCATGGCTGGCGCCGCCCGTGCGCAGCGCGGTGGCGTGCAGATCTACGCCGGATCGGGGTTGCGGGCATTGTCTCATGCCGGCCAGAGGCGCAGCTGAAACCACGGGATTGGTGACGTAGCGCACATCCGGCCGGGCGCAGGCACTGTCAAATCTGTCCCTGAAGATTCCTATCAGGACTGGATACCGAACAGCAATGCGCAGACCCCCGATTGCGCTGTTCAGTGGCATTGGACGCCGCGTGGCCCTGGCCGTTGCAATCAGTGGATTGCTGGTAGTGGCGGCGGGTCTTGCGCTGCAGACCGGCAAACAGCAGCGGCAGTACCGCGACCTGCATCAGCAGCAGTTGCGCCAGGCTGTTGCGCTGGCTGTCGTCAACAGCCGCAGCCGCCTGTATCTGGCCGATGCCGTGCTCCGGTCCCTTTCTGATTCCGGCGCCAAGCCCCTCTCGCCCAGTGCCCGCCTCGCGCAGGCCAGCCTGTTCAACTGGCGCATGCTGGTGCCGGTCAACGCCACCGGCCACCTGCAGGCCGGGCTGGTACGGCTCCAGTTGAGCGGCGTGCAGATGCGCAGCCTTGCCGGTGGCAGGACGCTGCTGGTTTCGGCGGAAAGCGCTGCCAGCGGAGGTCGCGAACTCTTCTTGGTGCAGCAGCCCGAGAATGCGCCGCGAGCGCAACTGCTGGTGGCGCAGCTCTCGCGCGACTGGCTGTGGGCGCCGTTGAGCGAAACCCCGCCACAGCTTCACCTCGTCGCCATCGACTCGGACGGCCGCGAGTATTTCGGTGGCCTGCAGAAGGCTCCCGATCTCGCGCCGATGTTTGCCGGCCACCTGCCCGAGGTGCCCACCGGCGCAGCCGTGGCGCCCGTCGACCTGGCGTGGAATGCGGAGGGGTCCCCCTGGGTGGGTGCGCTTGCACGCATCGAGATTCCCGCTTCGTCCGCCGCCGTGCAGCTGGCGATCGTTGCTGTCGGCCCGGATCGTCCGCTGGCGGTGGCATTCTGGTCGGCGTTCCGCACGCAATCGACTCTGCTGGCGGGAGTGCTGCTGATGGCGGCGCTGGCAGGCCAGGTCATGGGCATGCTTTATCAGCCGACTTTCCGCAATCTGCGCCGCGCGCTGGCGCATCTGCCCGAGCGCCGCAGCCGGATTGCTGCGCCAGCCCATTCCTGTGCGGAACTGGGTTCCCTGGTGGATGCTTTCAACCGCGCGGGTGTAGAGATCGAAGCGCAGCGCGAGACGCAGCGCGCACTGGAAGAGATCGACGCACTGCTGCAGGTAGGCGGCGACTACGAGAGCGTGATCGACCAGATCCTGATGCGTGTCCGCGAGGCCACTGGCAGCAACAATGTCGGGCTGATGCTGGTCGATCCCGCGATGACCGGACATGGACGCCTGTTCTCCGTCGTGGCCTCCGGCGGCTGCCCGGTGAGCCGCGTGCTGCTGGACGAACAGATGGCGCAGGTGCTGGCCGAATCTTCCAACGGCATGACGGTGGTGCGCTGCGAGGAAGTACGGCACAGCTTCCTGGTCCCGCTGCAGCAGGGCGGATCGGAATTCTTCTGGGTCTGGCCGGTGACGGTGAATGGCGCGCTCGCGGCCGTGCTGGCGATCGGCTACGCCGAAGCGCCCGAGCAGGGCGATCAGGTGGCGATCTGCGGCACGCAGTGCGCGCGGCGGCTGGGCATCGCGCTGTCCAGCACTGCGCGTGCCGACCAGCTGTACCGCCAGGCGCATTTCGATCCGCTGACGCAGCTGCCGAACCGGCTGTTGTTCCGCGACCGCCTGGCGCAGGAACTGGCCTCGAATGCGCAGGCACAGACACGCGGCGCGTTGCTGTACATCGACCTGGATCATTTCAAGAAGGTCAACGATTCCCACGGACATGCAGCCGGTGACCAGCTGCTGTCCGTGGTGGCACAGCGCCTGCGTTCCTGCGTGAAGGAGGGCGATACCGTGGCTCGCCTCGGCGGCGACGAGTTCAGCGTGATCCTGCGGCACGTGAACGATGCCGCTGCCGCGGCGGCGGTCGCCGACCGCATCATCCAGTCGATGAACCTGCCGGCGCGCATCGGCGGCGTCGACCACCTGGTGCGCACCAGCATCGGCGTGACGCTGTTCCCCGAGGATGGGACGCAGCTGGAGGAGCTGCTGCGCAACGCCGACCTGGCCATGTACCGCGCCAAGGACATGGGCCGGGGGACCGCGATCTTCTTCAATGCCAAGATGACCACGCGCGCCGGACGCGTGGCCGACAGCGGCCTGCATCGCGCGCTGAAGCGGCGCGAGTTCTCTCTCTTCTACCAGCCGCAGTACAGCGTGGCGGATGGCTCGCTGCAGGGCGTGGAAGCCCTGCTGCGCTGGCAGAAGCCGCGCGACGGCCTGGTATGCCCGGCGGATTTCATCCCCGCTGCGGAGGAGTCGGGGCTGATCGTGGACCTTGGAGGCTGGGTGCTGGAGTCCGCCTGCGCGCAGATCGCGCAATGGCGCGAAGCAGGGCTGCCGGTGCCACGCATGGCAGTGAACGTTTCTGTCCAGCAGCTGCGCGATGCGGGCCTGGTGCCCGATCTGCGCCGCGTGCTGGAGCGATTCCGCATCGCTCCCGCCAGCCTGGAATTCGAGCTGAACGAGGCCGCGCTGGTGGATCCGGAGAGCCAGTCCTGTCTGGTCGAGCTGGCGGCGCTGGGCGTGGGGCTCACGCTGGACGACTTCGGAACGGGGCACACGGCGCTCACCAACCTGCGCCGGCATCCGGTGGGCAAGGTCAAGGTCGACCGCAGCTTCGTGGATGAGCTGGCAGTCAGCGCGACCGCTGCCGCGATGGCCAGCACACTCATCGTGATGGCCCATTCGATGGGCAAGCTGGTGGTCGCCGAGGGAGTGGAGACCAGCGAGCAGCTCGATTTCCTGCGCGAGCGCGGCTGCGATGTGGCGCAGGGCTACTTCCTGGCGCGTCCCCTCGCCGCATCCGACATGACGGAGCTGCTGCTGGGCCGCCGCCAGGCTGCAGCGGCGGAACGATCAGCCATTGCCTGATACCCGGCGGGCGCGGTTTATGTAAGACTGTTCCCGATGCGTATCGCACGCTGCATTTACATGCAGCGCGAGATGACATATCACTTTGACTCTTTGCTTGACGCGTAGTCGCGTCGCGCAGACACTTTGTACGTGACCAAGGCAAACCCGTTGAAAGGCGGGGACGCAAAGCTACCGATCTACAGGGGATGATCACATCTCCCAGGATGGCGGAGCCGCCCGGAAGCCGAAAGCTTCTCTGGAGTTTCACGAGATGAGCGCAGACATCGCCGCCGAGTTGAACGCAGACACCGCTGCCAGGCCAGCGCCACTGTTCGTCATCAACCTCTGCGCTTCCACGTCACCGATGGCGCTCACGCATCCGAACACGCCCGAGCTGAAGCGCTTCACCTTCTTCGTCAGCCGGCAGCGCGAAGAGGGACGCGAACGCTTCCGCCTGCACATGGGCTACTTCGCATCGCAGGAAGAAGCCGAGTCGCTGCTTGCCGCCGTGCGCGATGTGTATCCCGCTGCATGGGCCGGCCCGGCGCCGACCAGTGGCGTGCCACGCCGCGCGCGCGCACTGACAGTGCCGCCCATGATCGCCGCCTCGGCGACTGCAGTTGCAACAGCGGCGCCCACCGCAAGGCCGCCCGTTGTCGCGCCGGTCATTGCGCCCGTGGTGCCGGTAGTGATGGCTGCGCCAGCAGCTGCGCAACCGCCACATGTCGCAGCACCCGCTGCTGCGGCAAAGCCTGCGCAGTCGCCGGCAGCAGTGAAAGACACGCCGGTGCTCGAGACGATGTCCAATGTCCGCACCGTGCTTGCGCAGCTCGACGGCGAGCGGGCAGCACCGGTGGTCAAATCGCCGGTGGTTGCCGCGCGCACTGATGTGGCAGCGCCCGCGACGAAGCCGGCTGTGCCCGCGACGCCCGTGGTTCCGGCTGTGCAGCTGGCGCCCGCCGCTCAGGTGGCGCCGCCAGCTCCGGCCCGTGCCGCTCCGCCGGCCGCGGCGCAGCCGCGCAAGGACACGAAGGAGCTCGATGCCTCGCAGACGCTGAAGGTGCTCGAGG
>Ga0173480_10000322_pt1 | contig 15242 bp, 10 predicted proteins | sample NitcycUS209509C1_FD_122622 | JGI IMG/M metagenome (GOLD analysis project Ga0173480, IMG submission 122622) | Soil microbial communities from Arlington Agricultural Research Station in Wisconsin, USA - Nitrogen cycling UWRJ-S209-509C-1 (version... | ecosystem: Environmental > Terrestrial > Soil... | reverse complement strand
CAATACCGATGAAGTCGTGGTGGGCATGCCCGCCGCGGCACAGGCCGCCGAAGATGCGGATTCCCTCGTCGGTCATGGCGTCAATCTATTGCCCGTGCGCGTGGGCGTCGACGTGGAACAGGACTTCGGTAGTTTCCTGAAACGCATTCGCGGACAGGTACTCGACGCGTTCGATCACCAGTCTTCCACCTTCGGCAGCGTGATCCAGAAGCTCAAGCTCGAACGCGATCCGTCGCGGCTGCCGCTCGTCGCCGTGCAGTTCAACCTCGACTCCAGCATTCCTCCGGAATCGCTGTCGCTCGCGGGTTTGCAGGTCAGCCTGCGATCGGTGCCGCGCCGCTTCGAGAATTTCGAATTGTTCCTGAACGCCAGCCAGGTCAACGGCGGGCTCGTTCTCGAATGCCAGTACAACACCGACCTGTTCGACGGCGCCACGGTGCGACGCTGGCTGTCGCTGTACCGGACCGCCCTGGGACGCGCCGCCAATCCGGCCACCACGGCGCTGGCCGATCTTTTCGCGCCGACCGATGAAGACCTGAAGCTGGTCGCGGGATTCAATCGCACGACCCAGCCGTTCTCGTCGACGCTGCGCATCGAAGCCCTGGTCGAGAAGCAGGTGCGCGCCACTCCGGAAGCGATTGCCGTATCGAGTGGCGGGGTTCAGCTTTCCTATCTCACGCTCGATCAGCGTGCCAACGCGCTCGCCGCCGATCTGCGTGCGCGCGGGGTCGATCGCGGCTCGCTCGTGGGTCTCTACTGCGGCCGCAACGTCGACATGCTGGTCGGCTTGTTAGGCATCCTCAAGTCGGGCGCCGCTTACGTGCCGCTCGACCCGTCGTTCCCGGCGGATCGTCTCGAGTACATGGTCGCCGATTCGGGCTTGCGCCATATCGTGGTCGACGCTTCGGTGAACCAGGGGGAATGGAAATTCCCGAAAGTCGATCGCGTCGAGATCGGTGCGCAGATGCAGGCCTCTCCGCCGCCCTCGCGCGGCGAGCCGGGCGACGTTGCCTACGTGCTCTACACGTCGGGTTCCACGGGCAAGCCCAAGGGCGTGCAGGTCGAACATCGCAACGTGGTCAATTTCCTCGAATCCATGCAGCGAGAGCCGGGACTCAAGCAGGGTGACGTACTGCTGGCGGTCACGACGCTGTCGTTCGACATCGCGGGCCTGGAGCTGTGGCTGCCCCTGACTGTCGGCGCGCGCGTGCTCATCGCCACGCGTGAAGACGCGCTCGATGGCAGCCGTCTCGTCGGTCTCATCGATCGCGAGTCCGTCACGATGCTGCAGGCCACGCCTGCCACCTGGCGCCTGCTCCTCGAAGCGGGATGGCAGGGCAAGCAGAATCTGAAGGCGTTGTGCGGCGGTGAAGCGCTGCCGCGCGATCTCGCGAACGTGCTGGTGGGGCGCGTCGGTGAACTCTGGAACATGTACGGTCCCACCGAGACCACCATCTGGTCGACGCTGCATCGCCTGTCGCGTACGGACGGCGTGATCTCCATCGGGCATCCCATCGCGAATACCCAGGTGCACGTGGTGGACGCGAAGCTGCGCCCGCTGCCCGTGGGTGTGGTCGGCGAACTGTTCATTGGTGGTGATGGCGTCACGCGCGGATATCTTGCGCGGCCCGAGTTGACCGCCGATCGATTCCTGCCGGATCCGAATCGCGCTGCGCAGGGCGGGCGCTGGTATCGCACCGGCGACCTCGGCCGTTGGCGCGCGGACGGCTTGCTCGAGTGTCTCGGTCGCTCCGACCACCAGATCAAGCTGCGTGGATATCGAATCGAGCTCGGTGAAATCGAAGCCTGCCTCGCGCAACACGCGAGCGTTGAACGCAACGTGGTCATCACGCGAGAGGACCAGCCGGGCGACGTGCGCCTGGTGGCCTACGTGGTGACTCGCGGTTCTGCGCCGTCGGGTACGCAGCTGCGCGATCACCTGCGCCGTTCACTGCCCGAATACATGATTCCGCAGCACATCATCGACATGCCGGCCATTCCCTTGCTGCCCAACGGCAAGATCAATCGCAAGGCATTGCCGAAACCCGTGCTCGACGCGGCCGCGGCGCTCGTCGGAAAAGTGGCGGCGCGCACGCCGCTCGAGCAGCAAGTGTTGGACGCGATGGAGCAGGTCCTGAACCTGCCCGGATTCGGCGTCACCGACAATTTCTTCTCGCTCGGCGGACACTCGTTGCTCGCGGCGCGGCTCACTGCGCGACTCAACAAGGAGCTCGGCGTCAACCTGCCGCTGCGCACCGTGTTCGAATCGTCCACGGCGGAGCAGCTCGCGATCGCCATCGAAGCCCAGCGCCATGCCGGCGCGCCGAAGCGACGCGCGATCACGAGTGGCGACCAGGGCAGCGCTCCGTTGACCGTCATGCAGGAGCGCATCCGGTTCGTCGAAGAGATGTTCCCCGGTCGGGTCACGTACAACACGCCGTCGGCGCATCGACTGAAAGGCAAGCTGGACGTGGCCGCGTTCGAACGCGCGCTCAACGAAGTCATTCGCCGTCAGCCGAGCCTGCGCACCGCGATCGCGAAGCAGGGCACTGCGTGGATTCAACGCGTGCAGCCGGAGCTGAAAGTACAGATCGCGGTCGAGGACCTGGGGTCGTTCGCGCCGGCAGAGCGCGAGGCGGAATTGATGAAGCGCCTGCGTGCGCTCGTCGACAAGCCCATGGATATCTTCACGTTGCCGCTGTTCCGGACCGCGCTGTTCCGCATGGATACGGACAGCCACGTGTTCTTCTTCATGCCGCATCACATCATCTGGGACGGCTGGTCGTTCGACGTGCTGTACCAGGAGATGGCCGCGGCGTATCCGGCCGCGCTTCAGTCGAAGCCTTCGCCGCTGCCGTCGTTGCCCGTTTCTTATGCAGACTACTCGCGCTGGCATGCGGAATGGATGAAGGGCGACGAATTCCAGGCGCAGCTCGCGTTCTGGAAGAAGCGTTTCGCCGGCATCGAGACGCCGCGCAATCTGCCCACTGACTATCCGCGTCGACCCGGCATGACGGGAAGCGGCGAAGTCGAATGGGTGCACATCGATGCGGCTCTTACGCAAGGCTTGCACGAGGTTGCGAGGAAGTCGGACTCCACCATCAACATGCTGGCCATGGCGCTGTACTCGGCCATGCTCGCGGACCTGGTGGGCGGCGATTCCGTCGTCGTCGGCATGCCGGTGCGCGGACGCCTCATGAGTGAAGTCGAGCCCATCATGGGCTTCTTCAACAACCTGTTGCCGATTCACCTGGCGATCAACCGGGACCTCTCGCTCGGTGACTGGGTGCGTGCCGTCAAACGCGAATTGCTCGAAGTGTTCGCCAACCAGGACGTGCCTTTCGAGCGTCTCGCGGCCGAGCCTGAATTCAGCGCGTACTCGCAGAAGGCGGGTTTCTACCAGGGCCTGTTCTCTTTCCAGGATGCGCGCGAACGCCAGCGCGACTGGGGTGGCCTGGCCCAGGAAAACCTCAAGGTGATGCAGGGCGGCGCGACGGAAGACTTCGGACTCTGGCTCATGGAAGGAGCGGGCGGTCTCGAGGGCGGCATCAATTTCAATGCCGACCTGTTCACGCGCGACACCGCCGTGATGTTCCGCAAACGCATCCTCGGACTCCTGCGCGACGCCGTGGCGCGTCCCGACGCGAAGTTGCGCGACCTGCTGGCTGCGCCGACCGATCACCAGCGCGAGTTCCAGGCCTGGCGAGATGCGCGCAATAACGCGGCATCCCAAGCTACGAGCGCGGCGCCGGCTGCGCGCGATGCGTCTTCGGGCTCCGACAAGTCGGCGGCGGAAACTGCGCTTGCGCAGATCTGGTCGGGATTGCTGGGCATCGACGCGACGCAGATCGCTTCGACCGACAACTTCTTCGACCTCGGTGGCAGCTCGTTGCTCGCCATGCAGGCGGTGGCGGAGATGGAGAGCAAGCTCGGCCAGAAGATAGATCCGCGTCGCTACGTCTACGAAGCCCTGCGCCAGCTCGCCGTCAATGGAGATGCGGGAGCCGCGACTGCGGCCGCGACTGCTGACAGCAGCGGTCTCGCCGGCGTGTGGGCCGAGTTGTTAGGCCTCGACGTCAGCCAGATTCAGCCCGGCGACAACTTCTTCGACCTCGGCGGCAACTCGTTGCTGGCCATGCGGGCGGTTGCACTGGGCGAGCAGCGGCTGAACCTGCGCATCGATCCGCGGCGTTACGTCTACGAATCGCTGCGCCAGCTCGCGAGTCCGGCTGCCGACGCCGCGCCTGCGCCGTCGACTGCGACGGCCAAAACCGAAGCGCCGATGCTTTCGCGGTTGTTCGGCCGGTTTGGCCGCGGAAAGTCCTGAACGTGCAAGTCCGGACGTCTGACCGCGAAGCTGGAGCGAGATGGATGCCTGAAATCGCCGGGGAGATGATCGCCGGCGCTTCGCGTCGTTGTGAAAGGCAGGCGCTGCCCGGTATCGATACATGGGTCGTCGATCTGCAAGCCGTTCCCGCGCGCGAATCGTTCGGAGCCCTGTCGACCGACGAACTCGCGCGCGCCGCGCGCTTCAAGTTCGAAGGCGATCGCAGGCGCTTCCTGCACGCACACTGTGCTTTGCGCGAGCTGCTCGCGCGGGCGGTGTCGCGTCGGCCCGAGGCGATCGAGTTCCTGACGGGGCCGAACGGCAAACCCAGCCTGCCGGACGCCTATTCGATTCCTTTCAACATGAGTCACAGCGGCGAAATCGCGCTGGTCGCGACCGGCTCCGGCCTCGCGCGCGACACGGAAATCGGCGTCGACGTCGAAGTGATGCGCGCCGTCTCGGACAGTACGGCATTGGCCGCGATGAACTTCACCGTCCAGGAGCAGGACGAGCTTCGTCACGTCGCCGCAGACCAGCGGGATCGCGCTTTTCTGCAGGGGTGGACGCGCAAGGAGGCGTGTCTGAAGGCCGTGGGCAGCGGCCTGTCGATCGCGCCTTCCACGTTTCACTGCGGGCTTCACGCGGTACGAAGTGTCGCGGAGATCGAAACGCCGCGGGGCCGTACTTTCGTCGAGTTGGCGCCACTCGACATCGGCGCTGACAATGTCGCGTCCGTCGCCATCATTCATCCGCACTGAATTTGACGATGATCCCGTTCAATTTTGGTCCCGACGACCGTCGACTCTTCGCCATCCACAGCCCACGTCCCGCGGCCGCCGCGCCGAAGATCGGCGTGGTGCTGTGCAACGCTTTTGGCCGTGAGGCGATTCGTGCGCATCGGTTGTATCGCGTGCTCGCCGATCGCCTGAGTCGGGGCGGCTGCGACGTCCTGCGCTTCGACTACTTCGGCACGGGGGACTCTGCCGGCGACGACCTCGACGCGGATCTCGAAGGGTGGGGCACCGATCTGCACGCCGCGCATCGCGAGCTCGTGAAGCGCGCCGGCGTGTCGAAAGTCGTCTGGTTAGGCATGCGTATCGGTGCCTCGGTCGCCGCGGCGGCGGCCCGGGACGAACCCGCCGGGCTGGCACGACTGATCCTGTGGGATCCCATCCTCGATGGCCGCGATTACCTCGACTTGCTCAACCTGCGCCAGCACGAGAGCGAAAGGCTGCCGGCACCCGAAGGTGTGTCGTTTCGCAACCAGCCTGACTACTACATCGATGCGGCGATTGGTTTCCCGCTTTCCCGCCGACTCTGCGATCAGGTGCGAGCCTTGCGTTTCGCCGTGCCGCCTTCCGGCGCCATCGAAACGCACGTGATCTGCGATCCGAAGTCCGCGGAAGGCGCGGGCATCGCGAGCGCGTGTCGTCAGGCCGGAGCCCATGCGCATCTCGTCGAGGTCGCGCACGGGACCGATTGGACGGATGAGCGCGATGCGACGGGACTGGTGCCCGCGCCGGTCATGGGTCTGCTCGTCGAACGCGCGGGAGCGCAGTGATGGAACGGGCAGTCGCATTCGGACCCGACGACGCGTTGATCGGTGTCTACAACCCGGCGGCCGCGAAAACCGACGTGTGTTGCCTGCTCATCAATGCGGGGGTCATCCATCGTGTCGGACCCCATCGCCTGAACGTGAAGATCGCGCGGTCACTGGCCCAGGCATCGATCGCGTCGCTTCGGTTCGACCTGTCCGGCCGCGGTGACAGCCGCGCGCCGGCGAGCACTCTCAGTTACAGCGAGCAGGCGGTACAGGATCTGCGTACGGCCATGGATTTCGTCGAGCGCAACGACGGACCGAAACGCTTCATCGTGTTCGGAATCTGCTCGGGAGCTGTCAACGCGTTCCAGCTCGCTGTCGCGGATCCGCGCGTGGCTGGCATCCTGATGCTCGACGGGTACTGGTACCGGACGCGCTGGACGGAGCCCGTGCGGCTCTGGAAGCGGTTCCGTGCGCTGTCGGCGCGGTCGATCTTCATGGCCCTGCGCCGCCGTCTCAGTCGGAGTGCGCCCGCGAATGCAGAACCCCCTCGCGTCGATATCTTTGCGACCAATGACACGCTGAATCCGCCGATACCGGAATTCGCAGCGCAGATGAATCGCCTCACCGATCGCGGATTGGATGCCTTTTTCCTGTATTCGGGCACGGTCCCGGAACTCGTGAGCTACGCGGGTCAGCTGCGCGACACGTTTCGCGGCGAGCCGTTCATTCCCCGCGTGCGTTGCGAACTGCACGATGACATCGATCACACGGCCGTCTCGCTCCATGCGCAGCGCAAGATCGTGACGCTCGTGCACGACTGGGCCACGCGGATCGCCGGCGCTCGCCGCGCGGCCGCGGCCTGATCGGGTTGCGCATGCGGCCCGCCATCCTGGTTGCGCTCGCTGCAGCGCTCGTCGTCGTGGTCGTCGCCGTCGTGCCCGGGTTGCGACGCAAGGCGTCGAACCTGTTGCCGCGCACGTGGCAGGTCGCATTGGTCGGTTGGCGTGGCGGTTTCAGCGCCGATCACGCATTGCGAATCGCGATGCCCGATGGAACCGAGCTCGCCGCGAGCCTCTATCTACCGAAAAATCCGGAAGGCCCTTTGGCCACGGTCCTGGTCAGGCTTCCGTACGGACGCCTGGACTACAGCGAGGGTTATGGTTCGGGCATGTTCTTCGCCAAACACGGTTACGCGGTCCTCGTCGAAGAGTTGCGCGGCACCGGAGATTCCGGTGGCGAGTTCCTGCCGTGGCGTGACGCAGACGGAGATGGAGTAGCGACGCTCGACTGGATCTCGCGTCAGCCCTGGTCGAACGGCAAGGTGGGCACGTTCGGCTGTTCGGCGCTGGGCGAAACGCAGCTCGTGCTCGCGAGGAAAGGTCATCCGGCCCACGTGGCCATGATTCCGAGCGGAGCGGGTGGAGCGATCGGAACGCTGCAGCGGCGTTACGGTTATTTCGGCCTCTACGAAGGTGGAGTGTTCCAGCTCGCGAGCGGTTTCGGTTTCTTCACGGAATGGGGAAGCCATGACCCCAAGGCGCCACCGGCGCGCGATTTCGACGTGGCGCAGGTCCTGAAGCAGCTACCGATCTCGGGGCTCGTCAAGAGCGTGAGACCCGCGCCGAACGGGTACAGCGATTTCATGTCTGCTCCGCTCGGCGATCCTCGCTGGGAGCAGTGGGGTTACCTGACGGACGAGGATCACATCGCCATTCCCTCGCTCATCATCAATACGTGGGGCGACCAGACGGCGGGTGATGCGCTCGCCATGGCCGAATACCAGCGCCGCACCGTTCCCGCTGCCGCGCGCGATCAGCGCGTGATCATCACGGCCGGCGCCCATTGCCAGCACGAAGAGTCCCAGTCACGCGCGGCTGACGCCGCTGACAAACCCGTCGATGGAGATCTCGATCTTCACGCAATCTATCTACGCTGGTTCGATCACTGGCTGCGCGGCCAGGGTGACGGGCTCTCGGACTTTCCGGCCTACACCTATTTCATGCTCGGCGAGAATCGATGGCGCAAGGCGGACAGCTGGCCGCCGTCCGACGCGGCCTTGCAACGGTGGCATCTCGCCAGCGGCGGTCACGCCAATTCCAACAAGGGCGACGGCGAGCTGCGTCGCGCACCGGCGGAGCAACCGGGCGCCGACTCTTATCTATATGACCCCACGAATCCCGTGCCTTCCCGGGGCGGGCCGTTGTGCTGCACGGGAAACCCGCTCGACATGGCGGGGGCGGTGGAGCAACGCGAAGTCGAGGACCGCGACGACGTGCTCGTGTACACCTCAGCGCCGCTCGAAGCAGACCTGCACCTGGCGGGGCCGCTGCGCGCGGTGCTGACGATTTCCTCCGATGCGCCCGACACGGACCTGGTCGCGCGCCTCGTCGACGTGGACCCGAAGGGCGGCGCCCTCAACATCCAGGAAGGCGCGTTGCGTCTGCGTTATCGCGAAGGTGTGCCCGCGAAGCTCATGGAGCCGGGCCAGCGGTACACGGTCAGTGTCGACATGCGTTCCATCGCGTATCGCATCGCCAAGGGACATCGTCTGCGGCTGGACGTGACGAGCAGCAGCTTTCCGCGACTCGAGCGCAACCTCAATACCGGTGGGAACAACTACGAGGAAACCGCGGGTCGGAACGCGACCAACAGCATCCACCACGGACTCGATGCCGAGTCCTGGCTCGAACTGCCCGTGGTCCCGCCCCAATCCTGAGAGATCAGTCCTGAAGGATCAGGGGACCATAGCGATCAGGGCAGGTGGAGTCCGGCGCTGGGCTTGTAACCGCGGAAGGTCTTGCGGATCCAGACGTGGGTTCGTCCGATCGCGAACTTGAGCGCGTCTGAAATCCGCCCGCTGCCCGGTGGCTTCGGCTCGATGCCGAACTTGCGCAGCAATACATTGCAATGATGGATGTTCGCTTCACGGTAGGTATGCCGCGTGAAGAACACCACGCCCATCGAGATGGAGACTCCGTCGCCGGGGCGCACCCAATCGGTCGTGGTGCGCGTCATGTGAGGCGAGGTCGCGGGGAAGTACACGCCATCGCCGGGACCGACATCGAACTCGTGGCTGCGCTCGCGGAACCCATCCTTCAGGTTGACGTGTTCGAGCGAACCCGTGCAGATGAAGTTGTCGACGTGTTTGCCTTCCACGACGTGCCGGTCGCGATGATCCCAGACGTTCATGATCTTGCGGCCGCGGATCTGCAGCCAGAGGTTGTTCTCGCGATCGATGTGGAAGGGCGTGACCGAAGGCGGCGCGGACAGGAACATGAATCCGGCCACTTTGAAAATGTCCGGCTGCTGGGCTTCGATGAGATCGCGCGCGCTGTCGACGACCTCCTTGAGGAAACCGGCGTAAGCCGGATCGGTTTCGATGTGGTACAGCGCGATCCAGGAATTGGGTTCCTCGAGGCGACGGAAGACCTCGTCGACGTCGCGCCCGTCGGCGCTCTTCGGTTTGTGGTCGAACGCGGATGACTGGCTGATGCCGGGCGTGACGAACCGGCACTGCTCGGTTTTCGCCAGCTCCTTGGCCAGCTGGGCGATCCGCGGCAGCTGCATGAGCGGATGGTCGTGGAAGTTATGCCGCAGCGGCGTCACGTGGAACGAGGAGAACGTAGCGCCCTCGCGGGTGCGCGCCTCGTATCGGGCCTGTGCTGAAGGCTCATCGGCCTTGGTTTTCGGAACTGCGTTCATTTTTTTCTTCCCCGACGACCGGCCGCCCCACCGGGCCGCCGTTTGTTGGCTCACTATACTGCCGTAACCAGACTTTCTACCCCCGCGCCGGACGGGCGCGAGGCCCGAGAATTTACAAAATCACAAGGGAGCTGCGGTGCCGTTAATCGATGCTTTGCGAGGAGCTGTGGACTCCTTCTCACGTTGGCCGGGACTCAAGGGCATTACCGACGCCCAGGCGCGTGCCGCCTTCGTCGCCAACCGCGACCAGAACATGTTTTATGGCATTTACGACCGCTGGGAGGCCGCCGAGGCCGCGGCCGCCGCCTATGGCACGAGCGGTTATGACAACCGGGAATCGGCCGACCTCTACCGGTTCATGATGCGCATGACGCCGCATGACTACCCGGCCCTGTACTGGATCTCCCGCTCCCTGTCCGAAGGCATGACCCGCTTCTTCGACGTCGGTGGTGCCATCGGCATCAAGTTCTATGCCTTCAAGGAGCACCTGTCCCCGTGGCCCGCACTGCGCTGGCGAGTCCAGGACATGCCGGCAGTGGCCCAGCGAGGACGCGAAATCGCCGTGGAGCGCGGGGTATCCCAGCAGCTCGACTTCACCCCGGAGTTTTCCGAGGGAGACGGTTTCGACGTGTTGTTTGCTTCCGGGGTCGTGCAATACCTGCCGAAACGTCTCGGCGAGATGCTCGAGAGCTACAAGCAGCTTCCGCGTCGCATCATCGTCAACACCGCGGCGATTCACGGCCAGCACGAGTTCTTCACGGTCAACAGCATCGGGACGGCGTTCTGCCCCTATCGAATCCAGACGCAGGCGGGCTTCATCGGTCCGCTCAGCAAGCTCGGTTATCGCGTTAAGGAAACCTGGCAGAACCTCGGCAAGCCGATGACGATTCCGTTCAGGCCTGACTACTCGATCACCGACTACTCGGGTTATTGCCTCGATTTAGTCAGGCGCTGACGCGCCACATCGGAGATCGCCGGCCAGGGGCCGGCGTCCGTAAAGTGAAAGAAAGGCCGCTCATTTTCGTTATCGGGGCGCTCTGCCTCGCGACGCTCCTCGCATACGGCGGTCGATGGTCGTGGGCGTGCGAGCTGCTGGTCAATCTGCGCACGCATTTCGCGATGCTGCTGGGAGTGGCGCTGGTTGTCGCAATCGGGCTGCGACACTGGCGCATTGCCGGTGTCGCGTTCGCGGGCATCGCGCTCAACGTCTGGCCGATGGTCGGCATGTTCGAGGGGAAATCGCCCGCTCTCACGGGCGGCCGCGCCGTGCGCCTCGTGGCTTTCAACGTGAATGTCGGGAACCGTGACCTTGCGGGCATCGCGAACTATCTCGATTCCCTGTCACCCGACGTCGTGGTGCTCGAAGAAGTGACGACGGCGAGCGTCGAGCGATTGATCCCATCGCTTCCGAAGCTGGCGCATCACTTCGTCGCCGTCGAGGAGGGAGTCCGGGGCGTGCTGATCCTCAGTCGATGGCCGCTCGACTCTCCGCAGTTCGTGACCAGCGGTGGCGCGATGTACGGCGCACGCGTGGACGTCGATCTCGGCGACCGTCAGTTCCGGCTCTACGGCGTACATCTCAACTGGCCCGTGGTCATGCCCGCGGAGCGCGAGCGCAATGCGCAGCTCGTCGCGCTGGGGCATGAGCTGTCGGGTTGTCAGGGCGCCTGCGTCGCGGTCGGGGATTTCAACGTCACGCCGTGGTCGAGCCACTTCCGCGATGTCGTGAAAGTGCCCGGCGTTCGAGATTGCGCCGCCGGTCGCGGCTGGCTCCCCACCTGGAACTCCGGCTTGCCGTCGATACTTCGCATCCGCATCGATCAATGCCTGGCGAGCGGGACGATGGGCATCGCCGACGTGCACGTGGGCGAGAGCGTGGGCTCCGACCACTTCGCCACCATCAATGATTTGATGGTGGCCGGGCGCTAACGACCTTTGAAATCCTCGGGCGTCAGCTGGTGGCGCGACAGCAGCTTGTAGAAGTCGGTGCGGTTGCGCTTCGCGAGACGTGCAGCCTGGCTCACGTTGCCGCCGGTGATCTGCAGGATCTGCGAGAGATAGCTGCGCGTGAATTCGTCGCGCGCCTCGTCGAACGAGGGCAGCTTGCTCTGCGTGCCGCCGAGCGACTGCTGCACGAGTTCCACGGGGATGATCGGCGTCTGCGACAGCGCGACGTTCTGCCGGACCACGTTGGACAACTGGCGAATATTGCCCGGCCAGTCGGCGGTGGCTAACAACTCTACGGCTTCCGGCGCGTAGATCTTGCGCACGCCGCTCTCGTTGCTGATCTGCGCGAGGAAGTGCGAGACGAGCAGCGGGATGTCTTCACGACGGCGGTTGAGCGGGGGCATCTCGATGTGCACGACGTTCAGCCGGTAATAAAGGTCTTCGCGGAACTGGCCGCTCATCATGAGCTGCTGCAGATCGCGATGAGTGGCGGAAATCACGCGCACATTTACGGGGATCGCGTCCGTGGCGCCGATCGGGCGGATGTTGTTTTCCTGGAGGACGCGCAGCAGCTTGACCTGCAGGCGCATCGGCATGTCCCCGATCTCGTCGAGCAGCAGCGTGCCGCCGTCCGTGGCCTGGAACAGGCCCTGGTGATCGCGCACGGCGCCCGTGAACGAACCCTTGATGTGGCCGAACAGCTCCGACTCGAGCAGGTTCTCGGCCATGGCGCTGCAGTTGATGGCCACGAAAGGCTTGGCGCGGCGCGGGCTCGCGTTGTGGATGGCGCGCGCGAGCAGTTCCTTGCCCGTGCCCGATTCACCCGTGATCAGGACGCGCGCGTCCGTACCGGCGACCATGTGCGCCTGAGCGAGTTTCTCTTCGACGAGCGAGCTGCGCGTGATGATCTCGGCGCGCCAGTCTTCGTCGTTGTCGGCGAAACCGGAGATGCGCAACGCCTTCTGCACCTGGTCGAGCAGTTCCTGCTTGTCGACGGGCTTCGTGAGGAAGCCGAATGCGCCGAGCTGCGTGGCGTGCACGGCGTCGGGAATGGTGCCATGCGCGGTCAGGATGATGACCTTGAGGCCGGGGTAGCGGGACTGCAGTTCCTTGAGCAGCCCGATGCCATCCATCTGGTCCATGCGCAGGTCGGTAATGACGAGCTCGGGACGGAAACGGCTGGTGGCAGCCAGCGCCAGTGCCGCACTTTCGACGGCCTCGACTTCATAGTTCTCCGCGCGAAGGCGGATGGTGAGGAGGCGGAGCAAACCCGGGTCATCGTCGACGACGAGGATGCGGGCTTTGCGCTTGGTGGAATGCGGAGTGGCGAGTTGCATGGCTGCGTGCATCAGAAACCTCTACGGTTTCCGTCCCTCTGGCGTCGGAGTCCGCCGGTTGTTCGTGGACCCCTCGATATTTGCGATGGCGTCCAGCTTGGCCTGGGCGTCCGCAAGTGCCTTCCGGAGACGGATGACTTCATCACTCTCGGACTTCAGGTTCTTCGTCAGCTGCGCGATCTTGTCGTTCGTGCTTCTTTCGTTGACCTGCTGCAGACGACGGACTTCCGCCTGGAGCGCCTGCTGGCGCTCGACTTGCTGCAGCTGCAGGGACGCGAGAGAACGTTCCGCAGGGAGCAGAGTCTCGGGGCTTGCTAGGACTTCGCGCAAAAGTCGCTGTGCGACGACAGGATCGGAGCCCCCGTGGCCCGGCGTGGCGAGGACCATGGCATAACGCAGCACCCTGCTAGGGGTGGGCGCCGCGGCGTAGTCGTTGTGCGTGTTGGTGAGCACTTCGGCCTGCTCGGCAGGCGTGCCGTGCGCCGCCTTCATGCAGATCTCGAGGTACCCGGCGACCAGGCTCGCCTCGGTGGAGTTGCGATCGATGGTCGGCTGCGGCTGGTTATCGCGTTTCAACGACGGCAGGCTGGCGCCGCAGCTGGCGAGCAGCAGCGCGCAACCGGCGAGGGCGGCTTTCGGGAAAGGCTTATGCCGCATGCGCCTGCGTCCGGGCCGGGTTGGTGACTGACAGGACGGGCATGCGGATGCGGAAATGCGCGCCCGGGTATTCGCCATCGACGATCTCGATGGTGCCGCCATGGGCGTTGACGAACTCGAGCACCACCGAGAGACCGATGCCCGTGCCCTTGACCTGCACGCCCGCGGGCGGACGGCCGGTATAGAAGGCTTCGAACACGCGGGCGCGCTCATCCGGCGGTATCCCGGAGCCGGCGTCGGCGACGTCGATCATGAGCTGGGTGTCCTGTTTGGCGGCATGTAGATAGACCGTGCCGCCCTTGGGCGAGTATTTGATGGCATTCGACAGCAGATTTTCGATGATGAGACGGACCTTGCCGCGATCGGCCCGCAGCGTCAGGTCATCGACCTTAACTTCCAGGCGAACACGTTGCGAGACTACCGTGAGTTGCTGGCTTTCGAGTACCTGTTTGACGAGCGGCCGCAGCCGGAACTCCGACAGGTCGAGACCCACGCTTTCCTTCTGCCAGGCGCTGAACGACAGCAGGTTTTCGATGAGCCGGTGCAGCTTGATACCGTTGTCACGAAGGATGGCCACGACCTCTCGCTGGGAGTTGTCCAGGGGTCCGACCGCACCGTCCATGAGCAGTTCCGCGCCTTCGCGGATGTTGGCCAGGGGCGTTTTCAGCTCGTGGGACATGTGGCGCAGGAACCGGTTGCGTTCCTGCGCGAGATCGAGCAGGCGCAGGCGCAGCCACTCGAGCTGCGCGCCGAGGCGCTCCAGGTCGCGAGGGCCTGCGACTTCGATGGACCGGGAGAAGGTGCCGCGGCCCAGTTCGCTGATAGCACGGTCGATGGCGCGCAACGGGCGGCCGATGGACAGTGTCAACGCGAGGATTGCGATCAGCGTGAGCGGCGCCAGCAGCGCCGAGTACCAGAACACACGCTTCTGCGTGCTGGAGGTCTGGTGCTGGAGCTCGTCGAGCCGCGCGTCGATCTGCCGGTTGCCGCTGGCGGCGATGGAATTGGCGAGGTCGTTGAGCTGGTCGATGCGCGCGAGGATGTTGGCGAACTCGGGACTGCCCGGCGGCGTGGCACCGACCGCCGTCGCGATCTCGTTGTGCATCCTCGCGAAGTCCTCGAGGCTCTGGCGCGTGGGCTCTTCGGTGAGCAGCTCCGCCAGTTCGGCGCGAGTGGTCGCGAGCCGCTGATCGGTGTTGCGATAGGTGACCAGCAGCTGCGGCCTGAGCAGCACCTGGTACAGGCGCACGGTGCGATCGAGCGAGTTGATGTCGGCGAACAGGCTTTGCGTGAGACGCGCCGTACGCACGCCCTCCATGACGAGTTCCTGGCTCGACTTCGCGAGGCTGCGCAACTGGATCGCCGCGTCGATCACGGCCACCAGCAGCGGGCCCGCGATGAGCGCGAGGCCCAGCAGCATGAGGCCACTCAGCGATTTGAGTCGGGGCAGGCGCATTCGGTAGCTAGTACCTCGCTACCAGGGTTCCCGCTGCAGGCGCTTTTCCCAGTCGAGCGACGTGCGCACGATAGTGTCGATGTTGTCGAACTTCGGCTGCCACTTGAGCAGCTCGCGCACCTTGTCGCACCGGGCGACGAGGCTGGGCGGATCTCCGGCGCGGCGCGGTTCCTCGCGCACGTCGAGCTTGATGCCGGCGATCTTTTCCACCGACGACAGGACCTCGCGGACGCTGTAGCCATGGCCGTAACCGGCGTTCGCGATCAGCGACTT
>Ga0173480_10000320_pt1 | contig 15265 bp, 12 predicted proteins | sample NitcycUS209509C1_FD_122622 | JGI IMG/M metagenome (GOLD analysis project Ga0173480, IMG submission 122622) | Soil microbial communities from Arlington Agricultural Research Station in Wisconsin, USA - Nitrogen cycling UWRJ-S209-509C-1 (version... | ecosystem: Environmental > Terrestrial > Soil... | reverse complement strand
TTCGAAGGTTCGAGGGCTTGTCGCGCCATCTTGTCTCGCCGGAGCCTTGGCGTAGGCGGAAGCGGCGAAGCCGCGACGGCGGATTCGAGGGCGCGAGGGTGCGTGTAGGCCGGGCCTCGCGAGCGCACGCGGCATGCGAGCAGGCCCGGCACCCTGACGCAGCCCAGTGGTAGCATCCACCCCGATGCGCGGACGTGCGTTCGTCACCTCCTTGTACGGGCAGGTGCTGCTGGCCACGGTGGCCGGCGTGCTGCTGGGGCACTTCGCACCCGACACCGGCGCCGCGCTGAAGCCGCTCGGCGACGGCTTCATCCGGCTGGTACGGATGATCGCCGGGCCGGTGATCTTCTGCACCGTGGTCGGCGGCATCGCCGGCATGGGCGACGTCAAGGCAGTCGGACGCACCGGGCTGCTGACGATTCTCTACTTCGAAGTCGTCACTACCCTGGCGCTCCTCATCGGCCTGGTGGTCGTCAACGTGATACGGCCCGGCGTCGGCATGAACGTCGACCCGGCGGCGCTGGATCCACAGACGGTCGCCCAGTACGCCGGTGGCGGGCCGGCGCACAGCGTCAGCGAGTTCCTGCTGGCCATCATCCCGTCGAGCCCGATCGACGCCTTCGCGCGCATCGATATCCTGCAGATCCTCTGCTTCGCACTGTTGTTCGGATTCGCCCTGCACGCACTCGGAACCGCCGGTGCGTCGATCACCGAGCTCATCGACAAGCTGTCGAAGGTGCTGTTCGGCATCGTCGGGATCATCATGCGCGTCGCACCGCTCGGCGCGTTCGGTGCGATGGCCTACACCATCGGCAGCTTTGGCGTCGGCACGCTGAAACAGCTCGGATTGCTGATCGCGGCGTTCTGGATTACCTGCGTCGCGTTCATCGTCCTGGTGCTCGGCGCCATCGCCTGGTGGCATCGCTTCAACCTGTGGAAGCTGATTCGCTTCATCCGCGAGGAGATCTTCATCGCCTTCGGCACCTCGTCGTCCGAAGCCGTCCTTCCGCGCATCATGGCGAAGATGGAACAGGCCGGCGTCGAGCGGTCCGTGGTGGCACTGGTCGTGCCTGCCGGCTATTCCTTCAATCTCGACGGCACGGCCATCTACCTTTCCATTGCCGCCGTGTTCATCGCCCAGGCGACGAACACGCATCTCACCATCGCGCAGCAGGCCACGCTGTTTGCCGTGCTGCTGGTCACGTCGAAAGGCTCTGCCGGCGTGGCTGGCGCAGCGCTCGTGGTCCTGGCCGGCACGGTCACCGCCACCGGTATCATTCCGGTCGTGGGCATCGGACTGATCCTCGGCATCCACCGCTTCATGGGCGAAGGCATGGCCGTGACCAACACCGTCGGCAATGCCGTCGCCGCGCTCGTCATCGGCAAATGGACCGGACGGCTCGATGAAGGGGCGCTGGAGAAAGCACTGACCACAACAGGCCTCAGGGTTCAGGCCTCAGGCCTCAGGGCCGGGCCAGTTCCTGAGGCCGGACCAGCCCTCGGGCCTGAGGCCTGAGGCCTGATTCCTACAAGGAGTTCACCGTGCCCCGTCTCATCGAAGCCCCAACCGTCGTCCAGGCTGCCGGCACTCCGCCCAAGCGCATCGAGGAATATGTCGGCCGCGTCAACTCCGGGCACGCGGCGCTGAGTGTCGCCCGCATGAAATCGCCAGCCGGCTGGCGTGAACCCGGTCAGCGCCCGGAGTTCGAGGAAGTAACGGTCGTGCTGTCGGGCACGGTCCGCGTCGAGCACGAAGGTGGCATCATCGACGTGCAGGCCGGCCAGGCCGTGGTCACCGCACCTGGAGAATGGATTCGCTATAGCACGCCGTCGGGACCGGCTGAGTACATCGCCGTCTGCCTGCCTGCGTTTTCGATGGACACGGTCAAACGCGACGAACACTGATTGCTGAACACCGAATACTGACTCCTGAATACTGAATACTTACAGGGTCAGGAATCAGCATTCGGGGTTCAGAAATCAGCTAGAGGCTCATGATGTGGCGATCAATCGTCCTGTTGGTGTGTGGACTCCTGTGCGTCGCTCCGGCGGCCGCCCAGGGGGTGAAATCAGATCAGCAGACACTGATCGACCTCGAGCGGCGCTGGAACATGGCCTTCAACAGCGGCGACGTGAAGTTCATCGAGAGCATTCTCGATGACGACTTCATTGCGACGTACGAGGACGGCGTACGAGCCGACAGGGCGAAGGAAATCGCGCAGGCGGCGGCCTTCAATCAGCAGATCGACGCCTCGTCGATGGACGAGTTCACGATCCGCATCTACGGCAATACGGCCGTGGTGTGGTTCACGCTGCGCGTCCTCGGCCCGATGCAGGGAAAACCGGTCGAATTGACGTTCCGCTACACGGACGTCTGGGTGTTGCGGGCCGGGACGTGGAAGTGCGTATCGAGCCACAGCACGCGCTTCACCCCGAAACAGACGGCAGCACCGTGAGATGACTGCCGGGGCCGTAATGACAGAGCATTGCCGTCTCTTATCTCCTTCCTCCTTTCTTCTGTCTCCTGTCTTTTTGTGCGTCCTTCTGCTTGCCCTGACGGCCCAGACCGTCGCTGCACAATCTGCGTCGGACCCGCGCGCTGGGGCCACGCGTGCGCTGCCAGCTCTCCAGCGGTCGGCGCGGACGTTCGTCGAACAACGCTCCTGCGTGTCGTGTCACCACAACGTCCTGCCGATCCTGATGCTGCGAATGGCGCAGGCGCGTGGGGTAGCGGTGGATGGCCGCGTGCTGCAGTCAGTGGAAGACAAGACGTTCCGCGAGCTCTCCGAGGCTGGCGCGGCCGACGCAGCAATCCAGGGCGTCAACGTCGTCGACCCACCGGCCAACGACAGTTACCTGCTGATGGCGGCCAACGCGGCCGGGCTTCCCCGCGACCTCACGCTCGAAGTCTATGCACGACGGATCCTGAGCTGGCAGCGCGACGACCACTGGGTAACGTCGGACTTCAGACCGCCCCATTCAAGCAGCATCCACACTGCGACGGCCACAGCCATTCGTGCGATACGGCTGTACCTTCCGCCGGAGCTGAAACGCGAAGGCGATGCCGCCATACAGCGCGCCAGTGCGTGGCTGGCACGAACACCGCCCGAGTCCACCGAAGACGCTGCCTTTCGATTGTTCGGACAGGTGTGGGCGGACGCATCCGCCGACGTTCGCGACGACGCGCGCCACGCGTTGGCGGCGAGCCAGGGGCGCGACGGTGGGTGGCCGCAACTTCCCGGGTATCCATCCGATGCCTACTCCACCGGCGAAGCGCTGGTCGCGCTGCACGAGGCAGGCGTGCCGGCGAGCGATCCGGACTGGCGGCGCGGCCTCTCGTTCCTGCTGTCTACCCAGGCGCGCGACGGCACCTGGCGCGTTCGCACCAGGATGATCTCGCCGGCAACAGTCAGTCCACCGTACTTCCACGTCAACTTCCCGTATGGCAAGGATTCGTTTCTCTCCTATGCGGGAAGTGCGTGGGCGACGATGGCGCTGCTGTCGGCGATCCCGCCGGCATTGCCAGCCGTGGCGCGGCGCGCTTCGGAGGTCACCAATGCCGCTCAGCCAGCATGGCTCCGCGCGGGACTCTTCGGCTCGAAAGACGACCTGACGCGTCTGCTCGATGGCGGGCTGAAATCTGACAGTGCGACAGCCGGAGGAACCACGCTGCTGATGGCATCCTCTGCCGATGCCGGCAAGGTCGCGTTGCTGCTGTCACGCGGTGCCGACGCGACCGCTCGCGCACCGTCCGGAGTCGATGCGCTCACCACTGCGGCCACGTATCGCGGCACGGCGCTGTCGATGGCGCTGCTCCTCGACAAGGGAGCCGCGGCAGCGCCACCGGCAGACGTTCGTGTGCCTCACCCACCTCTCGCCTATGTGGCGATGTCTGGCGATATCGAGGCAACAGGGTTGCTGCTCGCCAGCGGAGTGAACGCCTCGGCGGAAGCCCTCTCGGAATCCGTCACCTTCGGGAATGCGACGGTCACAAAATCGCTGCTCGACGCCGGCGCGAGCGCGCAGATCAGCGAAAGGTCTGGCGTGACCCTGCTGCACTGGGCGGTGATCACCAATCGTCCGGCGGCCATCCCGCTGCTCGTCGCGTCCGGTGCGGCCATCGACGCGAAGGACGACTTCGGGTTCACGCCGCTCATGTACGCGGCGACGATCGACGTCGGCAACACCCGCCTCGTCTCGGCCCTGCTGCAGGCAGGAGCCAATCGACAGCTTCGCAACGCCGAAGGACGGACGCCGCGGCAGCAGGCACTGCATCTGGGGCATCGGGCGCTGGCTGAAGCGCTGAAGTGATGGACTCGGGATCCGGGATCCGGGATTCGGGGCTCGATCACGATTGCCACGGAGTCGCGGAGACGCGGAGAACTGCGAAGGTCGCGTCACGAGGACTCGGCAGCTTTCGCATCGTGTCGCCCTCCACAATCTGACGTTCAGTGGCGCTCTACCACCGTTGGGATGGAAGGCGAATCCAACCGCTCAGGTATGATTCCCGCCACACGAAATACTCTGCGGTCCGATGACGTATTGATGGGGTTATGACGGGACATTCGACTACGGCGCGGTTGACGCCGCTTCAGTGGGTCATCTGCGCGGTGGCGGCGCTCGGCTTTGCCTTCGACACCTACGAACTGCTGATGCTGCCGCTGATCGTGCGGCCGGCACTGTCGGAGCTGCTGAAGGTCGCGCCGAACAGCGCGGTCGTCAACAGCTGGGTAGGAACGATGCAGTACTACCCGGCAGTCGCTGGAGGCATCTTCGGCCTGCTTGGCGGCTATCTCACCGACAGGCTGGGACGCCGGCGGGTCCTCGTCTACAGCATCGTCCTCTACGGCGTCTCGGCGCTCGCCGCCGGGTTCGCGACGTCGGTCGAGTGGCTGCTGTTCTGGCGCTGCTGCACCTTCGTCGGTGTCTGCGTCGAGTTCGTCGCCGCGGTCGCGTGGCTCTCGGAGCTCTTCGAGGATCCGGTGCAGCGCGAGAAAGTGCTCGGCTACACCCAGGCGTTCGGCTCCATCGGTGGCATCATGGTGACCGGCGCCTACTACTTCCTGGTGACGCATGGACACCAGCTGCCCTCCATATACGGCGGCCACGAGGCATGGCGTTACACACTGATGTCCGGGGTGATTCCCGCCATCCCGCTTATGCTCATCCGGCCGTTCCTCCCTGAATCGCCCGCGTGGGAGGAGAAGAAGCGCAACGGAACCCTCCAACGCCCGAGCTTTGCGCTGCTGTTCGAGCCGCAGTTCAGACGGACGACGATTGTCACGACCATCATGATGGCGTGCGCCTATGCCGCGGCCTTCGGCGCCATTCAACAGATGCCGCGCATCGTCCCCGGCCTGCCGGAGGTCCAGGGTCTGGCGCGCACGGCGCAGGAACAGGTAATCAGCGGCGTCCAGACCGCGCAGGAGATCGGCGGTCTCGTGGGACGCATCCTCCTCGCCTACCTTGCCGCCGTCATCATCAGCCGGCGGCGCCTGCTGCACGTCTTTCAGATCCCTGGCCTCATCTTGCTGCCGGTGGTGTTTCTGCTGGTGCCCACGATGGGCCTGACGCTGGCGCAGTGGGGCATCTTCTTCATCGGGATGCTGACGATCGCGCAGTTCAGCTTCTGGGGGAACTACCTGCCGCGCGTGTATCCCGTGCATCTGCGAGGTACCGGCGAGAGCTTCGCGGCGAACGTCGGCGGCCGCATGATCGGCACCTTTGCCGCACTGGTCACCACGAAGCTCGTCGCGTACATGCCCGGGACGACGCTGCCGATCCGGCTGGCGTACGCCTGCGCGCTGGTCGGCACAACGGTCTATGTAGTTGGCGTCACGGCCAGCTTCTTCATGCCCGAGCCGAAGCGAGAGGGGATGGATTAGAGGCGCATGCCGGGCCTGCGTGAATCGCGAGCGAGGCCCGGCCTACGTCCCCTGGCCCAGCCCTGAGGCTTGAGGCATGCAGCCTGAGGCCTACTTGCCTGCCCCAATCGCAAACAGGTGATCATCCGTGCGGATGAAGATCTGTCCATTCGAGACCGCGGGTGAGGCAATCTGCCGCTCACCGAGATCGTTCCTGGCCAGCACCTCCGGGGTGCGTCCGGACTTCACCACAATCGTTTGACCGTCCTCGCTGACGAAATAGATCTTGCCGTCGGCGGCGACTGGAGTGGCCGAGAAGACACCGTCGATCCGCTGCTGCCACACGCGCGAACCGTCACGGGCATCGACGACGGTTACTGCACCAACGTCGGTGGCCATATAGACCAGACCGTTGTCATACACCAGCGACGAAATGTAAGGGCCACCGGTCGCGTTCTCCCAGACGATGTGCGACTTCGAAATGTCGCCCTTGCCGCCAGGCTTCACCGCCATGTAGGGGCTGCTCCGATAGCCGCGACTCATGTAGATCACACCGTCGTGGAAGAGCGGTGACGGAACGGGAAACCGGTTGGTGCCACCGAAGTACCAGAGCGGCTCTCCGGTGCGCGCGTTGTACGCATCGACACGCTCGCTGGAGTTGACGATGACCTCGGGTCCGTTCGGCCCCGGCACGACGAGCGGCGTGCTGTACGACATCTTGTCGGCCCCTCGATCCGCGCGCCATTTCTCCTTTCCCGTGCGCTTGTCAACGGAGAGCAGGTACGCCTTCGACGCGTGGTCGCAGAGCAGCAGGAGCTGATCCTCGAAGATTGTCGGTGAGCTGCTGTGGCCCCAGACGACGTCGAACGGCGAAATCTCCTTCCCGAGATGACGCGCCCACACCAGCTTGCCGTTCATGTCGAGCGCAATGATCTGGCCGGTGGCAAACCACGCGTAGACCATCTGGCCGTCACTGGCCGGACTCGGCGACGCCATGTTGTGCTTGTCGTGCACTTCCGGCATCGGTCCGACGGCTTCCGTCCGGTACTCCCACGCCCGCTTGCCTGTCCCGCGGTCGAACGCCTCGACAACGAAATAGATCTTGCCGTCGGTGCTGGTCCGGACTCCGGATGCGCCGAGCGCCCGCTCGCCCGCGGCACTCGCGTCACCACTCTGGACGAGGCGAGGATGGTTGCCGGCGCGCCGGCTGCCGGTTCCGAGCTGTGAGGTGACGAACACGCGGCCGCCACTCACGATCGGCGAGGAGACGCCAAGGCCGGCGACGGGCGCCTTCCAGGCGACGTTCTGCGTCGCGCTCCACGTCACGGGCAGCGCCGCATCGCTGGTCGAGCTGCTGCCGCTCGGACCGCGCCAGGCCGGCCAGTCGGCGGCGGACACCGTAGCCCCGGCCACCGTGCAGATGGCCAGGATCGAAAGTCTCATTGCTGTGGTCATGCGCTGCTCCTGCGACGCCGGGGCTGCACGATCGCCCGCGCTTGTCCGCCGTAGCCTTGGCGGAGGTGGAAGGCCCGGCCTACATACCCCTTACGCCACGGGCCCCCTCAGCGTTGCCGGCATGTTACTGTGCTGGGCCATGCGCAGCCGCCTGACCCCCGGACTTGCCTGTTTGGCCCTGTTCTCGGCGATCTGGATCTCGTTTCACGCCGACGTCTCTGCTGCCGCCCGGCTGTCGGAGCAGGGACGGGAGGCACTGACCCGATTCCTCGAAGAGGCGGTGTCGCGCGGCGACGTTCCGGGCATCGTCGTCGGCATTGTCAATCGCGACGGCCCGATCTATCTCGAAGCGTTCGGCAAGCAGAACGTCAGCAAGAACATTGCGATGCCGAAGGACGCCATCTTCAACATCGCATCGATGACCAAACCGCTCACGTCGGCCGGCGTGATGCTGCTCGTGCAGCAGGAAAAGCTGAGAATCGACGAACCGGTCGGCACCTATCTGCCGCAATACCGCGAGCGGCGGGTCATTACCGACTTCAAGGCGGCTGATGCCTCCTACGGGACCCGCGCGTCACGAGGCCCCATCACCATCCGGCATCTGCTGACTCACACGTCCGGCATCGGCTATGCCTTCTCGAGTGAGACCGTCGCCGCCATTCAGCGCAAGACCGGCATGAACGAGCTGGATATGCCGCTGCTCTTCGAACCGGGCGAACACTGGGCCTACGGGGCCAGCACCCGAGTGCTCGGGCAACTTATCGAAAAGGTGTCCGGCGAGAAACTCGATGCCTTTCTGACGTCGCGGCTGCTGGATCCGCTCGGCATGCAGGATACGGCCTACGCGGTTGCCGCGCAGAACGTCAGCCGCGTCTCGACCACACACAGACGCGTCAATGGTGCACTCGCGGAGACGCAGCCTGCGGCGACGCTGACCTCGGCTGTCGCTGGTGACGGTGGACTGTACTCGACGGCGGCCGACTACGGCCGCTTTCTCCAGATGCTCGTGAACGACGGCCGGCTGGGCAAGGCGAAGATCATGGCCCCTGAAACCATCCGGGCGATGTTCCGCAACCATACGGGGAGCGTGGTTGTCGAACGGCAGGTCACGACGAATCCGGCGCTGTCGTCGTCGTTTCCGCTGGGTGCCGGCGATGATACGTGGGGACTCGGCTTTCAGCTCTACACGCCGCGGACGAAGCAGCTGAACACGCGCAGTCCTGGCAGCGGTACATGGGCCGGCATTTTCAATACGCACTTCTGGGTGGATCCCACGAAGCGCGTGGGCGTCGTGGTGATGATGCAGCTGTTGCCCTTCTACGATGACAAGGCCATGCAGGTGCTGGCCGGCGTGGAAGAACGGTTGTATCAGAACCTGAAGTGATCCCTGAGCTGGCCGCGGAGACGCGGAGACGCGGAGGGCGCTTTAAGCAGGCCACGAAGATCGCGACTCTTTCCATCACGAAGATCACGAAGAAAACCCAGACCACGAAGGCGGCTTCGCCGCCATCACGAAGTTCACGAAAGCCGCCACTCTGAAGCGCGCGACGCCGGCCTGCTTCGCAGGCCGACGGGCGTGGTTCAAGCACCGTGCGCGAGCCGGCCGCTCCAGGAATGGGCTCGCGTACGGTGTTTGAACCACGACCGTCCGCTCCGCGGGCGTCGCACACCCTCGTGCCCTTCGTGACGGTCGCGCCAGGACCTTCGTGGTTCAGTTCTCCGCGTCTCCGCGACTCCGCGGCAATCGTGATCGAGCGCCCTTCGACTCGCGAGGCGCAATTGTGCTCGCTCAGGGCAAGCCGAGCCCCGAGCCTAGAACGCCCGGTCGTAGAGCGCCAGCGCCGCGTCGGCATCGAACGCGCGCGGATTGAAGGTTCCAGTCCACTGTTTCCCTGCAGCGACGGACAGGCTCTCGAGATCCTCGCGCCGCACACCAGCATCACGCAGCCGCCTCGGCAAACCACCGGCACGCGCCAGTTCCTCCAGTCGCGCCGCCACCGACTCGCCGGGATTCACGTCGGAGCGGTTACTGGCGCGCAGCAAATCCGCATAGCGCTCGCCAACCACCTCGGAGTTCCAGCGGACGACATGCGGCAGCATCAAGGCGATGGCCACACCATGCGTGGTGCCGTACAGCGCTGTCAGCGGATTGGCGCAGGCGTGCGTGGCGCCGAGCATCGACTGCTCGATGGCGATGCCGGCTTCGTGGGATCCGAGCAGCATCGCACTGCGTGCGTCACGATCCGCAGGATTCGCCAGCACCCGCTCGTAGTGCGATTCGAGCAGACGCCATCCCTCGCGCGCAAAGAGGTCCGACATCGCCGTCCGCTTCGAGGTGACGAACGACTCCACGGCATGCGAGACCGCATCGTAGCCGGTGACCGCCGTCAGCTGACGGGGCTGCGAGATGGTGAGCTCCGGATCCAGGATCGCCACGCGGAACGCCGCTTTCTCGTCGCCACAGGCCATCTTCACGTGCGTCTGCGGGTCGGAGATAATCGCGTACTGCTGCGCCTCACTCCCTGTTCCGGCTGTGGTCGGAATCCCGATTGACGGCAGCATCGGCTTCGCCGCCTTGCCGTGGCCCCAGTAGTCCTTCATCGTGCCGCCGTTGGTCAGCACGAAGTTGATACCCTTGGCGCAGTCGAGCGAGCTGCCGCCGCCGATGGCCACGATGGAATCGACGCCGGCGGCCGCAGCCACGCGGCGCCCCGCTTCGACCATGTCCGAATCGGGATTGGCGTCGAAGCTGTGGAAGAACGACGGGACCAATCCAGCATCGCGAAGCAGCGCGGCCACGCTGCTCGCGTACCCGGCGGCGACGATGCCGGCGTCCGCCACGACCAGGGTGCGAGTGAATCCCAGCTCGCCAACCAACGAAGTCAGCTGTGTCAGCGTTCCGCATCCAAAGACGAAGCGGGTGCGGAGATGGAAGTCGATGAACGGCGAAGCAGTCATGAAACTATGACGGCCATTATCGCGGAATCGTACGGTTCGTTTCGGAATCGTGATCACACTGCGCGCGCGAACGCGCCGAAAACGTGCGCAAATCATGCGCCCACCCATGGGACCGCGCTCGTGCATACTGGTTCAGTTCTTGCGGCGCCTGAAGGCCGATGACACCACGTGACGTCCGGCAGCGGGCAACATCGGCCATCGCGGTGTGCGCCATCACAGGCGCCCTCGCCGCGGCCATGGCCTGCGGCGAGCGCTCTCCGGGTGCGCCCTCTCCCGTCTCGCCGGCGTCCGCCGCTGGCGACAGCAGCGTGCGACAGGGCGATGACTTCGGCGGCCGGCAGCTCCTTCCATCTGACAACTGGTGGAACCAGGACGTCAGCAGCGCGCCGGTGGATGCACAATCCAACGCCTATCTCGACTTCATCGGGCGCGCGCGGACGGCACATCCCGACTTCGGGCCTGCACCGTACGGGTTCCCGTACCTCAGCGTCTCCAGCTCACAGGCCAGGGTGGCGGTCAACTTTCTCGCCTATGCCAGCGAGAGCGACACCGGCTTTGGTGGTCTGTCGGGATATCCGATACCGGAGATGGCGAAGACCACGCCCAACGTGATTGAAGGCGGCGTCGCCGGCGGCGGTTCGAGCGGTGACCGCCATCTGATCATCGTCGACCGCGATCGATGGGTGCTGTATGAGATGGCCGCGACGCGATGGAACGCCTCGTCGCAGCGCTGGGAGGCCAACGTCGGCGCGATCTTCGATCTCGCAGCCAACGCTCGACGCCCCGAGGAATGGACGTCGTCCGATGCCGCGGGTCTCGCCATTCTGCCGGGCCTCGTGCGCTACGACGAGGCGGCCCGCGGACCGATTCGCCATGCCATGCGCGTGACCGTGCGGGCGACCAACGGCTACGTCTGGCCGGCGTCGCATCGCGCAGGAAACACTGGCGGCGCACTGCCGATGGGCGCACGCCTGAGACTGAAGGCGTCGAAGGACCTGTCGTCCTATCCGCCGATCGTTCGCAACATTTTCCGCGGCATGCAGACGCACGGGCTGATCGTGGCCGACAACGGAACGGACCTGTATGTGAGCGGAGCGATGGATGCGCGGTGGAACAACGATGAGCTCAATCCCGCGTTCCACGGGCTGACGCCGAACGACTTCGAGGTTATTACCCTGGGCTGGAAGTAGCTTCCGGAGGCCTAGCTTGTCCGCCGTAGCTTAGCGAAGGCGGAAAGGCCGCCGGCTACCTTCGGACCTCGCACCCTCGCACCTTATGTGCTATTCATCCCCCGGACCGCCCGACGCACGATGCTTCTCGGCATGATCTTCGTCAGCAGGTAGCGGCGTCGATTCCGTGCGCCGGCGATCACAAGCGACCGGCCATGCTTCCATCCTTCGTAACCGATGCGTGCCACTTCGTCGGCCGTCATGACCTCGCCCTGGAACAGCCGCGCATGCGTGACCCCGGCCTCGGCCGCGAAGCCGGTGGACGTAGGCCCAGGAGCAAGACAGCTGACGACGACTCCGGTGCCCTTCAGTTCATCGCTGATGGCCTCGCTGAACGAGACGACGAAGGCCTTGGTCGCGTAGTAGACCGCCATGAAGGGCCCCGGCTGGAAGCCGGCCGTTGATCCCACGTTGAGGATGCCGCCACGGCCGCGCTGCACCATCGGCGGCAGAAGCAGTCTCGTCAGCGCGACCACCGACGTCATGTTCAGCGTCATCATCTGCAACTGTCGGTCGAACGGCAGATTCACGAACGCCCCCTGCATGCCGAAGCCGGCGTTGTTCACCAGCACGTCGACCGACAGCCGTTCATGGAGCAGCTGCGCGTGCAGCAGGTCGGCGCCACCCTCGGTCGCCAGGTCGACGCTGACGCTATGCGCCGTCGTCCGGTACGTCGCGACCAGCTCAGCTCGCAACGTTTCGAGCGTGCTGGCGTGTCGCGCGGCGAGAACGAGGCTGTACCCGTCCCGCGCGAACAGATGTGCGAGCGCGCGGCCGATCCCGGATGAGGCGCCAGTGATCAATACGGTTTGCCCTGATGCCATCGTTGGATTCTAGTGCCCGGGACTGGGGACTCCTGGCTCGGCTTGCCCGCCGTCTTGTCCGCCGGAGCTTCAGCGAAGGCGGAAGCCGGCGAAGCCGCGAAGGTGGGAGCGGCGTGAAAAGTGCATCTGCTGACGGTCGATGGGCTGGATACGCGACCGCGGACTGACCTTGGTACTGATGCTCCTCTTCGGCGTGTTCCTCGTCGGACAGCTGCTGACCGGCCGCGCCGAATTCAACAGCACACAGCGGGAACATCATGCGACGGAAGTGACCCTCGGCGCATACCTGCGGACCGGTCATCTCTGGGAAGCCCTGTTCGAAAACTGGGAGAGCGAGTTCCTGCAGATGGCGGTGTTCGTCCTGCTGACAACTTCCCTGGTGCAGAAAGGGTCACCCGAATCGAGGAGGCCGGGTGTCATCGAAGCCGTGGACCTGGACGCGCGCGACTTTGCTGGCAATCCGGACGTGCCATGGCCGGTACGCCGCGGCGGATGGGTACTCCACCTCTACGAGCATTCACTGGGACTCGCCTTCGTCCTGCTCTTCCTTCTGTCATGGGCGGGACACGGAGTCGGCGGATTCGTCGATTACGCCGAGGACCAGGTCCAGCACAGTCAGCCGGCGCCCTCCCTCGCGGACTACCTCACATCCTCGCGCTTCTGGTTCGAATCGTTCCAGAACTGGCAGAGCGAGTTCCTCGCCATTGCCGCCATGGTCTGGCTCGCCGTCTATCTGCGACAGCGTGGATCGCCGGAGTCGAAGCCGGTATGGGCGCCGCACGATGAGACGGGAAGATGAATGGTTGGCGGGAATGCCGGGCATGGGCCGTGAATGCCGGGGCTGAAGCCCCGGCCTACGAGAATGCGCCGGGTCCAAGAGGACCCGGCCTACAGATCAGGAGCGACGTCGGGCTCGCGGCGCACGCGTAACGCCAGCCACCAGGCCAGCACAGCGGCCGCGAGAAGGAATCCCGATAACGACAGCAGGCCGATCGTGAACGATCCGGTGTACTGCCGGAGCCATCCCATTACGTAAGGGCCGACCTGCCCTCCAGATGTGCCGATCGAGTTGATGAACGCCAGCCCGCCGGCCGCGGCGATACCCGAAAGAAAGCGTGGCGGAATCGTCCAGAAGATCGCCCGCGCACCGTTGACGCCGATGACGGCTACCGTGATCCCCGCAAACGCCATCCAGAAGTTTCCACGGAATACGACCGCCGCCAGGAAGCCCGCTGCGGAAACGGCGCACGACAACGCCAGATGTGTCAGCTTGCGGCCGCCGCGATCGACGTGTCGCGCCCACACAATCATGGCCACCGTCGCACAGGCATAACAGCCGCTGGTCAGAAAGCCGATCTGCACGTTCGTCAGCTGCCGCGCCTGCAGGATCTGCGGCAGGAAGAATCCGACGCCATACGAGCCGACGAGAAATCCGAACTGCACACCGGCCAGCGTCCATACCCGCGTGTCGGCGAGCGCGTCGCGCAGGCGCCGCACCTCACGCGGCTTCCGCTCGCGCTCGAGACGCTCGCTGACAATGCGTCGATCGTCATCAGTGAGCCAGGCCGCGTCCTCCGGGCGATCGGGCAGCAGCCACAACACGCTCAATCCCACCGCAATCACTGGAAGCCCTTCGACGATGAAGAGCCATTGCCACCCGGCAAGGCCGCCGGCGCCATCCAGCGAGAGGAGCAGGCTCGACAACGGACCCCCGATCACTGACGACACCGGAATGGCGACCATGAACCAGGCGATGATGCGCGTGCGGTATTCGGAAGGGAACCAGGTCGAGAGATAGAACGCGATGCCGGGAAAGAAGCCGGCTTCGGCGGCGCCGAGCAGGAATCGAAGCAGATAGAAGCTGAACGGCCCGCTCGCCAGGCTCGTCGTCGCGGAGATGAGGCCCCACGAGATCATGATGCGCGCGATCCAGCGGCGCGCTCCGACGCGGTACAGAATCAGATTACTGGGGAGCTCGAGGAAGCAGTAGCCCAGAAAGAAGATGCCGGAGCCGTATCCGAACTGTTCCGCCGTGAGCCCGAGCGCATCGTTCATCGTCAGCGCGGCGAAGCTGACATTGGTGCGATCCAGGTAGTTGAGGATGTAGCTGACGATCAGCAGCGGCATCAGCCGCCAGCCGATCTTCGCAAACACGCGCCGCTCAGTGACGGCCGCATCGGCGGCCGGAGGCATCGCGGTCGGGGTCACGACTGCGGGCGGCATTTCCGAGGTGACCTTCGGGACACCACCGTTCACGGACACACCGAGGCACGGAGGCACAGAGGTAACACAGGTTCTGCGCCAGAGTCTTTCGAGCCCCGAGGCCCGCTTGTCCCGCCGTAGCCTTGGCGAAGGCGGAGGCCCCGGGTCATTGCGCCGGCTCGATCCGCAGCACTGCCCCTGGATTCTCGTCGGTCAGCACATAGAGGAAACCGTCCGGGCCTGGCCGTACGTCGCGGATTCGCTGATGCAGCTCGGTCAGGATGGGCTCGCGCTGGATCGGCCGTCCGTCGTTGAACGTGATGCGTTGAATGTGTCCGGTGGCTCTCGTCCGCCCCTCCATCATCGAGCCGACGAACACATTGCCCTTCCATTCCGGGAAGGCAGTGCCGGTGTAGAAGGACAGTCCTGATATCGCAATCGACGGCACCCAGTAGAGGAACGGCGATTCAAGGTCCGGCCGCGAGGTGGCATCGGCGATCTTCGTGCCGTCATAGTCGGTGCCGTACGTGACGAGTGGCCATCCGTAGTTGCGGCCTGGCAGGACGACGTTGAGCTCGTCGCCACCGAGCGGCCCGTGCTCGTTCTCCCAGAGCGCGCCAGTGTCCGGGTGAAAGGCGAGCCCCTGCGGGCTGCGGAAGCCCAATGCGTAAATCTCCGGCAGGTATCCCGCCTTGCCAGCAAACGGATTGTCCGGCGGCGCCGTGCCATCGTC
>Ga0173480_10000319_pt1 | contig 15273 bp, 11 predicted proteins | sample NitcycUS209509C1_FD_122622 | JGI IMG/M metagenome (GOLD analysis project Ga0173480, IMG submission 122622) | Soil microbial communities from Arlington Agricultural Research Station in Wisconsin, USA - Nitrogen cycling UWRJ-S209-509C-1 (version... | ecosystem: Environmental > Terrestrial > Soil... | reverse complement strand
CGGGCGTGCTTGCGATGGTGCTCCCGAAGGAGCGGCCCGGCCCGAACGCGGTGCGGATCACGCGCGACTGGTACGCACCGGTGGGCGGGCTGCTGATGTTCGCGTGCGGCGCCTTCTCCTTGATCGCCTTCCCACTCGACGACGTGTGGCACCGGCTGTTCATCGAGCGGATACAGCTTGCGCGCACGCGCCACGTTCACCTCGAAGCGCAGGGCAGGCTCGGTGCCGACGTTCTCGATCTGATACAGCGTTCGATACGGCACCTGCACCATGACGCCCTTGGCGGCGACCACCGGCTCGCGTCCGTCCACCGTGAAGCGCAGGGTGCCTGACTGCACGATCCACCACTCGCGCGTATCGCCGTTCATCCGGCGCGGCGTCTTCTGGCCGGGTCCCATCGAGATCCACTGCGCGTGCAGGCTCTCGTCCTCGACGATCGTCTCGGCCCAGTCGGCCTGACCTTTGTGCCGCGCCAGCACGTCCACCAGCTTCGTATGCGGTTTGTGTACGCCGGTCCAGCCGGGAGGCGTGGCTTTCGGCGACATCATGATCATCGGCCCGCCCTGCCGGGCCGGTGGCCGCTGGGCGGCCCCAGTGGGTGCCTGCCCGTTCGAGGACGTTCCCGCGACGACGACTAATGCGGCAAGCGCCGCCATCCAGAGCTTCATAGGGGTGTCTCCTGTGTCGCTGGCAAGCCGGCGCAGGCCAGCCGGTTCAGTGCCCGCTCGCCTGCCGCCGCTGCGCCGCCGTGGCCGCCCGCAGCCTATTGCCGTCGGGGCCGGCACCATTCATCGCCGCTGATTCTAGCCCGGACCATTCCGCCTTTCACGCACTGTCCGCGCTAGTCCCCTGGAAGCGTGATTTCTACGACAACTCCCGGGCGGGGCATCCCGCCTCGCGGCGTTGCTCCTCCCTCCCTTATGCCCAATATGCTCGGTCGTCGCGCCTTGCGATCCGGGCGCCGCGCTCCGTGACTTATCATAGGAATCACGCTTCCAGGGGACTAGCCCGGGCTATTCATGAACCGTGAGGACAGTCCGCTCCTCGGACTTCGACTCCGGCCCGATTTCTCGGGCCCGCGCTGAGGGCTCGCCACGTTGGTGACCAGGTTCTGAGTGACCTTGGTCTCGAGGTTCTTGATCCGGACTGTCGTGCCAGGCACGACGGCATCAGCGTCGCGCAGGGTACCCGAGATTTGGCGGCGGGTTTCCTGCGCCAATGCCACCGCCGGCAGTGTGAACAGCAACAGGACGAGCCATACCAGTGGTCGCATGCGGTCCTCCCTCCGCGCAGGTACGGCAGGTCTACGGTAGTCACGACTTCGGAATGCGCATCGACCTGTTCGTCAGGGGGAAACGGGGAGACAGCGGTCGGCCGGGCTTCGCGGAGCTCGTGCTGAGGCTTTGTGCCAGCGGCGGTCCGTAGCATTGGTGGGGCCGTAACACAATAGCAAAATTCGGCCGGTTCCGCGTTATTCTCGACACCTATTACCGTTATGAGCGGCAAATCGGTACACGACACCCCTGCGATTCAGAGCCTCGACCGTGGCCTCGCTATCCTCGAGGCGGTCGCTGCTTCAGCGCGTCCGGTGCCGCTGAGGCAACTGACGGACCTGATGGGCATCGATCGCAGCAGTGTCTTCCGGCTGGCCAATACCCTCCGGCAGCGGCGATTCCTCGCGCACCCCAAGGACAGCAAGGACTACATTCTCGGCCCGACGGCCTGGCGGCTGTCACGACGGTACGGACGCACGGTGCTCGGCACGTTCTTTCATCACTACCTGCAGGACCTCACGCAGACGTTGGGGGAGACGTCGCACTTCGCGATTCGTGAGGGTCTCGAGGTGTTCTTCATCGACCACCAGATCCCGGCGGGGCAGGTCGTTTCCGTTGCCGGACAGACGGGAGAATACGCGCCGCTGCACTGCACCGCTCATGGCAAGGCGCTGCTCGCCGACAGCGACGCCGCGGCGCTCGCCGATCTGCTCGGACGCGAGCCGCTGCAGGTCTACACCCGCCGAACGGTCAAGTCCGTCACGCGGCTGGCACGCGTCTGCGCTCAGGTGCGCGCGGACGGATTCGCGGTCGATGATGGCGAGTACATCGAGGAAGTCAGGTGCATCGCCGCCCCAATCCGCGACCCGCACGGCGAGGTCGTCGCCTCTGTCGGCATTTCGTCGCCGGTGAGGCGGCTGCAGATTCGCGATATCAGCCGCGCCGCGACCGAAGTCAAGAAGACAGCCGAGGCGATCAACGCCTCACTCGTCGGCTGAGCGCCTCGCCGTCAGACCTCGTCGTACAGCACGACCGGGTAATTCTTCTGCGTGGTCATCGTCCGCTCGACGAGCGGCCACACACGCTGGTGGGCCGCCGAGGCGATCCATTGCTGTCGCAATTCTTCGTTCTCGAACTCCAGTTCGAACCGGTAGTTGTGCGTCGACGGCGCGGTGCCTTGTAGTACCGAGCGGCGCTTCAGCATCTTCACCCGGATGTAGCCCTGGTGCTTGACGGCTTCGGGAACGAACGTGTTGTGGAACGCGTCGAGCATCTCGCGCTCACGCGCGGCCGCGACCTCCATTTCGACGTAGAGCCGAATGTGCTTTGTCTGCGCAATCGCGGGCGCGGCGAAGCGATCCATGCCGAGCGCGGCGGCGGTGGCCGCGAAGGCGGACCGCAGGATTCCCCGTCTGTTCACATGTCCTCCTGAATCTCGTCTGGCGCGAAGCGAGGGCAACGTCTCAGCGCGGGCCGCCGGCGAGCAATTGCGTCTTCGCGGCCACGTCCCTGGCCACGCCCATCACGAACAGTTCGAGCGGCGCCGAGCCGGTGTTGGTGAATTGACTGGTCTCGCCGAGGCGGATGGGGACCGCATCGCCGCGACGAACCGGCGCGGTGCCCGTGGCGGGTCCCTTGACGCTGAGCGTGCCGTCGCCTCCGAGTACGTAATACGCCTCGCCGACACTGTCGTGCGGAACTTCAGGAGTGGCGGCGCCCGGAGGGACGACGACATGGTCGATGTAGGCCCACGTCGTCGAGAACACCGCCGGTCCGAGCACGCGCCGCGACAGGATGGCTTTCGGGTCTGGCGCTGGCGCGGCCCCGCGCCCGCGTCCACCCGCTGCCCGCAACAGCGAGGCATCCAGGCGCATGGTCATGAACGTGGGAATGGGGTCGAGCGTTGCGCCGACCCGCGTGTCGCCCAGGTCGAAGTTGTCGTAGACGCCGGCAATCATCGACACGTTCAGGTTCATCCACTGCACCGGCGCGGGGCCGGGATTGTAAATGGCGTGCGAGTGGCCGGTCCTGCACAGCACACCGGCTGGTCCCTTCACCGTGGCCGTGCGCCCGTCGATGGTGAACTGCGCTTCGCCGTCGAGAATGACGAACATCTCCTCGACGACGTTATGGAAGTGATGGCCGATGCCGGCACCGGCGGGAATCACGCCGCGGTGGAGGAAGTTGAACTCCGGCGTGACCGCACCACGATTGAGCAGCGCGGTGAACGACATCGTACCGGCACCGCCGTGGACGGCCGGCGACGATCGAAAGGCGGCCGGGTCCGTGTGCACGATGCGTTGCGGCAGCGCCACGGGCCCCGTGGGACCTTGCGCCCGCACCGGTATCAGGGTGATTGCCAGGACGGCGGCGAGCAGGAGCGTGTGTCTCATGGTTCTGGCCTCAGTTCATGCCGGACGGGTGACGAAATCCCCGAACCTTGGTCTGGATGGACCACACGGACGATTCGCCCACCATGTACAGCACATCGTTGTTCGGTCCGCCGAATGTGACGCTGACCGGATACTGCGCCATCGAGATGGTGCCGGCGGGCGTGCCATCGGGCAGAAAGATCTGGACGCCGGTCCTCGTGGCCACGTAATACCGGCCATCGGTGTCGACTGCGGTACCGTCTGCGCCCGAGTCGAAACGATCGGCCGGGTTCTTCGCCTCCAGTACTTCCGGCTTCAGGCCGATCATCGAGAACTGGCGTTTGTTCGAGAGCGATCCGTCCTCGGCGACGTCGTACGCCCAGACGAAATTCTCACCAGGCTGCAGCCATGTGTTGTTCACGTACAGCGTCTTGCCGTCGGGCGACAGTTCGACGCCGTTCGGCATGGCGTATTCGCCAGGGCCGATGACCACGCGCGCCGTGCCGTCCGGGGCCAGGTAGTACACCTGCTTGCCTGGCTGACTCTTCTTGGCCTCGGGCGTGAACTGCGGATCGGTAATGTAGAAACCGCCTTTGGCGTCCATGACCAGATCATTCGGACCATCGATCGGCTTGCCGTTGATCTTGTTGAGGAGTACGCGCCCGACGCGGCCACTTGCCGGGTCCAATTCGACGACCCGGTGACCGAACATGTCGCAGACGATCAGGTTCCCATTTCGTGCGGCCACGGTTCCGTTCGACTGCATGCCGCGTGCAAGCACACGATAGCGCCCGTCCGGTTCCATCACGATCAGTCGGCTCTGTGCCGGGCTGCCGGTCCAGTCACCGGCCGCCGGATTCTTGAACCACATGTCGGAGAAGTAGAGCTTTCCCTTCAGCCACGTGGGGCCTTCAGTGAAGGTGAACCCTTCGGCCAGCTTTTTGGGCGCTTCTCCTGGCGCGACGACCTGCGCATACAGCGCCTGCTGCTTCTGCGCGCGTTCCACGTAATCCGGCCGCACCGGCCAGAAGACGTCGAGCTGATCGACCCCGACGTCGCCGGCCTTGCCCGAGTGCACCATCCCGCCCGGGAGGAACAGCACGTGTCCTGCCTCGCCGGATTCGGCGTAGGTCCGATCCATCACCCCCTGCGCGATCGTGCCGCGGACGGTCGTCGTCAGTTGATCTTCCGGATGGATGTGCCGCGCGATCTCCGATTGCGGATCGATGCTGACGAGGCTGATCTGGGCGTTGCGTCCCCACAACAGTCGCGCATGCGTTGTGCTGCGCCGATACGATTTCCCGGCGACGGGGTCCGTCAGCGGTGTCAGCTGGATGTCGTGCAGATCGACGACGACACCTGGCTGCAGCGACGGCGTCACACCCTGGTCCGGAAAGCTGACGCTGACACCCGTGATGCTCTGTTTCGCCAGCGCGAGATGATCGAGACGGACTGGTGAGTAGATCTCGAACGCGCGGAGGCCGTTGGCGCCAGCCTTCATCGAGCGTACGGTGCCGGGTTGCAGGTAGACGGCCTGGTTCTTCGTCAGTTCCGAGGTCCGTCCGCCGATGTCCATCGTCGCCGACCCGTCCTGCACGACGATGAAGAGTTCCTCGTTGAGGGTTTGCGACGGGTAGCTGGCATTCGCCTGCATCTCGAGCCGCTCGACCAGTGCCCCGCGACTCCAGCCGAGGGTGGCGCTCACGCCCGGCGCGATGGTGATCGCCGGCAGCTTCTCCCGTTCCAGCGGCTCGCCGTCAGTGAGGATCGTCGGCACCGACAGCGACGGCAGGTCACGCGTCCGGCCGGTGACGTGGTGTTCGTCGATGACGCGCTGGTTGCGGTCGGCCCATGACGGCGTGTTATCCGCGCAGCCGCCGGCGGCCAGAGACAGCACGATCAGCCAGCCGATTCCGCGGGTGCGCTGACGACCTCGGTGCGTGCCGGCTCGCGCCGCCCGCATCGCACTGCGGATGACGTGGAGGAAAGGCCTTGTCGAACGATGTACGGTCGCGTAAGGATCAGCAAGGGGCCGCGCAGAGATCATTTGCGCGAGATCCTATCCGCAATTGACCGCTGGCCGCGCAAAAATCTGCAAGACCCGTTGCATAATGCGCAACAGCGGGGTGCGCGGCTATCATAGCAGGCCAGCCATGAGTCATCCATCGACGACCGATCCGATCACACGCGCCAGGAGAACGCCGGCAACGCGCTATGGACTGGTGCTCGCCGCCCTTGCAGCGTTCGCGGCAGCCATCGTCACCACGACCGCGCAATCGGGCACGGATCGGTGGTGGACCGGTTATGGCAGCGGTTCCGACAACTCGCGCTACTTCCCGTCCACGCAGGTCACTCGCGGCAACGTCAACGGGTTGCAGGTGGCCTGGACCTATCCCTTCGGTGACGCCGGCAGCAGTCCGATCGTCGTCCGCGGCGCCATCTACGGGCGCGGCCGCAACGGATCGCTGGTCGCCATCGACGCCGCCACCGGCCGCGAACGGTGGGTGCGCGAGAGCATGGCCGGGATGACGAGTCGCGGCATGAATTACTGGGAGAGCGCCGACGGCCGGGACCAGCGGCTGATCTTCGCCATGAACAGCCTCCTGCAGGAGGTCGATGCGACGACCGGCAAGTCGGTCATGTCGTTCGGCACCAACGGTGTCGTCGACCTGCGGGTCGGGCTCGATGGTCGCGATCCGGACAGCATCGGCAACATCCAGTCGAGCATCCCCGGCGAAGTGTTCGAGAATCTCGTCATCGTCGGGAGCGCTACTGGCGAGGGCTACATGTCGCCGCCTGGGGACATCCGCGCCTATGACGTGCGCACCGGCAAGCCGGCCTGGACGTTCCACACCGTCCCGCGGCCAGGGGAGTTCGGCTACGACACCTGGCCGAAGGATGCCTGGAAGTATATCGGCGGCGTGAACAACTGGGGCGAGATGACGGTCGATGCTCGCCGCGGCATCGTCTACGTGCCGCTTGGCTCGCCGACCTATGACTTCTACGGCGTCGATCGCATTGGCAGCAACCTGTTCGGTACGTCCATCGTCGCGCTGGAGGCGCGCACGGGGAAACGCCTGTGGCATTTCCAGTTCGTGCACCACGACCTCTGGGATCTCGATACAAGTGCGGCGCCCCAGCTCACGACAATCCGCCACAACGGCCGCAACCGGGACGTGGTGGTCGTCGGCGCCAAGACCACCTGGATTTACGTGTTCGACCGCGCGACCGGCGAGCCGATCTGGCCGATTGAGGAGCGGCCGGTGGCCAAGTCGGACATGCCGGGCGAGGAGAGCTGGCCGACGCAGCCATATCCGACCAATCCGCCGCCGCATGGACGCCAATCCTTTGGTGTGGCGGATATCAGCCCGTATCTGTCCGCGGACGAAGCCGCCAGGTTCAGAACGCGGCTGCAGGCGGCGAGGAATGTCGGCTTGTTCACGCCGATCAACTACTCCGATACGGTGCATCTTCCGACCAGCAACGGCGGAGTGCTGTTCGGAGGGATGGCGTCGGAGCCGACGACCGGCGCCGTGTACGTCGTCAGTCACGACAATCCCGGCATCCTGCGTTTGGTGAGGCCGGGTGAGACCGCTGGACGTGGCGCCGCGCCGGCGCCGCCGCAGCCGGCCGGGCAAGCCGTGTATCAGCAGAACTGCCAGAGCTGCCATGGTCCGGATCGGACAGGGACCGACGGTGTGCCGGGGCTCGTCTCCGCCGCAGCCGATCCGGCGAACAACGTGGCGGCGGGCACGCCTCGATTCGGCGCTGACGCGATCAGGACGGTGATCGCCGCGGGTAAAGGACGGATGCCGTCGTTTCCGCATCTGACGCCCGCGGACGTCGATGCTCTCGTGACGCTGTTGACGGCTGCGCCCGGTGGACGTGGGCTCGGCGCGGGTGGTCGCGGCCCCGGGGCCGGCGGCCGGGGACGCGGCGCGCCCGCGGGATCGGGCGCGCCGCCGGAACTGATCGCCGGATCCGGGTCGGCGTGGACGCGGCCCGACGCACCAGGCGGACGTGGACGCGGCGCGTTACCGCCGTACCCGGATGGCGTTCCCCAGTACGAACGCCCGACGATCAACGAGTACAACACGGTCGGCAACCGGATCGCGCCGCCGTTCACCTCGATCGTGAAATACGACCTGAACGTGCCATCGATCAAATGGCGAATCGGTTTTGGCGACGACCCGGAACTGGCGGCGCGCGGCGTCACGGGCACTGGCGCGCCCGCCGTGCTCAACGGCCTGGTCGTGACCGCGTCAGGCCTGCTCTTCGGTGCCGGCCGTGATAACCAGATTCGCGCCTGGGATACCGAGACCGGCCGTCAGTTGTGGTCGTCACGTTTCGGCGGCGACTTCGTCGGCTCGCCGGTCATGTACGAGATGTCCGGGCGTCAGTACCTGCTGGTGCCGGCGGCAAGCGCCCCGCCACGCGGTGGCGGTCCGGGTGGCGCTCCGGGTGGCGCTCCGGGTGCCACTGCGCCGCTCGGGTGGGTCGCGTACGCACTGCCAGGCAAGTAGACGCCGCCGGGTCTCCTCCTCACGCGTCACGGGCTCAGATTCGACGGGTGAGGTAGGATCGGTTGGACCCGTTCAATGGATAGATTGCCCGTCCTCGTTGCCGGCGGCGGCATTGGAGGACTCAGTGTCGCCCTCACCCTGCATCAGATCGGCGTGCCATGCATCGTGCTGGAGGCCGTGGCTGACCTCCGGCCGCTTGGTGTCGGCATCAACCTCCAGCCGAACGCGGTGCGGGAGCTCGAGGAGCTCGGCATCGGACCTGTGGCATTGGACAGGATCGGCATCCAGACGAAGGAATGGACGCTCGTCGGCCTGAACGGCAACGATGTGTACAGTGAGCCGCGCGGACTGCTCGCCGGGTACCGGTGGCCGCAGTATTCCGTGCACCGCGGCGCCCTGCAGATGCTGCTGTATCGAACCGCTGTGGAACGGCTTGGCGCCGACGCGATCCGCACCGGCCTGCAGGTGACCGGGTATCGTCATCACCCCGGGCACGTCACTGCGCTGGCGACGACCGCCGACGGCCGGCAGCTGGACATCGAGGGCAGCCTGCTGATTGGCGCGGACGGCCTCCATTCCGCGATCCGCGCCCAGATGCATCCCGATCAGCCGCCGATCCATTGGGGCGGCGCGATCATGTGGCGTGGCACCACGCAGGCGCGCCCGATTCGCACCAGCGCCTCCTTCGTCGGCCTCGGCACCCATCGCCAACGCGTCGTCTTCTATCCGATCTCCAATCCGGACGCCGTGACCGGACTCGCCACCATCAACTGGATCGCCGAGATCACAGTCGCCGGGACCGACGGCTGGCACAGCGACGACTGGAACAGACGGGTGGATGTGGAGGACGTCGTCCGGCACTTTCAGGATTGGAACTACGACTGGCTCGACGTACCGGCGTTGCTGCGCGGCGCGGGCGAGGTGTTCGAGTATCCGATGATCGATCGTGACCCGGTGCCGACGTGGGTTGATGGCCCCGTGGCGCTGCTGGGCGACGCCGCCCATGTCATGTATCCGACCGGATCCAACGGCGCGACGCAGGCGGTGATCGACGCACGTGTCCTCGGCGCCGCCCTCATCGAGCACGGCGTCACGGCGCGCGCGCTGCAGGCCTACGACGCACAACTGCGCGAGGACGTCTCGGCCGTTGTCCTGCGCAACCGCGGCGCGGGCCCGTTCGGGCTCCTGAACCTGCTCGATGAGCGCTGCGGAGGCGTGTTCGACGATATCGACGCGGTGATCCCGCCGGCGGAGCGGGAGGCGTTCATGGAGCGCTACAGGACGGCAGCGGGGTTCGCCATGGAACAGCTGAACGCTGCGCCACCGATCATCCCGTCGGGAGCGCGGGTTGATCAGGAAGCATCGGCATGCTGCAGCACTACGTCTTCCTGAAGTACCGCAACGGCACCGACGGGACGCACGTGCAGACCTTCTGCGAGCGCATGCACGCATTGCGCGCGACGATATCCGCGATCCGGCACCTCGAAATCGGGGTCGACGAATTGCACGATTCCCGCAGCTGGGACCTTGTGCTGATCATGAGGTTCGAATCGGTGCAGGCGCTCCGTGCCTACCAGTCGCATGCCGCGCACCTGGCGGTCATGGCCTTCAACGAGCCATTCGTAGACAGCGTCGCCTCAGTCGACTTCTCAGACAGCGTCGAAGCTCGATAAAGTCGGCCTGACTGCGTGGGCCGCGCCCCGGTTTTGCCTTAGGAAGGCGCCCGACGCTCGTTCCGCAAGGCCATGGTCGCCAGCCACGAGACGATGGCCAGAGCAGTGCCGTAGGCGCCGATGGCGAGCGAGGTGCCAGTTGCCTCGTAGAGCGCCGCGGCGATCAACGGCGCCGGCGCGCCGCCGACGATCGTGCCGAGCGTGTTCGCCAGGGAAGTGCCGCTGTAGCGAACCGCCGCCGGAAACAACTCCGCGAACACTGCCGGTTGGGTACCGATGTACGCGCCCTGGATGATGAGCATTCCGCAGAGCGCCAGTGCGACGACCGGTACGGACGCGGTGTCGATCAGTGGAAAAAACAGCGCGGCCCAGACCACCAGCGCGGCATTGCCCCACAGCATCACGCGGCGGCGCCCCACACGGTCAGACCAGCGCGCGAACGCGACAACCGCCACCCCGAAGAAGGACGCTGCCACGAGGAGGAGCGTCAACACGGTGGCCAGTGGCATTCGGAGCACGCGGGTCGCGTATGAGACGTAGTAGACGAGGACCAGGTAGCCAAGCGTGCTGACACCGACGTAGCTGCCGGCCGCCAGCACCACAGCCCGCAGATTGCCGCGCATCACGTCGATGATCGGCATCCGGCGCACTCGGTCGCGGCGGCGGACGTCGGCAAACTCAGGGCTCTCGGTGAGGCCGACGCGGATGAACAACCCGACGGCGACGAGAACGCCGCTCGCGAGAAATGGCACGCGCCACCCCCACGCCAGGAACTCCGCCGGATCTGCGGCCAGCGACGCGCCGAGGAACACCGCATTCGACAGAATGATCCCTGCGGGCAAGCCAAGCGCCACGATGCTGCCGTAGAAGCCGCGCCGTTCCTCTGGGGCATGCTCGACGGACATCAGGACGGCGCCGCCCCACTCGCCGCCGAGCGCGAACCCCTGCACGAGCCGGGACACCAGGAGCAGCGCCGGCGCCCACAGGCCGATCTGCCCGTAATCCGGCAACAGTCCGATCCCGAGCGTCGACAGCCCCATCAACATCAGCGACCAGACCAGCATCGACTTGCGTCCGACCCGATCGCCGAAGTGCCCCATGACGATGCCGCCGATCGGCCTGGCGACGAAGCCGGCGCCGAAGGTGGCAAACGCGGCCAGCGTACCGGCGGCAGGGGAGACCTGCGGGAAGAAGCGCGGCGCGAAGACCGTCGCGGCGGCGGTGCCGTAAATGAAGAAGTCGTACCACTCGATCGTCGTGCCGATCGCGCTTGCGACGGCCACGCGGCGCGCATCCGCGCGGACGGGTGCGGCCGTGGCGGCAACTGAATTCTCGACGTCGGACGGAATCGGCATCGCGAAGCATCCTCTCATACCGGCGACAGGCGTGGGGCTTATCGCGGCGATGGTGTGGCTGAAGGACGAGGGCCGGGGAGCCTCACGGACGGCACATCCAGACCGACGCGGACTGCCGTTCCCACGTCAGCGCCGGCAGACCGGCGTCTGCGCCGATCCGGTCGAGATAGGCCATCACGGCATCGGCGCGGTCGTCCCGGACGCAGACGGGCCGCCCGGGTGGCTCAGAGAAGATCGGCACGACGCCCGTGGAGAGGCGGCGGTCCGCGTGCACGATCGCGATGCCGAGAATGCCGTGCACGGCCTCAGGGTGGAACGGGGCCAGCGGATAGCGCGGATCCGGCTCGAAGCCGAACAGCTCCCGGCGCCGCTTCGCCCAGGCCGCACGGGCCGGATGATCCTGCCCCGGATCGAGCGCGCGGGTCACCACGCAGGCATTGCCGAGCCCATGGAAGACCGGGCGTCCGTCGCGGCGCTCGATGCCGCGCAGGATGTGCGCGTGGTGACCGACGACGACGTCCGCGCCTGCCTCGAGCGCCGCCGCGGCGAGCGGCCGCTCGTACGGCGCCAGCACCGCCGGCGTGTGCACGATGCCCTTGTGCAGGGCGACGATCACCAGATCGGAAGCCGCGCGCACCGCGGCAATATCCTCATGGAGCTGTTCGAGCGCGTCCTTGGCAACGCCGGTCAGCGTCGCTGTCGGCGTGACGGCGCCGCCATCGCCAGTGTCGATGCGCAGGTAGTTGCAGCCGGCCCGGTCGGACGTCGCCCACCCCGACTCCGGACCGACGCAGTTGTAGCTCAGAAGCGCGATTCGCTTCCCGGCGCGGTCGAGCCACGCCGGCCGGCGGGCCGCGTCGAGCGTCGGCCCGGCGCCGCTATGCGCGATGCCGAGCGCGTCGAGGCGGGCAATCGTGTCGGCGATGCCGTCGGGCCCGCAGTCGGCGATATGGTTGCCCGCCAGAGACACCGCCGCGAAGCCGGCCCGCGCAAGCGCGTCGAGATGCTCGGGTCTGGCGGCGGGCGCGGGCACGTCGCCCGCCAGCTCCGCGCCACGGTCGGTATGCGGCACCTCGAGGTGACCAATCGCGAGATCCGCCGCGCGGACCGCCGGTGCGATCCCCGCGAGCCAGTGATCCGGATCCTCGACGTCGAGCACGAGATCGCCGGCCAGGAGGACGAGCAGGTCGCCTGACGTGCGCGCCGTTTGCGCCAGGTCCTTCAGACTGTCCGCCGGCACGATCCGTCCCTGACCGCAGAATCAGCGGGTCCGCGGTGCTCCGGTCGGTGGAGGCAACTGCTTCTGCACGACCGTCCACCGCGTATCCTTGCAGAGGCGGCAGTCCGGGCCGGCGAAGTCCAGGCTCGCGTCGGCGTCGGCCTTGAGCTGCCAGTCGAGCCAACGTGCACTGACCTTCGCCCAGTCGCCGCCGTCGGGCGCAGAAAAGGTGCCGCCGTGACCGACCGGCAGCGAACCGAAGAACACCGGCACGCGATCGATGCGCGCCACGTCGTCGGAGGCGTTGGGGTGCGCGATGTCGGACGGACCGCCAATGAGGTAGAGGACGGCGCCGTGCAGTCGTGTGAGCTGCGACTTCTCGACCTGGATGCGGCTGCGTCCGGTGCCGGGCTGGTTATAGATGCCGCTGTCGAGGACGAGCGTCGTATCGATCCGTGGATCGTGGGAGACCGACAGCGCCTGCAATCCGCCGCAGCTGTGTCCGCCAACGCCGATCTTTGTGATATCGATGCGCCGGTAGAACGCGCTCCCTTCGCGTGCCGTCTCGCGTTCGGCCCATTCGATGGCCTCGATCATCTGGCTCGCCTGGGTCGGATCGGTCGCGTTATCCGCCGGCGCGGCGGCTGCGCCGCGGGCCGCCCCGCCGGTCGCGCCGCCGGCTGTGCCGAGCGCGACGATGACATAGCCCTGCGAGGCAATCTGCCGGAGATACGCGGCATGGGCGAGGCCATTGGCGCTGCAGCCGCCGTTGCCCCAGACGTAGAGAGGCATCGCCGCCCGCGGCAATTCGACGGGCCGATAGAAAGTGTGACGCGGCAGCTCGGCACGTGACTCCGCAATTGCCGGATACGGTCCGCTGCCGGATGGTGCGCCGGCCTGCTGCGCGGACACGGTCGCGAGACCCACGCACGCGAGACACATCGCCAGTGCTGATAGCAGTTTCGCTGAGAGCGGTGTCGTGGATTCACGCATAATTGCCTCTCGTGCCGGGCTCAGTCGCGTCCGGCAAATCTCCCATCCCATCCCACGTAGCGACGCCGCGACGCGTTGCTGCGAACCTGGTTGCCGGCGCAGTGTACGGCGAGCCGCGTGCCCCCGCATAGACTTTCGCGCACCCGCTGTGAGACCTGCGGCGACCTACTCGAGCCTTATCCCGCTGGCGATTGAGGCAGGCTGTTCGCGTGGCAGCAGGTGTTCGTCGAAGATACCGCTGGCGGCTCTTCCCAGGCGGAGGTGCCGACCGAGGAGGGGACGGGGGATCCTGGTGAAGATCCCCCGTCCGTTGTCGAGCAGGCCTTGCTTAGGACCCTGGTCGAAATAAGGTGGCCATCCTGGCCGCCGAGCCATCCCGCCGGGCGGCGTTGCTCGTCGCTAACATACTCCCGGTATGCGCGCTCCTCGCGCCTTGCCGGGCGGGCGCCTCGACGCCCAGGACTCGGCCACCTTATTCCGACCTGGGCCCTTAGAAGTCGAACTGCACCTGGAAGCGGGCGAAACGCGGGGTGGTGATGTTGGTCACCTGGCGCCACACCTGCGGGTTAGCGGTAGTGCCGCAGCCCCCGGGGTTTATCGCCGCATTCGGGATTGTCCCGCAATACTGCAGCGCCGCATCCGAGTTGAACACGTTGAAGACGTCCGCGCCAATGTTCACCCGCTTCCCGGCGAAGCGGATGTTCTTGGCGAGCCGGATGTCGAACATGCGGATGCCTTCACCGTAGAAGGTGTTGTTCAGGAGGTTCGTGGCGACCGTCGTCCCGTTGTTTCCGCTGTTCTGGATCAGACCGGCGACTCGAGGATTCCCCGTCCCGGTCTGAGTCGGGTTGCCCTGCCAGATCACTTCTCCGTTCGTTACGGTGTAATTCCCGGACACCTGCACGCCGGGGCGGTAGCTGAACGTCGAGCTGAACAGGACGTCGATCCACGGAATGGTGTAGCTCGCCGTTCCGCGGACGTTTGTTTGAAACGGTCGTACGTTCTCGCAGTCACGGAAATTGTCAAGGCGGAGAATCTGGCCTGACGGCGGGGCGTTATTCGCGCCGACATCGAACAGGAGCTGGCACTGGTTGTCCGTGCGTTTTCCGGTGCTGGTGCCGCCGCTGATCCGCACGCCGCCCTGAGCGCGCAGCACGAAGTTCGTATCCACGCCCCTCCAGACGTCCTGGCGACGCCCCTGCGCCAGGGTGACTGCATTCACGCCCAGCCCGCCCGGCGCCTGCACGTAGCTCACGTTTGCCGATGTGGTGCCAGAAACCTGTTTGGGAGTGGCAATATTCGATACCAGGTACCCGCCAGCGTGGGGCAGCGACGGGTCCGTCGGAGCCTTGATGGAGTAGAAGTCGTAGAAGTTGCTCTGGCCATTCAGAAGATCGGTCATGCACTGCTCGGCATCGACCGGAGTGCTCGTGGACGCGTATAGATCGCAGCCCACACCGAGCCCATCGGTCACCGTCTGATTGCCGATGACTCGCCGGTTATACGTGACCTCGGCCGAGAAGCGTGGCAACACCTCGTGCTGCACGCCCAACGACAGCTGCCACTCGTAGCGGCGCTTGTTCCACCCAGTCAGCAGGCTCTCTCCGCCCTGCGCGAAGTAGCTGTTGCAGTAGGTGCGAATCTCCGCCCTCATCGACGGCTCGTCCTGCCCGCAATAGATAGTCCCCAGTCCGATGGCGAGGTTATCTGCGTCGAGCTGGGCCGGGCTGCGGCCGAACCGTCGGCTATTCTCGATGCTGCCGCCTGCGCCGCTCCCGGTGCTGCCGGCGGCACCGCATTCGCCGCTGGCCGGAATGCCGGTACTGGTCACGACCGCCGGGATCGCAAGATCGCAATCCACGCG
>Ga0173480_10000318_pt1 | contig 15283 bp, 16 predicted proteins | sample NitcycUS209509C1_FD_122622 | JGI IMG/M metagenome (GOLD analysis project Ga0173480, IMG submission 122622) | Soil microbial communities from Arlington Agricultural Research Station in Wisconsin, USA - Nitrogen cycling UWRJ-S209-509C-1 (version... | ecosystem: Environmental > Terrestrial > Soil... | reverse complement strand
CCTGATTGAGATCAATGGGCACCTGAGCGATGGATGCCTTCAGTTCCAGCTGTCGCACAACCCAGCCTTCCACACACGCGACACCACCGAGTCGCTGGCGCGTCGCTTCAGGGCGCGGCTCCGGGACATCGCCGCGAAGGCGGGTGCATCAGATGCGCCGTTCGAACTATCGGGTCTCGACGCGTCCGGCCTCACCCAGGCTGCGGCGTTGCTCGATGAGGCCGACGAAGGATGACGATCAGGAACGTCGACGACATCTATCCGTTGACCCCGATGCAGCAGCTGATGCTGACGCATGCATTGGCGGCACCGGACTCGCCTGTCCTGTCGAACCAGTTCTGCTACCGCATCAGCGGCATCATCGACGTCGAAGCACTGCAGCGCAGCTGGGAGGACGTGGTCCGGCGTCACCCGGCGCTCCGGACGGCGTTCATCTGGGAGGGGCTCGAGCGGCCACTGCAGGCCGTTCGCTCGAACGTGACGTTGCCGTTCGAGTTGCACGACCTGAGGACGTCGGGCGCGCGATGGCGTGATGAGGTCGCCCGGCTTCGACAGGACGACCAGGCACGCCGCTACACGCTGACCAGGGCGCCGCTGACGAGGGTCACACTCATTCGGATCGCTGACGAGCAGCACCTGCTCGTCTGGAACGTGCATCACCTGGTCGCGGATCGATGGAGTCTCGGCCCCCTGCTCGAGGACCTGCGCCAGTTCTACGGGCACCGGATTGAGGGTGGGACGTGGAACCCTCCTCAGGCGCCTGGCTTTCGCGCCTATGTGGCGTGGACCCTTGAGCGGCCCAGCCCGGCGGCCGAAGCCTACTGGCGTTCGGCCCTGCACGGCTTTCAACACCCGACGCTCCTCGGCAGCGGCGGCCCCGTCGCTGCCGGCGTGGCACGAGCGTCGATCATGCATCGACTCGCGCCCGGCGTGCTCGCCGGCCTGCGCGCGCGTGCCGCGTCATGGTCGGTGGCCGTGGGATCGCCGATTCTGGCGGCCATCGCGACCGCCCTTGCGCAGGAATGTCGCCAACGCGATGTGGTGTTCGCCCTCACGGTCTCCGGTCGGCCGAGCGATCTGCCCGAAGCGGAACGCACCGTCGGATCGTTCATCAACAATCTGCCGGTGCGGGTGAATCTGACCGAGAGCGATCAGACCCTGCACGAGCTGACCCGCCGGTTGCAGGCCGCGCAGGCGCAGCGGCAGCCATTCGAACACGTGTCGGCTGCCGATCTGAGAGCCTGGTGTGAGGTCCGCCCGTCTGCCCCGCTGTTCGACCTCCTGGCCGTGATCAACCTGGAAGTGGCACCGAATCCCACATGGCCCGGCCTCGAGCTCCGAGCCGAGATCGGACAGCTCGATGGCGCGTATCCGTTCGTCCTGGGTGTGGGGATCGACGAGGGTGAACTGGTCCTGAGCATGACGTCGGCCGATCAGGCGCGTGCCACGCGGTTCCTCGCGCAGCTCTCTCGCGCTCTGGAATCGATGGCATCGTCCCACGCGTCGACGGTCGGCGACCTGGTGCCTGTCGCGTCATTACGCGAGTCCCCTCCCACGGATACCGTATCGCGTGATGTGCCTGCCCGCCCGCCAGCGCTCACGACTGCCGAGAGCGTGCTGGAAATCTGGCGGGAGCTCCTGGGCGGCGCGGTGGACTTGTCGTTCGACGATGATCTGCTCGCGCGGGGTGCCACCTCGCTGCAGATCGTTCACGCCTTCGCCCTGATGGAGCACAGGCTCGGCCGGACGGCACCATTGGCGACGATCTTCACAGCGCGATCAGTACGCGGTCTCGCGGCGGCGCTTGGCGAGCCCGTCGAAAGGGTCGGATCGCTGGTGCCGATTCGCGCCAGCGGACGACGACCACCACTCTTCGCCGTCCCTGGAATCGGCGGCAACGTCGTCTCGTTGACAGCGCTGGCACGGGTAATGACCGCGGACCAGCCTTTCTATGGCCTGCAGTCCAAAGGGCTGGACGGACTCGAACCGCCACGCGCCGATATCCGGACAATCGCACGGGAGTTCGTCTCCGAGATCGAGGGCGAGATCCGCGTGCCGTACGCTCTCCTGGGGATCTGCTGGGGGGCGGCCGTGGCGTTCGAGATGGCACGGATACTGACCACGGCCGGACGGCCACCGGCACTGCTAGCGCTGCTGGACCCTGCCGACATCCGTGGGGGCACAGGACTCGAGACGCCCGGGCAGCATCGGCGTGTCGAGTTCGTGCGCGAGCGCCTTCGTTCGTTCAGGCGGGAGATCCAGGGCGCGTCGGTGGGCGCATCTGCCGGTCGAGTGCTGGCCAAGATCCGGAGGGCCGGTACGCTCCTCACCGATCCCGCGGCGGCGGCGGCGACGCGGTCGGACTTCCATCGGTTCAGCGTCGAACGGGCTAATCTGCGTGCGGTGCTGGCCTATCGTCCGACCGCTTCGTATGCAGGGGACGGCGTGCTCTTCCTCACCCGCGACCGTGACCCGCACTGTGCGGAGGCACGGCTCGATTGGCTGCAACTGATCGAGCCGAGTCCCAGCGTCAGATACGTATCCGGTTCGACCGTGGGCGATGTCCTCGCACCGCAGAACGCACCGGAACTGGCAGCGGGGCTTCGTGAAGAGATCGACCGTGCGGTGCAGCGTCTTTCGTCCCCGCTCCCCGATGCGGCGACGCCGTGAGACGTCTTTGCGATCGGTATCCAACGCTCGCCTTCCAGGCCCGCACGGCATTGGTCGTCGTCGGCGTCGTGATCCTGGAGCGGATCACCAGCCGGCTGCTGTCGCTGCCTCCCGAGAGCTACCAGCGGCCGTACCTGTTTGTCGAAGTCGTGCGCCATCTCGGAGCGGTGCGAGTCGTCGCCGCGATGGCGGCGCTCGGGGCGATGTTGAGGTACGGCCATCTGCGCAGTGACTGGACGTCGATCGGCGCCGATGGGCCGATCCGTGCGTTCGTCGCCGTCATTGCGCTCGTCGTCGTCTGGATGGCTTCCGCCTATGGCTACAACTATTACGCCGGACAGGGCCACGCTGTGGACCGTGCCCTCGCGTTCGTGCTCCTGCTCCTGCTCTGGTACCGGCCTGTCTTTATCTTCCCTCTGCTGGCGCTGGCATGTGCCCTGATCGGCCAGGCGGCCGCGCCAGCGCTCGGCGGCACCTTTCTGGCGCACCCGCTGCAACTCGTTCACGTTCTCAACGCCTTCGCCGCGGCCCTGCTGGTGTTCGGGGTGACGGGCGTTCGCAGTACGGACAGCTTCGTGTTCGTGACGCTCTGCGTGGTGGCCGGAAGTTATTTCGTGTCCGGACTCGAGAAGCTTCGCATCGGATGGCTGACGTACGGTCATCTCGACCTGATGCCGCTCACCGCCTACGCCCACGGCTGGCTGGGATTCCTCGAGCCGTCGGCGATTGTGACGTTCGCCACCCGCCTCGCGTGGCTGGATTGGCCCATGCGAATTGGCGCGCTGGGTCTCGAGCTCGCATGTCTTGGATTGCTGTGGCGCCGCACGCTGGCAATGTGCCTGCTGGCGGCAGCGGTCGCCTTCCACGCCGGCACGTTCCTGCTCAACGGGTTCCTCTTCTGGAACTGGATGCTTCTGGATGGGGCCCTGGTGGGCGTGCTGAGCCTGCACCGTCTCGAAGTCGTGCGGCACATCTTCTCGCTCCGCTCCTTGCCGCTGTCCATGCTCCTGATCGTCTCCGCGGATCACTGGGTGGGGGCGCCTCGCCTGGCGTGGTTCGACACGCCATTGGCGACCGTCTATTCGCTCGAGGGGATTGGAGCGAGCGGGACGAGATACACGCTTCCGCCGACCTACTTCGCTCCGTATCAGGACATCTTCACCATGTCCAGCTTCGGATATCTGACAACCGAACACCGCTTGCTGACGCGACCCTACGGCGTCGTCTTCGACCGCGAACTCGCCGATCGACTGGTCCGGACGAGGAAGCAGGACGAGGTGTTTCGGCTCGAGCGGCTCGCTGGCCCCGCGCAGCCCGATCCAGAGCGAACGGCGCGCTTGACCGATTTCATCCGGCGGTTCGTCGGCAATCGAGAGCGGCTCGGCGACCCGTCGTGGGTGGGCACGTTGTTTCGTCCGCCGCGGTTGTATTGGAGCTTCGATCGCGGCAACGTGTACGCGCGCCAGGAGGCCATCGAGTCGGTCGACGTCGTCGAGGAAACCTGGTTCTTCGACGGTGATCGGCTCGAACGAATCAGGCAGATCGACGTGATCCGGGTGGCGATCGCCGATTGACGCGCCACGGGACTCGCTCACCCAGCAGCAAGACCCGCGACTGACGACGCGGTCGCGAGCTGCGTGGCGCGCACGCTCATTCGCAGTGACTCGCGGCCGTTGTCTTCCGTGATCACCCGTACGTGCGAGGGCTCGGCCATGAACGCGAGCTGATCGGCGAGCATCGCCCGCAGCAGATCGCCGTACACCGTCATCTTCGGCGCCGGCACGGACGTCAGCGTGATGCGCTGATAGGCTTCATACGTCTTGTGGCGCCCGTGCATGACCCGCTCGGCAGGGCCGTAGAGGCTTTCCACGTCGATGCGCGCACCGGGAAACATCGACGCCAGCGCGCGCGTCGACGCTTCGTCCAGAGCGCAGCGCACCACCGCTTGCGTCGGGATCCACTCTCGCAACGTGACGTCTCCACGCTCGAACAGCAGACGCAACTCCTGACGGTCCATGCGCCCCGCCTGGGTGAAGCCATGGTAGAACGTCACCGGGATATCACCGTAGCGCGCGGTGCAGTAGACCTGCTCTTCGATCCCCGAGCCTGGGCGCAACACCCGTCCTGCCGACTCGACGACCCCGTCACCGAGCCAGCCCGCAAACATGTCGAAGAAATGCACACCGTGCTCGATGAAAATCCCACCACTCTTCGTCCGATCCCAGAACCAGTGGTCCTGCCCCAGGCCTTCATCACACGCGTAGTTCTCAAACGTCCCGCGCAGCACGTCTCCGAGCAGCTTCGAATCCACCAGCGCTTTGACTTGCATGAAGAGCGGGTTGTACCGCTGCATCAGGTTGGTCACCAGCAGACGTCGCGTATCCCGCGCCAGTGACACGATCTCGTCAGCGTGCTCCAGCGTGACCGCCAGAGGCTTCTCGACGATCACATGCTTGCCGGCGTGGAGAGCGGCCCGCGCCTGCGCATGGTGGAGGAATGGCGGGGTGGCGATGTAGACAAGCTGGACGTCCGGTCTCGCGAATAAGACCTCCGCGTGTTCCACATCGTCGAGACCGAATCGCGCGGCGCAGGCGAGAGACGCTTGCCGGTGCGTACCGGCGATGCACCGGAGCGTGGCACCTGGCACCTGCGCGAACTGCTGCGCCGCGAACATGGCGAAGCCACCAAAGCCGAGGATGCCGATGCCGACCGTCTGTGCTGTCATGGAATACGGGACTCTTTCCGGCGCTGATTGACCCGCAAGCGCCACGGCGTGTTATGTCTCACGAAATCGCGTCCGCCCCTGTGCGGAATGGGATAGTCGCCGGCGGATCATTGACCTAGGATGCGGCACATGACACACACCGAACCGCAGAGCAGCAGTGGAAGTGGTTTCCTGATCGGCGTCCTCGCCGGAGGCATCCTGGGAACGGCCCTCACGTGCTACCTCGCCCCACGACTGAGCGCGGAACTCCGCCTGCAGATGACCGACTCCGCGCGACGACTTCGCCGCAATGCCGGCGAGCACCTCGAGCAGGTCACCACGCGCATCGGCGACGCCCTTGACCCTGGCGCCCACACTGCGCACGCCGCGCACGCCGATGCCAGTCGTGACAGCGTGTCGCGCACCTAATCTGACTGACAACCCGGGTGAAAGCCGCGGCCGGGCTGCCGGCAACCGAGGCACGACACCGTCCTTCGGCGTTGCTCAGGACGCTTCGAGCGACGTCGAGGGGCGAGGCGCTCAGGCACGAGATGGACGCCGCGACTGTGCAAGAACGTACAGCGCATTCCCGCAACGTCGAGCAGAATGACAAACAGCATCAGGCCGCCAGGGGATCGCACACCAGCGATCCAGGACTTGATGCGGGTCGCGAAGCTCGGCTCGGCCCTCTCACCATTTGCGCGAAGCCGACACCGCGCCGCAAGGAACAAAATCATGACGGCACGAAGAAATGTGGTTCTAACGCTCGGTCTCGTCGCGATCGGGACCGTCGTCGCCGCTCAGTCGCAGGGCACAAAAACCACCACCTCGACGAAGACCGAGATCAAGGGTGGCCAGGACCTGACTGTGACCGGATGCGTCGCGAAAGGCCCCGGAACGGACTTTCTCCTGACCGTCGTCCGCCAGAATGGCGAGCGGGGACCCACGCGCTATTCGCTGGTCACCAAGGACGACTTGTCCAAGTACGTCGGCCATCGAGTCGAGATCCATGGCAAGGCTGTCACCGATGGCCATGGCACAGTCACGGTCGAGTCGAAGACGAAAACCGAAGTGGGAACCAACCCCGGTCAGGAAACAAAAACCAAGACCGAAGGGACGAGCGGCGTGCTGGACGCGGCGTTCCTGAGCGTCGGGACGATTGAGACGCGCTCATCGTCCTGCAACTGAGAGCGCGCGAGCGGGCCGACGCCCGCTCGCTCCGTTTCCCATGCATCCACACGTCGAACCGTCTCCGCCGAACGCGCCGCCGATACCCGCATGCCCGCAGGTGTTGTATATCGGGCGATCGGGGTCAGCAGAGCTGATCGCCGCACTTCGTCGTGACGGGGTCGACGTCATTGTGGCGTTCGACAGCGAACGAGGTGCACGACTGCTGCACCACGTGCATCCGCAGGCCATCCTGTGCGCGGCGGCAGACGCAACATCGGTGCTCGCATACGCCGAGGCGAACGTCCACGTCATTGTGCTTGGTCACGAGGGCTGGGCGCGTACGCGTCCGGTCACGACGGTCATCAGTCCGACGTTGGAGGTCTCTGCTGTCGCCCATCGTGTCCGCGAGGACATTGCGGCACAGGAGTTTCGGCGCAACCGACTGCAGGCCAACGGTTCGCATCCAGCGAACAATCCCGAACAAGGATTCGACGGCCGCGCGCGTCCCGGCTAGTGAGGTCGAAGCAGCTTGAGCAGTTCGCCACGAAGCGCGGACTCCACTTGTCCCTCGGCGAACACGATGCCGCCGGCGCGCCGGGCCGGACTCAGCTTGTCGGCTGTCCGCAGCGCCCGGTGCATCGCGCTCCGAAGCACCTCATCGCCAAAAACGTCGGCGACCTCGAGTGCCAGACGTTCGAGGTCGTCATCCCACACCATGCGATCAGCCGTGAGCGTCACGGCATGTCTCTCTTCCTCGATCGGCTCGCTCGATCAATGTCGTGCCTGACCGCTATGGTCGCGATGCAAGATCTCGGTCTGCACGGCAACGCGCAGCGGCTCCGGCATGTCGGCGAGGGCGGCGGCCCACTCGTGCCCGCACCTGGCGCACGTGGCGCCCAGAGTGGTGTGACAGGTAAACGTGACGTGACCGACATCATGCTGGCATCGGGGGCACAGCACTCGGGCATCAGAAGCGATGACACTTTTCCGGCTCATCTGACGCTCGGCAGAGGATCGTTCGGATTGCTGGGTATCCACATATGCACGGCCAGTGTAGGCGGGCTTCAACGTCCCCGCTGTCCTATTAGGCACATCAAAAGCCATCGCCCCGTCTCCTCGAACGTCTTGCCGGCGGGATTGGCATTCGGTTCGAGGGCGAGCTCCAGGTCGTCAGGTCGCAGCAGCATCGCTGGTCACTGCTTTACCGGACGCTCGGGGTGCGAGGCTACTGCAGCCGCTTCGACGCGGTGTCCCAGTTCGGATTCGTGCACAGACTGCAATCCTTGCCCACGAACATCTTCGCCGCCTGCTTGTCGCCTTTGAGCTGCCATCGCAGCCAGTTCGACGCGACGTTCGCCCACTCGCCACCGCCTGGGTGATCGACAGTCGCCGTGTGCCCGGCGCCGTGACGAGCGCCGTAAAAGGTCGGCAGCGTCTCGATCGCATCGAACGTCGCTTTCGAGGATGCCATCAGGAAGTCGCGCTCATGCCCGTTGATGAGCAGCACCGGACCGTGCAGCGCGGTGAGCTGCGCGGTGTTGTTCCCCTGCAACCCCGAGTTGAACACGCCAATCGTGTCCACGCGTGGATCGGCTCCCAGCTCGATCGACAGGAACCCACCACAGGACTGGCCCATGATCGCCACTCGATCGAGCGCGATCTTGCCGTTCAGCGGCGACCCCGCACGCTTGTTCTCCACTTCGGCCCAGTCGACGCCTTTGCGCAGGTTGTCGGCCGTGGCCCGGCCGGCCGTGTCGCCAGGCTCGGCGGCCGTCGCCAGCACGAGGAAACCGTGCGAGGCAATCGTCGTCAGGAAACCGGCGTAGCGAGCGCTGTTGATCGCACATCCGCCGTTGCCCCAGACCATCACGGGCAGGGTGTCTTTGAGCGGAAACGGCATGAGATCCGCGGGTCGATAGACCACATGGCCCGGCGAGCCGAAGGCTGGCCCGGACTCCACTTTGTATGGTCCCGGCACGGCAAGAGGCGCACCCTCCAGCGGCAGCGTGGTGTTGATCATCTCGGGCGTGATGCCGGCCCCACGCTGAGCGTGGCTCACGGCGGCGAGCCCAAGGACGACAGTCGCGGTCAGGACGATGAATGCGTTTCGCACGCTACTTCCCTCCTTCAGGGTTCGGCGAGCCTTTCGATCGCGCGGGAGCGAGTCTACTCCGGAATCGGGTGGGTGATTCCTCACTGGCGCGTGAGTGAAGGACATGCGTTGGCAAGGTCCGGCTGAAGCCGGACCCCACAGCGAATTTCGAGACGACAACTGCCAGCGCTCACACAATGACGACACTGCTCGGTTGTGGAAGCCGCTCGGCACGACGTAACCACGTGTGTCCGGTGTCCGTCGACAGGTAGAGGTTGCCGGCCCGATCTGCCACCGCCGCGGCTGACGCCCGCGTGGCGACGCACCGGGTGTCGGCTATACCGTCGATCCATCTCGGCAGCCCACCACCGACGGGCACGAACGGCCGCCTCGCGCCGATGGCTCGTCGATACACTGCGCCCTGCGTCGCGAAATGGTCTGTCGATGCGGACACGAGTATGTCGTTGCCCAACCACGCCACCGCAGAGCAATACGACGCAGGCAGGCCGTCCCGCTCGACGGCCCACGTGGCTCCACCGTCCTTGCTGATGCCAAGCCCTGCGCCGGCTGCGGCGATTACGATGTTCGGATCGGTCGGGTGCGCACACACTTCGTGGACGTCGGTGTCGATATCGATCGTCGGTTGCCACGTTGCCCCGCCGTCCGTGGAGCGTGGGATGCCGCCAACGTGCACGTTGGCAAGCAGCACCCTCCCATCCGCCGTGACGGCGATCGAGCGAATCCCGAGTGGTGGTCCGACGCGCTCGCCATTGATGACGGCCGAGCCCGCATACCAGCTGTCTCGGCCGGTGACGAGGTCGAAGCCGCGGAGTTGTTCGACGTGGCCATCGGCGCTCACGCGCAGGACGCGCGCATCGTCTGTCCCGATGTAGATCACGTCGCCGACCGGCGCGCAGCACGCCAGTTGAAACTCGCTGGTCGCGAGCGTCAGCCACTCGCCGTCGGAGCTGCGTCGGCGCAGCGAGTGTCCCGAGACGATGGCGAGAGCCGCGCCGTGCGCGTCCGACGCAAGGGCATTCACCGGCTGGCCGGCAAGCTCGTGATGGCGGACCTCGCCAGTGATGGCGAACACGCCATCACTCCATGTCGCCGTCAGCACAGTGGGGGTCGTCATCGGAGGAGCCTATTCTGCTCCACTGAATCCTACGGGAAGAACTTCACGCGTCTTCGCCGCTCCTTCTCTACTTGTTGATGGGCGCATCCGACGTTGGCCAGGCAGTCCCTGGGCCGGCTCAAGCCGGCCCCCACATCACGGCTCGAGCCGGCCCCCACATCACGGACAACTCCTCGGGTTGGGTAGGTGGGCGCTGCCCGACTCGTGTGGTAGCATCCGCGCGCTTTCCTCTATCCTGACGCGTGCAGATTGGAGCCCGGTGACCGTGCGCAGATCCACTTCGCAGATCGCAGCGTTGACCGCGCTGCTCCTCGTTCAACCGCTGATCACGGCGCAAGGGCCGGCCGCGACACCACCACCCGCGGCAGGTGGCATGCGCACCTTCGACACAGATACTGGCCAGCGCATCAAGGTGACTGAAGTTGCTGGCGGGCTGGTGCACCCGTACAGTCTGGCTTTCCCCGACGCCAGCACGATGCTCGTCGCCGAGCGCGCGGGACGGCTGCGGATCATCAGAAACGGGGTGTTGCTGCCGACGCCTGCCTGGGAAGCCGCCGCGCCGCCGCCAGGGTCACCGCCGCCCAACAACCCGCCGGACGCGTTGCATTTCATCGAGTTGCATCCCGGATTTGCCACCAACCGCCTCGTGTACCTCAGCTACCCGAAGTACGGCCCCCGTGGAAACACGATCGCGGTGGGCCGGGGGAAGCTGACGGGCGACGCGCTCACCGACTTCAAGGAGATCTTCGTCACTGATGCGTGGGGGACCTTCGGCGCGAATCCCGGGCGGATGTTGTTCGGGCGCGACGGCACGCTGTATCTGACCGTCGGCGACCGTGATGCGTTGTGCTGCAACGGCTCCGAGGACAGCAGTGAACGCATGCGGGCGCAGGACTTGAGCAATGACTTCGGCAAGATCCTGCGCATCCGCGATGACGGGAGCATTCCGCCCGACAACCCGTTCGTCAAGCGTGCAGGCGCACGCCCCGAGATCTTCACCTATGGGAATCGCAACGCCTATGGCCTCGCCTACCACCCGGACACCGGCGAGCTGTGGCAGTCGGAGATCGGACCGCTCGGCGGCGACGAGGTCAATATCCTGCTGCCTGGCCACAACTACGGGTGGCCGTTCGTCTCGACGGGACGCAATTACACCGGGACGCCGGTGTCCAGCCAGCCATGGTTCCGGGAAGGCATGGACGAGCCCAGGATGGTGTGGGTGCCGTCCATCAGCCCGTCGGGTCTGATCTTCTACAAGGGCGACCGCTTCAAAGGATGGAACAAGAGCATGTTTCTCGGCGCCCTCAACGGGAAGGCGCTGTGGCGGGTGTCGTTCAACCAGCCGCAGCAGGCGGAGAAGCGCGAGGTCCTGCTGGCGTCACTCGGCGTCCGTGTACGCGACGTGCAACAGGGGCCAGAGGCAACCTTTACGTCGCGACCGAGCGCGAATCGACTGGCACGGCACCGACTGGTACCGTGCTGCGTATAGAGCCGGCGCCGTAGCAAAGGGTGTAGAGGCCGGGGCGCGAGACTGATGAGACACAGAATCGGTCGGTTCTTCATGTGGGCGGCGATCGCGAGCTCGCTGGCTGGCGTCGCCGCGCAGACTCCGAAGGCGTCTCCTGAACTGCTCGCCGCCAGGGTGCAGGTACTGGAAGACCGCGATGCCATCCGCGCACTCCTCGTCAGCTATGCCCGCACATTGGACGAACGCGACTTTGCTGGCTTCGAACAGCTCTGGGCCAAGGACGCCGAGTTCTTCGGCGGTGCCAGCAACACCGCGAAGGGACCGGTGGCGATCAGAGACCTGCTGCAGGGCCTGCTGAAGGTCAATGCCGCACCGACGCCAGGGCGCGACTTTCACCTCGTCATGAATCAGACCGTTGACGTGACCGGCGACACCGCGACCGGTTTCAGCCGAGGGACCTGGGTCGTCACCGACCCGGATACGAAGATGCGAATCTCGATCATCGCCAATTACTACGATCAGTTCGTCCGTGAGGGCGGCCGCTGGAAATTCAAGCGCCACCAGATCGGCGGCACACCGCCAAAGTAGGGCGGGTCTGTAGGGCGGGTCCCCTTGGACCCGCCGGCGGGCATCACGACGTAGGGCGGGGCTTCAGCCCCGCCGGAGATTCACCGTGAAACGACTCCTCTACTCCTCAGCCATAGCCGTTCTAGCCGCCCTGGCTGTGCACGCGCAGGCGCAGCGCGGTCCGGCCACCCCGCAGATGCGCGGTGACGGCCCGTCGCCAGCGGCCAAACCCTTCTCGATCACCAAGTCTGATCCCGCACTCGACGCCATCATTGCCCCAGACGCCAAGCTCGTGGAGCTGGCGAGTGGCTTCGGTCTCACCGAAGGGGGACTCTGGATTCCAGACGGCAACAGCGGCTTCTGGATCTTCGCTGGCCTGCTGGACAACGTGCTCTACAAGGTGACGCCGCAGAAACAGGTGTCCGTGTTCATGGAGAAAGCCGGCTACACCGGTAACGATCCAGAGCACGTGGGCGCCCAGACTCGCGCCGGCCGCAGCCACGTACTGCTCATTGGTCCCTCCTGCACGGGCATGGACCACCAGGGCCGGGTGATCTGGTGTGCCGACAACGATCGCCAGGTGAAGCGCCTGGAGAAAGACGGCACGCACACGGTGTTGTCGAGCGGCATGAACGGTCAGAAGTTCAGCGGGCCCAACGACATCGCCGTCGCCGCAGACGATGCGGTGTACGTGACGGACAACGACTTCGGCCTGCGTGACGGCGGGAAGAATCCCGACAAGCAGCTGCAGAACGGCATCTACCGCATCAAGGACGGCACGACGTCTCTCGTACTCAGCAGCAGCGATCTCGGAGGCATCCCGAACGGCATCGCACTCTCACCCGACGGCAAGTGGATGTATCTGTCCACGGCCAACCGTCAAATCAGACGGTATGCGGTGAATCCCGATGGCACGCTGGGGGCGTTCACGGCCTTCACCGACGGCGTCGGCATCGGCGACGGCCAGAAGACCGATACCGCCGGCAACCTCTACTCCACCGGCGGCGCGGGTCCTGGCATCGTCCGCATCACCTCACCGGCTGGCAAGCTTCTCGGCACGATCAACCTGCCTGTGTACGGCGGTGAGCCGAAGAAACAGATCTGTTCGACCAACGAGGCGTTCGGCGGCCCCGATGGCCGGACGCTGTTCATCGCCGGCTGCGACGCGGTCTATACCATCCAGCTGAAGACGCCCGGGATCGTTCCGGCGCACAACGTCAGTAAGTAGGGTGAACGCAGTGGCGTGACAGCCTGATGGCAAGTGAGCCCTCGTCCGGGACGTGCTGACATGCTGGGCGCGATTGCCGGAGACGTCATCGGCTCGGTTCACGAGCACATGGGGACGAAGTCGACGGACTTCGACCTCTTTACAGCCGGATGCCGGTTTACAGACGACACCGTCCTCACGGTCGCGGTCGCGGACTGTCTCATGAATGGTCGGGAGTACGTGGACGTGTTTCACGACTACTTCCTCGCCTACCCGGACGCGGGGTATGGCCTCCGCTTCTTTCAATGGGCCAATTCCGGGAGCCGAAGTCCGTACAACAGCTGGGGCAATGGTTCGGCCATGCGCGTCGCTCCGGTCGGGCACGCGTTTGATTCCTTAGAGGACGTTCTCATCCACGCCGCACGCAGCGCTGAGGTGACGCACAACCATCCGGAAGGGGTGAAGGGCGCCCAGGCGACCGCCGCCGCCGTCTTCATGGCGCGGAACGGAGACACCAAGCGCACCATGAAGAGTTCGCTGCAACGCCTGTTCGGCTACGACTTGCATCGGCGGCTGGAGGACATCCGCCCCACCTACCGCTTCGACGAATCCTGCCAGGGCACGGTGCCACCGGCCCTGATCGCGTTCCTCGAATCGTCAGATTATGAGGACGCGGTGAGAAAGGCCGTATCGCTTGGCGGCGATGCCGATACGCTGGCCTGTATTGCTGGCGCGGTGGCCGAAGCGCACTACGGCGGAGTTCCTCAGGCTATCGCCGCACAGACGCTGGCAGTGTTGGACGATCGCCTCCGCAGTGTCGTTGGGAGGTTTCGTGAGCGTTACCCCACGCGCGGCGAGACCGGCAATTCAGACCGATGACGCACCGAGTCAACATCGCTGACGGTGGTAGACTGCGCCATGCTCAGCCCAATCGTCCGGCGAGGTGTGTGCGTCGCGTTCTGTGTGCTGCTTGCCGGATGTTCGGCACCACCGGCGAGCGAGCACGACGTGACGGCCGCGCTGGAGACCTTCTACGCCGCCATGAAAACTGGCGACACGGCAGGCGCCATGCAGATGATTGCGCCCGACGCCGTGTTCGTGGAATCCGGCAAGCTCGAGACCCGCGCCGAATACGAAGCCAATCACCTGCCGGCAGACATCGCCTTCGAGAAGCAAGTAAATGGCAAGCGCGGACCGATGCGCACCTCGATCCAGGGCGACGCGGCCTGGGTGATTGCCGCGACGGAATTCGACGGCACCTTCGATGGAGGACCCGTGAGCTTCGTCAGTACGCAGTTGGCCGTGCTGACACGAACCGAAGGCAACTGGCGCATCCGTTCGATCCACTGGTCATCCCGTCCCCGCTGACGCGCCTCACCGTCCGCAACGTCGCCGACGGGAACTCAGGCGCGAGCAGCCCAGGGCCGGCTGAAGCCGGCCCCCACCTTGAACGGACGGATTGTAAGGATCATGGGCAACGCCGTTAGCGGTCTGGCTTCCCTACCAAACACCGTGCGCATCGGTGGCGTCGGGAAACGGGACCTGCTTCAAGCCCTTGGCGCGCACAACGTTCAACTGAATCGGGCGGCCGACATGCTGTTCGAGGATCCCCGTTTCGTGCCGCTCGGCCACAACCAGGTCATCGAGATCGCGACGTTGTCTGTCGCCGAACTCGGCTTCGGCGCCGAGGGAGCGACGTACGGGCAACTCACCGCGCGAGCGCTCGAGTCGCGACTGGCCGAATGTCCCCTCGAGTTGGGGCCGCATCTGAGGATGCAGTTCCTCGATCAGCCGGAGGGCGCGGCCGGGCTACCCGCGACACGCGGCCGCGTACCGCCTGGCGCAATCACCGTCGCATCGTTGCCGCTCGACGAGCGAGATGAGACGCCCAAGGGCTTCTACCTTCGGCGTATTGATGGCGTGTTATGGTTGCGAGGTTACTGGTCGTGGCCCGGTCACATCTGGAACCCTGAGGATGTGCTCATCTTCGCTCGCGCCTGACACCACCAGGGCCGACTGAAGGCGGCCCCGCTGCATGTCTCCAGCAAACTGCAGACGGACGGCTGCAGCCTCCCCGGTTGACCGCGACGATGTCGAGCAGGTCGGAGGGAGGTCAGCGTTCATGTCCGGCCGCGCCGATAGGCCGCCGGATGCTGACCGCCGCCGGCACTGCCGGGCTGGGACGCACGCCTCGGGCCGGCCGTACGAACGTAAAGTCGAGTCCTCCGCCCGGTCACCACATTCACATCGACGAACCCCAGCGTGTCATT
>Ga0173480_10000316_pt1 | contig 15312 bp, 15 predicted proteins | sample NitcycUS209509C1_FD_122622 | JGI IMG/M metagenome (GOLD analysis project Ga0173480, IMG submission 122622) | Soil microbial communities from Arlington Agricultural Research Station in Wisconsin, USA - Nitrogen cycling UWRJ-S209-509C-1 (version... | ecosystem: Environmental > Terrestrial > Soil... | reverse complement strand
GGCCGGGCCGCTGATCGGCCGCCTCGTGCGCGAGGTGCGGTCGCTCCCCCGCGCCACCGCGATCGACCGGCTGGTACGCGACCATGATCTCGACAGCCTCGCCGCCGAGAACCTGCTGCGCTACCTCGACGATCAGGCGGCGGCCGGAGCGGTACCTGACGACAGAACCATCGTGATCGAGCGCTGTCTCGACGAACTGGGCGACTGGCGGGTGTGCCTGCTGTCGCCGCTGGGCAGCCGCATCCATGCGCCGTGGGCCATGGCCGCCACCGCCCACATCCGCAATCAGACCGGCCTCGACGTCGAGGTGATGTGGGGCGACGAAGGTTTCGTCGTGCGATTTCCCGAGGTGGAACGACCGCCGGATCCGGCATTGCTGCTGCCCGACGCCGACGAAGTCGAAGGGTTGGTGCTCAGGCAGCTCGGATCGACCTCGCTCTTTGCCGCGCGCTTTCGCGAAGCCGCGGCCCGCGCCCTGCTGCTTCCACGGCGTCGCCCCGGCGCCAGAACACCACTCTGGCAGCAGCGCAAGCGGGCATCGGATCTGCTCGCCGTCGCATCCCGGTACGGATCGTTTCCCATTCTGCTGGAAACCTACCGGGAGGTCCTCCGCGATCACTTCGACATGCCGGCGCTGGTGGACACGCTGCACAAGCTGTCGGCGCGCACACTGCGCACCGCCACGCTGGATTCGAAGGTCCCGTCGCCGTTCGCCGCCTCGCTGCTCTTCAGCTACGTCGCAAACTACATCTACGACGGTGACGCACCACTGGCGGAGCGGCGCGCACAGGCGCTGTCTGTCGATCAGGCGCAGCTCCGCGATCTGCTCGGCGACGCCGAACTGCGGGAGCTGCTCGATCCCGAGGCACTGGCCGCACTCGAGCGTCAGCTGCAGCATCTCGAATCGCGCTATCACGCGCGGAGCACCGACGCCCTCCACGATCTGCTGCTGCGCATCGGCGATCTGTCCATCGACGAGATCGCGGCCCGCAGTGCGCCACCCGATAGCGCGCAACAGGTCGCCGCTCTCGTGCGTGGACGCCGCGCCATTGCCGTGACGATCGCTGGCGGCGAGCGCTACGTCGCCGTCGAGGACGCCGCGCGCTACCGCGACGCCCTTGGCGTGCCGCTGCCGACGGGACTGCCGGCGTCGCTGCTCGAGCCGGTGCGCGACCCGGCGGGCGATCTGGTGATGCGGTATGCCCGTTCGCACGGCCCCTTCACGGCGGGCGAGCTGGCGGCGCGTTTTGGACTGGGAACGGGCATCGCCGAAGGGCTGCTGCGTCGACTGACCGAGTCGGGACGTCTGGTCGAAGGCGAGTTCCGTCCAGGCGGCACGGGGCGCGAGTGGGTCGACAGCGACGTCCTGCGGACGCTCCGCCGCCGCTCGCTGGCCAAGCTGCGCCAGGAAGTCGAAGCCGTGGACCCCGACGCGCTCGGCCGTTTCGCCGTGTCCTGGCACGGCATCGGCTCGGCGCGGAACGGACTCGAGCCGCTGCTCGACGCCATCGAACAGCTCCAGGGCGCCGCCATTCCCGCGTCGATGCTCGAATCCGAAGTACTGCCGGCACGCATCGCGAACTATCGCCCCGACCTGCTCGACACGCTGATGGCGGCCGGTGAAGTCATCTGGGTCGGCGTCGAACCGCTCGGCGAGCGCGACGGCCGCATTGCACTGTATCTGACCGACCACATAGGGCGCCTGCGGCGCCCCACCCCAAGCCTGTCTCGCCGTAGCTCCGACTTGTCGCGGCGTAGCTCCGAAGGAGCGAAGGCGGAAGGAGCGAAGGCGGAGGACTCGGGACTCGGGACTCGGGACTCGGAAACTCGGGGCTCGATCGCTCGGGGCTCGGGACAGGGGGCTCGGGACTCGAAAAAAACGGAAACTCCGCGTCTCCGCGCCTCCGCGGCCGGAATGCCCACCGAGAGCGTGCTCTCCGAGCGGGCGACGGAAATTGCCAGTTTCCTCGAGCGCCACGGCGCCTCGTTCTTCGCCGCCCTGCACGAGGGGACCGGCGGCGGCTTTCCCCAGGAAACCGTGGACGCCCTGTGGGAACTGGTGTGGACAGGAGCCATCACCAACGACACGCTGCATCCGCTTCGAGCCTACACACGCGCGGAAGACGCGCGTGCGAGACGAGGCCATCGCCCAACGCCGTTCCGGTCCCGCCGCCTGGTGCCGCGCACCGCAGAGGGGCGCTGGTCCCTCGTCGAGGGCGCGCGCACGGTCAGCGTCTCGCCGACCGACTGGGCGGCGGCAACGGCTCAGCAGCTTCTGACGCGGCACGGTGTCATCACCCGTGAGACGGTGGCCTCCGAATCGGTGTCGGGCGGATTCTCGACCGTATACGAGGTGCTGAAGGCAATGGAAGACGCCGGGCGCATCCGTCGCGGCTACTTCGTCGCCGGACTCGGCGCCGCCCAGTTCGCCATGCCTGCTGCCCTCGACCTGCTCCGCTCGATGCGGGACGTCCCCGAAGAGCCGCGCACGGTGATCCTCGCCGCCACCGACCCCGCCAACCCATACGGATCCATTCTCAAATGGCCGACCCTCGTCACCGCCGCGGGGGTAGACGAACCCGGTCGCGGACCGACCCGCACGGTCGGCGCCCGCGTCGTGCTCGTCAACGGGAGTGCCGCCGCCTATCTGCGCCGCGGCGAGCGCGACCTGCTCCTCTTCATGCCCGAAGTGGAACCGTCGCGCTCCGCCGTTGTCCATCAGGTGGCGCGTGCGCTCATGGAACTGGCCTCGTCCGGGCCGGAAGGCCGGCGCGGAATGCTGCTTGTCGAGATCAACGGCGTCCCCGCGTCGACACACATCGCAGCCCGTCTGTTCGCAGACGAGGGGTTTGCCGCAACGGCCATGGGCCTGCAGGCGCGCACGGAACGTCTGCGCCCGCGCGGGTACGCGCCGCCTGGCATCCACATTGCGGAAGGCTCGGACGGAGGAGCGATCATGGCAAACCCGACACACCGCAACGCGCCTGAGCCGAATCGCGAGAACAACGCCGACATGGAGCACGACCGTACCCGGTCATCCACGACTCGCGATCAGCAGATCGAACGCGAGGGGATCGAGTCAGAGCGCGGTCGCGGTTATGACGAAGCCGCGAAGGGCATGGGCGACGATGTGGACCCCGACTCGGCAGACGCAGAAAACGACCGCGACGACATGTTCGACGAGTAAAAATGGGGTCGGGTGTCGTTTTTGGAGGACAGTTGGCGTCGCGATACGTCGACTCCCCAGGATGACTGCACTCTGACTCATGCCAGAAGGGGACACCATTCACCGTGCGGCACAGACGCTGCACCAGGCGCTCTGCGGCCGTACGGTCACCCGATTCAGCTCGGTCTTTCCTCACCTCACGCGCATCGATGACACAACGCCGCTGACCGGTCGCACCATCGAGCGCGTGGACGCTCGCGGCAAACATCTGCTGATGTGGTTCAGCGGCGACCTCGTGCTGCGCACGCACATGCGCATGCATGGCTCATGGCACATCTACCGGCCGGGCGAACGCTGGCAACGTCCCAGGCACGACATGCGCATCGCCCTGGAGACCGACGCCTTTCATGCGATCGGGTTCAGCATTCCGATCGCTGCGTTCACGACGTCCCGCGAGCTCGAACGTACGGGGCCCCTTCAGCAGATCGGACCGGACATCCTCGGCGACGACTTCGATGCAGACGACGCGGTCGCACGGCTTCGCGCGCGCCCGGACGTCGCGATCGCGGACGCACTGCTGGATCAGACGGCGCTCGCCGGCATCGGCAACGTGTACAAGTGCGAGGTGCTGTTCGCCGCGAAGGTCAATCCCTTCGCATCAGTCGCCGGCGTCACGGACGAGCAGCTGCGCGACCTCGTCGCCACCGCATCACGCTTCCTGCGCGCCAACGTCGCTGGCCGATCCGTCGGCCACAGCCAGGCACAGGAAACGGATGCGATCGTCACCTACACCGGTCTTCGCCGCACGACCGGCCGCGCGGATCCCTCAGCGCGCCTGTGGGTCTATGGCCGGGCAGGCAAGCCATGCCGGCGATGCGGCACGCCAATCTCACGCCGCAGGCAGGGCCCGCATGCGCGAAGTACGTATTGGTGTGAGCGCTGTCAAGGTGGGGTCAGATCTTGAATCTCGACATTTTTCACGCTCTGACTCCGTTCGATCATGGTCAGGGCGTCTGGTCCTGCGGGGTCAGAGCGTGAAAAATGTCGAGATTCAAGATCTGACCCCATTATCGAGATAAACCTGATCGCGCAGATATTCCACATCGTGCCGTCTCACATGATGACGGATCAGCGTGATCGGCACGATGAGCGGAACCTCGCCGCGTCGATGCGCGTCGATCGCCTCCAGCAGCTCCCGGCGATCGCCAGCGTCAAGCAGACGCTTCAGGTGTCCGAGAATGTGCGTCATGACGTCGGCGTGGCGGCCAGGCGTCGCCGTCCGCGCGAGGGCGCGCATGAACGTCGTCTGGTATCGCTCGGCCAGCTCACGCCGCGGATGCCCCTTGAGGCCGGCCACGAGGCGGCCGAGCTCCGTATAGCCGGTGCGCGAGTGCGCCAGCAGCTGCAGCTTGTGGACAGTATGAAAGCGCACCAGATCACCGCCGTTCCATCGATCGGCGAAGAGCTCGCGCAGGCGCTGATAGGCAAACACCCGCTCGACGAAGTTCTCCCGCAGCACCGGATCGTTGAGCCGCCCTTCCTCTTCGACCGGTAGATTAGGCCACCCCTGCAGCAGCGCCTCGGCGAAGAGGCCGCGGCCGCTGCGCGTCCGCATTCCGTGCTGATGCACGCGGACCCGTTCCATGCCGCAACTCGGCGAGTCCTTCTTCAGGACATAGCCCGAGAGATTCGCCACCTTCAGCTCGCGAACCCGATCGCGCGCATAGCGTGACATGTCAGTCGTCCAGTCGGTACCGCTCTTCACGCCCAGCAGGCGCACGAGGTGTGCTCCCGAAGGAACACCGGACGGGTCGGCCACCAGCTGGATCGCCTCCCGCGGAACACCCATCCCCACCTCGACCTCCGGGCACACCGGCACCCAGTCAACGCATCGTCCGAACGTAGTGGTGAGGAAGGTGTCGCGCTTGTGCCCGCCGTCGAATCGAACTTCATCGCCCAGAAGGCAGCGCGAGATGCCGATTCGCGGTCTCGAAGTGTGAGTCATGGTCGGAAGATTTAGAACCGGCTACATCAGTTTTCCCACCGGGCCGAGATCGAGATTCAGTTCGTCGGGGCTGATGCCGAAACGCGACGCGATGTCGTGCAACGTTTCTTCCAGCTTCATGAGCGCGCGGCCGACGTCTTCGGTCTGCTGCTCGGTCAGCGTGCCTGTTTCCATTCGCCGGATTGCCTGGCGCTCGAGCAGTCTGCGCACGAACTCGACGAGCGTCAACACCAGTTGCGCCACGGAGCGCTGCACGTTGTCCTGATCGGCATTCCACCGCAACGGGGTGGCGCCGACGCGTTCGAGCTCGCGTCGCAAGTCCTCGAGCTCGGCGACTTCCCTGACGACCAGCGGTCCTGCCTCCGCCACGACCTTGGCGTCGCGCCGACGACGCACCCGTTTCGTCTTGCCGCGCGCCGGCTGACGACCACCTGGCCGCGATCCGTTTCGCGTGCGATCAGCCATGGCTTTCCCGCCGACGTGACGAGACCGGCCACGCTTCCCGGGCGGCCCCCAGCGGATCGGCAAACGCAAACGGCGGGAACGGGCCGGTCACCTGCGGTCGCGCGCCAGGCAATCCGGCTTCCACGGCACGGCGATATTGCGCCGCGGCGGCACGAGGGATGAGGTGATACACGCTCACGACGCCATGACGCTCTTCGAACAACTCGGCCCTGATCCACTGTCCGGCGATGTGACTCAGCGTCACGCACGGCTCCCACGTCGCCAGACGACGCGCGGCCCTGGCGCGCGAACGCAAATACGCGATGCCGCTGGACCGATCGGACACCGACATCGTCTCGTCCAGCCTTGGCAGCGGTTGGCGGCCGGGCATGAACCGCACCGTCATCTGCACCCGGCGACGGACACGCGCCAGAACCGGACGGAAGGACGCACTTCGAGCACGCAGCAGGGCGACGACCTCCGCCTCCGATTGAAACGTCGTACCGAACCGCGCTGGCAGGAGCGCCGGGACGACGTCAGACAGGCGCTGAATCGCCTCGTGATAGGCCCGCAGACTGCGTGGCGCCTGACGCGGCGGGCGTGCCAGACGGCCGACCACGCCACTGATGCTGCCCGCCCGGATCACTGTCAACCGCTCGTTCCGCATGCCCCCTATGTGAAGCGGCGTCCGCGGCGTCGAGACGACCGCATAGAGACAGAGAATCACGCGCCTCGATTCGCCGGCGCACGGCGGGCGCGCCGGGCGCGGCGACGGAGCATCGGGTCGGGATCCTCACTCGGGAGCACGCGATCGGCAGCGCACAACAGCAATGACAGCCGCGCGTAGATCAGATCCACCTGTGCCAGGGCAATCGTGATGTCACCGGTGATGACGACACCCTTGTTGAGGACGTTGTCGACGATGTCGAGCAGCGAGGCATCCTCATCGCCGAGCAACTGCTGCAGGTCCGTCCGCTGGCCCGCTCGGGGGCGCCGCCCTTCAGCGCTCATTGCGCACCCAGGTCACGAGGAACGGCCGGAGCTGGAACTGACGAAGTTATAGGGAGGCCATGGCCCGGTCAGCGCGACGGCCACACCGGCGGCACTGAGGTCCCGGGCGTGGCGACGCACTTCGGCACGAAACGCGGTCGAGCGGCGGGCGGGCACGAGAAACGCGGCGTCGACGATCAGGCGCGAGCCGTGCTCAGTCTGCTCGAGCGCCTTCCGGCGGTTCGCCGCTGTTGCCTGACGCGACATCACGCGGTACCAGCGTTCGCCGGCGGAACGCGCCTGTGCGAGGCGAAGCCGGGTGTGATCGCGCAGATCCTTCTTCCTGCTCAGATAACCGACGCCAGTCTCCGCGCGCGCCGCCTTCGCTGACCGCGCCTTCGAAGCACCATCGTCCGCGCTCTTTCCGGCGCGCTCGTCAAAGGTCAGCCGCACGCCCCATTCGAGCTGGCGATCCACGCGTGCGAGCACGCGCTCTATCCGGCGGCTGTGCCGCTTCACATGATTCAGCGCCCGCTCATCGCTGGTAAAGAGCGTGAAGAGCTTCATCGGCAGCACCGCTCGCGCCTTGAGAAAGCGCTCGATCACGGCCTCGTGGGCCATCGCCCGCCGCCCCACCCATTGCAGATCGTGCAGGCCTCGCGACAACGCATCCTCGCCGTACTCCTGTACTGGCACGTCGCTGACGATCAGCCACAATCCGCCTCCCGCGGACATGACGCGGATGCCGTCGGCGCCAGGCATCGGCGGAACGCGTGGCACCGACGGGCGGCGGGCACTCCGCACGATGCAGTACACGTACGTGAGCTTCACGGTCGCCGCTTTCGCGCACGGCTGGCAGTCGGCCCGGATGTGGGTTCCGGCTTCAGCCGGAACTTACGCGCCGGTCCAAGCCGGGCCTGCGCCGCGAGCGCCGGCCTACGCTGCGTGGCTTCAGCGGCTGGCTGATGGAACTCGCCCGTCATCGACGCTTCGACGCGGAACCGTTCGCCGTCCCGATCTCCCGAGGCGAGAGGCTCGAATCCGAGAGGCCCGCTCCCACCGTCGCGCCGTTCCCGAATCTCACGGATGCGGGCGAGCAGCGCCGCTTCCGTCTGGCGGAACTCCGCGTCACTGAGCTCCCCCATCTCGCGCCGCATCTCGGCCTCGAGCAGCTGCTCCCGCAGCGCCGCATCGTCGTTCATCTCCGACTCGGCGGCCGTCGCGAGTGTCTGCAGCGCCCAGCGGATGCCCGAAATCATCAGCGAGTCGAGTAGGAACATAAAGGATGCCGGGGCTAAAGCCCCGGCCTGCGTACAGCACTCAATGCTGGCCCACGCGCTCCAGCTTCAGACGGATATTCACGAAGTTGTACGGAGGCCACGGCCCGGTGTACTTGAACGTGAGCTTGTCGAAGTTCGACGCAATCTCCTTGATCCGCCGATCGAAGGCCTGCTCCTGCTCGCGCTGGACGAGGAACGCGGCGTTCATGATCATCTTGTCGCCAATCGCCTTGTTCACGCGCGAGGCGACCGATACGTTGCGCAGCCGCTGCAGGAACTCGGTGACGTAGCGGTCCGATCGCGCCTGCAGCGCGGCGTCAATCAGACGGCCGTACTGCATGCGGGCAAAGTAGGTCGAACCTTTTTGTGACGAAATCTCCCGCTTCAGGCGGTGAATGTCCTCGTCTTCCTGTTCGATGGCGCGAATGATCTCTTCGCGGTCCCACACGACCTTCAGACCGAACTCGAGCTTGTCCTGCATCTTGTTCAGCACGTCGGCAAACGCGTCGTACGCCGAACGGAGCAGCTCGACGATGTCGTCGCGGGTCTTGAAGATCGTACCGAACGACATCGGGATGACCGTGTGGTCCCTCATGACCGTCTCGTTCACGCGCTCGTGGGCCAGCACGTTCTCGCGCGTGGAGTCGAGCGGCGAAATCGGCACGTCCGACACCACGGCCGCCATGTCGCGGAAGTTGATGGTGTAGACGTCCGGCCACTGGTCGTCCATTCCGATCGCCCCGAACCGGAGCACGTTGCTCGCGCGGATGATGCAATAGACATAGCGGCCACGCCCGGCACTCACGCGATCGACGTCGGGCAGGCTCGGCTTTGCTGCACGCTCGACCACCTGCTCGATGCGCGTCGTGGATCCGCGAACCTCGGTCTGCTGCGTCACGCGCGTCAGCCCCTCGGCCGGTGGTGCCGATTGGGCTGCCGGGATACGGCGGGGTCGGGCTTGAGCCTCCTTCGGCGACGCACCACTGCGAGGCCCAGTACGGCCTGATGCCGCGGCCGCGCGCTTCTTCGCGGTCGCCGACGGCTGGCGCGACGATGACGCCGCCGGCCGTCGCACAGCAGATTGCCGGGCTGCCGGCTTCTTCTTCCCCTTCGCCATGCTCGTGGCCTAGCCCTGCTTGACTGCGTTCAGCATTCGCCTGACCTCGACCACGAGATCGTCGGGGAGGCACGGCTTGGTCACGAACGAGTCGCAGCCCGCCTTCTTGGCTCCGTCCGAAGCCCCAGCCAGCGCATGACCGGTCAACGCCACGATTGGAATGTGGCGCGTCCGTTCGTCGGCCTTGAGCTCACGCGTCGCCTCCCAGCCGTCCTTTCCCGGCAGCGACAGATCCATCAGGATGAGATCCGGCCGCAGTGCGAACGCCTGATCCACCGCCTCGTTGCCGTTGCGCGCTTCAGCCACGCGGAACCCGGAAAACTGCAGGTACTCGGCATACATCTCCCGGGCGTCCTGATAGTCATCGACGACGAGAATCAACGGCGCTTTCTGATCGGTCATTGTGCTGCATCTACTGGAATGGTCAGAGTAAACGTCGAGCCTTTCCCGACATCGCTGTTCAGCGTAATGCGTCCACCGAGCGCGTGAGCCAGTCGTCGGCAAATCGCCAGACCAAGTCCGGTCCCGCCATACTGCCGCGAGGGCGAATCGTCCACCTGCCGGAAGTCCTCAAAGATATTCTCATGATGTTCAGGTGCGATGCCTATCCCGGTGTCGCTGACGGAGATTGACGCGGTGCCCCCGGCCCCGCTGGCTGACACGGCCACGTCGATTCCGCCCTCGTGCGTGAATTTCAACGCATTGCTCAGCAGGTTCACCACGATCTGCTTGACCTTCTGGCGATCACTCTGGACGATCAGCGGTTGCGGCGACAGCCGGGTGACGACCGACAGCCGCGACCGGGCGACGACAGGGTCGAGCTCCATCATTACTTCCGGCACGAGCTCGTTGAGGTTGACGTCGCTGATCTGCATCGGCATCTTGCCCGCCTCGATGCGGGTGATGTCGAGGATTTCGTTGATGATCGTCAGCAGATGGCGGCCGTTCGAGTCGATGCGCTGCAGCTGGCGCTTGACGTTCGGCGGCAATTCGCCGGCCACACCCTGCAGGAGCATGTGCGTGTAACCCAGGATGGCGTTGAGCGGCGTCCTGAACTCGTGCGACATGTTGGCCAGGAACTGCGACTTGAGCCGTGACGCCTGTTCGAGCTCGATGGCCTGGCGCCGCAGCAGTTCGTTCTGTGTCGCCAGTTCAGCCGTGGCTGCCTGCACGCGCATCTGCAGCTCGTCGGCGCCGAGCTTGAGCTGTTCGAACAGCCGTGCCCGCTCCAGCGCTTCGCGACGGTCGTGGAGAATCGTCACGACAGCGGTGAGCTCGCCGGATTCGCTCACCACCTTGCCGGCGATCGCTTCGACCGGGATCGGCGTGCCACTGAGCGGATTGATCAGTGCGATCTCGCCCTGCCGCACCTCGCCGGGCCCCGTTTCACCGAGCAGCAGGCCGGAGATGAACGACGAGAAGTGCGCGTCGTTGGACTGGACGCCACGCTGCACCACCGCGGCCGCGTCCGGCGGCGCCGTGAAGAGCTCCTCGGCCGGCGCGTTCATGAGCACGGTGGCACCGCCTGGATCGGTGACGATGATCGGGTCGGCCACCGAGTCGATGATCAGATTCAATCGGTCGCGCTCGGCGCGCACCGCTGCCTCGGCGACGCGAAGCTTCTGGTAGTTCTCTTCGATCTGTTCCGTGGCCCGCCGCAGGTCGGTGATGTTGCGGAGCACGGACACGATGCCGGTGCCCTCGCGCGGATCTTCCACCGTGCTGCTCAGCACCTCGAACAGCAGGTCGGATCCGTCGCTCGGATCGACCAGCAGCAGCTCGCGCGCTTCAGAGGGCGCCTCGATGACGGTGCGCGACAGTGCCGCCGAGAAGAGCATGTTGTTCAACTCGACGGCGCGCCGGCGCCCTTCGTTGGCTTCCTCGGTCGCGGCAAAGAGCTTCTCGGCGCGTGCGTTGGCGACGATGAGCCGGCCCTCCGTATCGGTCAGGAGGATCGGGTCGGTAACGGAGTTGATGATGGTGTAGAAAAGCGTCCGCTCGCGGCGCAGCTTGCGCGCCTCCCGAGCCACGCTGCCGCGGCCGCGAATCTGCTCGATCTTCTGGCCGAGCACCGTGATCAACCATGTCAGATCGGGCGTGAGTGGAGTGACGGCGCGCACGAGCAGCAGACCGACGGCGTCCGCATCGGGTAACCGGCCGGCACGGAGCGGGAGCGCCATGAAGCTCGAGGTGCCGAGTGGGGTCTGAGGGGTGCGCGCGTGTCCGTTGCCGCGGCTGGACCGGAAGACCGCCGGCTGGCCACTGAGCAGCACTCGGACCAGCGGATCGTGCGAGTCGGACAGCGGCCACGAAAAGAGCTCGACGTCCTCGTGCGACACACCGTAGCCGCCAACGCCGACGAGCAGGCGCGCGTCGGCATCCACAGCCAGGCAGACGGATCGGCGCACGCCCTCATGGCGCGCCAGCCATTCGAGGCTGACCTGAGCGCAGCGCGCCAGATCCTCGTTCTGTTCGAGGTAGTACTCGAGCAACTCGAGGCGGGCGGTTGCGTCAGCCCGCAGCGGGGTGCGGGAGGCCGTCCTGACTCCGACGGATTTCACGCAGCGTCTCCCAGCCGCTCGACGCGGGTCGTCTCCCGGCCTTCAGACCGGGTGCGGTGCCGATCGTTGCTGGAGAAGAGGGACATGCGACCACCGGGACACGCTATTTCCGCGTCCGGCGTCGCGCCGGTGCGGCCGTCCGCGGAGAAATTATCTGTGCGCCTTCGAGCTGGGCCCGCAGCGCCGCATTCTCCGCAACAAGTTCGTCATAGGGCCTGGGCGCTTCGATGCCCGGCCGCGCCGCCGGCGACACGTTGCCGACGGCCTCGGAGTATTTCAGATAGGTATCGATCGACGCCACAACCACGCGCGCCTCGACGGTGATCAGGTCGATGCCGACGATTGAGACGCGCACCCACGCGTCGATGACAATGCCCTTGTCGAGTACCCGGTCGAGAACATCGATAAGACTGGTCCCGCCCGCTGCCCGTTCGACGGTCATCCTGACAGCTCCTTCGGCGATGTGGGCCGCGGCGTCAGCCCCGGCGTCAACGATTCGGTAATGTGGGCCGGCGCTTCACCCCGGCGCCAACCTGCGTCACGATTCGGCCACGTGGGCCAGGGCTTCCGTGGCCACCGACGCGCGTGCGGAGGTGGCCGCCCCGGCATCAGCCTGCGTCACGAGCGTGACTTGGCCCGGCGACGGGTTGGGCGCGACAAGGCCAGGACCCGCTGCTCCAGCTCACGCAGCTGCTCGCGCAGCGCGAGATTCTCCTGCATCACCTGTTCGCGTCCTGGCGACAAGTGTCGATCGTACTTCCACCAGTCGAGCCCAATCTCCTCTGCCTTGTCGATGGAACAGATCATCAGTCGGATGCGGATGGTCAGCAGTTCGACTTCCGCCACCGACACTTTGATGTCGCCAGCGACCACGAGACCTTTGTCGAGAACCCGATCCAGGACGTCGACCAGCCCGGCATTTCCGCGCTGCTGGCTGGTAGTGAGATCAGTCGGCATGAAGTGGGGGTGTGTAGCTTGATGGGATCAAACCGCCGCAGTATAGATCGCGGACAGAATCACACTCAACGGGTACCACCGCATATCGGGCGTGAAAAATTCACGGCTCAGCTGGTGCTCCTTCAGTGAACACTGCCGCACTCGCCTCTCTCGGAGCCGACAGCGTCGAGCGATGCCGGCGATTGCTCACCACTGCTCACGACCGAGGCCACAGGGCTCAGGCCTCAGGACTCGGATGACGGTCGATCGTCTTACCCGTTGATGACGAACCTGAAGGATCGTTCGCACGCCTCGATCGACAAACTTGCCCGTCGAGACATAGCACTCACACTTCACCTCCTGGAACCTCGGCCGCACGTGTGAGATCATACGCAGCGTCCGGGTCGCCTCAGGCGCGACTCCTCAACATCAAGGTAGCGACATGGCGACGCAGTGCTCGTTCGACATCACCTCCAACGTCGATCTGCAGGAGGTAGACAACGCGCTCAATCAGGCGCGCAAAGAGGTGGCGCAGCGATACGACTTCAAAGGCTCCAAGGCCTCGATCGACTTCGACACCAAGGAATCGAAGCTGGTGCTGGCTGCCGACGACGAGTTCAAGCTGAACGCGCTGTGGGAAATCATCGAAACACGCCTCATTCGTCGCAATGTGCCCACCAAGAACCTGACGCGCGGCACCGTGACGCCGGCCGCCAACACCACAGTGCGTCAGGAAATCACGCTGCAGCAGGGCATCCCCTCCGAGGCCGCCAAGGAAGTAGTGAAGTTCCTGAAGGAATCGAAAATGCGTAAGGTGCAGGCCTCGATTCAGGGCGATCAGCTGCGCGTGACCTCGCCGTCCAGGGACGAACTGCAGGAGGTGATGCGCGTGCTGCGGGAGAAGGACTTCGGCATCGCCCTCCAGTTCGGTAACTACCGCGGCTGATTACTTCTTCTTTTCGTTCCAGACCACCTGCGTCTCACCGTCCGATTTCATCTTCAGGATGGAGTTCGACAGCCGGTCGATGCGAATCTCCATCGGCAGGCTGGTCTCGTAGACCAGTTCCTTGTCGCCGGCGCTGCGCAGCTCGTAATCGACGCGGAAGCGGCGCAGGAGTCGCTCGACCTCGTCACGCAGCGATTTCGGGTCCGCCGTGGTGATCGTCAGCTCGAACATCTTGCGCAGCTCCGGCTCGAGCGACTCGACCAGCCACAGCACGCCGAGCGTGAACACGGCGGCAAACACGGCCAGCCCGTACAGCTCCACGCCACAGGCCAGCCCCAGGGTCAGCGTCGCCAGCATCACCACCGCGTCTTTCGGATCGTCGATCTTGGCCCGGTAGCGAATCAGGTTGGCGGCGCCGACGATGCCGAAGGCCCGTGCCAGGCTGGCGCCAACGATCGTCATGACGACGGCGCCGACGAGCGCCAGGATGATCTGCGTCTGTATGACTGGCGCCGAGCGCGTTGGCGTGCCGCGCCGGCGCGGCCGGAACGCGAGCAGGGCGCCGAGCGCCGTCGCCAGTGGCAGTGAGATCAGCGCCTTGACGATGGCCGTGGCATGGATTTCGAGAAAATCAGGCACGACACTCGACAGCATCGCCCTGAGCGCCTCTTCGTTCATGATGCGGCTCCTGGCGCGGCGCGTAGCGCCAGACCGTCTTCGATCTTCGTTTTGATGCGGGCGATGTACCGTCCGGCGATGGCCGCGTCGTAGTTGCCGGCGCGGAAGGCGTCGCGCCACTGCAGGTCAGTGAGCCGCTGCAGGCGCTGCGCCGCCCACTGCACGTCTGCCGGCGTGATCATCGTCAGCAGTTCCTGATGCCGGCCGCGATAGTCGAACTCGACCTGCTGGCCGGAGATGCGGGTGATGAAACCGCTCCGTTCGAACCCTTCGAGCCAGTTGCGACGTGGAAAGAGCTTCCCCGTTTCGCCGAGCGCCGCGCCGAGGTCGCGGACGAGAAACCAGCGCGACACGCCGTCCGCCGCTTCCTTCACGTCGTAGATCGTGTTGTTGTCGTCTTTCAGATCGGTGCTGTTCAACATCAGCAGCACGACGAGCATGCCGCGGAACTCGCGGGCGGCGAGAAACGGGTTGTCGGCCCACTTCCACAGTTCGCCTGCAGCGAGCGTCGGCAGCTTCGGACGGAAGCGCGCCTCGCTCTCGCGCCGGGTCTGCTGCGGCCCGGCCGCGGTCCAGGACGGGAGGTAATAGATCGGCGGCTGGTGATAGCCGAGTCCCCACAGGATGCGCGACACGACGACCTCGGTCTGTGCCTCGGGACCGATCTTGGCGCTCCAGCGCATCCCGTCGGGACTCTTGACGTCAAAGCTCACGCTGAAACCGTTGTCGTCGCGCGCTTCCACGTCGAACGGCGTGGACGCCGGCGGCGCCAGCGATGGCCCACCGATACCCCAGAACAGATCGCGTGCTGTGTCGCCAGGGTCCACCCATAGTTGCGCCAGAGTCGCCGACGGCGGCGGCGGGCCCTCGACGGCCGTACGAATACTCGCGACGCGACCAACGCATCCGACGATCACCAGGGCGAGAGATACGGAAGCTACGGCTGAGACGGTGCGCGACACCATGTCGACCTCTACAGCAATCGACGTTCCAGCAAAGGTTCGAGGGTTCGAGGGTTCGAGGGTTCGACGGTTCGAGGGTTCGAAGGTTCGAAGGTTCGAGGGTTCGAAGGTTCGAGGGTTCGAGGGGTTCGACGGTTCGAATTTCGAGAGTTCAAGGTCGGAGGCGCTTCAATTACCCAGTTCGTAGAAGCGATTGCCTATGCTTCACTGGCTCAACCGAAGACTTT
>Ga0173480_10000315_pt1 | contig 15330 bp, 15 predicted proteins | sample NitcycUS209509C1_FD_122622 | JGI IMG/M metagenome (GOLD analysis project Ga0173480, IMG submission 122622) | Soil microbial communities from Arlington Agricultural Research Station in Wisconsin, USA - Nitrogen cycling UWRJ-S209-509C-1 (version... | ecosystem: Environmental > Terrestrial > Soil... | reverse complement strand
GTCGCCGAAGGTGCGCTGCCCTACCGCGACTTCTTCGAAGTCATGGGGCCTGGGACCTTTTATTGGCTGGCCCTCTGGTTCAAGACGTTCGGCACCAGCTGGCTGGCGTCGAGGGCCGCGGTCCTGATGATGGCGCTGCTCGCCGCGTACGCGATCTACCTGTTGAGCGCGCGGGTCCTGCGGGGCGGCTTCGTTCTGCTGCCGACGATCGTTTACACCGTGATGACCGTGCCAATGTGGCCCGGCGCCAATCACCATTTCGACAGCAATACCTGGGCGCTCCTCGCCGTCGCCGCGTACGCCCGCGGCGAACGCTTCGACCGCCGCTGGGCGGCTTTCGCCGGGATGCTGGCCGGTGTTGCGGCCACAGTCATTCCTCAGAAGGGCGTGCTGGTGCTGCTGGCGCTGCTGGTGGCAACGCTGTGGGAGGGGAATCGACAGCACGACCGAAAAGGAGCACGCGCAGCAGCGATGATCCTGATTGCGGCTTTCGGTGTCGTCGGCCTGTCGGTCGTCGCGTTCTACGCGGCACAGGGAGCGCTCTCGGATCTCGTGTACGCGATGGCGACCTGGCCCGCCACGCAGTATCACTCCGTCAATGTCGTGCCCTACGCCTACGGGCTGCGCGAACTGTTCCTGGCATCATGGCGTCCTGGACTCGAGGCGGTGTTTCGCTGGCCGGCTTCACTCGTCGCGGTGGCCATGGTTACCGCGCCATTCGTCTTCGTCCTGCTGCTGCCGTTCCTGGCCGGCGTTGCCGCGCTCCAGCAGCTGATCCCACGTTTCCGGGGAGCGAGGACAAACGCTTCCGCGGTGCCGGCGGTTTACTGGTGCGTGGCACCTGCGCTTTTCCTGGCCGAGTGCCACCGCCCGGACATGAAACATCTGGTCTACGGCTCGCCCGTCATGCTGATTCTGGCGACCCGCTGGCTGACGCACTCCGGAGTGGGCGGGCACCTCGCGCTTCAGACGGTAAGGGTATGTACGGTTGCCCTCGCGCTGTTCAACGGCATTCTGGCCGTGCGGCCCGGGATGATCGTGGAAACGCGGGCCGGGCACGTCCGTCTGACCGAGCGGGACCATGCCCTCGACTTTCTGCAGACGCACGTCGCCGCGGGAGGCACGGCGTTCGTGTATCCCTACTACCCGATGTACTACTTCCTGGCGAACGTGCGGAACCCCACGCGCTACAGCATCCTCATGCACCGCATCAACACACCGGCGCAGTTCGAGGATGCGATCGCCGCCCTCGAAACGCAGAAAGTGCCGTACGTGCTTTGGGACACGTTCGTGGCTGGCGAAAACCTGACGAGGTGGTTTCCCCGCTACGTCGAGCCGTCAGAGGATGAGCAGTTGCTCGAGCAGTATCTGCGGCGCCAGTACGTGGAGATCGGAGTCAGAAACGGCTTTCGAATTCTCGAGCGGCGTTGACGACGCAATCTGCCTTTCGTCCAAGTTCTCTCTAGTTCCCGAATAGGCAGACTTTTGACCTGCGATTCGACGGGTTTGAGTGCGTCTATTACGCGCTTCTGCACAGGTGACTAATTCAAGCAGTCTATATCTATTAGGAAATACTGCCCATGGCGTAGAGGGCAGGAAATTGGCCGGTCACTTGCTGTGTTGGGGTCGTCTGGGTCTTGCCAGACATCTGGACCTCTTCAGGGACAATTTTCGCATGCGAGTAGTCACCGGCGCTGAGGCACCGCGGCAGAAGTACGCCGAACCGGAGATCGTGGGCGCGAGCACCGCACTGACCCGCGTCGTGGCAATGGCGCGACGAGTCGCGGCCGGGAATGCCAAGGTGCTGATCACCGGTGAAAGTGGTGTCGGTAAAGATGTTATCGCGAGGCTGATCCACGCCAGCTCGCCCCGCGCTCGATTCGCCTACGTCGCGCTCAACTGCGCCAGTTTCTCGGAAGCGTTGCTCGAATCTGAGCTGTTCGGCCACCGTAAAGGAAGTTTTACCGGAGCCCATCGCGACAAGATCGGCAAGCTGCAACTCGCCCATCGCGGGACGATTTTTCTCGACGAAATCGGCGAAATGAGCCTGCGGATGCAGGCGATGCTGCTCAGGTTTCTCGAGAATGGCGAAATCCAGCCTGTCGGCTCGGACGCCGCGCCGCCATCGGTCGATGTCCGCGTCGTGACGGCCACCAATCGCGACCTGCCGGCCATGGTGGCCAAAGGCGAGTTCCGCGAAGATCTGCTCTACCGCATCCGCGTTGCGCATCTCCATATCGCACCGCTTCGTGAGCGGCGTGAAGACATCCGGCCGCTCATTGCTCGCGTGATCGACAGGTCCGGGCAGTCCGCCGTGCTGTCAGAACCGGCCCTTTCCGCCCTCGAGGCATATCGCTGGCCCGGAAACATTCGCGAGCTCCAGAACGTCGTCGAGCAGATGCTGACGATGGCGGACGGGCTCGAGATCGGCGCCGACCAGTTGCCACCGGCTATCACCTGTCTCGCCCCGGCGAGCCTTGCGCCAGGCCGCGACCGCCGTCGGCGGATCGCCGATGATCTGTTCGAGAAGCTGACGACGGGCCAGTTTGCGTTCTGGGAGCTGGTCTATCCGCTCTTCATGAGCCGGGATCTGACCCGCGCAGACCTGCGGCAGCTCGTGGGCAAAGGGCTGACAGCGTCGGGCGGAAACTACCGCGGTTTGCTCCGGCTGTTCGGCGTTCCTGACGATGATTACAAACGGTTTCTGAATTTTCTGGCGTCGCACGAATGCACGGTCGATTTCCGCGAGTACCGTTCAAGCACCCGGTCGGCCGGGTCGGGCGCGTCGACCGCGCCTGCGAGGCCGAGACCGGCGGCCCCATTGGGTCTCCGCCGGTGCCACTTCCGTGGAAGGGTCTGGAGCCTGCCTGGGCAGGAAGCCTCCGGGCCACCCTGATTCTGGCGTTCGCCTTATATCTTGATTTGTCTGATTGTCATCGGACTTTTCGTCGGCCCGAAACCAGACGAAATCCTGACCGGTCGCATCCGCTCGGGTTCGTGTCGTGATTCGTTGTAACTCCTTCGCTTTTCACGGGATTTGTCCATCATTCACGAATCAGCCCGTCGGGCACCTTTATTGCTCAACGCAAGACGTCCCGACGAACCGGAGTACGGCATGTCCGACCGACGGCAAGCGCAGCGGTTTGCCTTTACCAGTCCTGCGCACGCACAGGTGCATCTCGCGCAGGACGTGGTGATTGAACGAAGTGATGCCAGAAGTCTGACGGTGCTGGCGGCAGCTTCCAGCATCGCCGGCGAACGATTCGCGATGCGGCTGCGTGCACCCGACGGAAGGATGGCCACCGTGACGGTCCGCACACGTGCGAGCCGGCTGGTGCTGCTCGAGGGCGGATCGGTGCGGTATCGATTGGACCTTCAGGTAGTGGATGACAACAGCGGCGATCACCGGGCGCCGGAGACAGGCCACTAACATGGCGTGGTGGACATGGGGACCGCTCACGGGGGCCTTGATTCGCAGCGTCCCGGCGACGGTCTTGAACGTGAGCACGCGCGGATGTCTGATTCAAACCGCCGCCCGGCTCGATCCGGGCGTCGTTGGAGTGCTGGTTGTTGACGGCACCGACCGCGCACATAGCGAGGCCATCCGGGTCTGTCACTCGATCGAACGGCCCGGATCGAGTTTGCCGTTTTGTGCTGGCACCGAATTCCTGGTGTTCGACGCGCCGTTGGCGCCCTCCGTCAGGCACCGGGCAGCCCGCCTCGAAGCCGGGCAACGGCACTGTCGGCTGGTGGACGCCGGAGAAAATTCTGGTACCAACCCGACAAGCTCGAAAGTTGGCGGGCGCGGGCGGCGCCACGGAACTCGCGAAAACACAGGCGATAACAGCGGGTCATGAGCAGATTGGGACGTATACCCAAACTGGCAGAGGGCTTGCTCAACAGGTAGCAACGCCTGACGGGCGTTGAACCCGGACACGAGCCAGGACGATAAACCAGGTGCCGCACATGATGGGCAACGCCGGCACAACGGTGTTGCGTTGATTTTCCGGCGCAATCAACGGCACCTACTCGATAACAGCGCTGATCACGATAAGACGTAAGGGACAACGAAAATGAAGAATCTGATTGCACGTTTTGTTCGCGACGAGCAGGGCCAGGACCTCATCGAGTACGCACTTCTCGCCGGCTTCATTTCGCTGGCAGTCGTGACCGCGGTGACGAACGTCGGCACCTCGCTCAACACGCTTTACCAGAACGTCGATAGCAAGGTAGACGACGCGGCCTCCTAGTCGTGTTCGTGCCGGTCTCGCCAACGCCATCCGGCGCGGCGAGACCGGCACCCTCCCGCAGGAGAGCCCACATGTCGCGGCTTCGCGAACTGATTTTCGAAGAAGACGGCCAGGATTTGATCGAATACGGCCTGCTGGCGGCATTCGTGTCGCTGGCGGTCATCGCATCGATCGATGCAATTGGCGGTTCGTTGAATACGACCTACCAGTCGTTTGCCACAGAAGTTGAGGATTTCACGCCTTAGCTAACCATGGTGCCGCCTCGCGCCGTGGTGCAGGGCCTCTATTTATTTATGGTTCGCCTGAGCACACTGCGACGCCTGCTGGCCGAAGAAGACGGTCAGGATCTGATCGAATACGCGCTCCTCAGCGCGTTCATCGGCCTGGCCGGCGTTGCTGTGTTCAGTGGGATGGGCGGCACGATGCAGACGGCGTACGGCGCATGGGTGGCGAACGCCGATGCGGCCGCCGACATGCCCGACCCGATTCCCTGAGTGCTTATGACGCGCGTCGTTCCCATCGTCGTGCTGGCAATAGGCGTCGTCGCCTGTGTCACCGACGTACGTTCTCGCAAGATTCCAAACATTCTTACGTTCGGCGCCGCCCTCTGCGGCCTGCTGTTCCACGTCGCGGTGTCGGGAGTGCCGGGGCTGGTGACCGCGGGCGGCGGATGGGCCACCGGCGTCGTACTGTTCCTGCCCTTCTTTCTGCTCCGCGGCATGGGCGCGGGTGACGTCAAATTGCTGGCGGCCCTCGGTGCCTGGCTGGGCCCGATGCAGACAGTCTGGCTGGCGCTCTTTGCCTCGATCGCCGGCGGCGTGCTGGCGCTGGTCGTCGCCACGTCCACGGGCTACTTGCGGACGACCTTTCGCAACATCGGAAACATGCTGCTCTACTGGTACATCGCCGGACCAAGGCCGGTGCCAGACCAGACGCTGGAGCGAAGCGGGTCGCCCCGTCTCGCCTACGCAATACCCATCCTTGTTGGAACGGTGATCACGCTATGGCGCCACTGAGTGCACTGCGGAACCGGCTGCGCCAGGAGCGCGGCGCTGAGCTCATCGAGATGGCTCTGGTGCTGCCGCTGCTGCTGCTCATCATCATGGGCATCATCGACTTTGGATTCATGTTTCGCGAGATGAACGTGGTGACCAACGCCGCCCGGGAAGGTGCGCGCGCTGGAATTCTGCCCGATTACGACGATGCCGATGTCGCGGCGCGCGTACAGCAATACATGAATGCGGCGGGCATGGGCGTCACCTGCGGCACGGCCGACTGCATTGTGCTGTCACCCGTGATCGACGTGACGGCACCGAGCGGCACCTTCAAGGCCCGCGATGTTCGCGTCACGGTTTTTCACGACTGGACGTTTCTGAGCCCGATCTCAGCGATGTTCGGCGGTTCGTTCAGCAGCGTGGCGCTGAGCGGCCGGGCGGTGATGCGGGTCGAGTAGCGGACGTAAAGTTGGAAGCGCACAGGGGGAATGCACATGAACCGGCAGTATCGGACAGTTGTCGTCATGACGATCGCAGTGGTTACTGCGGCGCTGGCGAGTATTGGCGTCTACGCGGCCATTCAGAGAATGCCCGTGAAAACAGTGGAAGTCGGCACCGTCAAGGTTGTGGTGGCCGCCGAACCGCTGATGGTCGGCACCCCGCTGCGGCGCGAACAGCTGAGAGTGGTGGACTGGCCGGCGAAGACTCAAGTACCGGGCGCTTTCGCCGATCCCAATGATGTGATCGACAGAGGCGTCATCGAAACCATCGGGGAAAACGAGCCGGTGACCACGCGCAAGGTGGCGTCGAAGGAAGCCGGTGCCGGCCTGCCGCCGATCATTCCGCAGGGCATGCGCGCCATGTCCATCCGTGTGAACGATGTGATCAGCGTGGCCGGTTATGTCATTCCGGGCACCCATATCGATCTTCTGGTGACCGTGCGTGATGACAATCCCACCGCCGGCCAGGCGGAGGCGATGGCACGGACGGTTCTCAGCAACATCCTGGTGCTGACGGCAGGCGTGCGCACCGATACGGAGAAGGGCAAGGATGGGAAGCCGCAGCCTTCGACCGTGGTGACGCTCGCCGTGCTGCCTGAGGACGCCGAGAAGATTGCGCTTGCGCAGTCGGAAGGCAGCCTGTCGCTGGTGCTCCGGAATCCGCTCGACAACGATCAGACCAAGACCAACGGCGTCAAGCTGGCGGCGCTGATGCGTGGCACCGCCGCGCCGGCTCCCGAAGTGAATCCTGTGACGCGCAAGGCAGTGCCCCGGCCGCGGCCGGCCGCGCCGGCGCCTGTTGTTGCACCACCGCCTGCACCGTCATCGATTTATAAGGTCGAGGCGATTCGCGGCGCAAAGCGCACCGAAGAGGTTGTGAACTGACATGACGTTTCGATCCGGTTCTCGCGTAGCTCTGGCGCTGGTGGCGCTCGCCGCTCCCTGTGCGCTTCCCTTGGCTGAAGGCGCGCAGGCGCCGCAGGCCGGCCAGGCCCCGGGGACGACGACCGTTCCTAAGGTGCCGCTCACCACGGGACGCTCGACGATCATCGAGACGGGGTTCGACGTCACGCGCATCGCGGTTACCAACCCGACGATCGCGGATGCCGTGGTGGTCCGGCCGCGCGAGATTCTGATCGACGGGAAGAACCCTGGCACCATCAGCCTGATCGTGTGGGGCGCCGACACCCGCACGCAGTTCGACATCGTCGTCGAGCAGCCGATCTCATCGCTGGAACAGCAGCTTCACCTGCTGTTCCCGGGCGAGGCGATTCAAGTGTCGGTGAGTACCGACGCGATCATCCTGTCGGGCACGGTGTCCAGTACCGAGGTGATGCTGCGTGCGGCCGAAATCGCGCGCGCAGCCGCGTCGAAGCTGAGCGTCATCAACATGCTGACGGTACCGGGCGCCGCCGAGTCGCAGCAGGTGATGCTGCAGGTGCGGTTCGCCGAGGTCAACCGGCGGGCACTCACCGACGCCGGTGTCTCCTTCTTCACCAGCGCCCTGGGCTACAAGAACTGGGTTGGTCGCACGACGACGCAGCAGTATCCGGCTCCCGACTTCGAACAGGATCAGCTCGTCTTCAGCGACTTCCTCAATCTGTTCTTCTTCAACACGAAGTACAACGTCGGGGCGGTGATCAAGGCGCTCAAGCAGACCGGTTACTTCCAGACGCTCGCCGAACCGAATCTGATTGCCTACAACAACCAGGAAGCGAGCTTCCTCGCCGGTGGTGAGTTCCCGATTCCGGTTGTCTCCGGCAGCTCCGGTGCCGTCTCGGTGACGTATCGCGAGTTCGGCGTGCGCTTGAAGTTCAAGCCGACGATTGCCGGCGACCTGATTCGCCTTCGCGTGGAGCCGGAAGTCAGTTCGCTCGACTTCAACAACGGCGTGCTGCTCGAAGGCTTCCGCATCCCGGCGTTGACGATGCGACGTGCCACCACCGAGGTCGAGTTGCGCGACGGTCAGTCGTTTGCGGTGGCGGGACTCATCGACAACGAGACCCAGACGGACCAGGCCGCAGTGCCGATCCTCAGCCAGCTGCCGATCATCGGCAACCTGTTCAAGAGCAAGGCGGAGCGCAAGGAGCGGACGGAGCTGCTGGTGATCGTGACGCCACGGCTGGTGCGACCGCTGAATCCGGACGAAGTGCCGCCGCTGCCGACGCTGCCGGGACGATTCCTCCCGAGCGGTGACGATATCGGTCAACAACTCGAAGGCGGCGGTGGTACGATCGACGCCCCTCCGGTCGAGCGCCGCGCAGCTAACTCAACCGTAACAGCACGGTAATAACCGCGCGCGTTTCGGAGGCGAGGACATGAGTCAGGCACGTAGAAATTCCGAAAAAGGCGCCGTGTTCATCCACGTCGCTATCGGTCTGCTCGTTCTGCTCGGGTTCCTCGCTTTCGTCGCTGACTACGGCATGCTCTGGGTCAGCCGTAACCAGGCCCAGAATTCCGCCGACGCGGGCGCACTGTCCGGCGTTGCCGCCTTGGCCTTCGACACCGACGCCACGGATCGCTGGGATCGCGCGCGCAACGTCGCCTGGAATGCGGCGATCCGCAACGGCGTCTGGGGCGACAGGCCTGGCGCGGTTGTCACCAGTCCCTATTCCGGTGCGCCGTGCGCCGATCACCCGAACGCGTGCGTCCGCGTGGACACCTACCGCAACGGCACCAACGGCGGCGCCGTGATGCCGACCTGGTTTGCCAGTCTCTTCGGCGTGAACGACCAGGGCGTCCGGGCAATGGCGGTCGCCGAAACTGCGCCGGCGTCCGGTAGCAACTGCATGAAGCCGTGGCTGATTCCTGACCGCTGGACCGAGGCCACTCCACCGGCAGGCACGTTCGACCTTCCGGACGACAGTTACACCCGTCCGACCGTGGATGACGAAGGTACGGTGAACTACGGCAGCGGCTGGAGCCCACTCCAAATCGGAACCGAGCTGACCTTGAAGGCCGGTAACCCGAATCAGGCGATCAGCCCCAGCGATTTCTACGAGATCGAAACCGCCACCGACTACGAAGAATCGATCTATGGCTGCCGGATCACCAAGAGCATCGGCGACCACGTATCGGCACTGCCTGGTAACCGTGTCGGACCGACCAATCAAGGCATCGATACCCTGCTCACGATGTATCCGGACGGCGCCACGGTCGTCATCGGCATGTTCGACCCGTCCGTCTTCGAGGCCATGCGCCGGCAGAGCGGCAACTTCGACCTCGAGATCGTGAACATGCTGGCGTTCAAAATCGATCATCGCAACGGCAATGAAGTCGTCGGCACCATCGTCGGCGCACCAAGCGACATGGCCACGGTCTGTGAAGTTGGTCCGTGTCCGAGCAGTTCGGGGCTGATCCAGATCCTGCGGCTCGTACGATAGAAGGATTCCAGTAGAGGTATTCGCGTCGTGACTCATATCGCGGTTCTGACCAACGACGACCAGCTGCTCGAGCTCCTCAGGGGTTCAGGCCAGAAGATCGCACAGATCGACGCCGTCGATTTCGCGAACTATTCGCGCGCGACCGAGGCGCCGGCGGCCGTGGTGATCGACGTGCGCGGCAATCATCCTCAGCTGCCGCCCGGGGTGCCGGAGTTCCGGCGCGCCCACTCCCAGTCCGCGATCGTGGTCGTGGTGTCGAAGCTCGACCCGCAGTTCATGCTCGGGGCGATGCGCGCCGGCGTCAACGAGTGCCTGCCGGAGCCGCTCACCCGCGAGATGATCGACGAGGCGCTGCGCAGCGTCGTCGTCGGCAACCAGCCCGAACCTGCGGGCCAGGTCCTGGCCTTCGTCGGCGCCAAGGGTGGCGTCGGCACGAGCACCCTCGCGGTGAACACCGCCGCGGCGCTGCACAAGCAGACGAAGTCGCTGGCACTGATGATCGATCTGCACCTGGTGCACGGCGATGCGGCGCTCTTCTTCGGCTCTGACCCGCGATTCTCGGTGGTCGACGCCATCGAGAACGTCCACCGCGTCGACGAGTCGTTCTTCAGTGGTCTGGTCGAGAAGACGCGGTCGGGCGTGCACGTTCTGGGTTCGAGCAGCCGGCCGATTCATGGCGCCATGGATCCACAGCGGACGCGATCGCTGCTCGACTTCGCGAAGCACAAATATCCGTTCACGGTGCTCGACGTGCCGCGCTCCGACTTTGCGATGCTCGACGCACTCGATCCGGTCACCTCGATCGTCGTCATCACCAGCCAGGAGGTGTCGGCGCTGCGGAGTGCGACGCACACCGCCGAGACGCTGCGGCAGCGCTACGGCGCGGCTCGCGTGCGGGTGGTGCTCAACCGCTTCGACAAGAACGCCGCCGTGGCGACCAGCGACATCGAGCGCGTGCTCGGCGAACCGCTCAAGCATCAGATTCCCAGCGACTATCGCGTCGCCGTCGAAGCCGTCAACACGGGCATCCCGCTCGTGCTCGGCGACAGCAAGCTGGCCAAGGTGGTCCGGGCACTGGCAAACGACCTTGCCGGCATCGCCAAGGATCCGGACAATCAACCAGCACCCGGCGGCGTCCTCAGCCGTCTGGCCTGGCGTCGCATCTAGCGGCGTCCCCGAAGACACTGAACTATGGCTACCCCATCACAGCAGCTGACCGACACCCGGACGCCGCAATACCAGGCACTCAAGGGCAAAATCCACCAGGATCTGCTGAACCGGCTGAATCTCGATCGCCTGACGCAGACCGCACGTGCCGATGCCGAACCGGAAATCCGGTCGGTCATCCAGGACCTGCTGGATCGCGAGAACCAGCGTGTGCCGTTGAGTCTCTACGAGCGCGAATCGCTCGTCGGCGACGTCCTCAACGAACTGTTCGGGCTGGGGCCGCTCGAGGCGCTGCTGAAGGATCCGACGGTGTCGGACATCCTGGTGAACAAGTCGTCGCAGGTGTACGTCGAGCGCAACGGGCGCCTCGAGCACACCGAGATCGTATTCCGCGACGACAAGCACCTGATGCAGATCATCGAGCGCATCGTCAGCGCCGTCGGCCGCCGTATCGACGAGTCGACGCCGATGGTCGACGCGCGCCTGGCGGACGGTTCGCGTGTGAACGTGATCATTCCGCCGCTGGCGCTCGACGGTCCGTCGATGTCGATCCGCCGTTTCCGCACCGACAAGCTGGGCGCGCAGGACCTGGTCGAGCGTGAGTCGCTGACGCAGCCGATGCTCGACTTCCTCAAGGCAGCGGTCGGCTCACGGCTCAACATCCTGGTCTCGGGCGGAACCGGCGCCGGCAAGACGACGCTGCTCAACATCCTGTCTGGCTTCATTTCCAACGATGAGCGGATCGTCACCATCGAGGACGCGGCCGAACTGCTGCTGCGGCAGCGGCACGTGGTGCGCTTGGAAACCCGTCCCGCGAACATCGAAGGCAAGGGCGCGGTGAAGGCGCGGAACCTGGTGATGAACTCTCTCCGTATGCGTCCCGACCGCATCGTGGTTGGTGAGGTCCGCGGTGAAGAGGCGCTGGACATGCTCCAGGCCATGAACACCGGCCACGACGGCAGCTTGACGACCATCCACGCGAACACGCCGCGTGACGCCCTCTATCGTCTGGACACGATGGTGGCGATGGCCAACCTGAATATTCCGGATCGCGCCGTGCGGCAGCAGACCGCGTCGGCCGTCAACATGGTGATTCAGGTCAACCGCTTCTCGGACGGCGCACGCCGCGTGACGTCGATCGCTGAGATCACCGGCATGGAACAGGAAGTCATCACCATGCAGGAGATCTATGTCTTCGAAAAGAACGGCGTCAACGAGGGCGGCAAGGTCATGGGCCACTTCCGCGCCACCGGCATCCGGCCAAAGTGCGCGGAGAAGCTGATCACCGCCGGGTTCCGCCTCACGACCGAGATGTTCGAGCACGTCCACCCGATCAACCAGCCTGACCGGCCGGCGGACAAGGTGCGGAGCTTCAGATGACACTGATCGCCCTGGCGTTCGTCGTCGTCTTCGCCGGCATTCTCGGCGTCTATTGGCTGTTCATCCTCAAGCCGGAACAGCAGACGGCCGACGTCCTTCATCGGCGTCTCAAGGGCACCAGCGAACCGGCCAAGCGGAAGGTGTCGAAGCTGTTGCGCAACGAGCGCGACGAGACGACAAGCGACCCGGTCGCCAACATCCTCAATCGAGTCGGCGGGTTGAACCGGCGACTGTCGGAGCTCTGCGAACAGTCCGGCGTCAAGATCACGGTCGCCGGCCTGCTGGTGACCGCCCTGATCGCCGCGCTCGTCGCCTTCTTCATCGGCTGGATCGCCTTCCGCATGGTGGTCGTCGGCCTGGTGCTGGCGCCGATCGCGTTCCTGGCCCCGTTCCTCTTCCTCAAGTTCAAGCGGGAGCGTCGCATCGCGATGTTCGAGGAGCAGTTCCCGGAGGCGCTCGATCTGCTGGCCCGATCGCTGCGCGCCGGGCACGCGCTGACGACGGGCATTGCGCTCGTCGCCGAAGAAATGCCCGATCCTGTCGGGCCGGAGTTCCGTCTGCTCTACGATCGTCAGAACTTCGGTATGCCATTCCCCGACGCGCTGCGCGAATTCGGCGAGCGCATCCCGGTCCTCGACGCCAAGTTTTTCACCACGGCAGTGCTGATTCAGCGCGAATCCGGCGGCAACCTGTCCGAGGTGCTCGGCAACCTGAGCACGGTGATCCGCGAACGGTTCCGCGTCAAGCGCCAGGTGCGTGTACTCTCGGCACACGGCCGCATCACCGGGTGGGTGCTGTCGGGCCTGCCACCGGCACTGGCCGGCGCGTTCATGGTCACCAGTCCGAACCACATGTCGACACTGGTCAATGAGCCGCTCGGCCGACAGATGATCGTCTTCGCGCTGCTGTTGCAGGTCATCGGCACGCTGATCATCCGCAAGCTCGTGAACATCGAGTACTGAGGCACCATGCAACTCTCACTCATACTCGCGATCGTCGGCGTCTTCGCGTGTGTCGCGGTGGTGACCGGGATGGTCACGTCGATGGTGCTCGAGCGCCAGTCGGCTGGGAGCCGCCGCTTCAAGGAAGTGATGCGGTCGGTGTCGTCGCGTACGACGACGCAGGCGACCTCACTCGTGGGCAAGACGGGGCCTGCCCCGATAGTCAAGACGCTGTCGAAGTTCCTGCCCAAGTCCCCCAAGGACATGGGGCGCCTGCAGAAGCGCTTTTCGACCGCCGGCCTGCACGGACCGGCGCCGGTTGCCGCCTACCTGATCGGCGAAATCGTCCTCGCGATCGTCGGCCTCATGATCCCGCTCTACATCATGGGATGGCGCCGCGGCATGGTGTTCGCGGTGCTCGCGGCGGTGGTCGGCTACATGATCCCGTCGTTCGTCCTCGGCTACTACGTCGCCAAGCGGCAGAAGGAGATTCGCAACGGCCTCCCCGACGCGCTCGATCTGCTGATTGTCTGTCTGGAAGCCGGACTTGGCCTCGATCAGGCGATTTCCAAGTGCGCCGACGAACTGGCCCTCGCGCATCCGGCCCTCGCCGAAGAACTGCGCATGATCAACGTCGAGGGACGCGCCGGCAAGCCGCGCATAGAGGCGTTCAAGAATTTTGCCGATAGAACAAAGGTAGACGATGTTCGGGCGCTGGTGTCGATGCTGGTTCAGACCGACCGGTTCGGCACGAGCGTGGCCCAGGCGCTTCGCACCCACGCGGACGTGTCGCGCACGAAGCGTCGGCAGCGCGCTGAGGAGCGGGCGGCGAAGATTGGTGTGAAGCTCGTGTTTCCGCTGGTGTTCTGTCTGTTTCCCGCGTTCTATGTCGTGACTCTCGGACCGGCGATCATCAAGTTCGTTGAAGCGATGTCCCCGGGAGGCGCTCTCTCTGGAGGTAACTGATGTCAATCTCGGTCATTACGGGTGTCCTCGCGGCCGTGTTCCTGGTGCTCTATCTGATGCGGCGGCGCTCGCGGCTGAATTCCGGCGAGGATTAGATTCATAGAACGCTCGTGCGGCCGTATTAAGGCCGGCGCGCTTTCGACACTGATTCAGGGGGTTTGTGTCGTGCGGCTATTCGTGTGCGTGTGCGTAGGTGTGCTGGTGACCGGATGTGCGGGCCGACGTGTGTCCGTGCAGCCTGTTGACGCGAACCAGCCGCCGGCCGCCGCGACCGCGAAGCCCACTGACGGCCCGGCCCCCACAGCGGCGGCCTCTTCATCAGCGTCGGCCCGTCCGTCCCCCGCTCCCGCCGGAGACTCGCTGGCCACCTTCATGGCCAAGTTCCGTGAGCTGGCCGCGCAGGCTCGACCGCCAAGAGCCGCGATACCGACCCTGGAATCGACCGACCCGGGCTTGCGCGCTGCGCTCGCCGCCGAGATCACCGCACCCACCGCCGAGCACATGCGGGCCGTCGCCACTGAATACCGCCGCCTCGGCGTCTTCGACCGGGCCCATACATATCTGATGCGCGCCTTGACGGCCGTCCCCGACGATCCCGTGACCTACGACGCGATCGCCCGGCTCTGGCGCGATGCCGGGTTGCCGCAGCTCGGGCTCACCGAGGCGCACCGAGCCGTCTATTTCGCACCGGCGTCGCCCGAGGCACGCAACACGCTGGGCACGGTGCTGCAGGCGCTCGGACATCGTCGCCTGGCGCGTGAGGAGTACGAGCGCGCCCTGAAGTTGAATCCGAAGGCCGCCTACGCGTTGAACAACCTCTGTTACAGCTCGCTGCTCGATGGCGAGCCCGACAAGGCGATTGGGTTGTGCCGTCAGGCGGTCGACGTTGACCCGAGCCTCACCGCGGCGCGAAACAACCTGGCGTTGGCCTACCAGGCCAACGGCAATCCTGCCGCCGCCCAGCGCGAGTTCGCTGCGGCCGGCGATCGGGCCACGGCGCTTTACAACACCGGCATCGTGCACATGGCGCAGCGTCAGTACGACAGCGCCGTGAAGGCATTTCAAGAGGCGCACGCGCTGAAACCGACGCTGACCCAGGCCGTCGCACGCGCCAAGCAGGCAGCGGCGGCCAGGAACACCGAGGAATAGGAGCGAGCCCATCGTGTCGAGACCAACAGCAGCCACCGCGCGCCCCATGGAGCCGCAGAACTCCGCCAGCCTGCACCCGCGCGTGCCGACAACGCTGGAGCAAGCCGGCCTCAGTCAGGATCTGGTCACACAGCTGATTCTGAAACTGCTCCACTTCGGCGCCGATCAGACGGGCAGCGAGCTGGCGCGGCGGCTCGGGCTGGAGTTCTCGGTAATCGAGCCGGCGCTCGAGTTCCTGAAGCGGTCGCATCAGTGCGAAGTCTTCGGCGGTGTCGTCGGCGGCCCCACCTTCACTTATCGCATCACGGACGCGGGACGGCGGCGCGCGCTGCTGTTCCTCGAACAGAGCCAGTACTTCGGCATGGCCCCGGTGCCGCTGGCGCAGTACCGCGCCTACATGGAGGCCTACCGCAGCAACCTGGTTCCCAACGTCACGCGCGATCGCGTACGGCAGGCGTTCTCGCACCTGGTGATCAGCGACAAGGTGCTCGACCAGCTGGGACCGGCGATTGCCGCCGGGCACTCGATGTTCGTCTACGGACCGCCTGGCAACGGCAAGACGGTCATCGCTCAGGCCATTCGCAATCTGATGGACGGCG
>Ga0173480_10000314_pt1 | contig 15351 bp, 15 predicted proteins | sample NitcycUS209509C1_FD_122622 | JGI IMG/M metagenome (GOLD analysis project Ga0173480, IMG submission 122622) | Soil microbial communities from Arlington Agricultural Research Station in Wisconsin, USA - Nitrogen cycling UWRJ-S209-509C-1 (version... | ecosystem: Environmental > Terrestrial > Soil... | reverse complement strand
TCGCTCGACACCGCGATCGAGAGCATCTACCAGGCGTCGAAGACCTGATAGTTAGATAGAAGAGTCTGGAAGGCCCCGCCGGCGCGAGCTGGCGGGGCCTTTTCATTTCTGCGTCCGCGGGTCGTCAGTACAGATAGGCCGCACCGGAATCTTCCGCGCCTTCACTCAGCTGATCGCCATCTATTCCTGTCGCCGCGCTGTCTTCTCCGGGAGCGCCGACGACGAGGTAGTGCCCGTCCGCTCCACCAAATGACAAGGACTCACCGAACCGGTCGAGGTTGCCGGGGTTGGAGGCTTTCAAGAGCCGCGTATAGCTGTACTCGGGTTTGCTTCCCGGCAGGAGCTTGAGGATCAGCACCGCGCCGTCGGAGGATCCGCCCGTCCAGGTCTCCATCGAACCCGCGCCACTCGCGAACCAGATGGGATCGCTGAATGCGAGGTACTCGCCGTTCCTACTGAATTCGATCGCGCGGCCGAAGCCGTTGTAGCCCACGGTGCCGCTGGCGCCAAGCCACTGTACCTGGTCCACCCACATGTTCTCATTCCGGCGGTACAGGCCGATGTGGCCGTCCGCCTCCCAGGGATAGGGATGGCCTTCATGAAACGCGATCCGCGAGCCGTCGTAGTTCAATGCCATGTTCGGGTTCTCGAACCACATGTAGGCCTGGTCCGCGATGCGCAACCATGTGTCCGTGCCGGTGACGCGTCGCGAGGTCACGAGCCGTCCGTCGCCTGCAGGTGTATGGCAGGCGGACACGAGTAGTTTGGCGTCAGCCGTCATGCGTACGGTTGGGCAACGATCACCCGCGTAAAAAGGCGCGATGGCACCCGAGTTGCCCCAGGACTGCCCGTTCCAATGCCACACGAACGTCCGGCCTTCCGGGGTGCCGGCGCCGCCTTGCGGGTACAGAGAGTTCACCTTGATGTATGTGCCGTCCGAGCTCACGTCCACCGAGTAGCCGTAGTAATCGTTCGCTGCGGGTGCGCCCGTGAATTGCGCAACTTCGCTCCAGCTGCTGTCTGCGGCGCGCTGATACACGAACACCACGCCCGCATTGGCGAGTCCTGAGCGCTCGCGCGTCGGGGCGCCTACCGCGAGCGTCGAACCATTCGCGCTCAGCCCGATATAGCGATACGCGAGCGGCATGTTACCGGCGCTGCCCAATCGTGTGTTCGCCAGACCATCCGATGCCTTGAGCAACGCTTCCTGCGTCCACTTTCGTCCGTTACGCCGGTAGATGTACACCGCGCCGGATTGAGGCAGGGGGTTGTTAGTTCCGTCCTCGCCACCGGCGCTGACCGCGAGCGTGCTGCCGTCAGCGCTCAGCGCAACCTGCGCACCGAGGCCGTCGTTGGACCCCGTGTTCGACGCCTTGAAGTACCCGATGGTCTCGAGCATGAGACTGGCGGGCGATACCTCGTTGGATCGCGTGCAACCCGCTGAATTGCACGCCTGAACGAGATATCGCGTCTTCGACCACTCCTGCTTGTGCACGGCAATGGGGATCGCTGCGCGCGTGCGAGAGCGGGGAAGGCGTTCGTCGCTGACCGGGACGAAGTAGCCGCGCTCGCCGGTGTTGGCATACAGCCGGTAGGTCTGGGCGCCCGGCACGGGATCCCAGTCGAAGATCACCTCTTTCATGCCGGCGCCGGCAGTGACCACCGGCGACGGCGGGCGGCTGATGGTCTGGGCATCGGCAACTGCCGACAACGTGAGAGACAGTCCGACAAGCGCGAAGACCGGCGTACGCATTGAAATAACCTCCTGATCTGGTGGTCTACTAACTACAAGGTTGGCAACGAGCTGAAAATCGCCGGGGGGGCCGCAACCGAGTAGGACACCGGGTCCGGTCTGGGTAGGGGGCGTGCCGCGCCGCAATACCGTTGCAACTACCAGCTTGCCGGTTCGCACTGGCGGGAGAAGAATCCGCTCGAATCAACGGAACCGATCGTGGGATTCGAGTCACCAACGGATGGAGGTGCAAAGATGAAACACCACATGGACGGTGAGGTCAGATGGGTCTGGATCCTCACCACCGCCATTACCCTTTACATCGTCTGGCTGTACGCGAGCCCCTAGGTACACAGACATAGGCGGTAATTCTTCACAGCGGCGCCGTCGGCTCCGCCCGGGCGCCTTGCGGTCACTGCAAGCGGCGCGTCCACTGTGTCTCCAACAAGGCGCCGCCGGCGCCTAATAACAAGGGAGACGGAGATGAGGGAGTTTTCAAAGCGGTTTCTTGCCGCGTCAGTGGCCATGAGCGTGTTCGCCTCAGCTGCATTCGCAGGTGGGAAGACGTCGCACGAGGTGACCATCAACACAGTCGGCGCCAAACCCTATGCGACGGGCGACCTGGGCTACGTTCGAAACACGCCGGATACGAGCCAGTACATCGGCTGCGAGATCACGACCACGCTCGCGAGCTGTTACGCGGTCAATTCGGCGGGTCTCTACAAGAGTTGCTCGACTTCGGATCAGGAGACGATGGCGCTCCTCCGTACTCTCAATGGCGATAGCAGCCTGTTCTTCGGCTGGAATCCGGATGGCACTTGCACCCGGGTCAGGGTGCGCAACGATTCACTTGCAGCTCCGAAGTAGACGCATGTGGCTCAACAAGGGAATCGCGATCGCGTTTGCTTCCGGCTTCGCAGTCGCGATCGGCGCGGTTCTCCTGCTGCGTGACACGTCGCACGAGCAGGAGGGCGCGCGCATCGCCGAACTGGACGCACAGATTCAGCGGCTCGACAAAGCGGTGTCGAGGCTGTCGGTTCTGGCACAGGAAGCGCCGGGCGCCTTGCCGTCACCGACGGATTCTCGCCGAGACTTGCAGGCAACGCCGGCGGCGTCATCCGAGCCGGACAAGCATTCCGCGGACGAGAACCAGGCGATTGCTGAAGCAGACGCCCTCGTGGACCGCGGCCTGGTATCGGGTCACTGGTCGCGGGAGCAGGCGGACGATCTCACTGCAGCGCTGTCGGGTCTGGACGTTCGAGAGCAGGGGCGAATCCAGGCTCGCATTTCGGCTGCCATCAACGAAGGGAAGCTGCAGATCGACCTTCGTTGAAATATTTGTCATGGCGCCATCGCCGTGCGTCCGCGTAGGCTGGCTTCAATGCCATTCACCGTTTCGCACGCCGCCGCCGTTCTGCCCATACATCGCGTCGGCAAAGAGTGGTTGCCGATGACCGCGCTCATGATCGGCAGCATGGCGCCGGACTTCGGCTACTTCTTCTCGCACGACGCGAGCCGCGCGCTCACGCACAGCTTTGCCAGCCTGCCCACGTTCGCCCTTCCGGCCGGGCTGGCGGTGTGGCTGTTCTATGTCGTCGCACTCGAGAAGGCGACGATCACGCTGTTGTCGGATCGCTGGCATACGCGCTTCGCGCACACCGAGGCGATCACCGCGTCGCTCATCGTGCGGGCATCCCTGGCGATACTGCTGGGTGCGGTGACGCACCTGCTGTGGGATTCCTTTACGCATCGCGGCACGTTCGCGACCGACGCCATCCCGGCGCTGCTCGGACCCGTGCCCGGCTTCAGCTGGCTGCCTATCTACCACCTGCTTCACGGCCTGAGCTCGGTAGCAGGGCTAGCGATCCTCGTCTTCTGGGCGCGGCATCTGCACCGCCAGCCCGCGCGCTCGCTCATTCGACCGTACAAGATCAGTGAACCTGCGCGCCTTCGCGCGAACTGGTTCCTGCTCGCGGCATCGCTGGCAGGTGCGTTGATCGAATGGTCGCCATACGTCCATCGCCGCTATGACGCGCAGTTCTTTTCGGCCGCTGTGGGCCTCATGTCGGGCTTCTTCGTCGCCTGGTGTCTCGTGGCGCTCGCGATGTGGATCAAGGCACATCGAAATCTCGCACGCTGAATTTTTTACACGTCGCGAGACACCGACACGACTTTCGGAGTGACTCCTACTGGCGACAGTCACTGGTGCGGCGTATGGTGCTCCTCAAACAGGAGCACCAATGTCACGACCCCAGCGCATTGCACAGTACATCCGAAATCTGGCGTATGAGAGCCTGATCGACCACGAACGTCAGGACGATCGCCCCGATGACGCACCGCCGCGTGCTCCGGAGCCGACTCCGAACTACGCGGCGTGGAGCGCGACCTCGTATTCGAATTACGTTCCCTTCCGCGCGCCCTCGAACGGCTGAGCTACCGCGTCAGCGGATGCCTACATGGCTTCAACCTCTCGCTCCTAGCGAATTCCGAAGGCAGCGATGCCAACGGTGCGGGCTGAGTTGACCAGCGCTCCGATGATCTGCGTCTGACCCGTAGATAGCGGGTACGCCACGACGATGCCCGTCGCCGTCTGGTTAGGCAGGGCACAAGGCAGTCCTCCGAACGTCACCTGGACGTCGAAGTAGTTCCTGCCCATGCCGCGGATGGTCCCCGAGCCATTGCAGCCGTTGTCGCTCAACGTGAGCGTGCCTGCCAGCTTGATGTCGACCGACATCATGCTGCCTTCCGTAGTCATCGCATCCCAGTGACCCGCCACCGTGCTGAGTGAGGCAGGGAGATCGTATCGATACAAGGATCCCGGAATAGGCCCGCCCGTCAGTCGAACCGTCTGGCCGGCGTAAGTTGCGACACCGCTGATGGCGCGTGACGCAACGTCGTACGACACCGTCATGTTTGCGCTGAGCGCGGGCTTGAATCCGAAGTCCTTGAGATTCTGCGTCGTGTACTTCGACTGGTTAGACGTGCCGCTGCCCTGGGCGAATCCATCCACGTAGAACATGGATCCGGTATCCACGCCATACAACGACCAGAACTCGCCGCTCGGCAGCGCCAGCGCCTGGAAATCGCTGCTCGTGCTTCCGGAGAGTGTGCCGCCGTATGCGCCTTCGGGCAGGTTGCCGGAAGTGGAACTTGCGTCGCCGCCGTTTCCGAGGTCATCGCCACCGCCGTCGCCGCCCCCGCAGCCAGGAATGAGAACGCAGGCAACACAAAGTGAAAATGCAGCGATGCTGGATGACTTGAAGTTCAATGTATTCTCCGGGGAAACGTGCGATGGATGAGAGCGCACCATAGCGACTAACTGCCCGCATCGCGTGCGGACGCGTCACACCTGGAGTCGTGAAAACTCGGCGATTTGTTCTTATCGGTCAGCGCGCGGAATCGAAGGCCGACGTAAACAATTTTTATGTGGGCTGACGGCAGCCGCCGGACTTCGCGACGAGTCCGTCGATTCCTTGGACTAGCACCGACTTCGCCTTTGCCGACGGCATCCGCGCGAGCTTCACCAGGGAATACTTGCCGCCCAGTTCTTCGATGACACGCAGGCCGACGTAGTACCCGAACCTCTCGGGAAACTGCTTGCCGCCGGCGCCGCCGACGAAGAGCGACTCGAGATCGGCGGACTCGGCAGAGAACAATCTGCTGCGCGTGTAGCACAGTGCCGCGAACCAGTTTGCATCGACGTCGGCGCGAATGGGTTTGGGCGATGTGAGTAGCAATTGCTGATCATCGGCGCCCGGGTTCATGACCTTGGCCGCGTAAGTGGCGAGCCCTTCAGCCCACAGCAGGCACCAAACCTGCTCGCAGTCCGCGAAGTACCTGCCGTTCTCGACGTGGAACAACTCGTGATCGAGAAACGCAGTGAGATCGCGCGGCTCATGAATCCGCGCGATCACATCGGCGCCGAAGATGAGATGAATCCGGCCGTTGAGTTGGCGGGTGCCGCCATCCATTTCGCCGATCGAATGCAGCAGGTAGACGGGCACGTTCGGAGTGAATCCCGGGAACACCTTGCGGAAGTGCTGGATGCCGGCGTCGAACGCGGCGGGAAAGTCCCGCTGCACCTTTTCGTATCGCTCGCGCAACTCACCGAAAGTCTCCAGCTCGTGCGCGATGCTGGCGTCGTACTGCGATTGCGTCCTCCCGAACCGGGGTGTGTAAAAGCCCGGAATGAGGGGATCCATCTCGGTGTGAAAGAGCGCGACCCTGGCTGCTTTGTCCATTCCGGCGGTTTCATCGACGAACTGCGAGAAGCTGGCCGTCAAGTCGGTATAGAGCGGGGGTTTCGGCTTCGCGACGCTTTCGCCAACCAGGAACAGCGCGAAAGCGAAGAGGGTCGAGAACATCAGGCTTTTCAGCTTCGGCATCGAGGCGAGTTTAGTCTCTAACAGCAGGAAGCCGGACGAATAACGGCCCGTCGTTGCATCACTTGTCAGCCAATGCGCCGCCCGCATTGGGCGGAGTTGCGCGCTGCTGCGCTCCCGCTCTCCTATAGAGAAACCGCGTGAATCGACCTATACAAACTCCCTGCTCAGGGGGTTCGCATGTCGCTTCATCATTTTCGTGGTCTCTGCGCCTCAGTAATCTTGATCCTGTGCCTGGGTTCGCCGGCGCAGGGGGCTACCGTTCCAACCGGCTTCGCCGAAACGCGCGTCGCGACCGGCCTCCCAAGTCCCACCGCGATGGCAATCGCGCCCGACGGCCGCATCTTCGTCGCCCAGCAGGGCGGTGCGCTTCGCGTCGTGAAGAACGGCGCACTGCTGACGCAGCCCTTCCTCACGGTGAGCGTGAACGCCGAGGGGGAGCGCGGACTGTTAGGCGTCGCGTTCGATCCGAACTTTGCGTCCAACAGCTTCGTCTACGTGTACTACACGACCTCGGCGTCACCCATCCACAATCGCATCAGCCGTTTCACGGCTAACGGGGATGTCGCGGTGGCAGGCAGCGAAGTCCAGATCATGAATCTTCCCAACCTGAGTTCCGCGACCAACCACAATGGCGGGGCGATTCACTTCGGCACGGATGGCAAGCTCTACGTGGGCGTGGGCGAAAACGCCAGCTCGCCGAACTCACCATCGCTGAACACCACGCTCGGAAAGCTCCTGCGAATCAACGCCGACGGCACGATCCCCTCCGACAATCCCTTCATCAGCCAGACGACCGGGCAGAACCAGGCGATCTGGGCGCGCGGATTGCGCAATCCATTCACGTTCGCAATCGATCCGACCAACGGCCGCATCCACATCAACGACGTTGGCGAAGACATGTGGGAGGAGGTCAACCTGGGAATCGCAGGCGTCGACTACGGTTGGCGTCGAGCCGAGGGCCCGGACCCCGCAGGGGTCGCGGGACTGACGTATCCCATCTACTACTACGATCATGGCCAGGGCTGTGCGATCACGGGTGGTGCCTTCTATCGGCCTGCCACCGCGACCTTTCCGGCCGAATATGCCGGCCGTTACTTCTTCGGCGACTACTGCGGCGGATTCATCCGCTACCTGAGTCCACCTAACTACGCTACGGCGACGGCCTTCGCGAGCGGCATCAGCTCGCTGGCCGACATCCAGGTCCATCCTGACGGATCTCTTTACTACCTCGCGCGCAGCAACGGTGACCTGGTTCGCGTGCAATACACCGCCAACACCGCTCCGACCATCTCCGCGCAACCCGCGAATGTGACCGTCGCGGCGGGACAGTCCGCCACGTTCTCGGTGACGGCATCGGGCACTGCGCCGCTTGCCTATCAGTGGCAGCGCAACGGCGCGAACATCGCCGGTGCGACCGCGCGGACATACACGTTCACGACCGCCGCGGCCGACAACGGCGCAATGTTCCGCGTGCTCGTCAGCAATGCCAGCGGTTCGGTGCTCAGCAGCTCGGCAACGCTGACCGTGCTGACCAACAGCGCACCCACGGGCCGGATCACGGCGCCCACCAATGGCACCAGCTACCGCGGTGGCCAGGCATTCACGTTCACCGGCACGGGCACCGATCCCGAAGACGGCAACCTGCCGCCGAGCGCATTCACGTGGCGCGTGGACTTCCATCACGATGATCACGTGCATCCGTTCATGGCCGACACCAGTGGAATCACGACCGGCACGTTCACGATTGCCAACCGCGGCGAGACGTCGGCCAACGTGTTCTATCGCGTGATCCTCACGGTGCGCGATTCGTCGGGTCTCACGAATACGTCGCAGGTCGACATCCGGCCGCTGACATCGGTGGTGCGTCTCGAGAGCAACCTGGCCAATGCGCAGCTCACGCTCGATGGCGGGCCAGTCGCCGTGCCGTACTCGTTCACCGGCGTCGAAGGCGTGATTCGTTCGATCGGCGTCGTGACGCCGCAGGCCTCGGGCGGCGTCAACTACGACTTCGCGAACTGGTCCGATGGCGGGCAGGCGACGCACGAAATCGTCACGCCAACCGCGGACACGACGTACACCGCGATGTTCCAGCCCTCAGTCACCACGACCTTGTTCAGTGACAACTTCGAATCGTCGACGGGCTGGGCATTGACCTCGGGCGCGAACACCGCGCCACGCGGTCGCTGGCAGCGAGGCGACCCGCAACCGACGGTGTTCAACGGTGTCACGTTGCAGCTCGGCAGTTGCGACGGAGCCTCGGTCAACTGCTACATCACCGGACTCGCGGCAGGAAGCGCTGTGGGCTCTGCCGACCTGGACGAGGGGATGACGTCGGTGCAGTCGCCTGCCATCGCGATTCCCGCGGGTGGCACCGTCACGCTGCGCTTCCGGTACTACCTAGCGCACAACAACAACGCGACCAGTGCGGACTATTTCCGCGTTCGCGTCGTCGGCAGCAGTGGGACGCCAACGACGGTGTTCACGCGCGCCGGTCGCGCAGGTACCGTGGTCGGCGGCGCGTGGACGACGCAGACAGTCAATCTCAGCACCTATGCCGGTCAGACCGTTCGGCTGCGATTCGAAGCGGCGGATGCGGCGGCGGGCAGCATCATCGAGGCAGGCTTCGACAACGTGACGGTGACGCGGCAGTAGGCAGGCAACAATGACCGTGCGGCGGGTTCTGCTGGCAATCGGCGTGCTGACGGTGAGCGACCTCGACGTGCAGGCATTGACGCCGCCTTCGGCATCGGACGGCCCGGTGAAGTTGCTGGCCTGCGTCGTCTCGCCCCAGGGCGTTCTCCAGGCGCAGGTGGATAGCCAGAGCGACGACGCGATGGATTGCTTCATTCGCTGCAACTACGAGTTCGGCGACAAGCTGCTGTCGCAAGGCTTCAGCGTCACCGTTCCGGCGCGCTTCCAGGGAAAAGTGGGCGGCGTGGATACTTCCGCCGGCAAGGCCGGCAACTACTCGGGCGAGATCAGCGGCTGCAAGAAAACTCCGCGGTGAGATGCATCGGCACGCCAGGCCGTTGAGAAACGGCTGGAGCGCCGCGCGCGACTCGGCAACAATCCGCGCATGCGATTCGGCCTCACCTTCTATCGCACGGCTGCCATCTGCTCGGTGCTCTCGGCCGTGACGACGCTCGGGCTCATCTTCCTGCCTGACTTGTTCGCGCCCGCCGAGGGCTTCGAAGGCCGCATGGCGCGCGTCCACGATCCGGCCTACGTGCTCCGCGCGTGGGTCTACTTCATCCACCCGTTCCTCGTGATGATGGCGGGCCTCGCGATCGCGATGCGCATCCGCTCGCTCGCCGCGGCGTTCGCAGTAGTTGGACTGCTCGGCTTCGTGCTCTGGGGATTCACCGAGGCGGCGCAGCAGACGATGACGCTGTTCGCATTCGACAAGTGGCGTGTGGCTTTCTCGACAGCCGATGAAGCGACACGCGCCGAGATCCGCACGCTCACGATGATGTACGACGGGCTCTGGGACGGAATGTATTTCCTGATCCTCGTCGGCTTCTCGATCGGCAATTTCTGCCTGGGCCTGGTGCTCCTCCATCTACCCGGCCTCTCGCGCGTGGTCGGCGGCTTCATGTTCGCCGCCGTGCTCCTGACGCTGACATTGATGGCGCGCGAGATCGGCTGGTTCTCGTTGCCCGAACCGCTCGCGACGTGGAGCTACCCGGCGATTCAACCACTTGGCCGCGTTCTCATTGGCGTCTGGCTGTGGCGTATGTCGAATGAAGAGGCGCCGCTGTGGCGGCCCGCTATATCGTCATAACCAAATTTTTCCTCGGCGCGCGTTGACACGCCGTCGCGCACTCACGTAACTTCCATCCCGTGCTCAACCATTTCTGCAAATCGTATTCGTGGCAACCACTCAACGTGGAGGCCGGTGTTTGAGCGCACGAAATTGACCAGGAATTGAAGATACAGCTCAACCAGAACCAGCCTCCCTAGCGGAGGCGTTTTTTTGTTCGCATCCGCCAGGGAGGCCACCCGAGGACGCGAACATGCCAATACCAGATCGACTTCAGATACGCCCCATAGAGCTGGCGGACGTGCCGGCGCTGCTCAAGATCATCGCGGACTCGCGCGGCGAGTACGGCATCGACGAGAAGGGCGCTCCGCTCCTCGAGCCGGCTGACCATGAGCTGTATGCGAACTACCAGCGGCAGCGCACGCTGTACTTCGTCGCCGTGTCAGGCGACGAAGTGGTGGGCGGAGCTGGCGTGGCGCCGCTCGCCGGTGGAGACACCCTGACGTGCGAACTGCAGCGGATGTACCTGCGAAAGGACGTGCGAGGTCACGGCATCGGCGATGCGTTGCTTACGCGCTGCCTCGCTGCGGCCAAGCAGTTCCTGTACGTGCGTTGCTACCTGGAAACCGTCACCCAGATGCAGGCGGCGGCGGAGTTCTACGGTCGACACGGTTTCCGCGACCTCGAGGCGCCGGTCGGCCGCACGGGTCACGAGCACAACGATCGCTGGATGATGCGGCCGCTGCGCGCGTCGGCCGCGATCTACGCGTAGTTAGGCGTCATTTCGGATGACGGGATTCGAGGCCCAGTTTTTCGCGAACTGCGGCCTCGATCTCTTCATCCGTGACGCCGAGCTGCGCCTCTTCCGCCTGGTCGAGACCGCCGCCGAGACCGACATCTTCGGCGTCGGCAATGCGGTCCGCGCCGAGATCCGCATCGGTTTCGATGTCGGTGTCGAGGCTGGCGCGTTCGCCCGTGAAGTTGCGGTCGGTGTTGGCGTCCGAGGCGAGATCGCCCAGGTCCGAGGCGGAATCCGAGCTGTCGCTCGGCCCGGTCGCGTGGCTGTCCGGCTTCCGGACGATCCTGTCGCCGGATTCGTCGATGATCGAGTCGAGATCGATAGCCTTGGGTTTGCTCATCATGATCTCCGGTTCTTCAGTGGTTCGGCGGGATGCGGTGGAGGCGGGTCGTCCGATGGCACGGGATCCGGTTGGGGTTTCTCGGCCATCGGCTAACTACCGCGATCGAGTCAGACCGGGCTCATCCCGAGCTGGTCGATGACTTCCTCGCCCTTGGCCTGCACCATGCGCGCCTTGTCGGCAGCCAGGATCGCGTTGCCCGCTTCGAAGGCGGCGCTGGCTTCAGCCCACAATGACTTCATCGATTGCAGGCCCGCCTTCGCGGACTCGAACGATTCCTTGTCCACGTCTTTCGGCAGCTTGGCGCCGGACAGGGTGTCGACACGATTCTCGATGGCCTTGACCATCTTCGGCACTTCCTCGCTCAGCGATTCCCATTCGTGCGTCGCGGCCACGGCCTGCGTCTGCTTCGAGACGACGATTTCCTTGAGCGTCGCGGTCTCCTTGGTGAGTTGCGTCGCCCCGCCGAGCACGTCCTTGTACTCTTTCTTCGCGAGGTCTTCTTTCACCTTCGCGAGCCGCGACTCGGCCGTCTCCAGTTCCGTGGGCGCGTACTTCGCGGCGTCAACGCGGATCTCCGCGAGCGAGGCTTCAGCCGAGGCCAGCGCCTGTCGAGCAGGCTCCTCGTTGTTGGCACAGCCGCCGAGGAGGAGAGCGGTCGCAGCGATCGCGAGCAGGGTGGATGACTGCATCACGCCTCCTTGATGCCGAGCGTCTTCTGCACTTCTTCGCCCTTCGCCTTCACGGCGCGCGCCTTTTCGGTGGCGGCGATCTGCTTGCCCGAGTTCGAGGCGGCAGTGGCTTCGGCCCATTCGGATTTCATCCACTCGAGTCCTGACTTGGCCGACTCGAGTTCTTCCTTGCTGACCTTGATGTGGAATTTCTTCTTCGAGAGTTCGTCGACCCGCGTCTGGATGTTCTCGACCATCTGCGGCACTTCGGTATTCAGCGTCGACCACTCGCTCTTCGCGGCGGCGAGCGCGGCGGCAGCGTGCTTCTTGCCGGAAGCCACGGCGTCCTTGAGTGAGTCGACAGCCTTGCTGAGCTCAGGCGTGCCGGCGAGCACGTTGTCGTACTCCTTCTTGTCGAGACTTTCCTTGAGCCGGGCGACCTGCGACTCGACTCCTTTCAATCCATCCGGCGCGTACTTCGCGGCATCGTCTTTGACTTCCGCGAGCGAGGATTCGATGGCAGCCAATGCCTTGGTGGCGGGCGCCTTCTGCTGGGCACAGCCGGTCGCGATCAGCGACGTCGCGGCAAGCGCCAGGAATATAGTGGCCAATCTTTCATTGAAGACTCGCATGGAACACCCCATCGTTTTTCGGGAACCTTGCTAGTTAACCGCGCAATGGGCGGCGCCGGCGTAGGACATCGGCGCCTGCGCGGTAGGTGCAGTGCTGCGAGTGGGTAGAAACTACTCGTACATCCCGTTAGAACGCGATCCCGACGGTCTTCAGGAGTGCGATCAGCCCGCCGCTCCAGTCGATGACGCCCGGAACCTGCGACACGGCAATCGCAAAGCCCAGTGCGAAGAACGGCAGAGCTGCGTAGGTGAACAGCGACGCAGAGAACTTGGCCTCTTTGGGCCGGTTGCAGAGGATGTTGCTGAGCACGCCGTCGCGCTCGAACGTCGTTGCCACGTATCCCGCCAGCAGCGCGTGCACGACGAGAACCAGCATGTTCCACATCATGAGTGCGTCGGCTTCGAGCGGGAATAGATAGGCGGCGCAAACGCTCGCACTCGCGCACAGCACCGCGCCGGCGACTTGCCAGCGATACAGCGCCACCTCGCTGGCCAGCAACGCAAACACGGCGCGTCGATGTTTGCCGCCGTTTTGGCGCGCTCCGCCGTCACATTTGCCGAGGAACTCGCTGATGAGCGTCTTCCACGAATGTTCCTTGTCGTGGATCAGGGATCTCACGACCTCGGTGCTCACATTCGCAAAGACGGGAGTCGTGACGAACAGGTCGGGCTGCCAGTCGTTCGATGGCCAGAGCCCGGGGTATTCGCCCTTGGGTGGTTCCGTATCGCCGGGCTTGGGCGGCGGAGATACGCAACGGGAAATGTGCGCGGCGATGGTTCGGACGCGACGGCTCGAGTGAATCGCCACCATCGTGAACACACTCGCACCGATCGTCGTGACGACCAGCACCAGCGTTGCGATCAACGATGCGCGCGGCCCGAACGCCGTGAGTCTTGGACCGCCCAAGCCAGGAACGAGACTCGGCGCCGCGATGAGCGCGATGAACAGAACTACGACGATCACGGGACCCGTCGAGAACCGCGGTGTCCGGGGGCCGGCCTCGATTTCCCGGCATCGCGCCGGAATTTCGAGCAGCGCATTGTTCCGCACCTTGATGCAGAGGCCGGTTGCGAGCGCCACCATGATCGCCAGGACAATCACGACACCAAGCGCGACCAGCACTTCGAATGCAAGTCCCTGGCCGATGTCCACGGCGAGGCGGGTCAGCAGGAATACTTCCAGCAGTCCGGTGCCGGACTGGTGGTTTCTATACCCCGCCAGCAGGGGCGTCGCCGCCAGCGCGCATGCAAACAAGCCGATGGTCGCAATCGCCCATCGGTGGCGCGGTTGGAGGTCAGTGATGGTCTGCCCGGTCTCTTGAACTCGCTTCAGGCACTGGTAAAGGCTCGCGAGCGCCAGCGAGATGATGGCCAGGGACCAGTAGACGAGCGCGTAGCCACTTTCGGGGTCTCCGCCAATGTACGTCGCTCCCATCGCGAATATCCACGCGACGGTCGTCGCCACTCCGGCGACCAGCGTGATCTTCCAGGGCGCGACAAACAATGCAGATATCTTCGATCGCCGTAGCGGCTGGAACCACAACCAGGGAATGACGATGACGAGGCAGCAGATCACCGTGAACAATTGGCTGAAGCTCACGCACCATTGGCGAATCGCGCGCTTGGTATTCGCCCAAGAATCCTTGCCAGGCGCCGGCGGGAACGCGAGGCTGACGGGTCGAAGACCATTCAGGGTGACGACGTGCAGAATCGGCGCGCGCTTGTCAGTCCAGTCCGCGTTGACGGTAAGGATGCACGCCGGCTCGGTCGGGACCTGGCCGGAGTCGTAGAGTCTAGAGATCGCGTCGGCGAGAATGCCCTGGCCGTCGAGCGCCCATGACGCAAGCGGGATGCGATTCGCAGCCGCGGTTGCCGGTATCCGATTTTCACAGCCGTATACCCTGCCGCGCCGGACGAAGAGATTGGCGGAGCCGACGGTGAGGGCACCGCGGCTGGCATGCAGGAAATCCGGATGCGCGAGCAACACGTCGGTCTCGAGATCGATCAGCATGGCGCTCGGCAGCCGCTCGCGCAGCTGGTCGAACAGGAACAGCCGATCGCGGACGTCGGTCGCGACCACCACCACCATCTTCGGATCGGTCTGCTCCAGCCGATCGAACAAGCGATCGAGCGCGAGCTGCTGGCTGGCGGCCGTGAGCTTCGATTGCCGGTTCTCGGGAAACTCGCTGCCGTTCTCCGCGCCGACGTCCAGGCTCAGGTGGTCATTGGGCAGCGCGGACTGCATCGCCGCCTGGACTTCATTCTTCTGCCGGGTCTTCTGCTGGTCGAGCCCGTAGCGGATATCGGCGATGGCCGCGGGGAAATACAGTACTTGCGCGTCGGAGCAGAACTCGCTCACCCGCGCGCGCGCGTCGCCCGGCATGGTCTCGGACGGGCTGCAGATGCCGTAGCCGAACGTGGATGCCTCCGCGAGGAACGCCACGTCCGTGCGCGGCGTGTCCTGCTCCCGCTGCTCCCCGGGCATGAAGTAGCCGAAGGACTTCGCCAGGTTGGCGAGTCCCAGTAGTTTGGCGCCGTCGTCCAGGGCGAGCCGTGCATAGTGCAGCTTTTCGTAGCGATAGGTGGTGCGGATGTTCGAGCCCACCGTCGTGAATCCGGACACCAGGCAGGCGTCGGTCATCTCCGGGCCCAGGATGTGGTGCAGGTTTTCGCCGACCGAATCGACCGCGCCCGAGAATGTCGGCCCGAGCATCACCACGGTCTTCATGCGTTCGCCGGCCGGGCAGCCCGGGTATCGCAGCAACCCGACACGCATGCTCTTCGATTCGCGGTCGGCGACGGCGGGACACGCGTCGCGGTCGACCACGCCCCCGGGGAGCAGCGCGTTGATCTGCTTCGCCGCGCAGATCATCTGCGGCTTCGACACTCCCCAGGTGGCGGTGTCGGTGATGAAGTAGATGGCGCGGATGCGCGTGGAGGAGATCCGCTGGCGCGCGGAGCGTGGCCGCTGCGCCGAGGTGTCCATGCAGGGCCGGCCGCGCCAGCCGTCGCAGCGGAAGATCATCAATCCG
>Ga0173480_10000313_pt1 | contig 15356 bp, 11 predicted proteins | sample NitcycUS209509C1_FD_122622 | JGI IMG/M metagenome (GOLD analysis project Ga0173480, IMG submission 122622) | Soil microbial communities from Arlington Agricultural Research Station in Wisconsin, USA - Nitrogen cycling UWRJ-S209-509C-1 (version... | ecosystem: Environmental > Terrestrial > Soil... | reverse complement strand
GCCGTTCCGGGCGAAGGCAGTTTCCAGGGTCTGCTCGGCCAGATCGCGCTGGCCGAGAAGCAACCGAAGGTGGCCGCCGGCTACTTCGACAAGGCCATGCAGCTGAGTCCCAACTACTTCGCGTCGTACCTCGGCGCGGGCGTCTCGCAGGTCCAGCTCGGGAACAAGGAAAAGGGGGAGCAATACCTCGCACGCAGCGCGCAGCTGCTGCCGACGGCTCCTGCGGCCTATCATCTCGGCAACATCGCGCGTGATCGTGGCGATACCGAGGCGGCGCGCAAGTACTACCAGGCCGCTGCCAGCTCCGAGAGTTCGATCGGAAAGGCGGCCGCGGCAGAGTTCGTGAAGATGGATCTGCCGCAGAATCCGGGTGAATACGTGGCGGCGGGCGCGCAGTTCGACGCGCAAGGTCGGCTCATGATCGTCGTGCAGAATCGCGCGCAGGTGGCGCTGACGGGGATCCAGGTGACACCGGTGCTCGTCGACGCTTCGGGCCGTGTCGTGCAGCAGGGCAATCCGGTTGCCATCCCGGTGGTGGTCAAGCCCGGCGAGCAGGCTGCCGCGCCGAGCGGCATCGACAATCTCACCCAGGCGCAGCTGCAGGCACTGCGTGTTCGCGTTGACGGAGCCAAGATCGCGGAGTGATCCGCGACCGCGACTCAAGCGATGCGCGCCAGCGCCGGCGTCTCGACGCCGGCTTCGCGCGAGCGTGTCGCGGTCGGGCGAGGGTCCCGGATCCCTCGCGCCTCGCCAGAGGATTTCCCTATCATTGAGTCACGGGAAGCCGAAATCCGTCCCTGTTGAAACCCGGTGTATCACCGAAATGATCCGCACAACCTTGTTCGTGGTTCTCATGATCCTGGCTGGCGTGGCACACGCCGCGCGTCCGCTGTACGCGCACGCCATTCCGGATGAGAAGACGTGGAACTCCCTGGCTGCCCGGCCGCAGTCGGCCGCCGCCGCCCGCACGGAGGTGGTCAAGTTCCTGCTGGATCTCGAGGACGGCCGCGTCTGGTTCACGAACACGAATCGCTACCCGATCCACTACTTCTTCGCGCGCGATCACATTCCGCGGTCGGCAGCCGAGACGCGCGATCACGAAGCGTTCAATCGCATCCAGTACCGCGAGGCCTCGCGACGTTTCGAAATGGGCTCCGTCGTTCACTACCTCGACTCCGATGAATGGACACTCGAACTCGTCAGTGGCGACACGCTCGACGGCGAGCGCATCGTGAAATTGTACGAGTCGGTTCGCTCAGCATTGTGGACTGGGGATCGGCTGCGTTTCCGTGCCACGTCGGCGTTGCACGAAGCCAGTATCGCCGGCGTGCAGGGAAGATTGCCGACAGTGACGGCCGACCAGGTGTTCGCCGGCATTCGCTACCAACCGCTGACGACCGGTGTCGCGTATGGCTTCCTGCGCCTCGTGAAGGGCTCGCTGGATCCCGCCACGGTTCGCGCCGATCAGATCCTGGTGCTCGAGCATCTGCCCGATGAAATCCCGGTAAGCGCCGGCGTCATCTCGCGCGAGCTGCAGGCGCCGCTCGGTCACATCGCCATTCTCTGCGCGACGCGCGGCACACCTAACATTGCGGTGCGCGACGCGTTCGATCGCAAGGACTTCGCGGCGCTCGACGGCAAACTCGTGGTGCTCGACGCCAACATGCAGGACTTCTCCCTTCGCGCCGCGACGCGTGAACAGGCGGAGAAGGCCTGGAAGACGCGCCGACCCAAGCGTCCGCAGGTGCCGGAGCTCGATTCAGTCGAGCGTCGTCTCGTCGACGTCTTGCAGCTCAAGCTGGCGAGCACCCGATTCGCGGGTGCGAAGGCCGCACAGCTCGGCGAGGTCATGCATATCGGTGGACTCACGACGCCGGGTGGATTCGTCATACCGCTGTCTTACTACCTCGATCACGCCCACGCGCTCGGCATCCCCGCGGAGCTGGCGGCACAACTGGCGGACCCGGGCTTCGCGGAAGACACCGGCCGCCGCGTGCGCTGGCTCGAGTCGGTGCGCAATTCCATCCAGAAGCGTGCCGTCGATCCCGTGCTGGTCAAGCGCGTGCGAGAGCGCATCCAGCAGATTGCGCCGGGCTCGCGCTGGATCCTGCGCTCGAGCACCAACGCCGAAGATCTCGCGGGTTTCACCGGGGCGGGGCTCTACCGTTCGATCCGGATCAAGGCGGGTGCTGACGACGCGCAAATTGCCGCGGCCATCGCCGAAGTCTGGGCCAGCGTGTGGCTGCAGGGCGCGTTCGAGGAACGCTCGTGGTATCGCGTCGACCACGCCGCTGTCGGCATGGCCATCCTCGTGCAGCCCTACGTCGATGGCGCCATCGCGAACGGAGTCGCCATCACGGCAAATCCTTTCACCGAGCAGCGGCCTGGCTACTTCATCAATGCGCAAACGCTGGCGGGCAGCGTGACGGGTGCGGGCGGCAACGAAGTGCCGGAGCAACATCTCATCTACACGTACTCGGGTGTGTTCGAGTCAGAGCTGCTGACGCACAGCTCGCGCATGTCCGGCAACGCGCTGTTGAGCGACACCGACCTGCGCGCGCTGGGCGACGCGCTCGGCAAGCTGCACGAACACTTCATGCACGCCTGGAGTCGCCGCGCCAACGCCGTCGACGTGGAGTTCCTGTTCGCGGGCAGCGATCGCCACGTCGTGATCCTGCAGGCGCGGCCGTATCGCGTGGTCTACTCGAAGGGTCAGCGACTCGACGACGTGCCGCAGTGGAACGAACGTCCGTGAGACATCGCGCCTGAATCCTGCGGGCATGGCCCGGGTCACCGTCAAGAACGTGTGGAAGGAATACGGCGGCTCGATCCGGGCGTCACGGCCGACATGCACGAACTCATCCTGCGGCTCCGGGAAGAGAACCGCATGACCATCTTCATGGTGTCGCACGACATCCAGGAAAGTTTTCAGCTCGGCACGCGGCTGCTCACACTCGACAAGCTGCGCCACGATCCGCAGTCGCCCGAGGCCTACGGTGCGAGCGTGACTTACGACATGCCGCTCAAGCGGCCGAAGCTCGCTTCGGCGGCGATGGCCTGGATTTCCACGAGCACGAAACGCACTTCGGCACGGGCGACCCCGGCACGACGTTCCTGAAACCGCGGCACGCCGCCTAACTCCATGCTGCCATTGGAGAATCTGCGCCACGCGGTGACTCGGCCGCGACGTTGGCACGCGCGCTGCATTTCTACATGGCATGCAATCAGTCGCAGGAAGCGCAGTCAGCACCGCCACGGAAATGGAGTTCGCCTCGCGGCTCCTCGAGGCGAGGGAACCTGCGCAACTCGAGCACTTGATCGACGCGCTGTTGAAACGTGTCGCCTCGGCGTCCGGCAAACCGCTGGACGCTGAATCGTCGAGACGCCTCCGACGCCGCCTGCTCGACTACGCGATGCGGCTCGGCCTGCCGCGACTCAATCGCCTGCGGCAAGCCGCGCTCAAGTCACCGCAAGTGGCAAAAGGCTCGGGTGCACTTTCGCGCGCCGCCCGGATGCTGGGTGTCGAGCTCGAAGGCATGAGCAACGAAGACAAGGAATTCGAAATCGCCCGTCGCTTCGTTCGCCTCGGCGGCGACGCAGCGCGGCAGGTTCGCCACCCATCCACATCCTGCGCCAGCCCGGGCAGCTGCTCCTGCAGCAGTTGCGGCGGCGCGCCCCCTGACATTTCCGAAACTGCAAACAGGAGTCACGTCATGCACGACATCGACCACACCAAAGCCGAGTACGACCAGGAGCTCGACGAGCTCGACGAATTCGAGATCGACGAGATGGAGACCTCGGACGAATACGACGCGGGCGAGCTCGACGAAATGGAGAGCGACGCGGGCGAATACGACAGCGGCGAACTGGATGAAATGGAGTTCGACGAAACCGGCAGCCCCTTCAGCGAAGTGGAGGAGGCGGAGCTCGCGCAGGAGTTGTTAGGCATCTCCAGCGAGGGCGAGCTCGACCAGTTCCTCGGCAAGCTGATCAAGCGTGCGTGGCGCGGGGCGAGCGGCATCGCCAAGAAGCTCGGCGTCGCGCGCCCACTCGGCAGCATCCTCAAGGGGGTCGCGAAAAAGCTGATCCCGGTGGCGGCCGGCGCTGCCGGCACGTTCTTCGGCGGACCGGCCGGCGGTGCCATCGGCTCGAAGATCGGCTCGGCGCTCGGCAATGCGCTCGAGGCGGAGTTCGAAGGCAGCACGGAAGACCGCGAGTTCGAAGCCGCGAAGACCTTTGTCCAGGTCGCTGGCAAGGCCGCGCAGCAGGCGGCCAATGCCTCGCCGTCCGCTCCGCCGGTCGCCGTCGCGAAGAACGCGGTGGTCAGTGCGTCACGCAGTCATCTCAAACGTCGTCGCCGTCATCGCCGTGGCGGATCCAGCTACGGCGGTTACGCCAGCGGACGTCGCACGGGTCGCTGGGTTCGCCGCGGCAACAAGATCATTCTCTTCGGAGTCTGAGCCGCGATGACGCCGGATGCCCGCAACCTGCTGTCACAGGAAGCCCGAGCCCTGCTCACGCGGCTGTCTCTGGTGAAGCCGCTGGTGCTCCAGGAAACGATGGTGCCCGCGGCCAACGTGTCCGACACCGCATCGGCGGGCATGGAACGCGCGCTCGGCAGCGGCCGGCGCGCGGTGCGTGCGCTGGTGCGTGGGTTCCTCGACTGGCTGCGCGGCGACGGCTCCGTGCGCGCCACCGATGCGCAGGCGCAGCGGCGATTCTCGCTGGTACGCATGCAGTTCAACCTGATGCTGGCGCAGTTCGACATCTTCGCCGACGCGTACTCGCAGCGCAGTGAACACGACATCGGCGTCTGGCTCGCGGGTCTCGATGTGGCGGCGTCCGACGCGCTCGCGTTGCCTGACTACTACCAATCGCCGCCGTTGGTCTGTTATCTCGATCGCGGCATCGGCGCCGCCATCCGTCGCGCGCGCACGCGCCTGCCGGGTGGCACGCCAAGTCCGGTGGCCATCGTGCGCGTGCCGCGCGAGCGTATGGTCGGCAGTGGCATCGCGTCTTCGCTGATGCACGAGGTGGGACACCAGGCCGCGGCGTTGCTGGATCTCGTGTCTTCATTGCGCCAGACCCTGCGCGGTCTCGCGAGCAGCGGGACGGATGCCGGGACCTGGAAACTCTGGGACCGATGGATATCGGAGATCGTTGCCGACTTCTGGTCGGTGGCGCGCGTTGGCATCACGTCGACGCTCGGCCTCATGGGTGTCGTGAGCCTGCCACCGCCGTTCGTGTTCCGCGTGAACCTCGCCGATCCGCATCCGATGCCCTGGATCCGCGTGCGTCTCTCGTGCGCGATCGGCGCATCGCTGTTTCCACACGAACAGTGGCAGCGGCTCTCGCAGTTGTGGGGTTCGCTGTATCCCGTCGACGACCTCGATGCCGAACGTCGCAACCTGCTCGTCCGGCTGGAAAACAACATGCCGGCCTTCGTCGAGATGCTCGTCGGACATCGACCTCGTTTGCTTCGCGGCGCCTCGTTGCGCGAAGCGTTGCGCGTCGATGAACGGCAGCCCGCCGAGCTCGAGCGGCTGTATCGCCGCGTCAGGGGCCGGCCCGATCGGCTCCGTCGACTGTCGCCGTCGCTGGCATTCGCGGTCGTAGGCCAGGCACGCGCCAACGGCGAACTCAGCCCCGAAGGCGAGGCCGCGACCGTCTCCCGACTTCTGCGCCACTGGGCGCTGGCCGACACGCTGCGCGCGGCCGAATCCTGTGCCGCAGCCCAAGACCCACATCAGGCCGGTCGCGAATTCGCGCCGGCCACCTGACTACCCGTAGGAGGACAACATGAGCGCTAACATCGAAGAACTTCCCCCGGCGATCCGCATAGACGGCGTCGTCCGGACATCGGCGCAGTCGCGCACCGTGCCCACCGTCAAACAGGCGTTCTGGGTGGCGATCCGCAATCGCACCGACGCGCTGGGCTTCCAGCGTTACTCCGCGTTCATCAACCGGCTGTTGTGCGAAGGCAAGGACGGCGGGCAGGCACGCTGCGGCGACTCCAGCCTGAAAGGCGGTGATGACGGCGGCAAGGTGCGGCACGGCGAGTATGGCGAGCCTTCACTCTCGGAGCGTCGCGACGAAATCATGGCGCGCCCGACGCTGTACGGCATGGACGCATACCAGGTGCTGTTGTTAGCCACGCAGGCGTTCGTCGTGTTCGAGGCCGGCGTCGTCATTGCCGCCACCCGCCTCAGCAACCACAGCGAATTCCCCGGCATGGATGGCCTCGAAGGCCGCATCGATCGCACCGTCACGCTGGCCGAGATCCAGTCGGAGCTCGAGGACTACCTCGGCGCGAGCACGGGCGTGGGCCGCGGCCTGCCGTATCTCAAGCAGATCGTGACCACGTTGGTCACCGTGAGCTCCGATGGTGGCGTCGCCCAGGTGCCGCCGTGGTGCCGCGGCATCCTTCGCAGCCGCTTCAGCTGCCCCAGCATGCTCGAGCTCATCTGGTCGTACTGGCATGAAGAAGGAATGCTGGTGCAGTCGATCAACGCTCTGTCGCTGCGATTCCAGAATCGCCGCATCGGCGATCGCGATCCGCTGGCGCAGCTCGAGATAGACGCGCTGCGTCCGCTCAACAACCTGCTCTGGGGTTACATCCAGGACGAGCAGAACCGGCTCACGCTGGTGCGCCGCGCGTACGAGTACGACCATCACTACGGCATCAAGCTCGTGGGCAAGGCCGTGCCGACGCTGCGTTCGGCGGACAGCCGTTCGAAGTTCATCGAAGGCTTCCACCACCTGCTGTATCGCTGCGCGCGCTTCTACCAGGAAGACGCAGATACCAACGTGGTCGCCGATGGCTTCCCGCTGCTCAACGCGCTCAAGGAAGTTCACCTGACGCTGGCCGAAGGCGCGCACAACCAGTTCGGCGATCTTCCGTGGACGGCGCGTGTCGAAATGCTGATCCAGCAGTGGCTGCTCGCTCGTCCCGAGATCCGCGACTTCATTCGCGGCCGCGTGATGGTGCCGTACCGCGAAGAGTGGATGGGCCAGGTCGACGCGATGAAGAAGCTCCAGGGGTGGACCGACGTGACGATCACGCATTTCCACGATCTCGCGCGTTATGGCGAGCAGATGCTGCTGTCCATTCGTTACGACGACTGGAGCAACGTCTCCGACCAGGAGGTCGCGAAGGCCTGGGTGCGCTTCTGGAGGCCGGAGGTGCAGGGCTATCTACATGCCTACCGCTCGGCGACAGGGCAGGACCTCACGGTGGAGCCCGTCGATTCGAACTCACCCTCGGTGCACCTGCGCGCGAGGCTCGAAGACCAGCGTCGCCGGACTCCAGGCGGGTAGTCAGTTGAATGCTCGACTTCACATCCGCGTTGTACCTGGGATTGCACCATCCGAGCGCTTCGCTGGAGCCGTGGCCGGCGCTGAGTTCAGGCCGGCCGGCGGCGCTCGCGGAGTATCGCGGCGCCGCGGAGGCGTCGTCGTCGTTCGCGGAACTTGCTGGCTGCAAAGCCGGGATGCTGCTGCCTTCGACGCTGCACCTGTTCTTCGACCTGTTCGCGACGCTGCCGAAACACGCGACGTTCTACGTGGACTCCGGCGCCTATCCCGTGGCGCGCTGGGGCGTGGAGCATGCGGTCTGCGGAGGTGCGCGGCGTCACGACTTCGCGCACTTCGATGCGGATGCCCTGCGTCAGAAGGTGCGACGGCGCGACGCCCGCGAAATGCCGGTGATCGTGGTCGATGGCTTCTGTCCCGCCTGTGCGCGCCCGGCGCCCCTGGCCGAACTACTCGAAGTGGCGCGCGAGTTCGGCGGAAAGCTGGTCATCGACGACACGCAGGCCATGGGTGTGCTGGGCCATTCGGGTGGCGGCAGCCTGCGGGCCTGCGGTATCGGTGGCGACGACATCCTGATCGCAGCGTCCCTCGCGAAAGGGTTCGGAGTGCCGGCCGCACTGATGGCCGGCTCGCCGGGGCAGCTGGCGGCGTTCAGGCGCCGCAGCCTCACGCGCGTGCACTGCAGCCCGGTGACGGTGGCCGTCGTGCGGGCGGCTGAACACGCCATCCGGGTCAACGAATCGCACGGCGATGCGCTGCGTGCGCTGCTCATGCGACGCATCCGCGAATTCCGCAACTCGATGGCGGACATCTGTGCGGCCGTGCGCGGCGAACGATTTCCGGTTCAGACACTCGACTGCGAATTCGCGCGTGGCGAAGGCGCGCGGATCCTGCATCACGAACTCCAGAGGCGCGGCATCCGCACCGTCCTCCACGGCGCGCCCGAGCCGCGCCTCAGCTTCATCATCACGGCCCGCCATCGCGCGGCCGACATCCAGCAGGCGGCGCATGCGGTGTCCCGCTGCCTCAACCACGTTCAAGGAAGAAGGCGAGGTGCGCGATGACTAACTACAGGGACGATGGATTCGAGTTCGACTTCAATTTCGAAGATTTCCTCGAACTCGAAAAAGGCAATGCCAGCCGCCGGCCGGGTGGCAGCACGACCACGAGCGGAGTGCGGGGCTCCACCGTCAGCCGGCCCCCGAGGCTCATCCAGTTCTGCATGCCCGACAATTTCGCGTACAAGGGCATCAGCATGCCCTCGGCGCATAACGCCGCGATCACCCGCGTGGCGCACCTGCTGGTGTTCAGCTCGACCATCGGCACGCCGATGCGCGACGTGCAGGTCATCGGTCACACGGACAGTTCGGGCAGCGATGCCACGAACATCAAGTACGGCATGGACCGCGCGGAAGATGTTCGAAAGAAGATCATCGCGGAGATGAACCGCATTCGGCCTGGCTCCAGCGCGGGCGTGCTGATCACGCCGATTTCGAAAGGTGAGAGCGAACCCGTGGATCGCAGCGGCACCAGCGCCGGCAACTCGCTCAATCGTCGCGTGCAGATCCTGATGCCCGCGACCTGCCAGACGCTGTTCGCGCAACTGGATTTTCAGACATTTCCGGGCAGTCCGATCCTCGGCGTCGATGGCAACCCGGACGTGAAGGACAAGCTCGAACGCAAACGCATGGTGACCAATGTCGCGGGTGAGCTGTCGACGCGCCTCGCGTTTCGCGCCAAGGAAGCCCTGGCCGGCCGCGTGATGAAGAAGACGCCGTTGGCCGCGCCCGCTGGCTCGAAGCTGCCCAAGGACATGAAGGACGTGTCGGATCTGCAGCTCAAGCTGTTCAGGCAATACATCCCGGGAGCCGTCGGCTTCTCGCAGGGCAAGCTGACGAATTGTTTCCAGCGATTCGCCAATGGCGAAATGCGCAGTCCGCACAGCGACTTCCCGGGGCAGGGTGTCACCGAGCCCGATAGTTCGTTCTTCTTCCTGTTCGCGGAATTCGGTTTCCTGTGCCACGACTCCGGTCGGGCTCAGAGCTCGTGGTTGCGCGCGCTGCGCGCGATGGTCGGTGCGCAGGAGATCTTCATGCACGTGTATCGCAAGACACCGAAGGCGACTCCGCCTGCCGTCGGGGCAGCCCTGCCTCCCGCCGGTGGAGTCGCTACCACGCCGCTCACCGACTTCAAGCACTCCAACTTCCGGCCGATCGGCAGCAGCACCACGCGTGGCCTGGGCCAGTCGGACGCGGCTCGCAAGAAGGCACTGCAGCGCAAGTACGCAAGCATGGGCATCAACCAGCTGTACAGCGCGGCTGCCGCGAACCTGCTCCGCGCGCAGAAGTTGTGAGGAGCCGCCATGAACTTCGATGAATTCGATTTCGAGCTGGACACGTTGCACCCGACGCGGCAGGCGCGGCGGCCCACGCCGCCGCGACGATCACCGCCGCCGAAGCCGGCACCACCGCCGGCATTGACGGCGAAGGATGTTCAGATTGCGACGATCGACGTGCCCGCGCAGGAATCGCTGTTGCGCCTTTCCGCGGACCTCGCGACGCGAGCGAAGGCAGCCGAACTGCTCGCACACGTGAAGGCGGGTCGTATCGCGAGCATTCGTTGCCAACGCTCCGCCGCTGCCGAAGCCAGGGCAAAGAGATTGGGATATTCGGCCGCGAACGCCATCCGGCCGGGCGAAGATGCCGTGGTGCTGCTCGACCCGAACGATTTGCGTTCGGGCCCGCCGATCATCGCAGTCCGTCACGACCTGGATGCGCGGTGCTCGAACGCCCGCGCCAAGGCTCCGGGAACTGCCGAACAAAAGAAGATAGATGCCGCGCTGCTGAAGGCTCTCGACAGCTTCGAACTCTGGCGAGGCGGGATATCGCTCGGTCGCTCGGGCAAATGCGCACTGGTGCCGCTCGACGATGCCAGCAAGACGGTGAGGGCAGACGCGCTGGGCAAGATGAAGGTGCTCGGCAACATGCTGCCGAGAATGTTGTGTCAGAAGACTGCGGTCGCCGCGACGCCACGTACACCCAAGCTCGTGCGTCACCGTCACGTGAGTTTCAACTGCAACACGACGTTCAAGTTCGTGCCGGACGGGCCGGCCACCGATCTCGTGACGGCCAACATGAACCCGCGCTTCATCATGCCGGATGACAGCATCAGCGTTCATGCGCCGCTCAACGACAAGCTGCGGGAGCTGATCACCAAGAAGTTTCCGACGCTCATCAACGCCTCGAGCGCGAAGTCCGGCAAAGCCGAGCCCACCGATGCCGTGCACATCGCCGTCGTCGACCTCTCCGGGGACCGCAAGCTGTGTCAGCCGCAGCTCGCCACGTTCGGCGCCGAGTTCAACGAAGCGGGCGCGAGCACCTCGAAGATCCTGCTGTTCTATGCCGCGCACCAGCTCCATTTCGATCTAGAGCAGATGGTGACGACGAATGGAATTCGCACGATTGCGGATCTGAAGAAGAAGGCGAACGAAGAGTGGGCCGTGTTCACCTGCAAGCCGGACATCGACTGGGCGTTCAAGTTCACGCCGCCGTCCGGCGCGGGAGGACTGCTGAAGGTCGAGAAGAGTGATGCGCTGAACACGACCATGGCGAACATCGTGGACGAAGTTCAGAGCACGCCGCGCGCGACGCGCCTGATCCTTCGGCTGAGTTTCGAATACATCGCGTCCCTCGCGTGGCAATCGGGCCTGCGCCATCCGACGCGCGGCGGACTCTGGTACGGGAGCACGTATTGCACGATGGAAAATCGCGACCCTCGCAACGGTCGTTGCCACACGCTGCTTGCCGATGGAACGGGCGGGTGTCCGAAGAAATTCAGTCGCGTCACGTGGAACTCGGATCCGCTGTCGATCCAGGGAGTGAAGGGCAGCGCGTTGTCCTTCGCCACGTACATGACGCTGCTGGCGCAGGGCCGTCTCGTCGACAACACCAATTCGACCGCCATCAAGGCGCTGCTCAAGCGGGCCTGTGGTGTCGTGAAATGGCGCGTGACGGGCGTCACCGCCAACAAGTGCGGCGACACGGAAGGCTCGCTGCACGACGCCGTTCTCATCGAGCGTGGCACCAAGATCCGCTATGTCATCGGGTTCACCGTGCGCTCGAAGTCCAAGAGCGATCCGGTGAGGAACCGGTTTCGCGACATGTTGCCCGAGATCGACCAGCTCATCGTCGACGCGAACCCCTGACCATGATCATCGACTGCCACTGCCATGCGGGTGCGGGGGACGGTCTCACGGGTCCCTGGGATACGCGCGCATCGCTCACGGCCTATCTACGTCGCGCGTCGGCCGCGGGTATCACGCACACGAACCTGTTCGCGGCGTTCCACACGGACTATGCGCAGGCGAACCGGCAGGTCGCGCGTATCGTCGCCAGTCGGCCGCGCCAGTTCTATGGATTCGCTTTCGTGAACGCGGTGCGTGACCGCGCCCGCGTGCGGCTGATGGTCCAGAAAGCCGTTCAGCAATACGGTTTCGTCGGAATCAAGGTGCACCGCCACGAAGGTCGCATCACGCGGGAAATCTGCGACGTGGCGCGGGCATTCCGCCTGCCGGTGCTCTACGACGTCATGGGTGAGGTGTCGGTGTGCGAACTGCTGGCACGCGAGTACCCCGACGTGAACTTCATCATTCCCCATCTCGCCAGTTTCGCGGGCGACTGGCGCGCACACCTCGCACTCATCGACCAGCTGGTCCGTCACCGCAACATCCACGCCGACACCTCGGGCGTGCAGCGTTTTGATCTGCTCGTGGACGCGGTCAAGCGGGCGGGCGCGCGCAAGATCCTGTTCGGAACCGATGGCCCGTGGCTGCACCCAGCCGTCGAACTCGCCAAAGTCCGTGCGCTTCAATTGTCGGTGGCGGACGAGCAGAAGATCCTCTCGCAGAATTTCCTGCGGCTCATCGATGGCGTGGTCACGCAGCCGAAGAGGGCATCGCGCTCGATTTCGTCGGTGTCGGCGACGATTGCGTGGGAGCCCGAAGCGCGCGATCCGTGGCAGCGTCCCGGAGTCGCTCAGGAAATTTCGGGAACCTGCTGCGGTTGAGCGGGTAGTTGGGCCCGTGCCGTGGCGCGACGAAGTTGCAGCGCCCGATCCGTGACGCCGAGGCGGCTCGCGGCGTCCTGCAGATTCCCATCCGCTTCCCGCAGCGCGAGCTGGATGGCGCTGTCCTCGGCCGCGCGGCCAATCTCTTTCATGCCGACACCTGATGACAGCGCGAGTCCGATGGACCGCAGGAACGAATTGTCACGCCACTCGCACGTGCCCGGCGCATCGTCGGGACGTTCGGGCAGCGGCAGGTCGCCGGCCGTGATTGCGCCTTCGCCGACGTGTCGATCCATGATGCGCATGACCAGCTGGCGGAGCTCGCGGATGTTGCCCGGATACTCGCGACGCAAGAGGCATTGCTCGACAGTGGCATCGAGCTCGAGCGGCTTCTGGCCTGCGCGACGCTGCTGCATGAAGTGTCGAGCCAGCGGCACGATGTCTTCAGTGCGCTCGCGCAGCGGCGGCAGCGTGAACACCCAGTTGGCGATGCGATGGTAGAGGTCGTGACGAAACTCGCCGCGCTGCACGGCAGCCTGCAGGTCGCGGTTGGTCGCACAGACCAGCCGGAAATCCGCCTTGAACCAGGTGTTGCCACCCACGCGTTTGAACGTCTGTTCCTGCACCGCGCGCAGGAGCTGCGCCTGGAGCGCGAGAGGCAGCTCGCCGACTTCGTCGAGGAATACGGTGCCGCCGCGTGCGAGCGCGAACGCGCCATCGCGCGTGCCGCTGGCTCCGGTGAACGCGCCGCGCTCGTGGCCGAAGAATTCGCTGCCCGACAGTTCGGGCACGATGGTCGTGCAATCGACGACGACCAGGTTGCCCTTGTCGGGTCGCGGATCGAGCGAGTGGAAGAGCCGCGCGATGAGTTCCTTGCCGGTGCCGCTCTCGCCGAGAACCAGCGCGCTGGCCGGCGTGAATCGCGCGACTTCGACGACCTGCCGCAACGTCGCCTGCCATCTCGGGCTCCTGCCCACGAGCGACGAGGCGATCAACGGTGAATCCAGCAAGTCGTCGATCTGCTGCCAGCGCGTGAGCCGCGCCGCGATCGACGATGCCACTTCATCCGAGCCGTTCCACGACAGCAGATCGGATGCGCCGGCGCACAGCATCCGCCACGCACAGGCCTGGTCGGGTGGCGCGCCGACGCCAATCGCGAGCACGCGGTCGGTACCTGCCGCACGAAGTGCAGCAAGCTTTTGAAGAAGCGCGGGCTCGGCCTTGCCGAAGAAAAGAAGTGTCGGACAGCTGTGCGAGGACTGTGCGATCGCGGCCTTCACTCCCGCGCGAGCGAGAGTTGCCATCGACTCCGATTCCATTCGCGAACTTTCCTCATCGCAGTACAGCAGCCGGGCTTCCATCATTCGGCGTCCATGTCTCCTCGATGTCGTTTCGAGAATAGACCGGGTCAACGCGTCGTCGGGCGTGTCATCCACGAGGTTTCTTCCCAAGACGAGACAGATTTCCTGTGGCGACGCGACAGCCCGTCACGTTCGAGAAGTTAGAGGACCTGCGCGCGCCGGATGCGTGCGTGATCGCGCCTGCGTTCTCGTGAACCCGCCATGCGTTGGAGGTCGTGGCGCCTTCCGACAATGAGAGACGGAGGCCCCGAAGTCCTTGGCTGCCTTCAGAAAAGTCCTGCGGGACTGCGAACCCGCCCGTAGCGGCCCGCCCCCCGGACCGGGTAGCCTCTCGGCCATGAATGCAGCCCTTTTGATCCTGGTGGGCGGAATCCTCGTGGCGGTGGTCGGCGTCGTCGTGTGGCTCCGGGCAACCCGGGAAAAACCCACGCCGGTCGATCCGATCGCGTCGACCACGGGTTCGAACCGTGCGCTGACGGGTTCGCAGCCCCGCGGTGCGCTGGCGTCTCTGAATTGGGACGAGGCGTTGCGCCAGCTCGTGGCTTATGCGCTCGACGATTCTCCGCGCGAAGCGCTGAGCCGGCCGCCCGATCCCGGGCAAGCGCCGGTCTTCAAGGCCGTGCAGCAGATCCTCGAGCGCATCGAAGCGCGGCCCGAATACATTCCGCGACGGCCTTCGCTGCTGCCGAAACTGCTGGCGACCGTCAACGACAACGAAGCCACCATGGTCGAGATGTCGCGCATCATCGCCCAGGATCCGGCGCTCACCGGCAACCTGCTGCGCATCGCGAACAGCCCGCTGTACCGCACGAGCAGCATGCCCGTGGACAGCATCGACCGCGCAGTGACGCTGGTCGGCGTGCAGGGCATTCGCACGATCATCGCTACCGCGCTGCTTCAGCCCGTGATGACGTCAGGTTCGGGAGCGGCGTTCAGCAAATTTCCCGAACTCGTCTGGGAACACACGCTGTATGCGGCGATGGCCGGCGAAGCTCACGCCACGACGATCGAGAACGCCGAGCCTTTCGTGTCGCAGCTCATCGGGTTGCTGTACGGCCTGTCGGCCATCGTGGTGTTCAGGATCGTGCGCGACCAGTTCGCCGCGCATCCTCACCTCAATCCCGATCCGGGCAGCATCGCGCGCATGCTCGAAACCTGGGTCGCGCCCACCGCCGGGCGCATCGCCGTCAGCTGGGAGCTGTCGACGCGCGTCCAGTACGCCCTGGAAAGCCAGACCCTCGCGGCCGAACTGCAGATGGAGAATTCGCTGGGCCGGTCGCTCAAGTTCGGCCGGGTCACCGGGGCGCTGATCGTGCTGTGCCGGCTGGGCCGGATCACCGAGCAGGACGCCCGCGCCATCGTGGTTTCGGGCGAAGGGCGACGGTCGCAGATCGAACGTCTCTGGGACCGTCTGGCCGCGGCCTACATCAAAAAGTAGCCCCCCGGACCTTTTTCGCATCCACGCAATAAAGGTGTCTTAGGGGTGGGAGAAAATGCCGCCTCGTGACACAGAGTAATCGTGGAAGCCGGAACCCTACTGGAATCCACAGACCAGAAGCTGCGGAACAAGACCCCCGTTTCCGCGCGACTAGAGCCCCGCCCAGGCGGGGCTCTTTTTTT
>Ga0173480_10000312_pt1 | contig 15369 bp, 7 predicted proteins | sample NitcycUS209509C1_FD_122622 | JGI IMG/M metagenome (GOLD analysis project Ga0173480, IMG submission 122622) | Soil microbial communities from Arlington Agricultural Research Station in Wisconsin, USA - Nitrogen cycling UWRJ-S209-509C-1 (version... | ecosystem: Environmental > Terrestrial > Soil >... | reverse complement strand
ATCGCCTACCACGTGCCGGCCGGCGCTCACGAAGACATGGCCGCCATCCAGATCCTCAACGAGGTGCTCGGCAACGCGCCCGCGGGTCGCATGTACAAGGCCATCGTCGAGCCCGGCAAGGCCGCCGCCGTGTTCCCCGCCGCGCTGACGCTCCACGATCCGGGCATGTGCGGCTACTTTGCGCAGGTACGCGTAGGGCAGCCGCTGGACCCCGTGGTCGCACAGCTCATCGACATCGCCGAGAAACCGGCCGCCAAGCCGATCACCGACGCCGAAGTCGAGCGTGCGCGCACGCAGATCCTGAGCCAGATCGATCTTCAGCTGAATTCGTCCGAGCAGGTCGGTCTGGCGCTCAGTGACTGGGTCGGCATGGGCGACTGGCGCCTGTTTTTCCTCAACCGCGATCGCCTGCGCGCGGTGAAGGCGGCCGACGTCCAACGCGTGTGGGCTACCTACTTCAAGTCGTCGAACCGCACGGCGGCGTACTTCTATCCCACGAAGACGCCGGATCGCGTCGACGTGCCGTCGTCGCCGGACGTCGTCGCGCTGGTCAAGGACTACAAGGGTGACGCTGCGAAGGTGGCCGGTGAGGAATTCGAGGCGACGCCGGCCAACATCGAGGCGCGCACCCAGCGCAGCGAGTTGCCAGGCGGCATCGAGCTCGCGCTGCTGCCCAAGAAGACGCGTGGCGGTTCGGTGTTCGCCAGCCTGTCGCTGCGCATGGGCGACGTGAACAACCTCAAGAACCTCGGCGACATTCCCAACATGACGTCCGAGATGCTGATGCGCGGGACGACCAAACACACGCGCCAGCAACTCTCCGACGAGTTCGACAAGCTCAAGGCCCGCGTCAACATCAGCTCGTGGGGCTCGGGCGTGAACGTGTGGGTGGAGACCACGCGCGAGAACCTGCCGGCCGTGCTCACGCTCGTCACCGAGGTGCTGCGCGAACCCGCGTTCGACGCGAAGGAGCTCGAGCAACTGCGTGCCGAGCGCCTCGCGGGCATCGAGCAGCAGCGTAGCGAACCCACGGCGTTGGGCTTCACCGCGTTCCAGAAGAAGCTGAATCCCTATCCCAAGGGCGACATCCGCTACGTCGACTCCATCGAAGAGGCGGTGTCGGACGTGAAGGCGGTCACGCGCGCGCAGGTGCAGGCGTTCCATCGGGACTTCTACGGCGCCCAGCCTGCGCAGATGGCCGTCGTCGGCGACTTCGACCCGGCTGCCGTCAGCAAGCAGGTCGCGTCGTTGTTAGGCGGGTGGAAGAGTGCGAAGTCGATCGCGCGCGTGCCGTCGCAAAACTTCGACGTCGGCGCGAGCGAGACCGTGATCGAGACTCCCGACAAGGCCCAGGCGCTGTTCGTGGCCGGCCTGCATCTTCAGCTGCGGGATGACGATCCCGACTACCCTGCGCTGGTGCTCGGCAACTACATGCTGGGTGGCGGGTTCCTCAATTCACGGCTCATGGTGCGAATTCGCCAGAAGGACGGCCTGAGCTACGGCGTGGGCTCCCAGGTCAACGCCGACGACCTCGACAAGACGGGCTCGTTCACGGCGTACGCCATTTACGCGCCGCAGAATCTCGCGAAGCTGCAGTCGGCGTTCAATGAAGAGATCGCGCGCGTGCTGGCCGAAGACTTCTCGCAGGATGAGATCGACAAGGCCAAGTCGGGCTGGTTGCAAGGGCGCGGTGTGGCGCGTGCGCAGGACAACGAGCTCGTCGGCCGCCTTTCTCACTACCTGTACATCGACCGGACTTACGCGTGGGACGCGGAGTTCGAGAAGAAGGTGTTGGCCCTGACGGGCGCGCAGATTCGCGATGCGCTGAAGCGTCACCTCGATCCGTCGAAGTTCACGGTCGTGAAAGCGGGTGACTACGCTGGGGCTGCCAGGCAATCGGCGGCGCCTGCTCCCTCACAAGGCAAGTAGCAGAAGCGAAAACAATCGCGAGCCATGATGGATTCGTCATGGCTCGCGATTTGTCGAAAAGTGTCGAGCGAACACGGGCCCGTAAGGCCGCTAGTTAGTGACAGTCGCCGGGAAAACCGTGAACTCCCTCTCGTCCCGGATCGCAGACACATTGTGATCTGCGCGGTGTCGCGAGTATCTTGCGACATCTTTCGGGAGATCCCATGCTGGTGAAAAGACTGGTTCGAGTCGCACTCGTCTCCGTCCTCGGCTTGTTAGCGTCGTGCGGCGGTGGGGGTGGCGACGACGGCGATGGCGGTGGTGGAGGCGATGACCAGATCATCGGTCTTCCCGGCATGCCTTTGTACGTCGCCCGGCAGCCCGCAGGTGGCACCAGCTCCACGCCGTTCACGATCCAGCCCATCGTCAACCTGATGACTGAAGCTGGCATCAATACCGCGGATAGCGTGACCTCGGTGACGGCGTCCATCGCGTCCGGCGGTTCCGCTGGCGCCAAGCTTACGGGCACGGTCACCGTCAGGGCCGTGGCCGGCGTCGTCACTTTCACCAATCTCGGCATCGACAAATCGGGCACGGGCTACGTGATCCGCTTCAGGAGCTCCGGCGATTCCTACCGGTACTGGGACAGTGAGCCCGTCAATATCATCGCGCCGACCACGCGCTCACTCGCGATAGCCACGGAGCCGGAGGGAGCCGAGACAAATGCGCTCCTGATGACACAGCCAACCGTGCAGGTGCGCGTCAATGGATTGCTGGACTCGACCGACAACACGACGGTCGTCACGGCTTCGATCTCCCCCGGTACGGGCTACTCCAACTCCGTACTGCTGGGAACCACCACCGCCACCGTCGTGGCCGGCGTAGCGACGTTCACGAATCTTTCCCTCAACACTTTTGGCTCCTACAAGCTGCGCTTCACGGCCAACAGCGTTGTCGAAACCGATAGCCGGACTTTCTGGATTCTCGATCCCGGCATGACGATCCCCGGCTGGAATCCGCCTCCGAGTGACGTCCAATTCATCGTCAGCAGCGTGGTGGAGCGGCGCCCCATCTCGCGCTTCATCTATGGCATGAACGACTGGGACCCGCGCGTCCGGCCGGCGAACCTGACGCTGTCGCGTTCCGGCGGTAACCGCATGACGGCGTACAACTGGGAGACCAACGCCAGCAACGCCGGCGCGGACTATCACAACCAGAACGACGACTTCCTGGGCGGTGGTCTGGCACCCAACGGAGCGGTAGCGCCGGGACTCGAGCGGGCGCGCAACGCCGGCGCCGGCATGATCGTGACGATGCCGCTGATCGGATACGTCTCGGCCGACAAGAATGGCGACCTGGACGTCGCGAATACGCCCAACTACCTGGCCGTGCGCTTCCACCAGAGCGTGGCGCGCAAGAACGCTGCGTTCACGATGACGCCCGACACCACCGATCACTTCGTCTACCAGGACGAGTACATCCATTTCCTCGACCAGGCATACGCGGGTGCGTTTGCGGCCGCGAACAACCCCATCATGATCAATCTCGATAACGAGCCTGATCTGTGGCAGTCGACGCATGCCCGACTGCGTGGCGACACGAACCCGAACACGCAGTCCGGCACTACCGCGACGTACGCCGAGATGATCCAGCGCACCGTCGACTACGCCGGCGCGGCGAAGGCCGTGAATCCCGCGGCGCAGATCTTCGGTCCGGTGAACTACGGCTGGCAGGGCATGATCCGCTTCCAGGACGCTGCCGATGCGGCCGACCGCGATTTCCTGAACTACTACCTGCAGCAGATGGCCTCGGCCGAAGCCACGGCGGGGCGCCGGCTCGTCGACGTGCTCGACGTGCATTGGTACCCGGAAGCGAGGGGCGCGTGCACCGGCAACCCGATGGATGGCTGTCGTGTCACCGACAACAACAACGAGGCCGGCGTCGTCGCCGCCCGTATGGCGGCGCCGCGCAGCCTCTGGGACAGCACGTACGTCGAGAACAGCTGGATCACGCAATCTTCGCTCAATGGCGCCGCGATCAAACTGTTGCCGCGCCTGAAGGAAAAGATCGACACTAACTACCCCGGCACGAAGCTCGGCATCACCGAGTACAACTACGGCGGAGCCAACCACATCTCGGGCGCCATCGCGCAGGCCGACGTGCTCGGCATCTTCGGCAGGCAAGGACTGTATGCCGCGACCCTGTGGCGGCTGGAGTCGAACAACGCCTTCATCTACGGCGGCTTCGATGCCTATCGCAACTACGACGGGTCGAACGGGACCTTCGGCGACACCAGCATCCACTCCTTCACCAACGAACCCGCGACTACGTCGGTCTACGGCAGCGTCAACGACGGAGATACCCGGCGAATGGTCATCGTGGCCATCAACAAGAACGCGACCGCGAAATCCGTCGGTATCAACGTGATCCATACGGCGCTGTTCCGCACTGCGCAGGTCTACCAGGTGACCAGTACCAACTCCGTGCCGCAGCGCCAGCCTGACGTCCCCATTCCGCAGAACAATGCATTCCAGTACTTCATGCCCGCATACAGCGTGACGACGCTGGTGCTCTTGCCATAAGAAGAAGAGACGGCACCCGCCGTCCGAACACGCAAAACCACGCAAAAGAAGCCTGCCGAATCTCCGGCCTGGCGCAACTGCGAATTGCGTCACACGCTCTTTTTCGCGCCGCCAGCGCTCCGCCGCGGCCGAACGGCACTAACTCACATCCCGCCGGTCCGCGTGCGGGCGCGTGTCAGCGCGCCACCGGGGCTCTGTTAGGCTCCGCGCAAAATGAGCCTCGAAGAAGAGGCCTCCATCAATAACTAGAAGATTCGGGGTCTCTCCATGTCGAATCGTAACCGTCTCGTCGCGGTGCTTTGTGCTTTGGCTTTTTCAACGGCCACTCTCGCCGACAACGTTCGGGGTGCCTGGTCACCGCCGTTCTCCTGGCCGCTCATCGCCGCCCACATGATCCTGACGCCTGATGGCCGGATCCTGAGCTACGGCACGGACGGCAACGGCAATCAGACCGGATTCTTCATCTACGATCTTTGGGATCCGCAGGCCGGCACCACGGGCGGCGGCCACATGACGATGCCCAACGTCTCCGGCACCGACATCTTCTGCAGCTCGCAGATCGTCATGTCGTTGAGCGGTGACATCTTCATCGCGGGCGGCGACAACTACGTCAACGGCGCCACGACGAACACCGGCAACAACAACAGCAACGTCTTCAGCCCGGCTAACAACACGCTGACTCGCGGCAACAACCTCAATCGCCCGCGCTGGTACTCGTCGTCGACGACGCTGCTCAACGGCGAGATCTACGTGCAGGGCGGCAACGGCGGCGGCGACATGCCGGAAATCCGCGACGCCGCCGGCGGGCTGCGCCTGCTGACAAGCGTGAACACGAGCGGTTACTCGGCCACCTATCCGCGCAACTTCCTCGCGCCGGACGGACGCATCTTCGGCTTCGACAACACCGGCAAGATGTACTACGTGACGCCGGGCGGCACGGGTCTCCTGACGCAGGTCGGCCAGCTGCCGGGCGCCACGAGCTGGACCGCAAGCGCCGCGATGTTCCAGCCCGGTCGAATCATCCAGATGGGTGGAGCTTCAAGTGCGGCCACGGTCATCGACATCAACGGCGCGACGCCGGTGGTGACGACGACGCAGTCGATGTCGACGCAGCGCCAGTGGGTCTCCGCCACCGTGCTGCCCGATGGCAAGGTGTTAGGCACCGGAGGCAGCGCCGTCGAGAACCAGCTCAACGGCGTGAACAACAGCGCCGAGATCTGGAATCCCGCCACCGGCACCTGGTCGGTGGGCGCTTCGGCCGTCAACGCGCGCCTGTATCACGGATCCGCCCTGTTACTGCCCGACGCCTCGGTGCTGATCGCGGGTGGCGGCGCGCCCGGCCCGCTCAAGAATCTCAACGCGGAGGTCTATTACCCGCCGTACCTGTTCGACGCCACGGGCGCGCGTGCGGCCCGGCCGGAGATCACTTCGGCTCCCGACACGCTTTTGCCGGGCGCGAGCTTTCAGATCGGCGTGGCAGGCGCAGGCGCCGCGACCCGCGTCACCTTCGTCAAGACCGGTTCCGTCACGCACAGCGTGAACATGGACCAGCGATTCATCCCGCTGCCGTTCACCGCGAACGGCGCGTTGCTGACGGCGCAATTGCCCTCGCGCGCCGGCGATGTCCCTCCCGGCTACTACATGCTGTTCGTGCTCAACGACCAGGGCGTGCCTTCGGTCGCGCGCATGGTCCGTGTCGGCAGCTCGACCACGGAACTGCCGCAGCCCCCGGTTCTCGACCAGACGTCGGTCATCGGCGGCGCGGGCGGTGGCGCATTCACGCTCGCCTGCGCGGCGGATGAAGTGCTCGTCGGCATGAACGGCACCACGGCCACGTACGTGCAGCAGGTCAGCCCGGTGTGCGTGCGCGTGAACCAGAACGGCCAGTGGCTGGGCACGCCGGTGGCGCGCGGCATCACCGGCAGCGCCGGCGCGACTAGCTACTCGAAACTGTGCCCCGTCAACTCCGCCATCAGCGGCTTCCGCGGCCGCTCGTCGGCGTACGTCAACCAGATCGATCTCGAATGCCGCGCGCTCACGGCGAGCGGCAAGCTCACGGGCGATGGAACGTTCCTCGGCGCCGTCGGCCCGGCCACGGGCACCGCCGTGGGCCCGTTCCGCTGCAGCACCAACAACCCGGGTTATGCGCTCTTCGGCCGCTCGGGCAGCTGGATGGACAACTTCGGCGTGCAGTGCCGCACGGCCGCCGTGACCTTCGTGAATTCACCGCCCAGCCTCGTGAATCCGGGCAACCAGTCGACGATCGCCGGATCGACGGTGGATCTCGCCATCAGCGCCTCGGATCCCGACGCCAACACGCTGACCTTCAGCGCGATCGGCCTTCCTGGCGGTCTCGGCATCAATACGGGGTCTGGCCGCATCACGGGCACCCCAGCCGTCGCCGGCGACTACGCCGTCGCCGTCAGCGTGTCCGATGGCACGGTCAGCGTGAGCACGAATTTCACGTGGACGGTCGCGACGCGACCGCCGTTCACGCTGGATCCTCTGCCGCCCGCGACCCCGAAAATCACCGGCGAGCCGGTGACGTACTCGGCAACCGTGCACAACGGCTCGAACGTGCAGTTCAGCTGGTTCTTCGATGACGGCACGCCCGCGACACCGTATTCGAGCGCGGCGACCGTGACGCACACGTTCGCATTCCCCGGCGTCTACTACGTCACCGTGACGGCCACGTCGGATGGAAATCCTGCGCAGTCCGAGACGGTCACGCAGACCGTGCACGCGCCACTGACGACGAATCGGCCGGCCGTCTCCAGCAACATCGCGTTCGACGGCGCCGCAAACCGCCTGTGGGTCGTGAACCAGGACAACAACAGCGTGTCCGTGTTCGACGCCACCAGCAACGCCAGGCTGGCTGAAATCCCGGTCGGCGCGGGCCCGCGCACGCTGGCACTGTCGCCGAACGGCTCCGTGTGGGTGGCCAACAAACACGCGGCCACCATCAGCGTCGTCGATGCCTCGACGCTGAGCGTCTCGCAGACGATCCCGCTGCCGTATGCGTCGCAGCCCTTCGGTCTCGCCTTCGCGCCGACCGGCGGATTCGCGTACGTGACACTCGAAGCGACCGGCGCGCTGCTCAAGCTCGATGCGGCCACGGGTGCACTCGTGGCCTCGGCGAACCTCGGAAAGAACCCGCGGCACGTCTCGGTGAATGCGGACGGCACGCTCGTGTACGTCTCGCGCTTCATCACGCCGCCGCTGCCGGGCGAGTCCACGGCGCAGGTGCTGCCGGCGGGCGCCGGCGGCGAAGTGATCGTGGTGTCTTCGGGCAGCATGACGGTGTCCAGCACCATCAAGCTGGCACACAGCAACAAGCCGGACTTCGAGATCCAGGGCAGCGGCGTGCCTAACTACCTCGGCGCGGTCGCGCTGTCGCCCGATGGCCTCACCGGCTGGGTGCCGTCGAAGCAGGACAACGTCCTGCGCGGCACGCTGCGCAGTGGTGCCAACCTGAATTTCCAGAACACGGTGCGCGCGATCGCGTCGCGCATCGACCTCGGCACGGGCGCGGAGGACTTCGGATCCCGCGTCGACCTCGACAACGCCAGCGTCGCAAGCGCGGCGGTGTTCGACCCGTTCGGCAATTACCTCTTCGTCGCGCTCGAGACCAGCCGCGAAGTGGCGTTGCTCGATGCGCAGGGTCGATACGAGATCTTCCGCTTCACCGTGGGCCGCGCTCCCCAGGGCCTTGCCGTGTCCGACGACGGAAAGCGCCTGTACGTGAACAACTTCATGGACCGCACGGTCGGTGTGTTCGATCTCACGCGGCTCATCGAGCTCGGCGAGTCCAGCGTGACGCCGGTGGCGACGTTGTCCGCGGTCACGACGGAAGCGCTCACCGCGCAGGTCCTGAAGGGCAAGCAGTTCTTCTATGACGCGCGGGATACGCGTCTCGCGCGTGACGCCTACATGAGCTGCGCCTCGTGCCACAACGATGGTGACGGCGACGGCCGCACCTGGGACCTCACCGGAATGGGCGAGGGCGTGCGCAACACGATCCAGCTGCGCGGCCGTGGCGGTGCCCAGGGCTTCCTGCACTGGTCGGGCAACTTCGACGAAGTGCAGGACTTCGAAGGCCAGATCCGCGCGCTTGCCGGCGGCACGGGCCTGATGAGCGACGTTGAGTTCTCATCACGTACCCAGACGCTGGGCGACGCGAAGGCCGGCGTGAATGCGGACCTGGACGCGCTCGCGGCGTACGTGTCCTCGCTGTCGACGTTTGCGAGCAGCCCGTACCGCAATGCCGACGGCACTCTCACCGCGGCGGCCGTCGCCGGTCGCGAAGTGTTCCGCGCGTCGAACTGCGCGAGTTGTCATGGCGGCGCGTCGTTCACCGTCAGCGCTTCCGCGAACCTCACGAACATCGGCACGATCAAGCCCGAGAGCGGCGGCCGGCTGGGCGGCCCGCTGAATGGCATCGACGTGCCGACGCTGCGTGATGTGTGGGCGACGGCTCCCTATCTGCACGACGGTTCGGCCGCGACGCTCGCCGCCGCGATCACCGCGCACAACGGCGTGAGCCTGAGCGGTACGGATCTCGGTAACCTGGTGGCGTATGTCGAGCAGATCGGCGGCCAGGAAACTTCGGCGCCGCTGCCTAACAACCTGCCGGTGGTCACGAACCCCGGCAACCGCAGTGGCTACACCGGTGTCGCGGTCAGCCTGCAGATTTCCGCGAGCGACGCCGATGGCGAGGCTCTGACCTTCAGCGCCACCGGCTTGCCGGCTGGCTTGTCGATCAACGGCACCACGGGGCTCATCACGGGCACGCCGGGCACCGCGGGCAACTACACGGTAACCGTCTCGGCGCGCGATGCGTTGACGAGTACTTCGCAGCAGTTCACGTGGACGCTCACCGTGCGCGACACCACGTTGCCGTCGAAGCCCACGAACGTCGTGGCGTCGGGCTCGAGTGGTTTCCCGGTGCTCACGTGGACCGCGTCGACCGACAACGTCGGCGTCGCGGGATACATCATCTATCGCTCGACGAATGGCACGCAGGGCGCGGAGGTCGGGCGGACCTCGGCGGCGGTTCGCCAGTGGACCGACACCAACTTCCAGGAGAAGGTGAAGTACACGTACTCGGTGAAGGCCTTCGATGCCGCGGGAAACCTGAGCCTGCTGTCCGCGTTCCGGGCCGCGACAGCGTCGCAGGCGCCATCGGCGCCGACGCTCGCGGTCGCGCTATCCGCGGGCAAGCCGCAGCCCACCTGGGCAGCGTCGACCGACAACGTGGGCGTGGCGGGGTACATCGTGTATCGGTCGACCACGGGCGGCACGGGTAGTGAGATCGGCCGCACGACTTCGCTGTCGTGGCGCGATGCGACGGCGGTGGCAAAGCGGAGTTACACCTACAACGTGCGTGCGTACGACGCGGTCGGCAATCTCAGCGCGCGATCCACGCGCGTCACGATCGTGTCGCAGTGAGGATGCGCCGGGCATTGCTGGTGACGTGGTGCGTGGCGCTCGCGGGCGTCGCCTTCGGCGCGGCGAAACCGCTGCCGAAGTTCGACCGCGTGATGGCCATCGACACGCCGCGCGCGGTCACGGATGTCGCGTTGACGGATCAGGACGGCAAGGCCAAGCGCATCAGCGACCTGGCCGGTTCTCCCACGCTGGTGTTCTTCGGGTTCACGCATTGCCCGGATGTGTGCCCGACCACGCTGCAGAAGCTCGCGATGATCAAGTCGTCGCGGGCGAAGGAACTCGAGGGCCTGCGCATTGCGTTCATCAGCGTCGATGGCGAACGTGATTCGCCGGCCGTGATGAAGGAATACCTGAAGCGCTTTCCGGCGGAGTTCGTCGGCCTGACCGCGCCGTCCGAAGAAGTACGCAAGCTCGCGCTGGGTTTCTCGGCGCCGTTCTTCAAGGATCCGCCGAGGGATGGTGAGTACGCCGTGCAGCACACGAGCCGGATGTTCGCACTCGACAAGCAGGGCAGGTTGCGCGCGGAGATCTACGATGCGTCGCCCGATGCCATCGCCGGCATCGCGACTGCGTTGCTGACGGAGTAGCGGTGCCGGGCGGGGGTTTCCGTGTTTCGCCGTGATGGTTTTGCAGCAGGGTCAAAACGTTCCGCGGCGAAACACGGAAACCCCCTCCCGGCACCACTCAAAAAAAAGCGGCGCCACAAGGGCGCCGCTCAATATCACTTACTTCGTGATTTAGAAGCGGCCGCGGCCGCCGCCACCACCACCACCGAAGTTGCCACGCGGGGCGCCGCGCTCGCGCTCCTGGGCTTCGTTGACCTTCAGCGGACGACCGCCGAAGTCCTTGCCATCGAGCGCCTGCATGGCGCGGGTGGCATCGGCATTCGGCATTTCGACGAAACCGAATCCGCGCGGGCGGCCGGTCTCGCGATCGTTCACGAGCGACACCTTGTCGACGGTGCCGTGGGTTGCAAAGAGGGCGCGCACCTGATCTTCGGTGGCAGAGAAAGGCAGATTTCCAACGTAAAGTTTCGTCACGGAATCACTCACAAGAATATTAGACAGATGACAGGCCAAGCCCTGTCTGCTGGTTCGCGAATACTTTGGGGAGCGGCGCGTTAGGGCGCCGAATCGACGAAGAATTGCAAAGCCGGCGGCGACGGTACAGGAAACATTGGCCTTAGGCGACAACTTCTGGACAAAAATGTAAGGGACGCCCCGGGACGCCCCCTCCTGGGGCGCGTCCCGGGGCCGAAAACGGCCCCAAAAACAGCCTAATTAATGCAGTTGGCCGCGAATTTCCCCACCTTGCCACTTTGTCGAGTGGACATTGGCGTACGCCGTGCCGTTGCGGATCGCGGCCACGATTTCGGCCATGGCACCGGCTTCGATACCGGTACCACTCGGCCCAACCACCAGGTCCGGGGTGATCACACCCGATAGTTCGGCCGGTCCGTCGGGGCAGGTCTGGGTGCCGGCGGGGCCATTGCCGAGGTTGGTGCACAGGAAAAAGCTGACGCCGCCATTCACGCTCAGCTGACCGAAGTGCACGTGGGACTGCTGAACCGCGCCTTCCAACCCTTCGTAGTTGAGTTTCCAGGTAATGGTGTTCGCCTTCGTGTCCACCGCCGCGCGGAAGCGGCCCGACGCCACCGTCGAGATCGCAGGCACCTCCTGAAAGCCTTCCAGATTTGCGCGGACCACGAACCTGCCATCCCTGTCACGGCCCCGGTCCCCGTCGTCGTCATGGGCCATCAAACTACCGGCCAGTGTCGCCAGCGCGAGCGCCGCCAGTCCGGATTTCGTCAGTCGTCCTTTCATGACATTCCCCTGGTTGTTTGGTTACATGCCGCCCTGGCGAACCACAGGAGCCCCCATGTCTGTACTCAGTCTCGTCTACCCCATGCTGGCGATGGTGCTGCTCACCTTCGCCGTACTCGTCGTGTTGTTCCGATCCCGGGTCCGGATGGTTCGCGAGGGCCTAGCCCCGGTGAGTTACTTCAGGACGTTCCAGGGTTCCGTCGAGACACCGGAATATTCGGCGAAGCCCAACCGCCACTTCGCCAACCTGTTCGAGGCGCCCGTCCTTTTCTATGCGGGCTGCCTGGCGGCGATGGTCACGGGTGTCACGGGCACATGGGTGGTGGCACTGGCCTGGGCGTATGTCGCGATGCGGTATGCGCATGCCTTCATCCACCTCGGGGGCAACCGCGTGCGGCATCGCATGCGTGCGTATTTCGTGAGCTGGATTTGCCTGCTGGCGTTGTGGATCACGGTGGCGGTGGGTGTGGCGACGAGACACTGACGTCGAGACTTCGCGCCAGGAATCGAGCGGCTAGTCAGGAGTACGAGTGAGAGAAGTCATCGCGACTACCTGACACCGCGATCATCCGCGCGGCATCGCTCACCAGAAAAATCTACAAAACGACGTTCTGGTTTTTTGCACTTTCCCTGGCGCTGGCGATTGCCTTATTCGCGAGTCCCTGGCTCACGACGCCTCGGTCTCCGTTCAGCGTTATGTCCATGCATTAAGTTCCTGTGGCCCACGTCACTTAATTTCGAATTGCAGCCTCTTCATATCCCCGCCTGATCCGCCACCGCGCCTAAAGTCCCATCTCCGATTTCGCCGCTTCGGTAACGTGTGCGGATCGGAGAAGAACAACGACTTCAGGGGTCTCTAGGGTGCGATCGATCGTTGGGAGGGTTGCGTTGGGTCTCCTGGCTTGGGGCCTCGCGGGCATCGCCGCGGCCGCCACAGCCGCGCCCACGCCGGTCATTCAATACGCGGAGCCTGTGTCTCTCGCGCTGAGCGCGAGCGCCGGCCAATTCGACGCGTATGGCCGCCGTTTCTCGCTTTCGCTCAACGACAATGGCCGCGTGCTGGAGAAGCTTTCCGTGCAGCGGAAAGCCCAGCTCAAGCCCTACAAACTGCTGCGCGGCTCACTCGATGGAGCGCCGGGCTCCTGGGTTCGACTCACGGAGTCCGCTTCGGGCGTCGAAGGCGCGATCTGGGACGGGCACGACCTCTACACCGTGACGCGTTATGACCGTATCGCGCCGTTCCTCAAATCCCGCCTCGCGGCCGAGCCCGGCCAGACGGTGGTTTACCGGCTCTCCGATTCCAAGGATGTCCTGCCGGCCGACTTCTGCGCGCTGGGCGGCGATGTAAAGACTTCAAAGGCCGAGAACGGCCTCGATCAGTACAAGGCCGTGGTCGACCAGATCCAGGCTGGTGTCTTCAGCACGCAGATCACGCGGCAGATCGAAATCTCGCTGATCGCGGACACCGATTTCCAGTCCGCGGAAAGCGCGGATCCCACGGCGGCGATGCTGGCGCGGCTCAACATCGTGGAAGGCATTTTCAGCTCGCAGGTAGGCCTCCTGATCGTGGCCACCGACGTGCGATTGATTCCGAGCGGTTCCGATCCGTTCACGTCGACGAAGGGCGCGACGCTTCTCGAGCAGCTCAGCAACTATCGCAAGGCGACACCGGAAGTCGCGGCGCGCGGCCTTGCCCACCTGGTGACCGGCAAGGATCTCGACGGCACCACGGCGGGCATCGCGTACGTGCGCACGGTGTGCGACGTGGAGCGCGGCGTGTCGCTTAGCTCACGCTCGTTCGGCACCACGATTTCCGCGCTCATCATGGCGCACGAGCTGGGCCACAACTTCGGCGCCGAACACGACGGCGAAGAAGGTACGGCCTGCGCAGCCACGGGCAGCGGCTTCATCATGGCGCCGTCGGTCAGCGGCTTCTCCACGTTCTCGCAGTGCAGCCTCAATTCGATGGAGCCGGTGATCGCGGCGGCCTCGTGCGTGACCGAAGCGCAGTACGCAGACGCCGCGGTCGACGCCGGCGTGACGTCGGTGGCCGGCGAGGGCGGTCTGCCGTTCACGCTGCCGTTCGTCGTGCGCTCGTCGGGCAATACCTCGGCGCTCGACGCCGCGCTGACGGTCTCGCTGCCTAACAACACGACCTACAGCATCGATTCGGCCACGACCTCGCTGGGCAGCTGTTCGGTGTCGGGACTCACGGCCACGTGTTCGTTCGGAACCATGGCGGTGGATGCGACGGCGAATGTCACCGTCATCGCGCGCAGCAATTCGGCGTCCACGTTCGTCGCGACGGCCCGCGTCAGCGCGTCGAACGATCGCGTGAATTCCAACAACAGCCGCTCGCTGCCGGTCGCGATCCGCTCCGGCATCGACGCGTCGGTGGCGCTGTCCACCAGTGCGGCCGAAGTGGCGCTGGGCGCGCCGATCGAGGCGTACGTCGATGTGAGCTCGTTGCGCACGCAGCCGCTGCGCAATGCGGTCGTGTCGCTCAACCTGAACCAGGCGGTCACGTCCGCGAGCATGCCGGGCGCCACCTGCACGACGAACTCGACCTCGGTGAGCTGCACGCTCGCCGACCTTCCGACGGGCACCACGCGCCGCCTTACCGTCCAGACCACGACGCAGACGGCAGGGCAGCTGTTCGCGAGCGCCAGCGTCAGCGTGCTGGGCGACGGCGACCTCACCAACAACAACGCGACTTCGACGGCATGGGTTCAGGCGGAACGGGACGTCGAGCTGACCGCGGGTCCGGCGTCGATGGACCTGGGCGTCGGCGCGGTCTACGCCATTCCGTACACGGTCCGATCACGCGGTCCGCTGCCGACGGGTGACGTGACGCTGGCGATTTCGATTCCCTCGAACTCGCTGGTTGTCGATTCGTTCGAGGGTGGCGTCACCTGCACGCAGGATTCGAATACCTACCGCTGCAATCTCGGCGCGCTGGCACCCGGCGCTTCGCGAGTGGTGACGTTGCGAGTGCATGGATCGGTTCCCGTGACGGGCGAGATCAGCGCCACCGCGGAAGCGGAGAACGATGGCTATCTCCCTAACAACATTGCCGGCGTCCAGCTGCGCGTCGATCACATCGTCGACCTCGCGGTGGTGATGGCATCCGGTGGCGCGGGGCTTGAAGACACGCTCTTCTCGGGACAGGTTTCGCTTCGTTCGAACGGGCGGCAGCCGGCCGCGGGTGCCGTGCTCGACATCGAGCTGCACGCGGCAGGCGTGATCCGCTCGGCCAACATCCACGCGGGTCAGAACTGCACGCTGGTCGACGATCAGCACGCGCGCTGTACATTGCCCTCGCTGGCGCGCAACTCGCAGCTCTACGTCGACTACGTGGCGGAGTTCCCGGATCCGGGTACCTACGACGTCTCGTTCACGTCGACAACGCCCGGTGACACTGCGCCCGACAACGACATGCTGACTCGCGCAGTCATCGTGCGCCCGTTCAACGACATCGCCGTTTCGGGTGCGCTGGACATGGGCAGCCTTTACGGCGGGCAGACGCGCGTGAAGACATTCTCGGTGACGACCGACCGGCGCGTACTTGCGACGGCGCGTTTCGCGGCCGGTCATGCGCCGCCGGCGCT